>Ga0105048_10015449_pt1 | contig 11849 bp, 9 predicted proteins | sample MAT05_FD_78382 | JGI IMG/M metagenome (GOLD analysis project Ga0105048, IMG submission 78382) | Freshwater microbial communities from Lake Fryxell liftoff mats and glacier meltwater in Antarctica - MAT-05 | ecosystem: Environmental > Aquatic > Freshwater > Ice > Liftoff microbial mat | place...
AGCTACATCCTGACGGTGGCCGTCAGCATCTCGGCCGGTGTCTTCGCGCTGACCTCGGCTGTCCCAGAACTCCACGACTACAAGGCGGTCATTGCGGCCGGCCTGATCGCCTTGATGACGCTGATCAACCTACGCGGCGTCAGCGAGTCGGGCACCATCTTTGCCGCGCCGACCTACTTGTTCATCGTGGCGGCGCTCGGGATGATCGGGTACGGCCTGTTCCAGATCGCGGCCGGCACGTTGACGGCGGACATGGTGCGCTACGACCAGGAGCTTCAATCCTGGGAGAGCCGCCACGCCTTCGAGGGGTTGGGGCTGCTGCTGGTGCTGCGGGCGTTCGCGCAGGGGTGCGCCGCGCTCACGGGGACCGAGGCCATCTCGGACGGCGTGCCGGCCTTCAAGCCGCCGGAGTGGAAGAACGCGCGCACGACGCTGCTCTGGATGGGCATCATCCTCGCTGTGCTGTTCCTGGGCATCTCGTATCTCTCGACGACCCTGGCAATCTTGCCGGACCTGGACGAGGCCGAGTCGGTCGTGTCGATGATCGCAAAGGCGGTCTTCGGCGTCGGGCCGCTCTACTATCTGCTCCAGGGCGCGACCATGCTGATTTTGGTGCTGGCGGCGAACACGGCGTTTGCCGACTTTCCGCGCCTGTCCTGGTTCCTCGCACGCGACCACTACATGCCGCACCAGTTCAGTTTCCGAGGCGACCGGCTGGCGTTCTCGACGGGCATCTCGACGCTGGGGCTACTGTCGGCCGTGATCGTGTTCGCCTTCGACGCCGACACGCACGCGCTGATCCCGCTGTACGCCATCGGGGTGTTCGTGGCGTTCACCTGCTCGCAGGCCGGCATGATGAAACGCTGGTGGCAGAAGCGCGAACCGGGCTGGGTCTACGGGCTGGCCGTCAACACGGTGGGCGCGCTGACAACCGGCCTAGTGGCGATCATCCAGTCGGTGACGCAGTTCACGCACGGTGCGTGGACGGTGATCGTGCTGATCCCCTTGCAAGTCTACGTCCTCTGGCGCATCCACGCGCACTATACCCGCGTGGCCGAGCAGTTGGTGCTGGACCCAACCGATGACACGTCGCTGGAGAACCTGCCGGAGCCGATCCTCGTGGTGCCGGTGCCGGGGCTGAACCGAGCGGTTGCTCGGACGATCCGCTATGCACGGGCGCTCTCCAAGAACGTGACGGCGCTGCATGTCACCGACGACATGGACGATGCGGCGGAGTTACGGAAGCGTTGGAAAGCGTGGGGCACGGATGTGCCACTGGTGATCGTGGAATCGAGGTACCGCGCGCTGACCAGTCCGCTGCTGCATTACCTGGACGCGGTTGGCAAGCAGAACCCGACGGCCCCGATCACGGTGGTGCTGGCGGAGTACGTGCCGCGCCGCTGGTGGGAGTGGCCGCTGCACAACCAGACGGCCCTGCGCCTGAAAACGACGCTGTTCTTCCGCCCGAACACGGCGGTCGTGGACTTGCCGTACCACCTCTTGCGCTGATGCCCCGTTGCGCTAACACACCACGAAGGCTGCCCATGACCACCGTCACGTTCCGAATCAGCGGCTACGATCTGCCCGGCGCGCGCTGCGTCGGGCTCCCCGGCATCGCGAAACCGGTCTACGACAACGTCCACGTCGGAGTGCAGCACAAGCGCGAGGTCGTCAGCCTCGTGCGGGGCGACGCGGCCGAAGCGCGTTGGGATCTCGATGTGGACATCGTGCCGGGACGCGACGGCCGCCTGGACTTTCGCGGGCCGTGGGTGCAGGGCAAGCTCGGCGACCGCTTCCTCTACCTGACCCGGGGCGGGCGTATCGCTGGAGGCTGTCTCGCGACGTTCCGCCGGGCCAAGCTGATGCTCGCAGTCATCGACGAAGGGCTGCTGCACGAGGCCATCGCGAGCGGCGCGACGCTAGAGGGCCGGCTGCCGCTGACTGATGCGAAGGGCGGGCCGCGCTGCGCCGCCGTGCGCCCGCCGGACATCCGCTGGTCGCTCCTCTCGGAGTAGACTGCCGCTGCCGTCCGCGCGTCAATGGGGCTACCACGAACGGGGCGATCCCGGACGGGGCAATCAAGGGGAGTCACGGGAACGGGGGGAGCATCAGCATGGAAGCCTTCATCTGCCGCACCTGCGGCGTCCAGTTCGCGCCCAGCCAGCAGCAGCCGGCCGCCTGCCCCATCTGCGAGGACGAACGGCAGTACGTCGGCTGGAACGGCCAGCAGTGGACCACCCTGGAGCAGCTCCGCGCCGAGGGCCGCGTCAATGTCCTCAACGAGGAGGAGCCGGGGCTGACCTCCATCGAGACGCGGCCCAGCATCGCCATCGGACAGCGCGCCTTGCTGGTGCAGACGCCGGCCGGCATCGTCATGTGGGACTGCATCACCCTGGTGGACGACGCCACCATCGCGGCCATCAAGGAGCGCGGCGGCCTCCAGGTCATCGCGATCTCGCACCCGCACTTCTACGCCAGCAGCGTCACCTGGAGCCAGGCGTTCGACAACTGCCCCATCATGCTGCACGCGGCTGATACCGCCTGGGTGCAATACCCGAGCCCGAACATCCGCCACTGGGAGGGCCAGACGCTGGAGTTGTTGCCCGGCGTCACGCTCATCAATACCGGCGGGCACTTCGAAGGCTCGCAGGCGCTCCATTGGGCGGCCGGCTGCGGCGGACGCGGCGCGATCCTGACCGGCGACACCATCCAGGTCGTGATGGACCGCCGCTTCGTCAGCTTTATGTACTCCTACCCGAACCTGATCCCGCTCGGGCCGCGCGCCATCACCCGCATCATCGAAAGCCTGCGCCCGTTCGCCTACGACCGCATCTACGGCGGCTGGAACGGGAAACTGGTCGGCATCGACGGAAAGGAGGCTGTCGAACGGTCCGCCGAACGGTACCTGCGCTACATCCGGGAGACCTGAGCGGCCGCCGTCGGGAGGCCCCTACCCATGGCAGCCACGTCGGGGTCGCCGCCGCTGGCGAGCCTGCCCCGGCGCTCATCAATGCTCGAATGAATCTTTGGGGATCTGTAGATGCCCTCGGGCGCCGTGTCTCGAAGGAATGGTACGCTTCCCGTCGGATTGTGCGTCCTCATTGGACGCGCCAATCAGTTTCCACACGCAGAAGCATCGGGAACGGTGAACACCGCCATGACAGCCCCCGAGCCGGGCAGCCGCCCCGCTTCAGACACCCACCCAGAGGGCGATGCTGCCCCAGGCGCACCCGCTGACCGCCCGCCCTCTCGTTTGCCTGACCAGCCTCGCAGCGCAGCACCTGTCGAACACCATGCAAACGGCAGCGCCATACCGACCCTCCATATCCGCGAGGTGCGGCAGGGCCACAAGCCCGGTGAACGGTACGTTCGCGTCCACCGACCGTTTCATGACACCTTCCGCGAGACTGGTGCCGACACGCTGGAAGCCCGCGAACATGCGTTCGCGCCGCGCAGCCCGGCCGCGAAGGTCATGGCCGAGTGTCGGCGGATGCTGTTCGGCAAGCCCCTCCCGACCGCCCATTTGGTCCATGAGCGCCTGTCGAAGACGAAGGCGCTGGCCGTCTTCTCCTCCGATGCGCTCTCCTCGTCGGCGTACGCCACCGAAGAGATTTTGCGGATCCTGGTGCTGGCCGGCGCGGGCGCGCTCTCGCTGACGCTGCCGGTGGCCGGGGCCATCGGCGTCCTGCTGGCGATCGTCGCCATCTCGTACCGGCAGACGATCAAGGCGTACCCGAACGGCGGCGGCTCCTACATCGTCAGCAAGGACAACCTGGGCAACGGGCCGGCCCTCGTCGCCGCCTCGGCACTGCTCACCGACTACATCCTGACGGTCGCCGTGAGCATCTCGGCGGGCGTCTTCGCCCTCACGTCGGCTGTCCCGATACTCCACGACTACAAGATTGCCATCGCCGTCTTCTTCATCGTGTTCATCACTATCGTCAACCTGCGCGGCGTCAGCGAATCCGGCGCAATCTTCGCTGCCCCGACGTACCTGTTCCTGGTCATGGCGATGGGCATGATTATCTACGGGCTGTACGGGATCGCCGCCGGCTTCATCGTGCCGGATGAGGCCCGTGCGCTGACCGAACTCGACGCCTGGCGGCACCACGAGAGCGGCGAGGGTGCCACCGCGCTAACCATCTTCCTGATCCTCAGAGCGTTCGCCTCCGGCTGTGCCGCCCTGACCGGCACCGAGGCGATCTCAGACGGCGTGCCGGCCTTCAAGCCGCCGGAGTGGAAGAACGCCCGAGCCACCCTGACCTGGATGGCGGTCATCCTGGGGGTGCTGTTCCTGGGCATCTCGTACCTCGCGACGCACCTCAGCATCATCCCGACCGTTGACGAAACGGAGTCGGTTCTGTCGATGGTGGCCCGCGCGGTTTATGGCGAAGGCTCGCTATATTACGTCATGCAGGGCGCGACCATGCTGATCCTGGTGCTGGCCGCGAACACGGCGTATGCCGACTTCCCGCGCCTGACGTGGTTCCTGGCGCGAGACCAGTACATGCCGCACCAGTTCAGCTTCCGGGGCGAGCGGCTCGCGTTCTCCACCGGCATCACCACGCTGGGCATCCTGTCGGTGTTCCTGGTCATCTGGTTCCAAGCCGACACGCACCAGCTGATCCCGCTGTACGCGGTCGGCGTGTTCACCTCGTTTACGCTGTCGCAGTCAGGCATGGTGAAGCGCTGGTGGACCCGGCGCGAGAGCGGCTGGCAGTACAGCTTGCTCATCAACCTCGTCGGGGCGCTCACCACCGGCCTCGTCACCATCATCGTCGCGTCCACAAAGTTCACGCACGGTGCCTGGATGATCATCGTGCTGATCCCCATCCAGGTCTGGATACTGCTCCGAATCAACGGCCACTACGCGCGCGTCTCGGAGCAGATCTCGCTGGAGCCGTCCGTTGACAAGATGCCGTCCTACCCCGAGCCGATCCTGGTCGTACCGGTCCCGGGCCTGAATCGGGTGGTGGCCCGGACGGTCGGCTACGCACGGGCGCTGTCGGAGAATGTCACAGCCGTCCACATCACGGACGACATGGAGGCCGCGAACGAACTGCGGAGCCAGTGGAAGGCCTGGGAGTCTGACGTACCGCTGGTCATCCTCGAATCGAAGTACCGCGCCCTGTCCGGACCGCTGATGTCCTACCTGGACGCCGTGGCAAAGAAGAACCCGGATGCGCCGATCACGGTGGTGCTGGCCGAGCATGTGCCGCGCCGCTGGTGGGAATGGCCGCTGCACAACCAAACGGCGCTACGCCTCAAGGGGACGCTGTTCTTCCGCCCGAACACCTGCGTCATCGACGTGCCATACCACCTCGTCCGTTAGCGCCAGCCAGGGCCGGCGGCCAACGCCTGCGCCGGCCGCGCTCATCAGACGGCCTGATGCCCGCCCGTCCTCTTGATGCGCGGGCATCAGGCCGTCTTCGGGCAGCCAGGACGCAGGGAGGCAGGCATCCATCCGGCGGGCTGAAACGATAATTCAGAACCCGCATAGCAGCGCATGAGACACTATGTTGGAACGGTTGAGCGCGACGGCCCAACCCGACGGCCCAACCCGACGGCCCACCCCGACGGGCCACGCGCAACAGCCACCAGCACCAGATGTCCGGGGAGGGCCAGGCGTGGCGCGAGCAGCGGGGTGGCATGACACACAGCACGACGACGGGCTGCCTGAGCAGACGATGAACGGAGCGTCTCGCGATGCCTGAGACACGCACGGCAGCCGCACTGCCCGGCTCGCCGCCGGCCCCCACCATGCGGTGGATTCCCGGCGGCCCGTTCATGATGGGGTCGGACCTCGCCCAGTACCCGGAAGAGGGACCGCCCCATACCGTCACCGTTGATGGCTTCTGGATCGACCAGTACGCCGTCACGGTGGACGACTTCCGGATGTTCGTTCGGGCCACCGGCTACCGGACCGTTGCCGAGCGGCCGCTTGATCCGTCCTATTACCCGAACGCCGACCCAGCCGCGCTGGTGCCCGGCTCGATGGTGTTCCAGAAGCCGGCCGGCCGCGTCCCGATGGACCACATCCGGAACTGGTGGGGCTGGGTGCCCGGTGCCTGCTGGAAGCACCCGGAAGGCCCACGCAGCAACGTCGCCAAGCGGGGGCGTCACCCGGTCGTGCACGTGGCCTGGGAGGATGTGGAGGCCTACGCCACCTGGGCCGGCAAGGCCATCCCTACCGAAGCGGAGTGGGAGCGGGCGGCGCGCGGCGGCCTGGAGGGCGCGACGTTCCCCTGGGGCAACGAGGAGAACCCGAAGAAGCGGTTCATGGCGAACCACTGGCAGGGCGAGTTCCCGTACCAGAACCTCAAGCAAGACGGCTTCGAGGGCACCGCGCCGGTCGGATCTTTTCCGGCCAACGGGTACGGCCTGTACGACATGGCCGGCAACGTCTGGGAGTGGACCAGCGACTTTTTCACGCCGCGCCACCCTGACGAGGTGTCGCATGCCTGCTGCGTTCCCACAAACCCGCGCATCGAGTCGCCAGACGGCAGCTACGACCAGTCTGACCCCGGCGGCGCGCACATCCCCCGGCGGGTCATCAAGGGCGGCTCGCATATGTGCGCGCCGAACTACTGCCTGCGTTACCGCCCGGCCGCCCGCCAGCCGCAGATGGTCGAGACGTCCATGGGGCACATCGGGTTCCGGTGCGTCGTACGCCCCGCGCAGGCGGCCACCGAAATGGCGTAACCTGCGCGCGAACCAGCCGGCTGCGCACAGCGCCTTGCGGGCGAACCCCAGCCGACGTGCGTGCCGTGCCTTGCGGCCCACCAGCGGTTCGCCCCTACGAGGACGCGACATGCCCGTACCTCGTCGGGGCTTGCCGCTGGCAAGCCCGCTCTCGGCAGCACCGCCGTCGCCGCACCGGCCCGCCCTCGGCAACGCTGCCGTCGCCGCGCTGGCCCGTCTGCTTCCTGGCGGGCTATGCTCCTGCCTCACCGTGCATGTGACACCTGGAGGGCCGTCCCGATGCCGACCTACGACTTTCGCTGCTCAAGCTGTGACACAGTCTTCGAAGCGTTCCGCAGCTTCGCGCAGGGCACCGAGAACGTCGTTTGTCCCACTGACGGCGAGAAGGCCACGCGTCTCTTCTCCCCGCCCCTCGACATGATCGTCTACGGCGGCAAGTCGTCAGGGTCGCCAGCGGTGCCGCCGGGCGGGTTGCGCGGACCGGCTGCCGGTGGGCATGGGCACAGCCACGGGCCGGGTGGACATTCGCACGGGCCGGGCGGGCACAGTCACTGAAGCACGCTCAAGCGCCTGCTACGCCGCTCCTGACGCTGCATTCATGATACGCAGCGTCCCGACATCGGTTCTGGGAGCGGCAGCCCCACCTGCACGATTCGTGAGAGATCCGGCGCACTCAGGTGTGCGTAAATAGCGCGGTTGACCGAGTGCGTCTGCCACGTAATCTCCTGGTAGCGCGGTTGGACTACACTGGGCCAACGGGCCGCGAACTCGGAGATTGCACCCGGACTCACCCCCGCACTCGCAGGAGGATTGCAGTATGTTGAAGCGCCTGATCGTTCCTTTCGTGGCCGTTGCGCTCGGCCTGATGCTGGTGATGCCAGCGGCGGCGCAGCCGGCGGAACCGCTGGTGAAGGTGGTGACAGACCCGACGCTTGGCAAGATCCTGGTTGACAGCAAGGGTATGACGCTGTACCTGTACTCGCGCGATGAGCTTGGCGTCTCGAACTGCTTCGACATGTGCGAAGTGCGTTGGCCGATCCTGAAGCCGATCGGTGATGCGGCCCCGACCGGCTCGGCCGACATCGGCGGCGACCTGACCACGATCACCCGGAAGGACGGCAGCAAGATCGTCGCGTACAACGGCATCCCGCTGTACTACTGGTGGCAGGACGAGAAGGCTGGCGACACCAAGGGCCAGGCAGTCGGCGGCGTCTGGTGGATTCTCCCGCCGGGCCTCAAGCAGATCACCCCGGCCGTGCCGCAGCCGTCCCCGGCCGCGTCCCCCGCAGCCGCTCCGGCGGCAGCACCGGCAGCGGCTCCGGCTCCGGCTCCGGTAGCCAAGCCGGCTGGCGCGGCTCCGGCCGCTTCGCCCGCGCCCGCCCAGGCACCCAGCAGCCTGCCGCGCACGGGTGGCCTGCCCTTCGATCCGACGCCGCTCACAATGGGCGTTGGCGCGATTGGTGTTGCGATGACAGCAGCGGGCGCTGCCCTGCTCCGACGGCGCTCCCGCCGAAAGTAGGCACGTCCCCTAGGTACGTCGCCTTCTGGCCCACGGACCCCTGCTTCCAGGTGGAAGCAGGGGTTCTTTCTATCCGCCGCCGGAACTGCCACCGCGACCGCACTGTGGCCAATCTCGGGTATCCTGCCGGGGACCAGCCTGGAACGAGGCTGTCACTCGCGCACCGCTCCCCGCCCTGAAGCACTAGCCGAGACTGCGAGCGTTCGTGTCACGCCAACCACCCACCCGGCCCGACGCAGGCAACCCGGCCCGGCAGCGGGCAACCAACCGCCCGGCTGAACGGCCGGCCGACAGCGCGCGGGCACCCGTGACGCTGGACGCCGTCGATCGCCGCTTGCTGACGCTGCTGGCAGAGGATGGCCGCCGCTCCTACGCTGACCTGGCGCAGGATGTCGGCTTGAGTGCGCCGTCGGTGTACGCGCGCATCAAGAAGCTGGAGGAGCGCGGCGTCGTCACCGGGTACACCATCGCGACGAACCCCGAGCAGTTGGGGTATGGCATTGCGGCGCTGGTCGCGGTGAGCCAGTTGCCGGGGTTCCACTGGGAGCGGCTCGAAGCGGCGTTCTATGCGCTGCCCGCCGTCGAAGCGTGCTACAGCGTGACCGGCGACGACAGCTACGTGCTGCATGTGCGCGTGCGTGACGCCCGGTCGCTGGAAGACCTACTGCGGGAAATTGGCGGCGTCGAAGGCGTGTCCAGCACCCGAACGATGCTGATTCTGTCCACGACCTTCGAGCGCAAGCGGATCGAGTAGGGGTTGTCGCTGGCAAACCCGCCCGGCGTGGCGCGACGCGGGCAAACCTGCCTGGCCCCTCCTGCCTGGCCCCTAAGGGCAGGCACGATGCTTCCGGTCGGCACGAAGCATGACACACCTACAGGCGTCGCCCCGCATGGTAAACTTGCCCGGGCGGAGGCATCGTCGCCTGCGATGGGCCTGCCGCCGTCAGATGCTCGATTCTTCAGGCCGACTCTGTGTCGCACGCCCCGCAGTCAGGCCAGAGGGAACCGCCCATCTCCTCACCGCACGTGCCGGTACCGAACGCACCCCACATCCGCCTGGACGACGTTGCCCGCCGTGCGCGCGTCTCGTTGAGCACCGCCTCGCGCGTCATCAACGACAACGGCTACCCCGTCGCCGAGGCCACCCGCCAGCGCGTGCTAGACGCGGTCCGCGACCTGAACTACTCGCCGTCCGTGCTGGCGCGCGCCCTGGTGACGAAGCGCACCCAGATTATCGGCGTCATCGTCGGGGATGTCACCGATCCGTACTTCTCCGAGATCGTGCGCGGGGTGGAGGACGTGGCCCGGCGCGCCGGCTACCTCGTCATCGTCTGCAACGCCGACCGCGATCCCGTCACCGAACTGAGCTATTTGCGGACGCTGCTCGGCTACCGCGTAGACGGCGTGATCCTGGCCGGCGGCGGCACCCTCGACGAGGCGCACCGGGGGCCGCACCGGCAGGCTATCACCAGTCTGGAGCGCCAGGGGAGCGTCGTCGTGGCGCTGGCGGAGGTGGCGGCGGCGGTCCCGCGTATCTCCATCGACAACCGCGCGGCGGCAGCGGTGCTCGCCCGCCACCTGCGCGACCTCGGGCACACCCGGATTGCTGTCATCACCGGACCCGAGCGGATCACGACGGCGCGCACACGGCTCGACGGCGTTCGGGATGTCCTGGGGCCGCACGGCGTCGCGCTCGAATGGCAGGCGAACGGCAGCTTCACGATTCAGGGCGGCGAACGCGCAGCTGAGGCGCTGCTGACGCAGGCATCCAGGCCAACGGCGATCATCGCGCTGAACGATCAGATGGCGGTCGGGGCGGTGGCGGTGGCCCATCGGCTCGGCCTGCGGCTCCCTGCCGACCTCTCCCTCGTCGGGTTTGGCGACACGACCGCCGCCCGCCAGACCTGGCCGCAACTCACCACCATCTCGGTGCCACGCCACGAGCTTGGGGCGCTCGCGACCAACGCCATCCTGCTCCAGCTTCAGGGTGGCGCGCCGGCCGCTAGCCGCCAGCTAGACTTCACGCTGGTCGTGCGCGGCACCTCCGGGCCACCGCTCGCGCGGCTGGGCACAGCAGCCCCGGGCACCACGCGGCGGCCATGAACCGGGCTGCACGCCGACTCGCAGGCGCAGCGTTGCCTGAACACCGCCCCCGAACCAGCCAACGCTAGGACGGCCGATGAGCGACATGCCCTCCGAGCCACGCGCGCCGCTGCAACCGCGCGCCGCACTTGACGCTGCCCGCGTCGAAGCGTTCCTGCACGAGCGGTACGGCTCTGGTGCGGGCAACGTGCTGCCGTTCGACCAGGGCGAGTGGTCGAAGGCGTTCGCGTACACGATTGATGGCGACGCGCGGGTGATCCGGTTCAGCGCGCTGGACGAGGACTTCGCGAAGGACCAGTTCGCCGGGCGCTGGCGTTCGCCGGTCCTGCCGATCCCGCGCGTGCTGGAGCTTGGCCCCGTCCCTGCCGACCTGGGGGGCTACGTCGCCGTCTCCGAACGATTGTACGGCGACTTCATCGACGACCTGGACGAGGCGGGCATGCGGGCGTTGGTGCCGTCACTGTTCGCCGTGCTGGATGCGACCCGCACGGCCGACCTGGGCGGCACCTCGGGCTACGGCATCTGGGGCGTAGACGGCAACGCTCCGTTTGCGTCATGGCCGGCGTTCCTGCTCAACGTGAATAGCGACAGTCCCGCCAACCGCATCGCCGGCTGGCGGGCTGCGCTCGAAGCGTCGGCCGTGGGCGCGGCCCCCTTCGACGAGGCGTACGAGCGGCTTCGGGCGCTCGCGCCGCTCTGCCCAGACGACCGCCACCTGATCCACAGCGACCTGCTGCACTTCAACGTGTTGGTAGCCGACCATCGGATCACTGGCCTGCTGGACTGGGGCTGCGCGCTGTACGGCGACTTCCTCTACGACATCGCGTGGTTCACGTTCTGGGCCCGCTGGTTCCCGGAATGGCACGGCATCGACTTCCGGCAGGAGGCAACGCGCCACTTCGCGGCCAGCGGCCTGGCCGTCCCCAACATCGCGGCGCGGCTGCGCGCCTGTGAGCTGCACATCGGGCTGGCCGGGATGACGTACCAGGCGTACAAAGGCTTCCGGTCCGACCTCGCCTGGACGGCGCGGCAGACGCTCGAACTGGCGCGCAGCCCACTTTGAGCCGGCCGCCTTGCGCGAGCAGGTGGCCCTGACGGACGCTCTCAGGCCCGGCGCGGTATACCAGGGAGCCTGCGGCCCGCGTGACAGTCCCAAATGTGCGCGTGCGGGCCCTGACGCCAATGGCACTGACCCCCACGTCCCTGATCGGAGCGAGTAGACACTGTGACGCAGGCAACCGCAACACCGTTCCCTACCCCCGCCGTTGTCACCCTGGCTGATGTGCGGGCAGCCGCCGAGCGCATCGCCCCGTACGTGCAGCGGACGCCCCTCGAACACGCCAATCACCTGTCCGCCACGGCCGGTGCCGACGTGTGGCTGAAGCTCGAATGCTTCCAGTTGACCGGCTCGTTCAAGCTGCGCGGTGCCCTGAACGCGCTGCTGTCGCTGGACGGCGCGGCCCGCAAGCGCGGCGTCGTGACAGCATCGGCAGGGAACCACGGGCTGGGTGTCGCGCGGGCGGCG
>Ga0105048_10015451_pt1 | contig 11848 bp, 5 predicted proteins | sample MAT05_FD_78382 | JGI IMG/M metagenome (GOLD analysis project Ga0105048, IMG submission 78382) | Freshwater microbial communities from Lake Fryxell liftoff mats and glacier meltwater in Antarctica - MAT-05 | ecosystem: Environmental > Aquatic > Freshwater > Ice > Liftoff microbial mat | place...
ACTCGAACGCCCCGCGAACCGCGACCGCCATCGGGCTGTGGGCGATGAATCGCTCCAGAACGGCATCCAGCAACATCCGTGTCCCTCCCCGACCCTGGCACAACTCCTGTCCCCAAAGACTATTGGGGATAACCCCTCAGCGTGAAGAGGGATGGGGGCCGGCAGGCTACCACCGGGGCCGTACCCAACCCGCCGCGTCACCCGCACCGCGCCGCGGCGGCCGCGGCCTTCGCGAACGACTGCTCGGCGTACCGGGCGGTCATGTCCGGGCTGCTGTGCCCCAGCGCGGCCCGCGCGTGCTCCCGGTCGAACGCATCCTCGATCGCCGTCGCCTGCAGGTGGCGGAGTTGGTTCGGCGACCACGCGGGGACGTGCAGCGCGGGATCGACCCCCGCCTCGACCAGCCGGGCGTTGACGCGCGCCGTCGCCCGGGCGACGGCCTGGGCGTACTGGCCGGTCGCGTAGCACCGGGCGTACCCCTCGCGCTTGAACCGGTTCCCGCGGCCGCACTCGGCGAGGGCCTTGGCCGGCGAGAAGACGTAGTCGTCGGGGGCGAGGCCGGCGAGCAGCGGGCGGAGCAGCCGCTGGGCCTCCAGCCCGAGGGCCACGGCCCGGGGCTTGCCGAGGTGGGCGGTCTTGTGGTCGGACGGGACGAAGGCCCACACCGCGGCCCCGCCCACCGCCGTCGCCGTCAGGAACACGCCCGTCCCCGGGAACTCGACCCGCTCGCCGGGGCCGGTGCTGAGGTCGCGCCGCCGCATCCGGCACACGTCCTGGGGCCGCATCGCGCCGTACTGCTGGACCCGGACCATCGCGGCGAGGGTCGGCGGCAGCTCGACCAGGGCGGCGTCCCACCCGGCCGGGGGCGGCATCACCCGCCGGGTCTCCCGGCCCCCCTTCCCCCGGTGGAGCATCTCGACCGCCCGGAGCGAGGCCACGCACTCGGCCGACGCGTCCCCCTCGGACAGGAGCCACGTCCAGCACCGCTGCGCCGCCCGGACCAGGTAGTTGACGTAGGTCCGGCTCAGGGGCCGGCCGGTGTGCTTGCACCGCCGCGCGTCGCCGAGCAGGTAGGCCCGGACCGCCTTGAGCTGGCGGCCGCGGAACTGGTCGGCCGGGTCGGCGGCGTGGTCGCGGCCGACGGCGGCGGCCATCTCCCAGAGCCGGGCCAGGGTCTTCGGCTGGTCGGCGTAGTAGGCCAGGGCGTGGGCCTTCATGTACCGCAACAGCGCCTCGGCGACCGTGAGGGCGGCCCCCGCGGGGGGCCCGGCCGGCGGCGGGGCGGTGCCGCCGGCGAGTAGCTGCTGGACCAGCCGGCGGTAGCGGCGGTCGGCCTCGGCCTTGTCGCGGCCGCAATAAATCCGGCGGCCGAGCCAGACGTAGTAGCGGCCGGAGGGGGCGTGGAATTGGAGGGCGGGGACGGACTTCTTGGGGGGCACGGGACGCGGCTCCTTCCGGGTTTGGGTCAATTTGACCCAAACGCCCGGTGGGGGGAGCCGCTCTCCGCGAGGAGGTTCGTCGGAAGTGACGCTTCGGCGAGGACTTAGTCAGTATGCCCGACAGGAGTTGAACCTGTAACCTTCGGCTTCGGAGGCCGACACTCTATCCAGTTGAGCTACGGGCACGGAGCTGCGAGTCGAACGAGCCGACTCACATGAATTGTAACGACCCGCGCCGCGAATTCAACCACCCTCTCCGTCCGCGGCCGATTCCGCCCCCGGAGGGTCGCCGACGCCGTCGGCCGCGGCCGGGCCGTTCCGCCCGTGGTGGTCCTCCATTCCCAGGTAGCGGACGCGCACGGCCGGCCCCTCAATGTGGTGCAACAGGTGCCGCGGCAGGTGGCAGCGGATCACCACCTCGTTGTCCGAGTCGCGGAACTCCTGCCGGTAAATCTCGGCGTTGGCGTTCAGGAACGCCAGCACCCGCCCGTTCCCGGCCGCCGTCACCACCTCGGCCTCGGCGAAGTCGGCCGCCAGCGCCGCCATCACCGCCTCCTCCAGTTCCGCCACCCCCTCGCCGGTCAGCGCGCTCACCGCCACCGCACGCGGGTGGTGAGCCATCAACACCTGGAGGGTGGACCGGTCGGCGACCGCGTCGATCTTGTTGAGGACGAGGATCGTCGGCTTGTCGGCGCAGTCGAGTTCGGCCAGCACCGCGTTCACCGCCTTCGCCTGCGCCTCGGCCTGCGGGCTGCTGGCGTCCACGACGTGGAGCAGCAACTTCGCGTGCCGGGCCTCCGACAGGGTCGCCCGGAACGACGCGACGAGGTGGTGGGGCAGGTCGCGGATGAACCCGACCGTGTCCGACAACAGCACCCGCCCCCAGTCGCGGACGTGCCACTGGCGGGTCCGCGTGTCGAGCGTCGAGAACAGCTTGTTCTCGACGTACACCCCGGCTTTCGTCAGCGCGTTCATCAGCCGCGACTTGCCGGCGTTCGTGTACCCGACCAGCGAAACCGTGTGCTCCGCGGCCCGGCTCTTGACCTCGCGCTCCTTCCGGGCCTGCACCTCGGCGATCCGGTGTTTGAGGTCGCGGATGCGGCCGCCGACGAGCCGGCGGTCGGCCTCCAACTGCGTTTCGCCCGGCCCCCGCAGGCCGATCCCGCCCCCCTTCTGCCGCGACAGGTGCGACCACATCTGCTTCAATCGCGGGAGCGAGTATTCGAGCTGGGCGAGTTCGACCTGCAACCGGGCCTCGGCCGTCTGCGCCCGGGTGGCGAAGATGTCGAGGATGATCTCGCTGCGGTCGAGCACCTTCACGCCGAGCGCCTGTTCCAGGTTGCGGGCCTGGGCCGGGCTGAGGTCGTTGTCGAACACGACCACGTCGGCGTCGGCCTGCTCGACGATGTCGTGGAGTTCCGCGACCTTGCCGCTGCCGATGTAGGTGGCGAGGTGGATGTCGTGCCGCTTCTGGGTCAGCTCGCCCACCACCGACGCCCCGGCGGTGGTGGCGAGGCCGCGGATCTCGTCGCACGGGTCGGCGGTCGCCCACGGCCGGTTCGGGAGGGCGACGCTGACCAACACCGCCCGCTCGCTGGAAACCGAGAATTGGTCCCGCTGGGTGTCGAATGCCTTGCTGATGTCCGCCTCCTCCGGTTCGGGTCTTCCCTATTTTAGAGGGGACAGACCCCCGAACGGTAGCGGAACTCCGCGCGGATTCTCCGGCCCGGCGAACGGACCCGGCCGCCCGGTGGCGGGTTCGCGGGACGCCGTCAGGACGGGCGGCCGTGGGCGGACACGTCGGGCGGGATGGCGTACTCGCCCGTCGCCCCGCTGCTCGCCCCCACCCGCGGGAAGAGTACCCGCACGGTCGTGCCCGAGCCGGGGGCGCTCTCCAGCCGCACGAACCCGCCGGCCCGGTCGGCCAGCCGGCGGACGACGGCCAGCCCCAGCCCCGTGCCGGTCGATTTGGTCGTGAAGAACGGGTCGAACGCCCGCCGCCGGGTCGCGTCGTCCATCCCACTCCCGCGGTCGGCGACTTCGAGCATGACGTAGTTCCCGGACGAGTTCGCGTCGTCCTTGAGCCGGACGGCGCAGACCCGGATGTCGATCGGCGCGGCCGCGTCCCCCGTCGCGTCCCGGGCGTTGATGACGAGGTTCAACACGATGCGGGTGAACTGCGACTTGCCCACGAGGACGTGGCCGACGGCGGCCGGGCGGGCGAACCGGACCTGGTGCCGCCCGCCGACCGCCGCCCGCAAGACCGGGAGGAAGTCGGTCGTCGCGTCGGCCAGATTCAGGACGGCCGGCGGCCCGGCGGACGGGCGGGCGAAGTCCATCAACTCGCGCACCAGGATGCCGCCGCGCTCGGCGGCATCGACCACCGCCCGGGCCTGCTCCCGGGCGTCGGCCGGGAGGCCCGGGGTGTCGGCGAGCAGGGTGCCGTTGCCCGAAATGACCATGAGCAGGTTGCGGAAGTCGTGGGCGAGGCCGGCGGCCACCTGCTCCACCGCCACCGCCTTCTGGCAGTCGGCGAGGCGGTCCTCCTGGCGGCGGAACGCGGCCCGCAACTCCCCCACCTCGGCCGCCTGAATCCGCACCGCCAGCAGGTCGGCGACCGACCCGGCGAAGTCGCGCTCCTCGGTCGACCACTCGCGCGGCGGGCCGACGTGCTCGTGGCACACCACCCCGACCAGCTCGGCGTCCTTGAAGATGCCGGCGTCGAGGACCGACGTGATGCCGAGGGGGTTCAGGTAGGCGGCGGCGAGTTCCGCCGTGCGCGGGTCGGTCGCGGCGTACTCGGCCGGGACCGCCTTGCGGACGTTCATCGCGGCGAAGTACGACGGGAAGTCGGCGACGTGGAGGATGGTGCCGTCGGAGTGCTCCCGGCTCGTCCGCTCGAAGAGCGCCGCGCAGCGCAGGGCCGCCCCGTCGTCCACGAACAGCCACACCCCGACCCGTTCGACACCCAGGGTGGCTGCCGCCACCTCGCACGCCTTGGCGAAGGCTTCGGTCAGCGGCACGTCCGCGGCGAGGCGGGCGAGTTCGAGGCGGGCGAGTTCCGTCGCCCGCCGCGGGGCCGACTCGGTTTCGTCCATACACCGTCTCCGCGGCCGGGACGCTCGGCACCGCCCGCTCGCGCCCGGACGGTCGTCCGGGGGCGGCGAAGAAGGGCGGTTAGGTTGAACGTTCGCTGAGAATAGAATAGCCCCCGGACGAGCGAGTGGGCGGCAAATCGCTCCCGAAAAACGACCGCGGCCGGATCGGGATTCGTTCCCGATCCGGCCGCGGTCGTTTTCCATCCCGTCGCGACGAAGCGACTTACTTCTCCCCGCCCGGCAGGAGTGGCACCTTCGGCAGTCGGACTTCCTTGCCGCCGTTGGCGAACACCGGGTTGACGTGGACGCTGTACGTCTTGCGGTCGGGGTTGAGCTTGTACGACGCCCGGAGGTCGGCGGCCGACCCCATGCCGGGCAGCACCTGCTCCCGCGGGGCGACGACGGCCGGCATCAGCGGGCCGCCCGACCCGGACACCGGGGCGGACATCACCGACCCGGCCGGGCCGAACCCGCCGCCGAGGCCGGTCGAGTGGTTGCCCGGGGCCGCGGCCGCCGTTTCGAGCCGGGTTTCGGCCGGCTCGGCGACCACCGCGAGTTCCGTCCGGGTGCCGCCGTCGAGCTTGATCTCGACCGGCTTGGGGTTGCTCAGATCGACGGTGATGAGGTCGTGGGCCTCCTTCGCCGTCCCCTTGAACTTCGTCACCTTGAGCGTCGCCGTGTTGCCGACGGCCCGGCCGAAGGCGGTCTTGACCGTCACCTTGTAGGTGCCGGCGAACGCGGTCGCGGCGGTGTACCCCTCGGCCCGCCCGTCGTCCTTCTGCTCGATCACGTCGCCGCTGAGCACCCCGCCGCCGGAGGTCCGCTTGGTCGTCGCGGAGCAGACCGACCCCGTCGGCTCGGCGACCGTCAGGTCGAGGTCGGCCGCCCCCTGCCACAGCAGCTCGATCACGAGGTCGCGCTGGGTCTGCTCGGTCAGCGTCTTGCGGAGGCCGTCGGCGTTCACCCCGGCGGTCGTGAACCGGGTGACGAACTTCGGCAGTAGGTCGCGGGTCTTGGCGTGGTAGTCCACCCCGTCGGCCGCCCAGTCGCGGCGGAGGAGGTTCGAGGCCGCCCACTCGACGGTGTCCGGCTTCACGCCCTTCGCCGACTCGGCGTAGGCGAGGGCGTTGGCGTACGGCCCGGGCAGGTCCGGCCCGAACTCGGCGGCCCGCCGGCAGAAGGCGACGGCGAGGTCGTGGTTCTTCAACTCGGCCTCGGCCTTGGCCGCCTTGAGGTACGCCTTCGGGTCGGTCGGGTCGAGGTCCATCGCGGACAGGGCGGCCCGCTCGACCTCGGCCGGCGACGCCTGGCTCATCTGGAGGGAGACGGCCAGCGCCTCGTGCGCCCACGGCTCCGTCGCCAGCCCCTTCCGCAGGTTGGCCTTGAGGATCTCGGCGGCCGGGCCGTACTCGTCGAACTCCATCAGGAAGTCGGCACAAGCGACGATCATCCCGGGGTTATCGACCGTCCAATCGACCGCCTGGTTCCACATCCGCTTCGGGTTCTTGTCGAGCCGCTTCATTAGCATTTCCGGGTCGAACTTCGGATCGACCAGGGTGGGCTTGGCCCCGATGACGACCAGCCCGTCGTCGCCACGGCCCTTGACCGGCGGCTTGGCCGCGACCGGGTCGCGCCCCGGGCCGGGGTTGACCGCCGGGTTCGGCCGCGGGTTGCCGTTCGGCCCGATGACCAGTACCCCCTTGTTCGGGTCGGGCCGGGCCGGGGCGGCGGCCATCCCCTCCAGCTTCTTGAGCTTGATCGTGCTGGCCGTGTGGTAGCGGCTCGTGCCGCGAACGATCAGGGCGTTCGACGGCGGGTAGAACCCGAGCGAGTTCCGCTGCTGGACGGTCAGGAACGACTCTTCGGCCATCGCGTTCGGGTCCTGCATCGGCGGCGGGACGTTCGCCCACTCGCCCTTGGCGACGGTCTCGTAGATCAGGTTCATGAGCAGGTCGGACTGGTTGCCGCCCTGGAGGCCGAACTGGCCACCGAGGTTGCCGAACTGGCCGATCCCGCCGTTCCCGCCGAGGCCGACGATCCCGCCCTGGTTGTTCTGCGGCATGAACGGGTTGGCCCCGCCGCCCATCGCCGCCGCGCCGCCGCCGGCGGCGAACCCGCCGGCGTTCCCGGCGCCGCCCCCGCCGATCCCGACGAAGTTGTTCAGCGCCCCGCCGTACAGGCTGGCCGCCCCGAAGATGGCGAGCGTCTGTTGCTGGACCTGCTGGTTCTGCTGGAGGGTGGCCTGGTTGACCGACGACGGGATCGGGATGACGAGGTCGGCGACCGGGAACACCCGCGTCACCTTCTCTTCGAGCCGGGCGTCGTAGGAGGTGATCTCGATGTAGTCCGGGCGGACGACGTAGGTGACGTTCGGGACGGTCAGTCCGCGGAGGTAGATGTCGAGGAACGTCCCGAGGGCGATCCCGTTGAGCGACGTGGCCGACAGCTTCTCGGCCTTCGCGTCGTTGAGGGTGGCCGAGCCTTCGATCGCCGTCTTGTTGATGACGAACGTCAGCTTGTACCGGGTGGCGAGGTCGCCGAGGACTTCCGACAGCGGGGTGGTCTGGAGGTCTTTCTCGTAGGAGACGCGGGTGTTCTCCAGGGTGTTCTGGATCTGCTTCTGGGTCGGCGACGAGTCGGCCCCGAGGGTCGAGTTCTCGTACCGCTCCTTGCGCAGCCCGGTGAGTTCGCGCCACACGGCGGCCGGCGGGAAGTGGACCGGCGGCTCGTCGGGGTACGGGATGTGCGACTTCTCGGCCTGCATCATGGTGAGCAGGAAGCGGTCCTCGCGGATGCGGACGAGTTCCCGCCACTCGCGGAGTTGGGTCGCCTGCTGGCCGATCATGTAGCTGGCGGTAGCGGCCGGGGGCACCCCCTGGCCGCGGCTGATCCGCTCCTGGATCATCACCTGCGCTTCCTGGTACGCGAGCTCGTACCGGGCCTGCTGCATGAGCTGCCGGAAGGCGTCGATCCGGGCCTTGGTGCGGTCCTCTTCGGACTGCTGCCGGTCGAACTCGTTGAGCTGCTGGCGGACCTTCGCTAACTGCTGCCGCTCGACCGCGGCCTCCCGCTTGATCTCGGTGCCCTTGAGGAAGATCTCCTGCATCACCGCCCCGAGGTCGGCGGTGAACCGGGCGCGGGCGTCGTCGCCGACCCCCCCGTAGCCGAGGATTTCGTCGCGCTGGCGCTTCAAATCCTGGTAGGCGGCGTCCGGGTCGGTGCGGAGCTGCTGGCGGGCGCGGCGGATGGTCGCATCGACCAGCACGCGGTAGCGCTGCTCCTCGACCTGCCGCAGGGCGGCGGCCTCGCGGATCAGGTCGCCCGGGGCCGGCGGCTGGGCAGCGCCGGGGCCGGGCACGGGCTGCGCACCCGGGACCACCGGCGGCTCCTGCACGGCCTCCTGAATGACGATCTTGGCCGCCCCGTTCAGGTCGATTTTGAGGGCGTCGCGCTTGGCCGCGATCCGCTTCTCCATGTCGGCCTTCGTGATCCGCCCGGTCTTCATCTTCTCGACCATCACCAGCCCGGCGGCGGACTCGGCGTCGTTCGGGTCGATCCGCTTGGCGGCGGCGTACAGCTTGGCGGCCTCGTCGAGCCGGTCCATCGTGACCGCCCAGGTCGCCTGGGTCAGGAATTCGTCGCGGTACAGTTTGACCTGCGTGGACGCCAGCGCCAGGGCGCGGTCGGCCTGGAGCATCGCCGGGGCGTCCTTACCGCCGTTCGGGGCGTCGCGCCACTGGGCGAACATCATGTGCAGGAAGAAGTGGTCGGCCTGCGACGGCGGCAAGTCCTGGGCGAAGGCCAGCGCCACCGGCCGGTTGGCGTTCGTCCCGGCGACGGTCGCCGTCAGCTTCGCGGCGGGCTTGGCGAGCTTGCCCATCACCAGGGTCGGCTTGTCGGCCCGGAGCGGGGGGAGCTTGGCCGGGAAGAATTCCGCGACCTCGTCGCCGAACTTGACCTTGTCGGCCTTGAGGACAGGCACGTCGAGCGACGCCTTGAGCCGGGCGACGAACGCGGTGCGGCGGGCCGGGTCGCCGAGGTCTTCCTGCACCCGCACGACCGCCCCGCCGGTGAGGGCGGCGAGGCCGTGCAGGTTGTTGGCGTTCAGCTTCACCCCGAGCGGGACGGCGAAGAAGAAGGCGTCGGCCTGTTCCATCTGGGTGCCGAGGGCGACGCGGTCGGCCTCGGTAACGGGGTCGAAGGCGCTCTCGCCGTCGCCGAGGAACAGCACGATCTGGTGCCGCCCGCGGTTCGGGGCGAGGGTGGCCAGTGCCTTGCGGAGGCCGCCCTTGAGGTCGGTCGCCCCGGACCCGTACTCGACTTCGGTGAGCGCCGCCGCGGCGGCCTTCACGTCGTCGCCGGCCGGCGGCTGGAAGTCCTTCGTCAGCGCCCGGGTCGCGGCCGGGGTGCTGAGCGTCCACACGCTCAGCTGGTCGTCGGCCGTCAGCACGGCCGAGAGGCCGGTAACGATCTGGCGGGCCTGCTGGAGCGGCTTCCCGGCCTGGCTCGCCGAGGCATCGACCAGCACCAGCACGTCGCGGGGGCGGGCCGGGGCGGCGTCGAGCGTCGGCTTGATCTGCCACGCGAACAGCGTCTCGCCGCCGCGCACCTGGTAGGTCAGGGCGGGGAGGGCACTAAACTTGGTGACGGCGAGTTCGTCGAGCACCTTCCCGCCGTCGGGCCGCCCAACCGGGCCGGTGACCGTGGCGGGGGGGACGCGGAAGTCGCCGAACAGGGTGGTGACGCCGGCGGTGGTGGCCGCGGCCACCCCCAACCCGGCCGTCAGCACCCGCAACCGTTTGAGCAGGGTCATGGTCCAGGCGCTCCTCACGGGGGACCGGGGCGGGCGGACGACGTGCGCCCCGGTCGGGTGAAAGACGAATCGTAGCCCGATTGTACGGCGCGGCCCCGACGCCCCGCTATTGCAAAACCGCCCGGGATTCGCGGGCGGGCGGGGGTCGGGGGCCGGTTCTCCCGGTCGGGGGGGCGGCTCGCACGGCCGCGGCTCGCCCCGACCCCGGGGCAACTCTATCCGGTGTAACGGCCGCCCCCGGCGGGCGTTGGCGGGTTGAGCCGAACCCGCCCGGTTCGCGGCCGGAACGGTCGGTTCGGCCGGCGGGACCGGCGCAACCGTGCGCCCCATTTTGACTTGACTTGCCCGACCCGCAATCTACGGTTGTTGAGGCTGGAGAGTAACGACCCTCCCGCCCTCGTCGGACCCGCCCCCCCGCACCGGGCGCGTCCGACCCGCCCCCCGTGGTTGGGCCGCGCCGGCGCACGGCAGGCCGCCATTCAGAGAGTCCGCCCGCATGGCGAATCCCAAATCGTCGCCCGACTCGCCGCCGTCGATGTCCGCGGCCGACCTGCGCCGCCGCCTGCTCGCGTCCACCCCCCCGCCGATCGCCGCGACCGCCTCGACCCCGGACTACGGTCACGGCGAGCAGGCGGCCGACCACGGGGCACCGCCGGCGTGGGCGAACGGCAGTAGCGCCGACCTGCTCGCCCGCTTGCGAATGCCGGGCGGGAAGCCGGGGTCCGGGTCGATTCCGGTTTCGACCTCGCGCTACGCCCAGCCCGCCCCAGAACCGGCCACCCCGGTGCGGACGCAGGTGAACCGCCGCACCCCCACGCCGGGCCGCGGCCTCGACCCGGCCAGCGCCATCGCCGGTGCCCTGTCGCAACTCGCCAGCATCGGCGAGGGCACCGGCCGCGCCGTGGCGGACGACTCGCCGATGGCCGAGATCCAGCGGCTGCGCGGCGAGAACCGCGAACTCCGCACGCTCCTCGACGAGATGAAGCACCTGCTCCAGGAGGCGAGCGACTCGGAACAGCAGACGACGCTCAAGGACAAGGAAATCCAGGCCGCGCTGGAGGAGAAGGACGCCCAGATCGAGGAGTTGAGCGCCCAACTCGGGGCGATCGAGGAGCAGATCGCCAAGGGCGAACTCGCCGCCCCCGCGCCGGTCCCCAAGTCGCGGACCGAGCTGGAAGAGTGGGGCGACGAGCTGGAGAAGGAGAGTGCCAAACTCAATCAGGACCGCAAGCGGGCCGACGACGACCGGCGGCAGCTGCAGGAGGACGAGGAGGCGCTCGAGAAGCAGATGCGCGAGATGGAAGTGTCGATGGCCCGCGAGCGGGCGGTGCTGGCCCGGCAGGAGATGGAGCTGAAGCGCCTCAGCGCCGAAATCCAGCACGAACTCGACATCCTCCAGCGCGGCGACGCCAGCCTCCGCGACCAGATGGCCAAGTTCCAGCGGCGGGCGCAGGAAGTCATGGTCAAGCCCGGGCAAGGCGGCCCGCCCGGGCGACGCTGAACGCCCGACCCACGCGACACCCTCCGACGCCTCGGGACTTTTCCCGGGGCGTCCGGCATTTCACCCGTCGCTCGTCCCCGCCGGTTTCTTACCGACCCACCCCGCCCCGACCGCGAGTAAAACGACTACCAGAACGGTGAACGCGGCGACGACCGGCAGGTTGCTGTCCGCCCACGCGACCCCGTTCAGCGTCGTGTGTTCGAGGGCTTTCCCCAGGTCGATCGCCCGCAGCACGGACGGGGCGAATTCGAGGAAGGCCGCGACCAGGGCCGCGATCGACCCGCCGGCGATGTACCCGGAGCTGAGCAGCACCCCCGGGCTGGCGTCGCCGGCGTCCGGGGCCTTCCGCAGCCGGTCCACGGCCCACCGGACCACCCCGCCGATGAAGATGGGGGTGGACGCCGACAGCGGCAGGTAGACGCCGACGGCGAACGGCAGCGACGGCACCCCGGACAGCTCCAGCGTGACCGCGATCAGCACCCCGATCAGCACCAAATCCCACGGCAACTTCTGGTCGAGGATGCCGTTGATGATGAGCGACATGAGGCGGGTCTTCGGGGCGTCGAACTTGTTGCCGACCTCCGACCCGTCGTCGTTCTTCTTGAGCGTCCCGTTCACGGCCGGATCGACCCGGTACGCGATCGTGCCGTCGGCCGCCACGAGGTACCGGCCGTGCGGGACGGGGGCGTCGCGCTCGCTCTCGCCCACGTTCAGAACGCGGTACTCGGTGCGGTCGGCTTCGGCGTAGGGGCCGCCGCGCACGCGGTCGGTGGTCGGCAGTCGCCCCACGTCGATCCGGACCGCCGGCAGGTTCTGCGTGGTGTAGATGGTCCCCGCCTGGTTGAGCAGCAGCAGGGTGACGCCGACCACGAGGGCGGAGGTGAGCGAGCCGATCAGGATGGCGTACTGCTGGGCCTTCGGGGTGGCCCCGACGAGGTAGCCGGTCTTCAGCGCCTGGGCCGTCGTCCCGCCGTTGCTCGACGCGATGCACACGACC
>Ga0105048_10015453_pt1 | contig 11847 bp, 11 predicted proteins | sample MAT05_FD_78382 | JGI IMG/M metagenome (GOLD analysis project Ga0105048, IMG submission 78382) | Freshwater microbial communities from Lake Fryxell liftoff mats and glacier meltwater in Antarctica - MAT-05 | ecosystem: Environmental > Aquatic > Freshwater > Ice > Liftoff microbial mat | place...
CCTGCCGTTTCAAACAGAGGTGGCAACGCCGCTTGACGCCAACGTTTGTCTACACCTGCAGACATCACCCAGTTTGCGGCGTCGTAGCGTCCGGCGATCCTGTCGAACATGCCGCGAACGTTGGTGGTTGCCGCCAACGGAGGGGTTGCCACTGGCGTGGGTACCATAATCAAACCACCCTTTCGACAGACAGGCGGGCTAGCGCTCCGAGTGCGTCTCGATAGGCGCTTTCCGGGAGAATCTGCAGCGCTGCCAGTGCTTCTTTTACGAGCTTTTGTGCCGCTTGCCTTGCCGCCTCAACGCCACCTGCTTCATGCACACGCCGAAGGATCTCAGTGGTGGCCTCGGCAGGCACTCCATGTTCAGTCATGCTACCTCGTATCTGCGCAAGCAAGCTGGGATCGCAATCGCAGGCCAACAACACGGGCAAGGTCATTTTGCCTTCGACCAAATCGTGGCCCACAGACTTGCCTGCTGTGGCTTCGTCTACAGCACAGTCGAGAATATCGTCCGCAATCTGAAAGGCCCTCCCTACTGCACGACCATAGCGATCCATGGCTTCGTGTTGCCCGCTTGGCAAAAGGTTGCCAACACGCGAACACCAAGCAATCAAAGAGGCTGTCTTCCTGTCGATAACGTCGTAATAGGCGCTGATCGTGGCATCGGCGTTGCCCGCTCGTTCAAGCTGGGCCACTTCGCCTTCCGCCATTTCAGTCACCGCGGCGGCCATCGACTGGATCACTGGCAATTGTCCCGTACCTGCAACTATCGCAAGTGCCCTTGCAAGGCAGAAGTCACCCACCAAAACCACAATGCCGTTTCCGTAGACCATCCGCGCCGCAGGTCGACCTCGTCGCACGCGCCCGTCGTCCACCACATCGTCGTGAAACAACGTTGCTGTATGAATGAGCTCGGCCGCGCAACCAACGGCAATGGCGGCTTCGATGGGTGCGTTCGCAGCCCGGGCGGCGAGCACTGCCAACAGCGGGCGAAGCCGCTTTCCTCCGGCTGCCAACAAATGCGACCCAACCTGCGGGATAGGACCCACGGGGCTTTCCATGGCTTCCGTCAGTTGCTGCTCGACCTGGCGCATCTCATCTGCCACCAAGGAGACGGCGAGGTCCACCATGTTGGCGGCTTGGTCAACGCCTGTGGTGGCCTCCCGAACAACGCTAGCAGCGGGCTCCCGGGAAGGGGCTGCGGCGCGGGTGAGGGCGCCTTGCGGGGCAGGGGCAGTTTCGCGCATCGGTTTTACCTTACTGGGAGTTTGATGCCGCCGTAGGCGTCACGGTGAGGCAAATATTCAAAAAAATTTGAATCTCGGCAACCGCAAAACCTGCGCGTTTTTGGAACCAATACGCGCCCCTTAGCATATGAAACGCCTGGTGGGCTGATGTAGGGTCGATTCACCTTGACTCTGGAGCCCAGACGATACAGTACTTCGCCGTCCACATTAGTCATGAAGCTTACTTCCCAAGAAGAGTACGGCCTGCGGTGCTTGCTGCAGATTGCCTCAGCTCCAGAGCGTTTTTTGACCATTCCCGAGGTGGCGCGTCGGGAAGCCTTGTCCACTGCTTACGTGGCCAAGCTGATGAGGATATTGCGTCGAGCTGGTTTTGTGCGGAGCGTTAGAGGTCAAAAGGGCGGGTTTGAAATGGGTCTTCCGCCGCAGGAAGTCAATGTGGGGCAAGTGCTGGATGCTCTTGGCGGGAGGCTTTATTCAGAGGCTTTTTGTCGGGATCACTCAGGAGATAAGAGCGACTGTGTGCATAACGTTGATTGCTCGTTGCGGTCATTGTGGACCGCGTTGGACGGGGCAATTCAACGCGTGCTCAATCGGACGCAGCTCAGTCATCTTATCAATGGTGAGTCGGATGTTGGGGTGTGGTTACAGGGCAACTTGATGGGGCGCGTGCAAAGCAAGTTGCAAGATTCGGTTGTATCGGTTAATCCCGTCGCGTTGGCGAAAATCCCTCCGGGGCAAAATTGAGTCAGTGCGGCGCCGTTTATTAGGTTCGCGAACAGCAAATTAAGTCCAGGCAAAAAAATGAGATTGGTTCGGCTAAAAAAGAAGATAGCGACGAAGGCTCCTGTGCAAGCGGCCTCTGAGGCTCCCGTTGTGGAAGCTGCTGAGGACGAAGATGTGCTTGAGGCTTCTGACGGTGACAGTGACGCTGACGAGCCCGCAGGGCAGTTCGATGCGGACACGGAAGGCGATACCGACGATTTCGCTGTCGTGGCCAAGGCTATCAAAGCGCCAGCGCGCGAGAAGAAGGCTAAGGCGAAAACGTCCGGCTCTAGCAGCGACGGTGATCGCGACCAAAGTCTGTTTCGCCGCTATCTGCGCGACGTCAATGGTCTGAACGTCATGGCTCCCGAACAAGAGTTCGCAATGGCTCGCCAGATCGAGTCCTTGAAGCTCGCTCTTTGGGATTCCATCTTGGGTCACGGACCTGCGGGCGCGCTCATCATTGATGGGATCGACCGTCTGATGGAGACCAAGTTCGTGGATTGGGAAGGCTATAAAGAACTCGTCATGAAAGACGTGGTCGAAGTGGTGAAGCCCAAGCCAACAAAGCCAGGTGCATCGCTCAAGCCAGCCAAGCCGCTTAGCAAAGCTGCCAGCAAAAAGGCCGCCAAAGACGCCGAAGCGCCCGTGCGTTCTGCGGAATTGTCATTGAAGCTTCAGTCGTACGCTGAGGCCGCTGGTGCGGCTGATCCTGAGGGAACGGCCGTCGAAGCCTTCGTTGACGTCATTGCTGACCTGCCACCTTCGCGCTCTGTTGGCGTTGCCGGCTTTGACGCTTATATGGCGGGCCTCCGCATCGCTCGCGCACGTTTGCGACTTGCCAAGAACAACTTCGTTAGTGCAAACCTTCGTTTGGTCGTGGCCGTGGCCGCACGCTACAGCCGCGAGCTGTTGACCTTTGAAGACCTCGTTCAAGAGGGCAACATTGGACTGATGAAGGCGGTTGATCGTTTTGATTACCGCAAGGGCTTCCGCTTTTCCACCTACGCTTCGTGGTGGATTCGTCACGCCATTGGCCGCGCTCTGGCCGACAAGGCTCGCTTGGTTCGCTTGCCTGTGCACGTGTTAGATGCGCAGCAAAAGGTGGAAAAGACCCGCCGAGCTCTTACGGCGCAGTTGGGCCGCAAGCCAACCCCCGCGGAAATCGCCAAGGAAACGGGACTGGACGTTGAAGAGGTTGAGCGCATCAACGCTTTGCCAAGCTCAAGTCCGCTTTCGTTGGACGAGCCATTCTCAGACGAGGACGACGATCGCTCACGTATGGATACCTTGGCCGATCCAGATCCAGGTCCAGAGCCTGTGGATCGCTTGGCACAAACCGAGACCGAGCGCGCGATGATAAGCCTCATGGCGCAGCTTAAGCCCGTTGAAGTAGACATACTGCGCAAGCGGTTTGGTTTGCATGACGGTCGCGAGCGAACGTTGCAAGAGATTGGCGATGAACATCGTCTCTCTCGCGAACGCATTCGTCAGGTGCAAGACCGTGCGCTGAACAAGCTGCGTGGGGCTTTGAACCAATACCTCACCACAGGCAACACCACCAACCCTGCTGTGGCTCGTCCACAACCTCGGGGCTAAAAAGCTGTTTCGCTTGCAAGCCAATTGCCCTTTTCAACGGAGGGTGGTTGGCTCGCTTTCGTTTTGGGTGCTCGGTCTGAAAACCTCTCGAAATTTTCCGATGTCGAGAGCCAAATCACCCAGCAACATGTCGAGCAGTGTCTCGCCAACGCTGCACACGGCTGCAAGTTGATCTAAACGAGCCAAGGTGATCTCGGCGTCTTTCTTCAACTCGCCCTTGGTTTGCTTCTTGGCAATGCGGGCGTGCTTGCAGGCGCCTTCGATGAGAGCTGAGGCGGCTCGGATTTCTTTGCGTTCTCGATCGTTGAGGATCCCGGAGATCATTTTCCAGAAATCGGTTTCTGCTTCGTAGAAATCTTGTCGCTCGCCTTCCCTGCGGATCTTTTTGACTACGCCCCAGCGTACGAGCGCCGACAAGGTCATAGAAGCGCTGCCGACCGAAATGCGCAGCTGCGTTTGTACTTCGGATCGTGGCAAAGGCTCTGTTGAAAGGTAAAGCAAACCAAAGGCGCGTCCCATGGTTCTGGTGAATCCCCAAAACGAGGCGATGCGCCCACATGTCTCTATGCCAAGCAACTTAGCTTGAACAAGATCGTCGTTGTTGATGGGCGTTACGGCCATCGGGAAATTTGATCTTAGTTGGCAGAAGGGCTGCGCAGCGCTCGAAGCAATGACACATCCACGTCTTTGCGCGGGCTAGGGGCTCGAGCCGCCAATTGCCCGCAAGCGGCGTCGATGTCGTCACCCCGGGGAAGGCGCACATAAACTTGGATGCCACGGGCACGTACACGTGCTTGAAACGCCAAAACGCGCTCGGTGCTTGGGCGATGGTATTTTGGACCGTTGAATGGATTCCAAGGAATCAGATTCACCATGCAGGGCACAGACGAAACAAGTTTGCCGAGGCGATCCGCATCCGCGTCGCTGTCGTTCACGCCAGCCAGCATCACGTACTCGAAAGTGATTTTGCGACCGTGGCCAAGTGGGAAGGCTTTCACCGCACGCATGAGTTCTGCGATCGGCCACTTCTTATTGACTGGCATGATCTCGTCGCGCACTTCGTCTGACGAAGCGTTAAGCGAAATTGCCAAATTGGGGACCGGCGTCAGTTGTGAAAGTTTGTCGATGCCCGTGACTAAACCAGACGTTGAGATGGTCACGCGGCGGGGAGAAAACGCTGCCCCCCAAGGATGGCACAACAACTCAAAAGCGCGCCTCACGTTATCGAAGTTGTGCAGAGGCTCGCCCATCCCCATAAACACGATGTTCGTGGGACGTCGACCTGCAAGTTCTGTGGCCCAATAGACCTGTGCGAGAATCTCGCCTGCGGATAAATGGCGGCCAAACCCCAAGGTGGCGGTGGCGCAGAACTTACAATCAAGGGCGCATCCAACCTGAGACGAGATGCACAAGGTCAACCGATCCCGGTCTTTGTTGTCGTCCGGGATGAGAACGGCTTCGATGCTGCGATCGTCGTGGGTTAAGAACGCGAACTTGCGCGTGCCGTCAGCGGCTTTTTGCTCAACATCCAGGCGCAAAGCCAACGGCTGTGCCTCGGCTGCCAATGCGTCTCGGAGGTCTGCAGGAACGTTGCAAGGAGCTGTTGGCTCCTTTACCGCGCCCATTCCGCCAACGCCTGGTCCGTGCAGCCAGCGGAACACTTGTTCTGCGCGGTACGCGGGGTGCCCGAGCGCAACGACGCGCACTTTTAACTCAGCGGGGGTAAATCCTCGGAGATCCACGGCGCCTTGTTGTAGCACGTGGTTGTTGCATGAGCCGGTACCAACGAAAACGGCGCCGGATGAGGGCGCCGCGTTCTGGTTCAATATGAGCCTCGCTTGCTATTCGAGGTCAGAGCCCTTGAAGAACCAGCCCAATTCAAACTTCGCGGTGTCGGGGCCGTCGCTGCCGTGAACGGCATTCTTTTCGATGTTTGCACCGAATTTGTGACGGATGGTGCCAGGAGGCGCCTTGCTGGCGTCGGTTGGTCCCATAAGTTCGCGGTATTTCGCGATCGCGTTTTCGCCTTCAAGCGCCATAAGCACGCAGGGACCTGCTGTCATGAACCCAATGAGGTCCTTGAAGAAGGGGCGTGCTTTGTGAATCGCGTAGAAGCCTTCGGCTTCTTGCACGGACATGCGCGTCATGCGCAGCGACAGAAGCTTGAAACCAGCTTCCTGAATCATGGCCAACAACCCACCGGTGGAGCCGTTGCTTACGGCGTCCGGTTTGATGATGCCGAATGTGCGTTCAATTGCCATTGCAGATACCTCTTACGAAACTAAGAAATTGCTTAGAACAAGGTGGCTACGGTTGTGCCAAGTTCAGCTGGGGTTGCCGCAACCTTGATGCCGGCTTCTAGCATTGCTGCGATCTTATCGCCTGCGCCGCCTTTGCCACCGCTGATGATGGCTCCAGCGTGGCCCATGCGGCGGCCTGGAGGTGCCGTGACGCCAGCAATGAAGCCAGCCACTGGCTTAGACATATGCTGCTTCACGAAAGCAGCGGCTGCCTCTTCAGATGCGCCGCCGATCTCGCCGATCATCAATACCGCTTTCGTATCGGGATCCGCTTCAAAAAGCATAAGCGCATCAATGAAGTCCATGCCCTTGACCGGGTCGCCACCAATGCCGATGCAGGTGGTTTGGCCGAGGCCCAAAGCCGTTAGCTGGTGAGCGGCTTCGTAGGTCAACGTTCCTGAACGTGACACGACGCCAACCTTGCCAGGCGCATGGATGTAACCAGGCATGATGCCGATCTTGCATTGACCAGGCGTGATGACACCGGGACAGTTTGGACCAACAAGACGGGTGTTGGGGAACGCGTCGAGTGCGCGCTTCGTCTTCACCATATCAAGAGTTGGGATGCCTTCGGTAATGCAGATAACCAACGCAATGCCGGCGAACGCTGCTTCCACGATTGCATCTGCGGCGCCCGGAGGCGGAACGTAGATGACCGATGCGTTTGCGCCCGTCTTTGCAACCGCTTCAGCAACGGTGTCGAAGACTGGGAAACCTTCGTGAACAAGGCCACCTTTGCCCGGGGTAACGCCGCCCACAACTTGGGTGCCGTACTCGCGCATTTGCTTGGCGTGGAATGTTCCAGCCGAGCCCGTGAGACCTTGAACGATAACTTTTGTGTTCTTATCAACCAAAACCGACATTACTAAGCCTTTCCTGCAGCGAGGGCGACAATCTTCTTCGCGCCGTCCGCCATATCGTCGGCCGCAGTCAATGCCAGGCCCGATTCACGCAACATTTTTTTACCAAGTTCTACGTTCGTGCCTTCCAAGCGCACAACCAAAGGAACCTTCAATCCAACATCCTTCACTGCAGCCATGACGCCTTCGGCGATGGTGTCGCACTTCATGATGCCACCGAAGATGTTCACGAAGATGCCCTTCACAGAAGGATCCGCCGTGATTATCTTGAAGGCCGCTGTGACTTTTTCTTTCGTGGCGCCTCCCCCTACATCCAGGAAGTTCGCAGGCTCTCCACCGTAGTGCTTAATGGTGTCCATCGTTGCCATCGCGAGGCCAGCGCCGTTGACCATGCAGCCAATCGTTCCGTCCAACTTGATGTACGAAAGATCGTACTTCTTCGCGGCGGTTTCTTGTGGCTCTTCTTCAGCCAAGTCGCGCAACTGCTCTGCCTCGACGTGGCGGTACATGGCGTTGTCGTCGAAGGTAAATTTGCAATCCAAAGCGATGACTTTGTCGTCCTTGGTCAAAACCAAAGGATTGATTTCAAGCATCGCAGCGTCTTCAGCGATAAACGCATGGTAAAGCTTCAGCAGAAAGTTGGCTGCGTTCTTTGCTGCGTCACCCGTGAGGCCCAGGCCATAAGCGAGGTTACGCGCCTGAAAGCCAGCGAGACCAAGCGCTGGATCGACCAACTCTTTGAGAATGGCGTTGGGGTTATGCGCGGCAACTTCTTCGATATCCATGCCGCCTTCCTTCGAGGCCATCACAACCACCTTGCCGGTGTCGCGATCAACCAAGAGGCTCACGTAAAGCTCTTTGGCAATGGCGGCACCTTGTTCAATGAACAATCGTCCCACCTTTTGACCTTCGGCTGTGGTTTGGTGCGTGACCAAATTCATGCCCAAGATCTTGCTTGCCGCTTCTGTGGCAGCTTCAACACCCTTGACCACCTTGACACCGCCGCCCTTGCCGCGACCGCCTGCGTGGATCTGGGCTTTGACGACCACAACTTCACTGCCTGTGGCGGCAATGAGCTTCTTGGCGGCTTCTGTGGCTTCTGCCACCGTGAAACATGCAATGCCTTGGGGCACTGGCACGCCGTACTTACGGAGAATGTCTTTGGCTTGGTACTCGTGGATTTTCATAGCTTGCTCGAAGCGGTGATGAGTTCGCGAACGGCATCGGCAGACTTTGCCAACATCGCTTTTTCAGACTCGTTGAGGGTAACAACAACAACTTTTTCAACGCCCTTGGCGCCGATGATCACAGGAACACCCATGTACAAATCGTTGTAGCCGTATTCGCCTTGCAAGAAGGCTGCGGCGGGAAGCAGACGCTTTTCGTCACGCAAGAATGCTTCTGCCATTTGGATGGCAGCTGAAGCCGGTGCGTAGAAAGCGCTGGTGCCCATAAGGCCAACGATTTCGCCGCCGCCCTTGCGGGTTCGGTCGATGATCGCTTCCAATTTATCGGCTGCAACCAACTGCGTGACTGGCACGCCGTTGACTGTGCAGTAGCTGAGGACGGGAACCATAGTGTCGCCGTGGCCACCCAAGACCATGGTGCGAACGTCTTTGACGGATACAGCAGCTTCGCGAGCCAAGAAGGCTTGGAAGCGGCCGCTGTCGAGTACGCCAGCCATGCCGACCACGCGCTCGCGAGGAAGGCCAGAGACCTTCTTCAATTCGTAAACCATCGCGTCGAGCGGATTTGAGATGCAGATCACGAAAGCGCCAGGACAGTTGGCTTTGATGCCTTCTGCAACGCTGCGGATAATCTTGAGGTTGATGCCCAACAGGTCGTCGCGGCTCATACCTGGCTTGCGAGGAATGCCTGCCGTAATGATCACTACGTCGGAACCCTTAAGGTCCTCCCACTTCGACGTGCCCGTGATGACTGCGTCGTAACCAAGGATGGCTCCGTTCTGCTCCAAATCGAGCGCCTTGCCTTTGGCAACGCCTTCCTTTTCAGGAATGTCGAATAGCCACACATCGCCAAGCTCTTTTCGAGCGGCCAAGGCTGCCAATTCACCACCGATGTTTCCGGCACCAATCAGAGCAATTTTTTTACGAGCGGACATTACCAGAGGACCTCCTAGATTACGGCTCACTTCCTAGCGTTGTAGGGCCCAAAAGCCAATAGGAAAGTGCGCAATATCAGCCATGTTAGGGTGGTTTTTCGGGAGCCCACGCAGACGTACATGAAGGGGCGAGGCGCAGGGACGTCGATCAGACCTTCGGCGGCCGACGGGGCCCACTCGGTCGGCTGCCTGCCGTGGGGGCTGCCGGGGTTCCCTTGTGGCGAACATGTTGTGTCCGGAAATGTGTGCCTGCGGGGGCTCCCTTGGCGGCGAGGGCTTTCCATCCGTGTAACTTGGGTTCCGGGGGCACCAGATGCTCGGGACCCACGCCAATGAGATCGTGCCTGCCCATTCGATGCAAAGCCTCTCGCAGGATGGGCCAGTTATCCTCACAGTGGTAGCGCAGAAATGCCTTGTGAAGCCTCCGAACCTTGATGCCTTTGGGGATCGCCACGTCAGGGCTGGTTCGGGTGACCTTCTTCAACGGGTTCTTTCCCGAATGGTACATCGCCGTAGCGGTGGCCATGGGCGAGGGGAGATAGGCCTGCACCTGGTCTGCCTTGAAGCCATTGCGCTTTAGCCACAAAGCCAAGTTCAACATGTCTTCATCCGATGTGCCGGGGTGCGCGGCGATGAAGTACGGAATCAGGTACTGCTTTTTTCCTGCTGCTGCGCTGGCAGCATCGAACAGCTTTTTGAACTTTTCGTACGCTTCAATGCCGGGTTTCAGCATCTTGTCGAGCGGCCCGTCTTCAGTGTGTTCTGGGGCGATTTTTAGGTAGCCACCAACATGGTGCGTAGCGAGCTCTTTGACGTATTCGGGGGATTCTGCCGCCAAATCGTAGCGCACACCTGAGGCCACAAACACCTTCTTGATCCCTTTGATGGCTCGCGCCTTACGGTAAAGCCCGATCAACGAAGAGTGGTCGGTGTTGAGGTTTTCGCAGATGCCGGGAAAGACGCAGGAGGGACGGCGACAGGCAGCTTCAATGCGCGGATCTTTGCAAGCCAACCGGTACATGTTGGCGGTGGGGCCGCCAAGATCGCTGATGACGCCTGTGAAGCCTGGCGTGTTGTCGCGAACGCGTTCAATTTCGCGCAGCACAGAACCTTCGGAGCGGTTTTGGATGATGCGGCCTTCATGTTCGGTGATCGAACAAAAGGTGCAGCCGCCGAAACATCCGCGCAAGATCGTGATTGAGTTCTTAATCATCTCGAACGCAGGTATCTCTGCGTCGCCATAGCTAGGGTGTGGCTTGCGTGCGTAAGGGAGCTCGTAAACCGCGTCCATTTCTGGAGTGGTCAATGGCATCGCGGGAGGGTTTAGCCAGACGTCGCGATCGTTGTGGCGTTGCACCAACGCGCGGGCGTTTCCAGGGTTGGTTTCAAGATGCAAAATGCGGTTGGCGTGCGCATAAAGCACAGGATCCGCTGATACATCCTCGAACGACGGCATACGAAGAACTGTCATTGTTCGTTCGTGTCTTGGTAAGGCCGCGGGTGGCGTTCGCAATGCCACCAATCCAGTGGCCTGAGCCGACGCCTGCTTCATCTCCGCTTCATCGGCGTAGGGGTTCATGACGGGATCGATGCGACCTGGCCTATCGATCTGCGTCGAGTCGATGACCGCGAAACCTTCGCGGGTATAACCCTTGGCGCGAGCAAAAGCGGTGCCGCGAATGTCGCTTAGATCTGCGGGAGATTCGCCAGCTGCCAAACGGTGGGTGATCTCAACTATCTGTCGTTCGCCGTTGCCGTAAACAAGCAGATCGGCTTTTGCATCCAGTAAGACGCAACGACGAACTTTTTCAGACCAGTAATCAAAATGTGCGATCCGACGAAGACTGGCTTCGATGCCTCCGATGACAACGGGAATGCCTTTGAACGCTTCTCGGCACCGTTGCGCGTAAACAACGACCGCACGATCGGGACGTAGGCCGCCAGCTCCCGCGGGGGAATAGGCGTCGTCGTGTCGTAGCCGCTTGTCAGAGGTATAGCGGTTGACCATGGAATCCATGTTGCCCGCCGTAATGCCCCACATCACTTTAGGGGCACCCAACGCGCGGAATGGTTCTGCAGATTGCCAATCAGGCTGCGCGATGATGCCGACGCGAAATCCATGCCGTTCCAGAAGACGACCAACCAAGGCCATGCCGAAGCTCGGGTGATCCACGTAGGCGTCGCCCGTGACCAGAATGACGTCGCACGCGTCCCACCCCAGCGCCTTCATCTCTGCGCGGCTGGTGGGAAGGAAGCGAGCCGGAGAAGAAACCGCACGCAACGGCGCGCGTCCGAAAAGGTCAGGCGCCGCTAAGTTGTGGCTTTTGTTGTCCGCGGTTAGCGGCGCATCGGCGCGGTTCACGGCGTAGGGATAGCATCACAGCCTAAGGAACGCTTTTCCAAACGAAGACGGCGGGATAACAGAAGGGCACGGGGTGGCCGTTGATGGTCATTGGCGAAAAACGCCAACCACGGACCGTTCCTACAACCTGGGCGTCGATCGTCGCGGATACGCCCTGTCGGACGTCGACTGATGTGACCCTTCCGCTCTTGTCGACGCAGATGCGTGAAGCCATCGTGAGTTTTGAGGCAACTTGCAACAGGGCAGGGGATATTTGAGGCGTGGGACAGGAAATGCATTGTTGTGCTCCCAGTTTGGGCGGGAGCACCGAGGGGGCCTCAATTCCAGTCCCTGGGTCGCTGGATCCAACTTGAGTTAAGGCGCCCTTGTCTCCAGCGCCCATCTGGCCTGGCCCATCAGCGGGCACGGTTGATGCTCCCATGGAACTCTGCTGGTTCGGAGGGACCTCTGCTGGTGCGGCTAGCACTGGTGCAGTCGAGCTCGGTGGAGGCTTTACCGGGCCAGACCTATTCGCAGCTGTGATCTTTCGTGTCGATGGTGTCACCTTTGGCGGGTTGAACGGCGGTGCGGGGGTTGGTTGCCTTGGGACAAAGAGC
>Ga0105048_10015455_pt1 | contig 11845 bp, 12 predicted proteins | sample MAT05_FD_78382 | JGI IMG/M metagenome (GOLD analysis project Ga0105048, IMG submission 78382) | Freshwater microbial communities from Lake Fryxell liftoff mats and glacier meltwater in Antarctica - MAT-05 | ecosystem: Environmental > Aquatic > Freshwater > Ice > Liftoff microbial mat | place...
AATAAGACTCAGGGATTTTTTGAGAACCGCGCGGCTCTCAGAAAATCTTCTGTACTAAATGCACTTGCAAAGTGCTGTAACTATATTTAAAGTTTGCATTCTCCTTGAGAATAGGACATATTTGCTTAGGGAACTTATTGGAGTTAGGCTTTACAGTATATCGCTATAGAAAATAATATAAATAATGTGACAGGAAATATGAGTGAACAACAGGCAGCGGTTTTAGCATTTCTGCAACGAATGAAGCTATTTCAGTCCCTATCTCCGGTCAAATTAGAGGAGCTATCCCAACAGTTTCAGCCTTGGTATTATCGTGCTAGTCAGGCAATTTTGATCAAAGAACAGTTGCCAGAGAACTTGGTGATTATCTATCAAGGCAAAGCCCAGCTTATGGGCTACGATCCTGCTACTAAAGTATCCATGACTCTCCAAGTCTTGCAACCGGGAGATATTTTAGGGGGGGTTAGTCTAGTGCGCCAAGTGCCTACGGAGGTGGCGATCGCCTCTACGGATACCACCTGTCTAGCTCTGCCTGCTAGTGTTTTCACTCGTCTTTTAACCCAAGAACCAGAATTTGCTGCCCCTTGGCAAAATAACTGTGAGTTGATGGAGGCTTTCGATCTTTTGGGACTAGTGGGGGGAGGGGTAGAAAACCTCTCAGAAATTGCCGCCGCTGCCGCTCACCAAGCCAAGGTTCGCTACCTGCAACCGGGAGAAAATTCCCTCAATCTATGGGAAAAAGATTATCAGTGGTTTATCAGTGGGGGGGCGAGGCTCAAACAGTTTCCCCTCGGCACGCTGATTAACCCTAGTCAGCAGAAGCAGCTAAATCTCAACTCAGACCAAGCCCTAAGAGTAGTAGGATTTCCTAACAGATTTATTCCTAAATCGGTCTCTAATCAAGGCTCAAACCAATCTTCTAATCAAATCCCTTCATCCCTGACCGAGCGCAGATTTGCTTCTCCCCTGCCCTCTCCAGATTTAGGAGTATCAGATCCCGATCCTTATCCTTTTATTGCTGGACGAGGACAAGTAGGCTCTGCTCTCGCCTGTTTTCAGATGTTAGGTGAATATTTTAATCTGCCGCTAAAAAAAGAAGTAATTCGCCGAGTCCTAGAAAATCAACGATCGCGCACGGGGAATCTTTCCTTGCAAACCTGCGGGGCGATCGCCGAACTTATTGGCTTAAACCCGGGCTTGATCAACTTGCCTTCTTCCACCCTCAATAGATTGCAAACTCCGGCGCTGATCACTTGGCAAGAACAAGTAGCGATCGTCTATAAGGTCACTTCCCAAGGAGTAATTCTAGGGATACCGGAAACGGGGATCAAGCGCTTTAGCTTTCCAGATTTCTTACGGCAGTGGGGCGATCGGGGTTCCTTTTTGACTCTCCAACCTACGACAGAAACTCCCCAAAAAAGATTTTCCTTAGGCTGGTTCATGCCTTCAGTCTATCGCTACCGCCGGGTTTTAACAGAAGTATTGATCGCCTCTTTCTTTGTGCAGTTATTTGGTTTAGCAAATCCTTTAATTGTGCAGTTAATTATTGACAAGGTATTAGTCCAAAACAGTATCGATACTTTGAATATTTTAGGGGTCTTCTTATTAATAGTTGCCCTCTTTGAAGCAATACTATCTAGCCTAAGAACCTATCTATTTGTTGATACCACCAATCGCATTGATGTCACCCTCGGCACTGCCATTATCGATCACCTCCTCCGACTGCCCCTGCGCTATTTTGAACGTCGTCCAGTGGGAGAATTGGCAACAAGAATTAATGAACTAGAAAATATTCGTACTTTCTTAACTAGCACTGCCTTAACCGTAGTTTTAGATGCAGTTTTCTCAGTAATTTATATTCTGGTAATGCTTTTCTATAGCTGGAAATTAACTCTAGTTGCTCTAGCAACGATTCCCATATTTATCGCCCTGACTTGGATTACTTCCCCGATCGTCCGCAGTCAACTCCGCCGCAAAGCTGAGGATAACGCCGTTACTCAATCCCATTTGGTCGAAATTCTCTCGGGTATCCAAACAGTCAAGGCGCAAAACATTGAACTCCGCTCTCGTTGGCAGTGGCAGCAAGACTATAATCGCTATATTGCTTCTGGTTTTCAGACAGTGAAAACCTTGACTGCCGCCAATTCTGTCAGTAGTTTTTTGAATCAACTTTCAGGGTTGTTGGTGCTGTGGGCGGGGGCTTATATGGTGTTGCAGGGGAGCTTGACCCTGGGGCAATTAATTGCGTTTCGGATTATTGCAGGTTATGTTACCAGTCCCTTACTACGCTTGACTCAGTTATGGCAAAACTTTCAAGAAACAGCCTTGTCTCTAGAAAGATTGGCAGATATTTTGGATAGTCCCCAAGAAGCCGAGGCGAGCGATCGCCAGAATATTCCTATGCCCCTGATCAAAGGTGAGGTTAAATTTAATGAGGTGTCTTTCTCTTATAAGCAGCAAGCCCTGGCGAATCTACAATTAGAAAATGTCAGCCTCACTTTCCCTGCTGGTATGTTTGTCGGGATCGTTGGACAAAGCGGTTCCGGGAAAAGCACCCTCATGAAACTAGTACCTAGACTCTACGAACCCCAAGCAGGGCAAATTTTAATCGATAACTATGATGTGACGAAGGTAGAACTTTACTCGCTCCGGCGACAGGTGGGGATTGTACCTCAAGATACTTTGTTATTTGATGGTTCGATCCAAGACAATATTACCCTGACCAATCCTGATGCTACGGCGGATGAGATGATTTTAGCTGCTCGGATCGCGGTGGCTCATGATTTTATTATGAAGTTGCCCAATGGTTACAACACTAGGGTCGGAGAGCGGGGGGCAGCTCTTTCGGGGGGACAACGACAAAGAATTGCGATCGCCCGGACTGTCCTCCAAAATCCTCGTCTGCTAATCCTGGATGAAGCTACTAGTGCTTTAGATTACGAAACCGAACGGCAGTTATCTAGTAATCTGGCGCTTAACTTCCAAGGCAGAACGGTATTTTTTATTACTCACCGTTTAAGCACGATAAAAAATGCGGATATCATTGTAGTAATGGATCAAGGCAAAGTAGTAGAACAGGGCGATCATGAACAATTAATGAAGCTTAAAAACTTTTATTACCGCCTTTATAATCAACAGGAATTAGCAGCAGGTTAGAAAATTTATTACTTTTAACTTCTTGCTAGAAAAGGCAATTTCAATCATCCCACAATCATTCGTCTAACTTGAGCTAAAACTTCGTCCCCCGGAATTGTTAGGACAGAGCCATTCCGAATTTCCTCTCTGCGCTGTTTCGCTTCCATTATCCAAATTGCCTGAATTGTCGACTTGGTATCCAATTCTAAACTTTCTATTAACTTATCGGCAAGGAATGCTCTTGATACGCTGGGCAAGGATAATATTTCCTCGGTTAGTTGCTCAATTGATCTCATAGTTCCTCATATAAGGAGATTTCCGACAATCAAAATACCCAGCAAAAGGTACTAAGCTGTTCACCACTTAAGTTGATAGAGCCATCCAAGCTATGTAAGGGCTTCAGCCTTCAGAATCCCCGGTTTAAATGCATAACAGCTTAGTTGGACTTACCCCCTTTAATTCCCCCTTGCAAAGGGGGAAGATCGGAAATCTTGTTCCCTCCCCTTGGCAAGGGGAGGGCTAGGGTGGGGTAAATTCTTTTCAAAGAATCTCCTAATACTAAACTATTGGTTTATTCTAGCAAAAATTGGAGGGGGAGTTAATTCGGGAAGGATTGGCAATGCTAATTGAGGATTACGATCGAAAGATTGCGATAAAATAGACCTAGATTAATTAAATTAAACTCTAAGCTAAAATTTTCCTGTGACAGAAAACCTAACTACTACGAATGAATTGCTGGATCTGAGGGGAACACCCTGCCCGATTAACTTTGTGCGGACTAAATTACGATTGGAACGGATGGCGGCGGGGGAAATATTAGAAGTCTGGCTAGATGGAGGCGAGCCGATCGAACAAGTCCCCGATAGTCTCAAAATGGAGGGCTATAAAATTTTGGAGATCAGCGATCGCTCAGAATTTTTCTCCCTGAGTGTCCAATGTCCTTAAATCCAGAATATTTAAACCCTGAAGATGTAGCTACAGAAACTCCCGCCAACCTTTTGGGAACAGTCATTGCAGTGCAGGCAAATTTCTATCAGGTGAAATTAGATCACCCCTTAAATCAATCCCTAGATCATTTCTTAGATCAAAATTCAAAGGTCTTAAAATCGGCATTTTTGCTCTGTACTCGCCGTGCTCTGCTCAAAAAAATTGGGCAGCAGGTGATGGTGGGCGATCGCGTTTGTGTGGTCGAACCAGATTGGCAGGGCGGTCGGGGGGCGATCGCGGCAGTGCTGCCCCGGCGGAGTCTCCTCAATCGTCCTCCAATTGCTAATGTAGACCAGATTTTGATTGTTTTTGCCCTAGAAGATCCCAGCCTTGATGCTTTTCAACTTAGTCGATTTTTGGTCAAGGCAGAAACCACGGGTTTGCAAGTTCAATTAGCTTTAAATAAAAGCGATCTTGTTACTCCAGAAATCAGAGAAGATTGGCGGCGGCGGTTAGAAAGTTGGGGCTACGAACCTAAGTTTTTAAGTGTTTTTCAAAAAACTGGTTTAGAAGAATTAAACTTAGAATTGAGCGATCGCATCACTGTTTTAGCTGGGCTATCGGGAGTTGGGAAATCTAGTTTGATAAACTACCTAATTCCTGAAATAAATCTCCGAGTTGCTGCCGTTAGTGGCAAACTCCAAAAAGGTCGCCACACCACTCGCCATGTGGAACTATTTGATCTGCCTCACGGAGGATTATTAGCAGATACTCCCGGCTTTAACCAAGCAGATGTTGATTGCTTACCAAGAGATTTAATTCATTATTTTCCTGAAGCTAGGGAAAGATTAGAACAGGGAGAATGTCAATTTCGTGATTGCTCTCATCTCCAAGAACCTAACTGTGTAGTTAGAGGAGATTGGGAGCGCTATACTCATTACGTGCAGTTCTTTGGAGAAGCAACTATTTATGCTGCCCAATTTAATGACCAGCGGCAACAAGAATCGGTTATGAAATCTAAAACTAAACGAGGTAAATTGGGTGATGAACCTAAGCTAGAAATGAAGAAATATCGCCAAGTTTCTCGACGCAAACAACAGCAATCTCTGCAAGATTTCTGTGAGGAGGAAAAGGATGATTAACTGGCTATGGGAACCTTTACAGTTTGAGTTTATGCGGAATGCCTTAGCTGTAGGTATCCTCTTGGGGATTCTTTGTGCGGTCGTAGGAACCTACCTAATTGTGCGGCAGTTGGGGATGATGGCTCATGCGATCGCCCACTCAGTGCTGCCCGGTTTAGCGATCGCTTTTTTTCTGAAAATAGATTTATCTCTAGGAGCATTTATTATTGGCATAATTAGTGCTTGGATCGTAGCTCTAGTAGAATCAAAATCAAAAATCAAATCTGATACAGCGATCTCTTTAGTTCTCTCAGGATTTCTAGCTTTGGGGGTAATTTTACTAACAGTTTTAAAGAGTAAATTTGATCTATTTGCCTTCCTATTTGGCGATATTCTCAGTGTTACTTTTAGCGATGTAGTCAGGACAGGAATAATTACAATAATAGTATTGTTTTTAGTGCAGTTTTTCTACAAAGAATTGCTATTTTATACTTTTGATCCCCTAGGGGCGCAAGCTGTGGGTTTGCCAGTTAGCTGGATTTATTTTGGGTTTATTGGAGTGATTACTCTCACGGTGATTGCTAGTATGCAGACGGTAGGAGTTTTACTAGTGCTGTCCTTATTAATTGCGCCGGGTGCGATCGCTTACCTACTGGTTAAACAACTCCACTTAATGATGATTGTCGGTGCAATAGTAGGGGTATTATCTACCATATTAGGAATGTATTTAAGCTATTATCAAAATCTTCCTTCAGGGGCGGCGATCGTCCTTGTTATTTCCATCTTCTTTGCCCTTACTTTTCTCTTTAGTCCTAGTCAAGGAATTTTAATAAAACGATAGAAAATACCTAAGAATCATAAGTTAAATTTAGCTCTTTTACAAGGGCATAAAGACGCTTATCACGAGTCCATAGTTTAGTTCCCCCCCATATTAAAGATTGCAGTTAACAGGTGAGCATCAACCCAGCCAATCCCTTTTCCCATTAATCGATATTCTTCGATTATTACTAGAATCTCCTCATCAGAGGCACTTTTGATTTGAGGGAGATCCCCAAAAATCTTAAGCATATAAGCACGGTTTTTAAGATTGCCTAGAGCAATTTCTCCTAGTACCATTGTGTGCATCAATACACAATCTTCTTCTAATAGTTGTGTTAACAAAGAATTCCCAGAATTTAGATAATCAATCCATCTAGACGTATCAACTAAAATCATCACTTATCTCCTGACGGCGAGGAACATACTGTAAATCAGGTTGCGATCCGCCCATTTGAGCTAGTAGCCTTGATGCCTGACGAGCTAATATCTTTCGGGAGTATCCCAATTATGTAACCCTCACCCTAAATCCCTCTCCCAGGGCGGGAGAGGGACTTTAATCCTGCCCACCTTCTCCCTTCTCCCAAGAAGGGGCTGGGGGATGAGGGCAACTCTACAAAAGTGGGATGCTCCCTATCTTTCTCTCTATTGGCTTGTCTTCAAGGATGGTAATAATAGCACGAGCAGAAGCGATTGTTGGTTGCTCCTCAAGCCATGTTACTTGTCCATTTTCGATCATGATTTCATAGGTTTTGAGCATAGTTACCCTTGCTATATATAAGTCTTCTAATGCCTTGAATTACCAGCGGTAGTAGAATATAACTTAGCACAAATGGTTTGCCTTTGTCCGCTTCATTGCAACAGTTTAACTATCCAAATTTTAAGATAAGGGTACTAAATAATGGGGTTGGCAAGACCTTTTACCTAAATTTTTGAACTAAAAAATAGGAATTATAATTGATTGAGTTATTGGAAGAGCGAGAACTATTTTCACAAGGAGAATTGCTGCTGTCTTCTCTAAGTAGTAGGATATTCCAACATACCCTATTAACAGGGAAAGTTAGGAAAGTTAATCAACAGTTTATTGAGGAGTTTCGATCTATGCGTTTACCCCTGCCCCAAGTTAGTGGCTACGATCGCCCAGAATCTCATATTGGCGAAGTAATTGCGACAGAAACCACCGAATTTGTTGCCCAGTGCCTAGAACCAGAAGATTTGAGCTTTCCGGTCATGCCCCCTTTTGGGAGTTGGGTTATGGCCACCGATGAAGAGTCTGGGAATCAAGTTTTAGCAGTAGTCTATTACGCCACCACTTCCCCCATTGATTCTGTCCACAAAGCCACTGCCCTAGGGCTGTCTTTGCAAGAACTCCAACAACAGCAGCCTCAAATCTTTGCCATGCTCAAAACCGAGTTTCGATCGGTGATTGTCGGCTTTGCCACCCCAGAACCTATGAGATTTTACCAATACCTGCCCCCCCGCCCCCCTCAAATTCATCAGGCGGTGTATCAGTGCGATCCAAAATTAATGCTGTCCTTTACCGATAAGCTCGATTTTTTGCGATCGCTCCTCCAAGTTTCCCAAGCCCCGGTAGAATCTTTAATCGCCGCCACAATTCGGGAAATCTATCAACTCCGGAGGTTCGATCGCCCTTGGTTGGTACAAGTGGGCAGAACTTTGAGTGTTTTATTAAAAGACGACTACGATCGCCTCCGCTACATTCTTAGCCAACTCCAATTGTAGTTTTCTCAAAAAATCTTAAGATTTCTAAAATTTCTAAAATTTCTAAAATTCCCAAAAAAAGAGAGAGTTCCGAAAAACTCTCTTAATCATCAGGGTGCATCTACTGACCACAATATATCACACCAGCATGAGGGGTGTCACCCCCTATTTAAAACTTTTTTTAGAAATTAGGGCTGTTGTTCTTCGTGAAATACCTTTTGCCACCAAAAATTTAGGGGAAGATAAACTGCCGGAGTCCAGAGACTGGTGAGAATTGCTGAAGCAAGAGCGATCCGCTGATGGTCTAGCCAAGTATGCACTAGGGTACGATCGCTCCAAAAGCTATACTGGATCGCCATAATAGTTTCATTGAGAATCACCGTCCCAAAGACAATCAAAGCCACGGAAACTATATCTTCCTGTATGTACTTTTGCTTTTGGATCCGGGCAGTTAAAACTCCTGTGAGCACCAAGCCCCAGACATGACTAGGATTGGGGCTAGTTAAGGCATCTTGGATTAAACCCAAGCACAATCCTGCGATCGCTCCCTGCATAGGTGTCCGCTTTACACTCCAGGCCACCACCCAGATCAGTAACCAGTTAGGCGCAATGCCCAACATTTCCATCCCCGGCAGGCGCACTAAGAGCAGCAGAGAACAAACTAAAACAGAACCAGCATTTATAGCTAACTTCCAAGATTCTCGTTGCCAATTCAATCGCTGGGCTGTAGATTTCATCGGTTATAACTTGAAATAACTATAGGACTTCCGCAGTTGAGAGGTAAGGCGCGGGCGCAGCCAACGCCCTATATCCTAATGAATTTAATAAATTCCCTGCATCTGCGTAAGTCCTAAACTAATTAGGAGTAGGGGAAATACTAGGGATTTGCATCGGGGCAACTTCTGGGAAAACTATTACCCACTCTAAGCTGTTAAGGGGAGCCGTGAATTCAATAATAGCTTCTGGAGCTGGGCTTTTATCTAGGTCGATCGACCTTACTCTGCCCACCGGAGTTCCCGGAATAAATAGCTGACTCACGCTGGAAGTCACCACCACATCCCCCGGCTTCACATCAGGCAACTTATCAAAAAATTGCATCACCCCCTGATTAGAACTCTGTCCCCTAATAATTCCCATGTGGCGAGTCCGACTAACCAAAACTCCAACCCGACTACTAGGATCGCTAATGAGCAGCACTTGACTAGTGTTAGGGGTAACACTAACTACCCGCCCTACGAGACCACCCAAACCCAGAACTATGCTATTAGGCTTCAGACCCTGTTGACCACCCCTACCTAGGGTGACATATTGCCACCAGTGATCACCCCCACGTCCAATAACCGGAGCTACAATTCCTTCCTTGGGCTGCTCTTTTTTGTAGCCAAGCAAAGCCTGTAACTGTTGATTTTGTTTCTCAGTTTCTAAGAGTTTTTGCTGAAGTTCTAAAACCCGCGCATTTATCAGCCGCTCTTCTTGGGGGCTAGGGGATTTAAGAGGGTTTGCGATCATCTGGTAAAGCTCCAAGATAAAAGCTCCTTGAGTTTGCCGTAGTCCCCAAACAATAATCAGGGTAATAACAATTAGGAGCATTTTACTGCCGTGCTGTTCCCACCAACGCCGTAATGTAAACATTTTGAGCTATTTTTTTGAATCTATAGGATTATTCGCCAGAGGATTCCCAGCTTATTTATTTGGTTATGGTCTGGATCGCAGGAGAACCTAGTTGTCAAAATAATTATTAGAGTAGCTGGAGTAATTAGTTGCGCGATCGGCCGCTAAATACTCGTTCTAGTTGTTTAAAGTTCTCTAGAACTCGACCAGTCCCTAGAACTACACAGCTTAAAGGATCTGCCGCGATATGGGTAACAATTCCGGTTTCATGACTAATAAGGGTATCAATACCTCTTAATAAAGCTCCACCACCAGCTAACATAATGCCGCGATCGATAATATCCGCTGCTAGTTCTGGAGGAGTGCGCTCTAAGGTGCGTTTGACCGCATCCACAATTACTGAGAGAGGTTCAGACATACTTTCTCGAATTTCTGCTCCCTTAACCACTACAGTTCTGGGTAAACCAGAAAGTAGGTGCAAACCCCGGACTTCTTGGCTGATTTCATTATCGTTAGGGACAGGATAGGCAGAACCGATTTGAATTTTAATTTCTTCGGCGGTGCGTTCCCCAATCACTAGGTTATGAACTTTTTTCATGTAGCCCATAATCGCTTCACTTAGCTCATCTCCGGCGATCCGTACCGACTCACTGAGAACCGTACCTTGCAAGCTCAGAACTGCTACTTCTGTCGTGCCACCCCCAATATCAATAATCATATTTCCCGTGGGTTCAGCTACCGGCAAGCCAGCCCCGATCGCTGCGGCGATGGGTTCATCAATCAAGTACACTTCTCTAGCTCCAGCTTGAGAGGCTGCTTCCATGACTGCCCGCCGCTCTACCCCAGTTACTCCACTAGGAATCCCAATCACAATTCGAGGAGAAACAAGAGTCCGACCTTCGTGAACTCGGCGAATAAAATGCTTTAACATTAATTCGGCTGTGTCAAAATCAGCAATGACCCCATCCCGTAAAGGACGCATAGCGATCACATTGCCGGGAGTTCTACCTAGCATTTTCTTGGCATCTTCACCCACTGCTAGGGGCATTTTTGTCTCTTGGTCGATCGCTACCACCGATGGTTCCTGAAGTACAATACCCTTGCCTGAAACATATACTAGGGTGTTGGCAGTACCTAGGTCTATGCCCATATCCCGTGATAAAGAAAAACGATCCATAAATCCCATGTGCCTCTACTCCCCCATCATCGATTGCTTTTGTGAATAAACATAATCGAGTTGTGATTTTATTACCTTTTGTCTCCTAAGTCTAGCTCAAGATGCTCTGGTTACTAACGGATGTGCTACTAACCCTTTGATATTAACCATGTCAACTGCCAGATTATTCGGTGAGAGAATAACAACTTCAGGATCAATTCTATAGTAGCTATCTAAACTCAAAATATATCAAACTTCTTTCCTTATGTAGACTAACTAATTTCAGGAGTACGCAAATACTACTGGAGTAGTCAAAAGGGTATATTTTAGGCGATAATGGCAGGAGGGTTTGGTTCTAAAGATTTGGTCTTATTAGCAGAATAACGGAGGGAAAATCTATGACGCTGAATACAATCCACTTAGTCGGACGAGTTGGTCAGGATCCGGAAGTAAAGTATTTTGAATCGGGGAGTGTTCTGTGTAAATTAAATTTAGCAGTCAATCGTCCAACAAAGAATAAAGAGACTGATTGGTTTGAATTAGAGATATGGGGTAAGCCAGCAGAAATTGCAGCTAACTATGTTCGGAAGGGTAGCCAAATTGGGGTTCAAGGCTCTCTCCGTATGGACAGTTGGAACGATCGCACCACCGGAGTCAGTCGCTCTAAACCAGTTATTCGGGTAGACAAGCTAGATTTGCTCAGTTCTAAGCGAGATAGTGAGGGTGGTAATTACAACGATATGGAAATGTAGTATTTCTTTAGGGAAGAATGCTCCCACAGCCTAGGGCATTCTTAACTTGTTTCTTGGTGCTGCAAAAACTAGCAATAATATCTAAATTTGTCCCATCATCCCCAGTTATGATTAAAGGAGATTTTAATTCTTCCCTGCTATCTACGCTAATGTCTCCTACCTTAAATTTTACTGTAACTAATTCTGTTAATTCTATAGATTCTGTAACGCAGATCCTAGAACGGGCTTTAGCTGGAGTGGATATTTCCCCAGCAGAGGCTGTAATTTTGTTGCAGCAAGACCAGCCAGAAACGGTGGAGGAAATTCGGACTGCCGCCGATCGCCTCCGCCAAGAGCAAGTGGGCGATCGTGTCACCTACGTGATCAACCGGAATATTAACTTCACCAATATCTGCGAACAGCACTGTAGTTTTTGTGCCTTTCGGCGAGATGCAGAGCAACCGGGGGCTTTTTGGTTGAGTTTTGAAGCTATTCTTGCCAAGGCAACTCAGGCAGTGGAGCGGGGAGCTACGGAAATTTGTATGCAAGGGGGGTTGAACCTAGAAGCAAAAATTAACGGTAGCAGTCTGGCTTACTATCAAAAAGTGGTGGAGACTATCAAAGGG
>Ga0105048_10015457_pt1 | contig 11844 bp, 9 predicted proteins | sample MAT05_FD_78382 | JGI IMG/M metagenome (GOLD analysis project Ga0105048, IMG submission 78382) | Freshwater microbial communities from Lake Fryxell liftoff mats and glacier meltwater in Antarctica - MAT-05 | ecosystem: Environmental > Aquatic > Freshwater > Ice > Liftoff microbial mat | place...
AGTATACTGTTTCTTGCTCCTTTAAGTGCAAACAGGGCCCTCATTTTGTTTTTCTGCCCAATGGTAAACATATTCATACAGGCATCGCTGGTTAAATCCATATAATTCATAAACATGTCGCCATTTATATCAGGGGAGCAATTGGTAGCCCGGGGGAAAGTGGGGCAATTAAAATTGTAACTCTTTTGCCTCGGTGTGTCATCCACTTCATCGTCCCCGCAGTAATCATCACCCCAAATATGTTTAAGCCCAAGCCAATGTGCTATTTCATGTGTGGCGGTGCGGCCTTTATTAAAATCTGTACGTAGCCGTCCTGTTGTACCAAATACATCATAACTTATCACTACACCATCTTTGGCTTCATCTCCACCGGGTGGTGTGGCATAACCCAATGTGCGCCCAAAGATGCGGCAAACCCAAATATTAAGGTATCGTTTGCTGTCCCAGGCATCTACTCCTCCCTGTGCTTTAAATTTCATTCCATCATCAGCCATAAAATAAGCTTTGCTGGTATATTTGCGGTTAATACCAGTGGTGGACCGGCCATCGGGATCTACTTTTGCCAGGCAAAACATGATGCGACTATCGCCTGAAAAACTTTTAAATGCTTCCGGCACCGATGTTTTATCAGCATTCAATAATCTAAAATCTTTATTGAGCACATCCATCTGTGATTGAATCTGTGCGTCACTAATATCCTGGCTGCTATTGTTAAACAGTACGTGTATAACTACAGGTATGGTTATGATTTCATTGAAAAAAGTATCTCTTGCGGGTACACTATTTTCTTTAGAAAAAACTTCTTTATTTTTTAAAACAAAATGTGCCTGGGTGTATTCTTCAGTAACACAGGTGCGTTGCGCATCTACAGTTATAAATATGAAAAACAGCAAAGCCGTAATAAGAGGAAATTTCATTTCTTTCGTGTGTGTGTAAGTTTAAGAAATGATCTTATCGGAGGATATTATGGCTAACCAGAGGAATGAAAGTTGTGTATGAAAAATTACTTTCTACACGATTGGAAAATTAGCAGGCATTTATCTATTTTGGAGAAATCAGAAAATATCCGGCTCAGAGGTAGATCAAATATAGGCCTATAATTTATAATAACAAATATTTATTGTGTTCCTATGCAATAATATTATTTGTACAAGTGGAGTTTACTATTTTTGCTGCCTTATAAGCCATTCAAATGAAGCATTTTATAACTTTACTATTTGTGTTGGGAATTATTTCCTGCAATAATTCTGATAAAACAGATACTGATCCAGATATTATCCCCCCTCCATCAGGCATTGCAGCACCTCTTACACTTTCTTATAATATCATTGCTCAGCATCCGCACGATACAAGTGCCTATACACAGGGATTAGAACTATACAATGGAAAAATGTACGAAGGCACAGGCGATTTTAAAAATTCATCCTTGCGAATAACCGATTATAAAACCGGCAAAGTGGAGCAAATTCATGCAATGGGGACCAATAATATTTTTGGCGAAGGCATAACTATTTTGAATAATAAAATTTATCAGCTTACCTGGCAAAGCAATATTGTGTATGTCTACGACATCAGTGACATCACAAAACCAATCAAAACTTTTAACTGGCCATACGAGGGTTGGGGAATTACCAACAACGGCACCGACCTGATTATTAGTGATGGCTCTGCTAATTTATATTTTGTGAACCCGGAAGATTTTAAATTAAAAAATACAATTGCAGTTCAAACAAATTTAGGACCGCTGGATAGCATAAATGAACTTGAATATATAAATGGATTTGTATTTGCAAATGTTTATCAAACACTAAATATTGTAAAAATAGATCCTGAAAGCGGCCATGTGGTTGGATTAATGAAATTTCCAGACCTGCCACAAAATGAAAAAATAATAGATAGAACAGATGTTTTGAATGGGATTGCTTTTGATTCTGCCAGCAAAACCATATTTGTTACCGGCAAAAGATGGCCTAAATTATTTGAAGTAAGATTAAACTAACTGAGTTTTTTTTGCAGCCTGTTTATTTAAAGCATCCGTAAATCAAGGCTGTTATGCCGGCAAATATATATTATAAAAGAAATGCTATCTATGCCTATATTTTTCTAATAATATAAATTACCGAGCTGCATTTTTCTTTATTAAAAATGGCTTTAATATTGGATACAAGCCCCGCAATAAAAGCACCCGCTATATTTCCTTTACCATTCCTGTATTGTTCACTCAGCATACTCACATAAAAAGAATCAAACCACATTGGTTTGCTGGCTATCACTTCCATACCGTGTTGTTTCATCAACCCTTTCATACTGCCAGGAGAAAAATGATAAAGGTGCCGGGGTACATCGTAGGCTGCCCAGTATTGCTGGTATTGGGCTGCATCAGCCGATGTGTAATTGGGCACTGCCACCACAAGTCTTCCATCTTTTTTTAATAAATTTTTTATTTGCTCTACATATTCATGCAACTGGTGCACATGTTCCAATACATGCCACATGGTAATGGCATCGTAATTATTTTGGGGCAGGTTAAAGATTTCCGGCGAAGACAGGGGATTGATTTTGTAAAGTTGTTGTGCATTTTTCCTGGCTGTTTCATCGGGTTCAAGCCCGGTTATTTTCCAACCTGCCTGCTGCATCGTATTAAGAAAAGCTCCTGTACCACATCCTATATCAACAATAGTTCCTTTATCCTTTCCGGTTATGGCTTTTACCAGGTTTCTTTTTTGCAAAAGCGTGCTGTTTCTCACCAAATGATATAAACGATTGATGAAACCTTGCTGAGTATCGCTGTGAGAGATATAACTTTCTGATGCATAATAAGCGCCTATTGCTTCCTGTGCAGGAACATCCTGTGTAAAAGCACCACCGCAATGATTGCACTGATAAATGGCAAAGCTTTCGCCGGACACCGTGTAATCTTTTACCGTAAATTTTTTTTGAATATTGCCTGATTGGCAAAAAGGACAGCCATTATAATGAATCATACCAACTGATTTATGGCTGCAAAGAAAGTTAATTTAATTTATTTATCAGTAGTAAGATAACTTTTAGACTCCGGTGCAGGTTTAGCTTGCATATCATTACCAAAATCGCCGGAAGAATGTTGGCGGTAATACATAAATAAAACAGCTACTCCTAATAAAGCAAGTAACGCTGCAGCTATCCACCACCTGCTTTTAATCTTATCCTCTGCCTGCAACTGCTCCGTCATGGCCGTGGTATTTGTATGGGTATCCCCTACAATCATTTTATGTGCCACATCAGGGTGAATCACTCTTGCTGCTGTTACTTCCGGAAAAAAGGAAGCAGGCATGGCCACCGATTTAAAATGCAACTTGCCGTTTTCATCCATATAAAAACTTCCTGCAGTGGAAAGGGGTAATTCTTCATAAGACTTCATTTGTTTTAACCTTTCACAAAACTTACTTAAAAAAGCTGCTGCTTCCAATGCACTGATTTTTTTTTGGTCGGCAATAAAGTCTATCAAACCATAAGTGGAACTTTCTTTTTCGCTCAATTCTACATATGGCATTGGAGCCAGCATCCTGTTTTCTCCGGGCAAAAATTGTGCATGACCGGGTTGCATTACCAAAGTACCCACTGCAGGCAGCGGGCAATTTTTATATTCATACAAATAGTTGGTCAACAATTTTTCCATGCCCTGCAAAAATAGAAGTTAAAAGTTAATTAAAATGCCTGCTGTAAGGTTTAGGCCATATACTTCGTAATTGTGCCAGCGCTCATATTTATCGTTTAAGATATTATTGGCATTTAGCCAGGCACTAAATTGTTTGTTTATTTTAAATTCTGCGCCTGCACTCAAATCGGTACCACCTGTGAGTGCACGGCTACCATTGGCTTTAGTGAGATAATTGCCCCCGTTAAATAAATATAAATCTCCTTTTAGCAATAATTTTTCAAATGCCCACCAGCGCATAGAAGTAGTGAATTCCATAGGTATCGTATGCCATGCTTTATTATTTACATTAAAACCGGTGTATCCATTTAAAGTTAAACCCGCTGTCAAAGTAAATTTATCCTGGCTGATATAACTGATATCACCATGAATGCGCAGGTTTTTTGCTTTGGTTTCATTGCTAATCAAAAAAGATTTTTCATCAGTAGCTGTATCGTTTATAAAAACAGGCAGATCTCTGTAAGTAATCCAGCCAGCCTTGGCACTAAAATTAAAATGCTTGCCCACAGTAGCTTTTATCCCACCATAATATTCTATTTCTTTGGTATTATCCTGCCGGGTTAATGATTGTAAATAAGGGTTGATAAAAGATAAATTGCGGTAAGTATTTTTAATATAACGCCCTACCCATCCTGCCTGCACAAGGAACACTTTTTCCTGCACTTTTACTTCAGCGTACACATCCGGCAACCATACAAATTTGCCGTTGTTCCAGGTAGGAATTATTCCGCCATGTAATTTTATTAAAGAAGTACTATATAAAAATGATGGCGAAACCTGCAAAATGTTATTGGCAAATTTAATATTACCGGGTATGCGGCCCAAGGTAGAATAGTTGGTAAAATCAGCTTTGGCAGATAGTTTTAAAGTAATCTCATCATTAAATTTCTTTTCTACCGGGGCATCAATTACAATACTTGTTTCGCTCAGTTTATTTTTATTGGTAAAAAAATTAATTTGCAAATTGGGGTTATAACTAATGTCCATCGAATTGGAAACGATATTGCGTATTCCACCGGAAATATTAATATCCTGGAACTGCTGCCTTATGTCTGACTTGTTGTAGGTGTGAATAGAATGATCATACCCATACAGGTAATAATTATTAAAACCAAGAGCGGCACCTGCATACACTTCATTTTTAGGAGTAAAATAACTTCCTGTTCCTTTTACATTTAGTAAAGCGTAATCCTGAAATTCTATATCCTTTCCTTTGGAAGCAATATAATCACCTGATAAGTTTACCAATGTTTTCTTACCATCTCCAAAGCTTAATCCTGCTGCCACATACGGTGTATTGTAAGACCCAAATCCTGCTTTTAAATAATTACGGCTTCCCAGGTAAAGATTGGTATCCTGCACCAGCGCCAATGGCCGCAGGGATATGGGTTGGTAAGCATAAAATAAATTTTGCGACGGAATGGTATAACCCAGCAATGGCCTGGACGTATCTGCTGCTAACTGCGATCCTGAGAAATTAATCTTTACTGCATTGCGCAAAACCGGTTTAAAGGAAGAAGTAATATCAATCGTTTGAGTTTTAGTGGTATCCCTTTGCCCAATCGCATTGATGGTTACCATACAACCTGCTGTTAATATAAAAAGTACTTTATTCATCTTGTTGCTGTTAAAGAATAATAATTGATTTTTAGCCATTGCGTTTAGTCACTTATCCTGGATTGTTGCTTTTCTTCAGCAATCGCTTTTTCTAATTTTTGTTGTGCCTCTGCTTTTAATGTGGCGATGGCTGCATTTTTGGCCACACTTTCAAATGTAGCTTTAGCATTGAAATAATCTTTTTGTTGCAGGAAAATATCACCCAGTAAAATATATGATTTGGTCACCCATAAATCATAAGAACCCGTTTCTTTAATTACAGCCAGTGCCGCTTTTTCTGCCGTGGCCAGGTTGTTGAGTGTATAATAACAGTTGGCAATTTCAAATCTTGCTTCGGCGCCCCATGCAGCTTTATTGATAGCTGCTGCATTTTTAAATGAAGTGATGGCTGCATTGCAATCATTGCTTATTTGCTGCGATTTTCCAAGCACAAGATTGGCTATAGATTTATCATCTGTGCTGATTCCTTTTTTGGTAAGCAAATCTTTGGCTGCAGTGTTGGCTTCTGCATAATCTTTTAATAAATAAAAACTGCGAACAAGGCCACGCAACGCTTCCAGCAGGTTGTCCTGGCTGAGTGCATTTACTCTCAGCATTTCAAAATACTTTTTTGCATTGGCATAATCCTTCAGTTCAAAATAATAAATACGGGCAGCTTCCAGCGTAGCTTTTTCATAATATTTATTCAGCCCCTGTGCATTTACAAAACCATATCCCAGCAGGGCATTGGGCCAGTCTTTATTTTTTTGATAGCAAATAGCCCTCAGGTAATTGGCATCAATAGCATAGGCTCCATCAGGATATCGGCCCAGGTAATTGGCAAATCCGCTGATGGCACCGGTGCAATCATTGTTATTATATTTAAGCGACGCTGCAGCATAAGTTAATGAATCTGCTTCCGATATAGAAATGGCCTTGCCATTTTTCTTCATCAACTCTACATAATCATTGGGCCTGCCTTCTTCTACATAAATATCACGGATGACTCCCATCGCTTCGTCGGCTTCGGCGCTCTGCGGATATTTTTGTATTAACTGCTCATAATTACTGAGTGCAGATTTGTTGTTGTTGCTGTTGTAATATGCCAATCCCAGTTTTAGATAAGCTCTTGGCTTAAGCCCATTATCTTTTGAGTTGATTATATTGGTCAAAAAAGGAATGGCTTCCATAAATTTTTCATCAGAAATATATGTTTGTGCTATTTCCATATTCACATCCGGCACCAAATTACTGGATGGATATTGGCGGCTGATGCTGCTGAGTAACCGGATTTTTTCTGCGCTGTTTTTTACACCTGCTATCATTGCTTTTTGATACGTAGCATAATCGGCCTGCAACAATGCATTGCTGATAACCTGTTCGTACATTCCGGATGCTTTAGTAAAATCCCTAAGCATGTAGTAACAATCGGCAGTGCGCAGGTAAGCATCCTGCACCATAGAATTAGACGTTGAAGAAACTGTTTTAGTTACTCCTTCAAAACCAGTGAGTGCCTGGCGGTAATTTTCTTTTTGGAGCCAGCTATAACCCACATTATATTTTGCCGCAGCAGGATTGGCCTCACCCTGCGCCGCAGCTCCACTTAGTATGTATACATTTAAGTAACGAATAGCATCATCATACCGTTGCATCCTGTAAGCAATTTCGCCTTTCCAGAAATTGGCATAAGGAAGTATATTGCCTGATAAAGTATTGGATAATACCCTGCTTAATAATTCATCGGCCGGTAATAATTGCTGGTCATTGATATGCTCAATAGCTCTGCCATATAAAATGCGGGGATATGCTTTTTGCATAGATGCTGAAGGTTGATTGAAACTTTCATACAAAGCAAGGGCATCACTAAAATTGTTGGTATTGGTCATCAGGTTTACCAATATTTCCTTTGCTTCCACATCATATTCTGAGTTGGGATAATCTCTCAGGTAGTTTTTCATTTCATTTAAAGCCACATCCTGATAACCCAGTTCATAGGATAGTTTGGCATAATTAAATCTTGAAACTTTTTGCTGTTTGGCATTGCTGCTGTTGTAAGCACTATATTGAAAAGCAGTTCTGGCATTGGCTTTCTGATTGGTTCGCAGGTAAAGATCACCCAGCAGGTACATACTGTTTTGCCCCATAGAATCCCTTTCGTTGCTCAGTTGTTTAAATCCGTCTATTGCCTTTTCAAATTTATTTTCTTTGTAATAACTATAACTAAGTTCATACAAAACTTCTTTGCTCACTTTAGGTGTATTGAGTACATAATCTTCCAGCAGTGGCATTGCTTTTTTATAATTCTGTTTTTCAAAATACAACTGGCCGGTTAGCAGCTTCAATTGTTTTTCGTAATACAGAGAACCCCCACGGCCCAAAACAGATTCACCATAAGTAAGAGCCTCTTCTTTTTTGCCCTGGAAATAATAAATTTCTGCAATATAATAAGGCACTACGCCTTTGTAGTCCTCATGTGTTTCTACGAGTTTAAATGACTTTAGTGCTTCATTGTATTGTTTATCGTAATAAGAAATAAAACCATAATAATAATTGGCCGGTATATAATATTTATTATCGGGCAACTGGTGTATTTCATTAAAGAGAGGTTTGGCTTGTGCAAATTGTTTTAAATTAAAATGAGCGTAGGCCTTTTCAAATTTTGCATCGGCAATCTGGTCATTGCTCAGGTTATCATATCCTGCTTTATCAAAATAATCAATAGCATTACTAAAATCATCTTTCAGAAAATAGTAATGTGCCAGGTGAAAACTTAATATTTGCCTGCGGGGCTCATTGGTCACATTGCTGATGTACTGAATGGCTTCTTTTTCTGCCACTTCATGCATGAGCTTTAATTGACATGCTATATAATAATAATTTACATCATCATTGATGTAGGTATGATCACTTACGGTATTGTCTGGGTAAGATTTTTTCAACTCCTTCATCAACGGGTAGGCCAGTGCATACTGTTCTTTTACAAAAAACTCTTTGGCTTCTTTGTATTTTCTTTCGGGGTCTGTAATAGTATGTGTGGGTTGAGCAAATGAAGAAACTGTGACTGCCAGTAAAAGCAGCGAAAAAAATATTGTACGATTCATTGGTGGGTTAGTTAAATGATTCCGAATGCAAAAGTAAATCTTTGACTGCATCAACAAACACTATTCCAAAGAAGTGATTAATGTTTATTATTCTGTAAACAAACGAAACTAATTGCAATTGCCTGTTAAAGGATTGATAAAAGAAAAAACTTTTTTTACAGTTGTGTGGATTATTTATAAAGAGAGATTGGTTATTTTTACTCAAACTAACCAATATATTTATCAATGAAAAGACTATTATCAACCAAATATTCTGCTGCTTCATTTAATGCTGCAACCCTTTTACTTCGCATTGTATCCGGTACACTCATGATGAATCATGGTTACGATAAGCTTGTTCACTTTGCTCAATACAAAGGTAAATTCATGAATTTTTTGGGACTGCGTCAAGCAACTTCCCTATCCCTTGTAATTTTTGCAGAATTCTTTTGCGCCCTTTTTATCATCATCGGATTATTTACAAGACTGGCAGCAATACCATTAATAGTTGTGATGTGTGTAGCATTATTTAAAGCACATAACGCAGATTTTTTGGGCGAGGGGGAAAAAGCTACTTTATACCTTGTTGCTTATCTTACTTTATTATTTACAGGCCCGGGAAGAGTAAGTGTGGATGGAATGGTGGGGAAATAAGGGAGGCGAATGGTGAATGGTGAAAGGTCAAAGCCCGCACGGCCAAACGAAGTCCGGAAGCTGTGAAAGCACGAATGAATGCTGTGAATCTTAAATACATTTAAATTTAGTAACTCAGTTTAAATCCTCCAACCGAAAGAACGTTAAACGACTTAAACCTTAAACGACTTAAACGATAATCCGATCATATGTACACAACCGAAACACAAATACGCATTCACTATGCTCTTACAGATCAAATGGGTGTGGTATATCACGGGCACTATGCACAGTTCTATGAAATAGGACGTGGAGAAGCCATCCGGGTATTGGGTTATACTTATAAAGATATTGAGGCCATGGGCATCATCATGCCGGTAGTAGATATTCACAGCCGGTTTTTGCGCCCTGCAAAATATGATGACCTGATAACGGTAAAGACTACCCTCAGGGAATTACCCACACATCACAAAATTATTTTTCATTCAGAAATCTATAATCAGCAGGATGAACTCTTAAACACCGGCGATGTTACTTTATATTTTATGCAGTCATCTACCATGAAAAGATGTGAGATGCCTCAAGAGCTAAAAGCGAAACTTGAAAAATATTTTTAATGGATAATTTTATAATTATCCATTAAAAAATTATCCATTACTCCTATACCCTGTAATAATCCCCTTTCCAATTTTGTATGGCTTGTTTAATTTCTTTTGGAGATAATTTTTCTTCCACAGCCCTTTTTGCAAGACTTATAAACTCTTCATTGGATGCAAAACGCAATGCAATGATCTGCCCCATTCTTAAATTATGGTCTAATAATTTACCGGTAAGTACAAAATAGCGCAGGTTTTCTTCTGCACGGATGGCCCTGTCCTGAGCCTTTAAAGCAAACCCACGGGCAAACCATGCCAGCAAAAATACAATGAAAGCAACCAGGCAGATCAATGAAGCACTATACAAACCTTCTCCGGCATTGCAGGATTTAATAAGATTAAAAACTGAACCGATTATAAGGGCAAGAATAGCACTTAGTAATACATAATGGTAAAGCGGTACAATCTGCGAATGGTTTTTAAAATTTTGTTGTTGCATAATTATTTTTAATTGATTAAAAAGAAAATTACTTTAAAATATCCAACACCTTCCACATTTTTTCTCTAACGCTTCCGGGATTGCCATCAAAATTATTTACAATAAAGGCAAAAGTATATTCAGCTCCTGATTTACTTTTTACATAACCGGTGTAAGAACGCACACCGCTGATATAACCCGATTTCATTTTAATACCGTTCATGAGTGGTAAGGCATTATAAAAAGATTCATACCAGGCTTTATCTCTTGCATATTGCATTATTGTAACCAGTGCATTGGTAGTGGTGCGGTTGGCGGGAGACAAACCACTGCCATCTATAATATTCAATGCAGATTTATCAATGCCCCTGCTGCTCCAGAAATAACGAATGATAGCCAAACCGGAATCAGTAGCTGCAAAACCTTTTTGCTTTAAGGCAATTGTTTTTACAAATGCTTCGCCAAACAGGTTCACACTTTCCCTGAGAAACCAATAATTTATCGAATCTAATGAAGGTGATTCTATTTGCAAAAGCGGAACAATGGTTAGATTTCTTTTGGGCATTTCAGATAAACGATTTTCAATATTGTTTGACTTGCCTTCTATTTTAATTCCATTTTCCATTACTGCAGTTTCCATACTTTTCAAAAAAGAAATATAGGGAACAGGCATAGCGCCTTTTATGGTAAACGTTTCCTTGCCAGCAGGCACAGTGCCTCTTACATAACCGTTAGTACCGTATTCAGATAAATATATAATGGACCTGTCGCCACTGCCTGCTGCACCTGTCAATAACTCATTATTAAGGTTTGTTACTCCCGCAAAACCGGGTTCAATTTTTAATATTTTTACAGCGTCGCCTGCAGATTTACCGGGCTGCAATACAAGTTCGTATTGATTTTCGTGCCAGTTCAGCGGCCAGGCTCCTGCACCGTAATAGTTGCCCATATCTTCCCAGGTCCAGCCACGGGGAATAGATTGTGTTTCCCAATTTCTAAGATCGGGCAGCAAGCTTCCACTGATGTATGTTATGTTTTTTTGTTGCAGACTTTGTACAATACCGCTAAGTACTTTTTTATCTGAAGTGGAAGGCCAGCGCCAACTACCCAATGTAGGATCTCCGCTGCCTGAAATGATAAGATCTCCCTTGATTTTATTACCAAGGATGACACCCTCATAACCAACCAATGTTTTATAACGGTAATCTTTGCCCAGCAATTCAAATGCACTCACACTTGTAATTACTTTTTGTGTGCTTGCCGGTGCCATTCCTACCTGGGCATCTTTCTCAAAAATTACTGCCCCTGTTTTTGAGTTAACCACGTACAAACTCATCAAAGCATGTTTAAACTGATCATCCTTTTGAAAACTGCTGAGTGCCGATGACAACCGATCCTGAACAGTTTGAGAAAAACTAAAAACTGGTATTAATAATAAAACTGCAACGGTTAAAAACTTCATCTGCTAAAATTTACTTTCCAAAGCTAAAAGAATTAAATTTGATGTATGGAAAATGAAATAAAAGAGCCCGCTTTCAAATACAATTATTTTTCTGCAGAAGCATACCTGGAAAATAGAGAGAAAATCTGTAGAAAAAACAGAATTGCATGAAGGTCTTTTAGTAACAATGGCAGGAGCTTCTATAAATCATAACCAGGTCCTAAGCAATCTTATTGGTGCAATCAATCCATCCCTGAAAGGTAAATCCTGCAACGTTTTTTCCAGCGATCTAAGAGTGCATATCCCAATAAACAATTCCTTTA
>Ga0105048_10015459_pt1 | contig 11843 bp, 8 predicted proteins | sample MAT05_FD_78382 | JGI IMG/M metagenome (GOLD analysis project Ga0105048, IMG submission 78382) | Freshwater microbial communities from Lake Fryxell liftoff mats and glacier meltwater in Antarctica - MAT-05 | ecosystem: Environmental > Aquatic > Freshwater > Ice > Liftoff microbial mat | place...
CACATCGCGGCCGCCGCAGAAATCGGGCGACAGGAAGGTTTCGGAGTAGACGACGCCGCTGGCGGCGCTCTCCTCAAGCACGGCAAGGCGCAGCCGCGCGTAATCCTCGGGGGACTTCAGGGTTTCGGTAGCGGCCCCGTAAACCTTGAGAAAGTGCCAGAAATCGGTGAAGGCATAGCCGCCGTTGGCATCGAAAATGCCGGAAATGTCCATGTTCTTCTGCTTGGCCAGCCCCCGGATAAAGGCGGGCGGGGCGGCTCCCTCAAGGTGCAGATGCAGTTCGACCTTTGGCATCATCTCAGAAAACTCCGCCCCGGGCCCTGCGCGGGCACCCCCAGATGGGCCGCCACGCTGGCCGCCACATCGACAAATCCGCAGATGCCCAGACGGCCCGCCCCGGCCCCCGCCACCAGCACCGGCACCCGTTCGCGGGTGTGCTCGGTGCCGCGCCATGTTGGGTCGTTGCCGTGATCGGCGGTGAACAGCGCAATGTCGCCGGGGCGAAGGCGCGGCAGCAGCGCACCGACGCGGGTATCGAACCACTCCAGCGCCTGGGCATAGCCCGCAACATCGCGTCGATGGCCATAAAGGCTGTCGAACTCGACAAAGTTGGCAAAGATCAGCGCGCCGTCCTCGGCGGTTTCCACCAGCCGGTCGAGATGGTCGAACAGATCGGCGTCCGAGCGGCCCTTGTGCAGCGCGCCCACGCCCTGCATCGAAAAGATGTCGCCGATCTTGCCGACGGCATGGGTCATCCGTCCCGCCCCCGCCACCCAGTCGAGAAGGGTCGGGGCCGGGGGCGCAATGGCATAGTCGTGCCGGTTCGGCGTGCGCTCGAACGCGCCCACCGCCCCGGTGAACGGCCGCGCGATCACCCGGCCGACCTTCCTGGCATGCAGGCTGGGGGCCAGTTCGGCGCAAAGGGCCAGCAGCCGGTCAAGCCCGAATGCCTGTTCATGCGCGGCAATCTGGAACACGGAATCGGCTGAGGTGTAGCAGATCGGCCAACCGGTGCGCAGGTGTTCGGCCCCAAGACCGGCAATGATCGGCACACCAGAGGCGTGGCAGTTGCCCAAGATGCCCGCAGTTCCGGCAAGGGCACAGACCTGCGCCACCAGATCGTCAGGAAAGGCCGGCGTCGCCTCTGGGAAATAGGTCCAGTCCCAGGGCACCGGCACGCCGGCCAGTTCCCAGTGGCCCGACGGCGTATCCTTGCCCCGCGACAGTTCGGTTGCGGCCCCCCAAAGGCCAACCGGCGCCTCATCCACCGGTCGCCCGTTGGCCAGCGCCATCGCCGCCCGCAGCCCCAGCCGGTCAAGGTGCGGTGTCGCGAGCGGCCCGGCGCGGCCCTTGTCCGCCAAGCCGGCGGCGCATGCGCGCACGATGTGGCCCAGCGTGTCAGCCCCTGCATCGCCGAACTCGGCGGCATCAGGGGCGCCGCCGCAGCCAACCGAATCCATCACGATCAGAAATGCCCGCGCCATCACGCGATCCTCTCGATGATCAGCGGCGGCTCGTCCGGGGCGCTATCGCCCATCACATAGGCGGCCTGCACCGCCCGCACCGCCGCATCTGCTGCCGCCTCGGTCGCCGCATGCACAAGACACAGCGGCTGATCCGCGCCGATCTGTTCGCCCAGGCCCGCCAGATCGGACAGCCCCACCGCAGGGTTGATCCGGTCGCCGTCCCGCAGCCGCCCGCCCCCCAGATGCACCACCACCTGCCCGAGAGCAAAGCCGTCGATCACCATCACATGGCCGCCCACCGGCGCGGGCACCTCGCGGATGATCGGAGCCGAGGGCAGCCTGTCGGGCCAGCGGTCGATGAAATCGGCAGGTCCGCCCTGCGCCGCCACCATACGGCCAAAGCACTCGGCCGCAGCGCCGGATTGCAGCGCCTGCTCGATCCGGCCGGCGCCGTCGGCGGCGTCATCGGCCAGACCGCCAAGCGCCAGCGCCTCGCCCCCCAAGGCCAGCGTGATGTCCCACAGGGCGGCGTTCACCGAGGTGCCGGTCAGCGTCTCCATCACCTCGATCACCTCGAGCGCGTTGCCCGCCGCCGTCGCCAGGGGCTGCGACATGTCGGTGATCAGCGCCGAGGTCATGCACCCCGCCCCCAACGCCGTGCGGACCAGCGCCCGGGCCAGGTCGCGGGCGTCGTCCAGCGTTTTCATGAACGCGCCCGAGCCGCATTTGACATCCAGCACCAAAGCATCGAGTCCAGCGGCGAGTTTCTTGGACAGGATTGACGCGGTGATCAGGTCAATGCTCTCGACGGTGCCCGTCACATCGCGGATTGCATAAAGCCGCGCATCGGCCGGGGCGATTTCGGCGCTGGCGCTGACGATGGCGCACCGCACCCCGGCCAACTGGCGGCGCAACTGGTCTTCGGTCAGACCGGTGCGAAAGCCCGGGATCGATTCCAGCTTGTCGAGCGTCCCGCCGGTGTGGCCCAGACCCCGTCCCGAGATCATCGGCACATAGGCCCCGCAGACCGCCAGCGCCGGCGCCAGCAGCAGCGACACGCAATCGCCGATGCCGCCGGTCGAATGCTTGTCGATCACCGGACCCGGCAGATCCCAGTGCAGCACCCGCCCCGAATCCCGCATCGCCCGCGTCAGAGCGACCCGCCCCGCATCGCCAAGGCCGCGCAGCAGCACCACCATGGCAAAGGCCCCGGCCTGCGCATCGCTGACCACCCCCGACGCCAGACCGGCGGCGAAGGCCTGCAGATCGTCTGCCGAAGGCTGGCCGCCGTCGCGAATCCGGGCGATGACGGCACGGGCGTCCATCAGGCCCGGTCCATGTGCGCCAGCGTGAACACGCCGGGCAGCAGGTCGGCTATGGAGGTGACCTTGGTCGCGCCATCGGTCGTGCACAGCGTCACCACAACCGACGGATCGCCGAATTCGGCCAGCTTCTGGCGGCACCCGCCACAGGGGGGCACCGGGCTGGGACTGTCGGCGATCACGCAGACCTCGGTCAGGCGGGTCTCGCCTGCCGCGACCATCGCCGCAATCGCCCCGGCCTCGGCACAGGTGCCTTCGGGATAGGCCACGTTTTCGACATTGCAGCCGGTATAGATCGTGCCCGACACCCCCTTGATCGCCGCCCCGACCTTGAAGCGGGAATAGGGGGCATAGGCGTTTTCACGCACGGCGGTGGCGGCGGCGAGAAGGGTCATGGCGGCTCCGGGGTTTTTGACCATCTGGTCGGGAACTGTGGGACGAGGACGCAAATTTTGCAAGCCGGCGCGGGTCGAGAGCAGCGGGGGCCAGCCCCCGCACCCCCGGGATATTTTCAAACAGAAGAAAGGTCAGGCCGGGGTGGTGGCGAACCGGCCAGGCAGCGAGACTTCGAGCAGCTCGAGGTCGGGGGTCGCGTGGCCATAGCGGGTCGGCAGGCCCGGCGGGATCACGAAGGCGTCGCCGGGGGACAACCGGTAGGGGCTCTTGCCCTTGCCCTCGAGGGTCGTTTCACCGGCGATGACGAACGTGAACAGGATATCGCCGTCATGCGTGGTCCAGGGCGCGGGGCCGGTGGGGCGGGCCACCATGACCGAGGCCAGACCTTGGGTATTGGCGTGGATCGTGGTGTCGCGTGCCGAGAATCCGGGGATGCGGAACGGCGCGAACACCCCGGTTGCGCCGACATTATGGACAAAACGTTGACCCTGCCATGCGCGGTCGGGGCGGATATGCGCCGTGGGCAATGTCATGGCGTGGTCGATTTCGGTCACATGTTCGGCCGGGACGCCGATTTCGATCACCTCGATCCCGTTCGACGCTTCGAGCACGCGATGCCGGATTTCGGGCGGCTGGATGAAACAGTCGCCCGCTGTCAGCCTGATCTTGTCGCCCTGATCTTCGTAGACCACGTCGACCCAGCCCTTGATGCAGAAGATCAGCTGAAATCCGACCTTGTGGAAATGCACCATGTCCGGCACCGGCCCGCCATCGGGAATGCGGATGTGGCTGGCGATCATCGCGCCGCCAAGGCGGCTTGGCACGAGGTCACGGTAGTGCATGCCGGCGCGGCCGATCACCCAAGGGGCCTGATCGGCCAGCCGCCGCACGACGAAGGCATGCTCGGTGGCGGGCAGCACCAGCGGCGCGTTCGCCGCGTCGATCTCGATCCGGGTGCCGTTCGGCGCGGTGAGGGTGCGCTCGCCGCCCGCAAAGCCATCGGGGTCGTCGGTGAGGATGCGCAGGGTGCCGGGGGGTTCCGCTGCTCCCTTGACCAGCCGCAGCCGCAGCCCGTGCCCCGACAGCACCGCCACGTCGGGATCGTCGGCCGGATAGATCATGTCGAGCCGCAGTCCAAGCACCTTGGTGAAGAACGCAAGGTCATCGCGCAACTGATGGGTGGGCAGGCGCATCTCGGCGCGGGTTTCCGTCATGGCTTTGTCTCCGGTTTCCGGCAACACTGCGACCCGGCCCGCAGATTTGCAAGTCGTGGGAGAAACTGCTTCGGCTTTGCGGGGGTGGGAAAACTGGTTTAAGGCTAAACCGGAGTCAGGACGGAGGGGCGGATGGACGACGCACGGCAGGACAACGCGCGGCAGGCGGCGCTGGATTATCATGAATTCCCCAAGCCCGGCAAACTGGAGATCCGCGCGACCAAGCCTTTAGCCAATGGCCGCGACCTGAGTCTGGCATATTCGCCGGGTGTCGCCGAAGCCTGTCTTGAAATTCGCGCCGATCCGTCGACTGCGCGCCGCTATACCTCGCGCGGCAATCTGGTGGGCGTGGTCAGCAACGGCACCGCTGTGCTGGGGCTTGGCAACATCGGGGCGCTGGCGTCAAAGCCGGTGATGGAGGGCAAGGCGGTTCTGTTCAAGAAATTCGCCAATATCGACTGTTTCGACATCGAGCTGAACGAAGCAGACCCGGTGAAGCTGGCCGAACTGGTCTGTGCGCTGGAGCCGACCTTTGGCGCGATCAACCTTGAGGACATCAAGGCGCCCGACTGTTTCATCGTGGAGGCGCTGTGCCGCGAGCGGATGAAGATTCCGGTGTTCCACGACGATCAGCACGGAACGGCCATTGTCGTGGGCGCTGCGGCCACCAACGCGCTGTTCGTGGCGGGCAAGAGTTTCGCCGACATCAAGGTGGTGTCCACCGGGGGGGGGGCTGCGGGCATCGCCTGTCTGAACATGCTGCTGAAACTCGGGGTGCAGCGCCGCAACGTCTGGCTCTGCGATCTCGAAGGTCTGGTCTATGAGGGCCGCGAGGCGCAGATGACACCACAGAAGGCGGCCTATGCGCAGGGCACGACACCGGCAAAGCTGGCCGATGTGATTCCGGGCGCCGACCTGTTTCTGGGTCTGTCGGGTCCCGGAGTGCTGACGCCCGGGATGGTGGCAACAATGGCCCCAAGCCCGATCATCTTTGCCCTTGCCAACCCGATGCCCGAAATCATGCCCGACGCGGTGCGGGCGGTGGCACCGGGGGCGATCATGGCGACCGGGCGGTCTGATTTTCCCAATCAGGTCAACAACGTGCTGTGCTTTCCGTTCATCTTTCGCGGCGCGCTGGACGTGGGGGCGACCGAGATCAACGACGCCATGCAACTGGCCTGCATCGACGGCATCGCGGCGCTGGCCCGCGCCACCACCAGCGCCGAGGCGGCGGCGGCCTATCGGGGCGAGACGCTGACCTTTGGGCCCGATTACCTGATCCCGAAACCCTTTGACCCCCGGCTGATCGGGGTGGTGGCGTCGGCCGTGGCACAGGCGGCGATGGAGACCGGTGTCGCGACCCGCCCCATCGAGGACATGGCCGCCTACCGGCAGGCGCTGAATGGCTCGGTGTTCAAATCGGCGCTGATCATGCGGCCGGTGTTCGAGGCCAGCCGGCTGGCCGACCGCCGCATCATCTTTGCCGAGGGCGAGGATGAGCGCGTGCTGCGCGCCGCCAATGCGATGCTGGAAGAAACCACCGACAAGCCGATCCTGATCGGCCGCCCCGATGTGATCATCGCGCGCTGCGAACGCGCGGGTCTGCCGATCCGCCCGGACCGCGATTTCGATATCGTGAACCCCGAAAGCGACCACCGATACCGCGATTACTGGCAGGCCTACCACGATCTGATGGCGCGGCAGGGCGTCACCCCAGACATCGCCCGCGCCGTGATGCGGACAAACTCCACTGCCATCGCCGCCATCGCCGTGCAGCGCGGTGATGCCGACAGCATGATCTGCGGGACCTTCGGGCAATATCTGTGGCACATGAACTACGTGCGCCAGGTGCTGGCGCGCGGCGGGCTGCACCCGCAGGGCGCGCTGAGCCTGATGGTCATGGAGGACGGCCCGCTGTTCATCGCCGATACGCAGGTCAATCCGCAGCCGACACCTGAACAGATCGCGCTCAACGCCATCGGTGCCGCGCGGCATGCCAAGCGGTTCGGCGTCATTCCCATGGTGGCGCTGTGTTCGCACAGCAACTTTGGCAACCTCGACACCGACTCGGGCCGCCGGATGCGGGCGGCGATGCAGATTCTCGACGACCGCGAGGTGGATTTCTGCTTTGAGGGCGAAATGTCGACCGATGCCGCGATGGACCCCGAACTGCGCAACCGCATGTTTCCGCAGTCGCGGATGGAGGGGGCGGCGAACATCCTGATCTTTGCCTTCACCGATGCCGCCAACGCAGCCCGCAACATCCTGCGCCACAAGGCGGGCGGGCTGGAGGTGGGGCCGATCCTGATGGGCATGGGCAACCGGGCGCATATCGTGACGCCCGGCATCACCGCGCGCGGGCTGTTGAACATCGCGGCGCTGGCCGGCACGCCGGTGGGGCATTACGGCTAGACGCGGCAAGATGACTGGACATTTCAACCGGCTGGGGTAACGTCGCCAGATGCCAACCAACCCGATTGCTGACGCCATGATCCTGCGCCGCTGGATCTGCATCCGAGACCCGGCATGAGCAGTGCCCCGTCCTTGCAGCCTGTTTTCGCTCACCCCGGGTTTGGCACGCCCGACGAGGCGGCTCTGGCCCTGCTGGGCCACGACCTGCGCGCGGCGCTGTCCGATGTGTTGGGCGGGTTGCGGCTGATCTCGCCCGAGGATCTGCCCGGCCCTGCGCGGTTGCAGGTGGAACGGGTGCGGGCTGCGGGCGAGTTGCTGGCGCGGCTTCTGGAACAGGGGCTGACGGTGATGCTGGGCGAGGCCGAACAGGCCCCGCTTGAAGTCGTCGAACTGCGCCACTTTCTGCAGGACATCGACCTGCGTCTGTCGGGCCGGGCGTCGGAAAAGAACCTGGGGTTTGCGCTAAACCTTGGCCCCGACCTGCCGCAACGCCTGCGGATCGACCGTGTCGGGCTGGAGCGGATTCTGTCGAACATCGTGGGGAATGCGATCAAGTATTGCGACGAGGGAGAAGTGACCTGCCACGTCGCGCGCGACCCCGGTGGCGGGCTGAGCATCACTGTGCGCGATGACGGGCCGGGCTTTCCTCCGGCGACGCTCGGCGGCAGCCAGCCTGCCCCCACTCGACCGGGGCGACCTCATCTGTCTGGCCGAAGCAAATCCGGATCGGGCATGGGCCTGCGCATCGCCAAGGATCTGACGGCACGGCTGGGCGGGCAACTGCTGCTGCGCAATCCCGATGAGGGTGGGGCCGAGGTGCGGCTGATCCTGCCGCCGCAAGCTGAACCCGAGGCCGACGATGGCCCGGCGGCCGACCACGGGCACGACATGACCGCGCTGTTGCTGGCGGGCAAACGTGTGCTGGTGGCCGACGACAACCAGACCAGCCAGGCAATTCTTTCCAGCTTTGCCACCAAACTCGGCGGCGAGGTCGTGGTGGTCGATGACGGAGTCGAAGCCATCGAGTGGCTGACATCCGACTCTGTCGATCTGCTGATCATCGACATCGAAATGCCGCGCCTGTCGGGGCTGGAGGTGATCCGTATCCTGCGCGCCATGCCGGGGCTGCTGGCCGAGCTTCCGATCATCGCGGCCACGGCCTATACGCTGCGGTCGAACCGGGACGCTATTCTGGCGGCCGGGGCAAATGCGATTTTGGCAAAGCCGTTGCTGTGCGCCAACGTCTTTGCCGGTGCCGTGCGGTCGGTCCTGGACGGGACCGCCTTCGATGACAGCACCCCGCCGCTGCCGCCGCCCTCGGACCACCGGCTGAGCCATCTGCTGGAGATGGCCGGTCCGCAGGTGGCGCTTGAACTGCTGACCCGGCTGATCGACGATCTGCACGGGGTGGAGCGGGGGCTGGTGCAAGGCGGGGCCGGGCCCCACTGGCGCCTGCTGCACGAAAAGTCGCATGTGCTGATCTCGCTGGCCGGGGCGGTGGGGGCCGACCTGCTGCAGCATCGTGCCGAAACGCTTAACCAGTTGTCGCAGCATCAGGACCCTGCCCGCCTGTCAGAAGCCCTGTCCGGCGTGATGAGCCTGCTGGACCCGCTGATCCAGCATATCGTGCAACTCCGCGACAGCAGGGCACCCGCAGAATGACCCCCGCATCGTCTGCATCCCGCAGCGCGCAGGTGCTGCTGATCGAAGACACGCCGTCGCTGCAATTGATCTACCGGGCGGTGCTGATGACGGCGGGGCATCCGGTGCTGGTGGCCAGCACCGCCGCCGAGGGGCGCGACGCTTTTGTCGGCGGCAGCATCGAGATCGTGCTGCTCGATCTGGGCCTGCCCGATGGCGACGGGCTCGATCTGATGCGCGACATGCTGACACAGCGGCCTGAGGCGCGGGTTGTCGTCATCACGGCCAACGGGTCGATCAACGTCGCGGTCGAGGCGATGCGCGCGGGGGCGCATGATTTTCTGGTCAAGCCATTCGACGGCCCCCGGCTGCTGAGCGCGGTGCAGAACGCGGCCGGCGCGCATGCCAAGCCCGGCACCCGCAGGCCGGCCCCCAAACCCACCACGAACCCGCCGCCGGGGATGGGCAGCTTCATCGGCTCGTCCGACACGATGCAGCGCATCCATTCCAAGATCGCCTCGGTCGCCCGGTCGATGGCCACGGTGTTCATCACCGGCGAAAGCGGCACCGGCAAAGAGCTGTGCGCGCTGGCGGTCCATGCCAACTCCAACCGCGCCAATGGCCCGTTCATTGCGCTGAACTGCGGCGCCATCCCGCAGGACCTGCTGGAATCCGAAGTGTTCGGCCATATGAAGGGCAGCTTCACCGGCGCGATTTCCGACAAGCCGGGTGCGGCGTTCGCGGCCGACGGCGGCACGCTGTTTCTGGACGAAATCTGCGAAATGGCCCCCGCGCTGCAGACCAAGCTGCTGCGCTTTCTGCAGACATCGACGGTCCTGCCGGTGGGGGCGACCAAGCCGCGCAAGGTCAATGTCCGCATCATCTGCGCCACCAACCGCGACCCGCTGGACGCCGTGCGCCTCGGTCAGTTCCGCGAGGACCTGTATTACCGGCTGTATGTGGTGCCGATCCACATGCCCCCCGTCCGTGACCGGGGCAACGACGTGATCGAGATCGCCGAAACCGCCCTTGCCATGTTTTCGACCGAAGAGGGCCGGCAGTTCGACGGGCTGGACCCCGAGGTGCGGCATTTGTTCTGCCGCCTGCCCTGGCCTGGCAATGTGCGTCAGGTGCTGAACGTGATCCGCAACGTGGTGGTGCTGAATGACGGCGGCACGGTCACGATGGACATGCTGCCCGACGCGCTGGACGACCCCGAGATGCTGACCGGCAGGCCGGCCACGGTGCAGGCCAGCGCGCCCGAGACGATGACCATAGACGCGCTGATCGGCAAACCGTTCGCCGAGGTGGAACGACTGGTCATCGAGGCGACGCTGGCGCGGCATGGCGGGTCAGTGCCCAAGGCGGCCCGCATGCTCGACCTGTCACCGTCGACGCTGTATCGCAAGCTGGATGGCTGGAAATCCTGACACCCCGCGAAAGTTCTGCGAAAATTCGGATTTTTCGTCTGAAAATCGCGTCAGACAAACTGCTCGCCGATCAGCCGCTCTTCCAGACCATGCCCCGGGTCGAACAGGATGCGGTGGCGCACGGCGGGTTCCGAGCGAATCTCGACCGAGATCACGTCCCGCACCGACCGGCTGTCGGCATCTGCCATCACCGGGCGCTTGTCGGGCTCCTGCACATCGAACCTCACCACCGCCGTGTTGGGCAGCAGCGCCCCCCGCCAGCGGCGCGGACGGAACGCCGACATCGCCGTCAGCGCCAGCACATCCGACCCGATGGGCAGGATCGGCCCGTGCGCCGAATAGTTGTAGGCGGTCGACCCCGCCGGTGTCGCCAGCAAAGCCCCGTCGCAGACCAGTTCCGCCAGCCGCTCCTTGCCGTCGACGCTGATCGTCAGCTTGGCCGCCTGAGGCCCGGCGCGCAGCAGCGACACCTCGTTGATGGCCAACGCCTCGACGACAGCGCCCCTGCGGGTGACCGCCCGCATCCACAAAGGATGGATGATCGTCTCTTCGGCCGCACCAAGCCGCTCCAGCAGGCCATCGGTGGAAAACACGTTCATCAGAAAGCCGATGGTGCCGCAGTTCATGCCATAGACCTGCACATCCTGCCGCTCTGTCGCATGCAGCGTCTGCAGCATGAACCCGTCGCCGCCAAGCGCCACCACCACATCGGCCGCCCCGACCGGATGCTGGCCATGCGCCGCGACCAGCACCACCAGGGCCTGCTGCGCCGCCAAAGCCGGACTTGCGGTGAACGCGATGCGCCGATGTGCCACGAGATCTCCCGGACTGCTGGGCCAGTCTTGTCTTGCCGTGCGCCAGTCTTGGCCCGCCCGCTGTCCGAACTCAAGGCCCCCTCATCCGCCCCGATTTCGCACAGCGCTGCCCCTGCGTCGCTTTCATGGCTTTCCCGACCGGTCCGCATGTCCTAAATGGAACCCAACCGCCCCGGCTTGCAGGAGACGCCCATGACCGCCACCCACCGCGACGACGGCTTTTTCACCGAAAGCCTCGCCGCCCGCGACCCCGTGCTGTTTGCCTCGATCACCGACGAGTTGGGCCGCCAGCGCCATGAGATCGAGTTGATCGCATCGGAAAACATCGTGTCCCGCGCCGTGATGGAGGCGCAGGGGTCGGTCATGACCAACAAATATGCCGAAGGCTATCCGGGCAAGCGCTATTACGGCGGCTGCCAGTTCGTCGACGTGGCCGAAAACCTTGCGATCGAGCGGGCGTGTCAGTTGTTCGGCACAAGTTACGCCAACGTGCAGCCCAATTCCGGGTCGCAGGCCAACCAGGGGGTGTTTCAGGCGCTGATCAAACCCGGCGACACCATTCTTGGCATGAGCCTTGATGCAGGCGGCCACCTGACCCATGGCGCGGCCCCCAACCAGTCGGGCAAATGGTTCAACGCCGTGCAATACGGCGTGCGCCCGCAGGACCTGACGCTGAACTACGATCAGGTCGCCGAACTGGCGACCGCGCACAAGCCCAAGATGATCATCGCCGGCGGATCGGCCATTCCGCGCATCATCGACTTTGCGAAAATGCGCAAGATTGCGGATTCGGTCGGGGCCTATCTGCTGGTCGACATGGCGCATTTTGCCGGTCTGGTCGCGGCAGGCCTGTATCCCTCGCCGTTCCCGCATGCCCATGTCGCCACCACCACGACGCACAAGACCCTGCGCGGTCCGCGCGGCGGCATGATCCTGACCAATGACGAAGCCATCGCGAAAAAGGTCAACTCGGCCATCTTTCCCGGCATTCAGGGCGGCCCGCTGATGCACGTGATCGCCGCCAAGGCCGTGGCCTTTGGCGAGGCGCTGCGCCCCGGCTTCAAGGACTATCAGGCGCAGGTGATCCGCAACGCGCAGGCGCTGGCCGATCAGTTGATGAAGGGCGGGCTTGGCACCGTCACCGGCG
>Ga0105048_10015462_pt1 | contig 11843 bp, 9 predicted proteins | sample MAT05_FD_78382 | JGI IMG/M metagenome (GOLD analysis project Ga0105048, IMG submission 78382) | Freshwater microbial communities from Lake Fryxell liftoff mats and glacier meltwater in Antarctica - MAT-05 | ecosystem: Environmental > Aquatic > Freshwater > Ice > Liftoff microbial mat | place...
GGGCCTTGCGCGAACAGCGCCATCTCGGTGACGTACGCAAGCATCGGGTTGCCGGTGGCGGCGTCGAGCTCCTTGCGATCTGCCGAGTTGTAGGCGTGCAACATGCCGCTTGCGCCCGCCAAGCGCAGGCCAAGGTCGCGGCTCTGGCGCATGATCTCGCTCATCGACAGCTTGGCGATGTTCGGTGCCCCGGCAATATCGCGACCGGCTGCTTTCTCGGCCTTGATGCGCAGCGCCAGCATGCGGCCGACCTCGTGCAACGTGTGCAGCTTCATCATCTCCTGGCGCACGGTCGGGTCGTTCTGCACGCCTGCGGCCGTGGCCATGTGCTTGAACATCGACATCGCGCCGGCGGCCATCGCACCGCCCCCACCGCCACCGCCGGAAGGGCCGGCCGGACGAGCGAAGTCGCCGACGCGCTTGGGCAGGTCGCCGATGACGGTGCCTGCCCCGGCAGCCGCCGCCGCGCTGTGGCCACCGGCACCGAGACCCGAGCGCTCGAACATCAGTGTCGTGTTGGCCACTGCCCACCCGTTGTTGAGCCCGCCGATGGTGGCATCGTCGGGCACACGAGCGTCGGTGAGGAACACTTCGTTGAACAGTGCCCGCCCCGTCATCTCCTTCAGCGGGCGAATGTCGATGCCGTCCTGATGCATGTCGCAGGCGAACCAGGTGATGCCCTGGTGCTTCGGCGAGTCAGGGTTGGTGCGGGTGATGAGCATGCCCATGTCGGCCACCTGGCCGCCGCTGGTCCACACCTTCTGGCCGTTGACGATCCACTCGTCGCCATCCTTGATCGCCTTGCAGCCGAGACCGGCAAGGTCACTTCCCGCGCCGGGTTCGCTGAACAGCTGACACCACGCCTGTTGACCGGTGACGATCGGCAGCACGTACCGGTCGATCTGCTCCTGCGAACCGTGCACCGCAATGGTCGGCGCGGCCAGCAACATGCCCAGGCCACCGGGTGCTGCGACGGCGCCGTGAGCAACGATGCGGTGGCCAACTGCGATCGCGTCGTTGCGTGCCAGACCCTTGCCATATGCATTGGCCGGCAGTGCTGGTGCGGCCCAACCCGACGACCCCAGCCGCTGCCACCATTCGGCAACCGTCAGCTCAGGGTCCCAGTTCTCGGTCAACCACGTATCGAGCTCATCGAGGATCTCACTCATGCCGACAGCTTTCCTTGCAGCACGGCGCGCGCACGGCTCGCCGTGCAACTCCGGAAGTGTGCTGCGGTGGATCTCGGTGGGCGCCGGAAGGTACTGGTCAGCGAGGTCGACAACGTCGCCAGAATCGGTTGCCGTGAGCGCCGCTCAACGTCGGGCCGCAATGTTGCAACCCATGCAATATTCCGGCCCAGCGTTGGGAGTTACTCGGGTTGGTCGGCCAGCAAGCCGGCGCTGAAGGCCAACGCGGTAGCGATACCTGCAGCGCGTTCCACCACTGCGCCGAAGGTGTAGCCGGCTTCGATGGCGCCGTTCATCGGGGGCTCGCCGAGCGATCGCAGCAACGCCGTGGCGTCGCGCGACACCGCAATCCTCTCCAGCTCGGGCAGCGGCTCGGGGTCGCGCCAGATGTCGGCCTTCTGGGCCTGACGCGAGCCGTTCTGGCGCGAGCCGGACCGGCGGCGCTGGCCGTTGCCGTTGCCGTTGCCGTTGCCGTTGCCGTTGCCGTTGCGGGCCGCCGGCTGGGAAGCGGATTGGGGTTGGCGGCTCATTGGTCGTCCTCGGTCAGCAGTTCGTCGGGGCGCAGGCCGAAGGCGAGGCGCAATTGGTCGGTGTCGAGGTCGGCCATCGAGCTGCCCTTGGGCAATACCAACTGGGCGATGTGGCGCTTGCCGGCGACCACTTCCTCCACCTTCTCATCGACAGTGCCAGGGCACACCAGACGGTGCGAGATGACGGTCTTGCTCTGGCCGATTCTCCACGCACGGTCGCGCGCCTGGTCTTCGACAGCAGGATTCCACCAGCGGTCATAGAGCACGACGTGGTTCGCGTTGGTGAGGTTCAGGCCGGTGCCGCCGGCCTTCAGCGACAGCACCATCGCGCCGGGGCCCTCCAGCGCCTGGAAGTCGGCCACCATCTTGTCGCGCACAGTGCGGCTGAGGCTGCCGTCATAACACGCCACCGGTTTGCCGGTGAGCGCGGTGAGGTGCTGGGCAAGGCGACGACCCCAGGTGGCGAAATGGGTGAAGATCAGCATCCGTTCGCCGGATGCGTAGACCGACTCGACGATCTCCTCGAGACGGGCCAGCTTGCCCGACCGACCGGCGAGCGGCTGACCATCGTCGTTGTACGCGGCCGGGTGATTGCAGATCTGCTTGAGGGCAGTGATGGCGGCGAGAATGGCCCCTTCCTTCTTCTCCCCCAGCTCGTTGGTGACGTTGAGCACCAGGTCGTCGAGGACTGCCTGGTACAGCCCGATCTGCTCGGGGGTCATCGTGCAGTGGTCGAGCTCATCGATCTTGTCGGGCAGCTGCGCAGCCACTTCCGGCTCGGTCTTGGTGCGACGGAACAGCAGGATGCCGTTGAGCGCCTTCAGTGCGGACTCGCTGTCGCCCGACATCTGAGCGACGAACGCCGGCCGCGGGCCGACCAGGCCCGGGTTGGTGAAGTCGAGGATGGCCCACAGGTCGGCGACGCCGTTCTCTATCGGCGTACCGGTGAGCGCCAGCCGCGTGTGGGCGGCGATGCGACGCAGCTGCTGGGCGGTGTCGCTGGCCGGGTTCTTGATTGCCTGAGCCTCGTCGAGCACCATCGTGCGCCACTCGGTCGCCGCCAACATGTCGACATCCCGCACGGCGGTGGCGTACGTCGTGATCACGATGTCGGCCTTCGCCAACTGCGCAGTGAACTCGTCTGCCTCGGAACGCGAGTTGCCGTGGTGAACCAGCACGCGCAACCCAGGTGCAAAGCGTGCGGATTCGGCGGCCCAGTTACCGACAACAGCCGCAGGTGCGACGACCAGCGTGGTGCCGTTGCCGGCCGTTCGGGCGAGGTGCGCGAGCACCGTCGGCGTCTTGCCAAGGCCCATGTCGAGCGCGAGGCACCCACCAAGTTCGGCGGCGTCGAGGAAGCCGATCCACGACAGCGCCTCGGTCTGGTACGAACGCAGCTCACCGACGAAACCTTCCGGCGGGGTGACCGGTGCAGCCGAGGCCTCACTGGCCCGCTGCAGCACATCGTTGGCCCAGCTCTGGCCCTGCACCACGATGCCGCCGGCGAGGCCCGAGGTATCGAGGCCCATGCTGTGACGCAGGATCTCCGCGCCGGTCATCTTGGTAGTGGACTCGCGTTCGGCCAGCGCGGCGGCGGCCTTCTCCAAGTCCACGCGATCCAGTTCGACCCACTTGCCGCGAGAGTGAACGAGCGGACGGGCCTGCTTGGCGAGTCGGGCGACTTCAGCGGCGGACAGCTCGACATCGTCGAACAACACCGACCACGCAACGTTGGACAGCTGCTGCGCCCCGACCACCGAACCGGCGGACTCCTCGGCGAACAGGCGCAGCGACGGCGTTGCCTTGCGGCGGGAGATCAGTGGCGCATGCACGTCGAAGCCGGTGGTGACGAGTGTCGGGCCAACCATGGTGAGGAAATCCCATGCCTCGTCCTGGCTGAGAGCCAACAGTCCACGTGCCTTCACGCCCGCTCGACCAAGTGCGGGGAAGACGCGACCGAGTCGTGTCCACTCCGCCAACGCAGCGCGACCACCATCGAGCGCACGCAGCGCCTCGTCGATGGGGATCATCTTGCCCTTGGCCTGCTTGACGTGAACCGCCATCAGCCACACGCCGCCAGCACCCGGCGGGTCGAGCTGTACGACCAGACGCACATGCCCTGTGTCGGTGACCGTGCGCGTCCACTGGTCGAAACGACGGGACATGTCGCGGGCCAGCGAAGCATCTGCTGCGAACGGAGTGCCGTCGATACGAGCGAGCAGTGAGTCGCCCAAGTCGGTGATGGTCTTCGCTGCCGGCGGCTGCGCTTTCAGCTCCACCCGCTCGGCCGCTTCGCTCATGATCGCGTCGACGACCGCGCCGATGATCGAAACCGTCACCGTGTGGCCGGCACCCAGCTCGACGGCGGTCACCGTGGCCGGCATGACCGCAGCGATCTCATCCAGCGAAACACGGCTGATGTACGCAGGAATCCAGCGCAGAGCAGCGTCGGTTCCGTGGCCATCACGGCGCGCGGTGATGCGCACACTGGGCACGATTGCGCCGCGCGCAGCAAGTCGCACGCCCTCGACCGCAACCCGGCCCAGCCACAGCAGGCTGGGCCCGACCCCGTCCGACGCTGCGCTGCCGCCGACCGCCACCAACCAGCCGAGCGCACTGCGCATCGGGATGGACAACGCCTCGGCCTTCATGCCGTTGGGCAGGGCGACACCGGGATGCACTTCCCACCCGTGCGGCGGGCCGTCGACGGCCTGCAATCGATCGGCGAGCGCATCGTTGTCGGCCGGCTCGGTGCCGCGACCGGCTGCCCACACGATGACCCGCCCATCGGCCCACGAGGCCTGCAACTGCACTTCGCCCGGCTCGAGGTACTCCCACGAGATGGAGTCGTCGTCGTCGAGCTCGGCCAGAATCGGTGACGGTGGCAGCGGCTTGAGGCGGGCCGCGGTGCGGTGCAGGCTCTTCAGCGTCTCCGCGAAGTCGGCCACCACCTGGTCTCGTTCGTCGCCGGCGATGCCGCGAACGCTGGCCAGGTCTTCCTCGGCGTCGCCGATGAGGCGATCGAGTACCGCTAACGACATCGACTCGTCCGTTTCGAACAGCGCCAGGTCGTCGGGCGCGCCGCGACCGTCAGCGATGGACCAGATAGCCGCTTCGAGTTGTCGTACCTCAGCCATTGCACTCCGTATGCGTAACCGTCTGAAGCCCGGGCCGCAGGTTTCCGCGGCGCATCGTGACTGTCAGCGACCTAGTCGAGGATACGCCACTATTGCTCCGAACCGCTCAGTCGGAGGCGATACCCGTCACAGGGATTCGGCTGTCAGCCGGGAGGCGAGGTAGTGGCCGATGTCGTGGACGTTGCGTTCGAGGTAGCTGAGCGGGCCGCGCGCCGAGTTTCGGTGGTGCAGCGCACGCCACACACCCTCGATGACTGGGCGGTCCTCGCCGTTGACCGCGGCCAACAGATCGAGGATGCGCGCGAGGTATGTCTCGCGGTCGAGTACCGGGTCGTTCCACACCTCCGGTGCGACTGCGACCGACCAGCGGATGTGCACCCGGCCAACGCCGAGCGGGCTGAGCACCAGATACCACAGCCAGTCGGGTTGCAACTGAATCACGTGTGTCGGGTAGGTCGCCATCAACAACGTGCTGTGCCGCCAGGTGCCGTCGAGCACGTCATTGAGCGCGTGAGCAGTGCCGTACTCGCTGGCTGGGTCGTCGATGGCGACGTGGTACGTGTAGCCCTCGCCCCCGGCGTACACGGTTGTGTTGGCGGTGCTGTCGCTGTCCTTGGCGAACGTGTTCCTGTGCACTTTGAACACGTGATAGGCGTCGAGGAAGTTCTCCGCCAGACACTTCCAGTTCGTATCCCACACGTCAGTTCCGCCGGCGACAGTCTCGTATTCGGCCATCCGGTAGCGACCCACGACATCGGCGAGGCCGACAACTCGTGGCCCGAGGGGCGCAGGCTGCGCAGCTTGGCTGACGTAGACGAATCCCTCCCACACTTCTGTCGCCAGTTCGGAGAGCCGATGGTTGGCCGGGTCGAAGGGCGCACCGTCGGTCTCTGTGGTCTGCTGCATGTATGGCGCCGCGATGCACTGGCCGTCCAACCGGTAGACCCAGGCGTGATACGGGCACGTGATGCGGGTCGTGCTCCCCGCTCCTTCGAGCAGGGTCGCACAGCGGTGAGCGCAGGCGTTGGCGAACGCGCGCACCACACCGTCGTCGCCGCGCACCACGATCAGCGACAGCAGGGTGTCGTCATGGGGTGACGGCACTTCGCGCGTCACGTAGTCGCCGTTCCCTCGCACATCGGCGGTCCGGCCGACGCACAGCCACTCATCGGCGAAGATGCGCTCACGTTCCAGCTGCAGCACCAGAGGATCGGTGTATGCGGCGGGCGGCAGCGCCGTCGCCTGCTCGACCGGAAGCCTCGCGTGAGCGATCAATTGCGTACGAAGCGACTCATCCAACCAACTGACCATGATGTCGACGCTACCCAACCAGCTGCGGCCCCTCGGAGGCAGGACGAACACCGATAGATGTATCTGTCAGATATACTTTCGCGATGACGTTGAAACAACAGACAGACGTGGCAGTTCTCGGTGCGCTGAGTGTCGAGCCGATGACTGGGTACGCGCTTCGAAAGGCGATCCGCGATGTGCTGGGTCACTTCTGGAGTGAGAGCTTCGGCCAGATCTATCCGGCGCTCGCCCAGCTGCGAGCGGACGGATTGGTCGAGCGCACGCACGAAGACGCTGATTCGAAATCGAAGTTCACGATCACTCCGCGCGGGCTGGCGCACCTGCGGACTCGGCTGGCCGAGCCGGCGCAGTCCGCACGCCAACGCAACGGGACACTGCTGCGCCTGTTCTTCGGTCGTCAGCTCGGCGTCGAGGGGTGTCGTCGGCTGCTCGAAGACGCGAGGAGCCAGGCGGTCCAACAGCTCGAACAGTTCGACGCGATCCGCCGGGAGATCGAAGCCGAACAGCCGAGCGCCGATCACCCCTTCTTCCTGCTCACCGTGTCGGCCGGGGAACATGCCGCCCGTTCGACCGCGATGTGGGTCGAGGAGTCGATGAGAGCACTCGACCGCATCGAGTCCGCATCATGACCGCCGACCTCTCCCAACGGCTCCAGCGCATCGTCGAACGTGCCGCTGCTGGGCTCGACGGTGTGGTCGTGCGGATCGAACGACCAAGTCGCGAGATCTCGTGGGCGGCAGGATGTGGGGACGCCACGGAAGCGACGCCGTTCTTCGTGGCGAGCACGACCAAGCTCTACACCGCCGCCATCATCCATCGGCTCGCGGAGCGTTCCGTACTGTCGATGGACGATCGACTCATCGACCGCGTCGAGCCGGGAGAAGTGGACGGACTCCACGTGCGTCGCGGGGTCGACCGCACGCCCACGATCACCCTGCGACACCTGCTGGAGCACACGTCGGGCCTTCCCGACTACTTCTCCGGACGCAACCGGCGCAAGGGTGAGCCCTCGCTCGAGAAGCAACTGCGGGGCAACCTCGATGTGTCCTGGAACGTCCAGGACGTCATCAGGTGGGCCCGCGAGAGCGGTGCCGTGTTCGCCCCGGGCCAGGGTCGTCGAGCGCTCTACAGCGACACCAACTACCAGCTCCTCGGCCGAGTGATCGAACACGCGACGTCGACCAGCTACAACGAGGCGCTGAAGAACGAGGTACTCGAACCGCTCGGACTGACGGACACTTGGTTGTACGTCGATCCGGCCGACCAGCGACCGCTCCCGCTTCGCGATGCTCGGCGCACGCTCAGCATTCCGAATGCCATGGCGAGCTTCGGACCCGACGGTGGCATCGCCGCCACGTCGGCGGACCTGATGCGGTTCTTGCGCGCATTTCACACCGGCGAGCTGTTCGCCAGTGAACCACTCAGCGGCCAGTACCGCCGAGTCTTCTTTCCGCTGCAAGCAGGGGTCGGGCACCTGCGGTTCGCACTGCCACGGGCGATGTGGTGGCGCGGCACGCCGCCAGATCTTCGAGGTCACTCAGGGCTGTCCGGAGCATTCGCCTTCGTCGAAGTCGTCTCGGGCACCTACTTCGCCGGCACCGTCAACGACCTGGCGCAGCCGTCTCGTTCGTTCAAACTCATGCTCAAATTGCTCCGCGAGACCAACGCAACGGGCTGACCGTGCACGGCGACCGAAATCCCAGCGCCGTGCGGCACCTTGTGGAGGCGACCCGAGAAGTGCGTTCCGTCGTCAGACGTCGGCGACGAAGATGATGTCGCCGGTGGCTGTGGCCGAGCCGGCGGCAGGCTCGACGGTGATGGCCCAAGCAGAGGGGTCGGCGGTGGCCTTCAAGGTGTGGTGAACACTGCCGTCCTTGGCCGGGTCCAGCACGTACATCGCTGTTGAACTGTCGGGAGTGATCAGCCACAGTTCGTAGGCCTTGTCAGCCGGCGTGGCCGGGAGGTTCTCACCCATCAGTACGGCTTCACCCAACGAACTCGACCACGCAACTCTGAACGTGCCCTCGGCGCCACCCTGACTGTCCAGGCTGAGCACCTTCGAGTCGGGCTGCTCCATCACACGAGCGAGGTCGGATGCGAACGTGTCGGGCCCGTCGCCGCCACGGAACGCCGCGACGCCGACGATGATCATCACGACGGCTGCCGCGGCTGCGGCCAACGACATCAGGGAACGTGCGCGTCGCCGTTCGTCGAGAGTGACGACGGGAGCGAGCAACGGGGAGAGTTGGCGGGTGGTCGCCACTTCCGCCATCACCGACGCCTTGAGCGACGCCGGTGTCGAAGCTGCCAGGGAGTCGGCCACCTGCGTCAGAGTGTGACGAAACTCCAGCACATCGGTGCGGCACACTTCGCACGACCCGTAGTGGGCCTCGAACGCTGTGCGCTCGCGGTCATCAAGGGCGTCGAGTGCGTACGCCGCGGCAAGGTGGTGGACATCGATATCGGTCATGACTCACCTCCCAATTCATCTCGTAGACGGATCATCCCGTCGCGAATACGACTCTTGACGGTGCCTTCGGCGACATTCAGCAACACCGCCACTTCTCGATAGGTGTGGCCACCGAAGTAGGCCAGTTCCACTGCTTCGCGCTGCATCTCGGAGAGCTGCAGCAAGGCACGTCGAACACGCACCTGGTCGAACGATGACTCCACTTGCGCTGCAACCACGTCCCTCTCCTCGCGGATGGTCTGGTTGGCGTCACGGTCATGCCGTACGCGGGAAGCCTGCTCGCTGCGCACTCGATCGATCGCCCGACGGTGCGCCAGCGTTGCTGCCCACGTCTTCGCGTTGCCCTTGGTGCCGTCGAACCTGGCGGCAAGCCGCCACAGCTCGACGAACACCTCTTGGGCAACCTCTTCGGCCTGCGAGGGATCTCGCACCACCTGCAAAACCACGCCGTACACCAGGGGGGAGAGTGCGTCGTAGAACTGGGCGAAGGCCGACTGATCACCGCGACCTGCGCGACGCAGGAGATCACCGAGTGGATCGTTGGGGTCGGCTACGACGTCGACCGGCCGGGCACGCATGGCCCTCAAGACGCCCATGGCGCCTCGCGGTTCGTGTGCTCGGCGGGGGTCGACATGATGATTGTTCGGAACTGGACAGGTTTTGGATTGGTGGCACAGCCAGTCATCCACCCAGTGTCGCTCGTGGTGCCCTTTGGCGCGTAGCTTTCATGCCATGACGGCTCACGGACTCGGTCGCGCGGCAGCGCGCTTGGCAAACGCTGTGAAGCCGACGACGTCGAAGGTGACGACGAAGGCCGGTGACTTCGCGCGCAACCTGCGCACCGAGTTCGAGGCCGGCCAGGCATCGGGCGCGACCGACGAAGTACAAGCTGCCGAAGTGGCGGACGCCATGCGTGGCGTCGACTGGGAAAAGGTACGCGCCTCGACGAGCGCCCGCGGCACCGACGTCGCGCGGTCGATGAAGACAATGGCAGCCGAGGTCGACTGGGAAAAGGTGCAGCCGGTCGCCGCCAAAGTGTCGAGTGCCCTGATTGCAGCGGTCGCCTCAGGTCACATCGGCGTCGGCGGTCGCTTCGGCCCGACGGTGGCGAGGGCCATCATGAACGACCGCAACCTGGCTGGCCGGGTGAGCACCACCCTGGCCGCCGACGATGTCGAGCCGCCGGACTTGCGCCACATCGTCATCGCCGGAGCCATCGAAGCCAGTTCCACGGAACTGCCCTGAGGACCAGGTCGCAGCACCGAACTAGAAGGCGAAGCCTTTGGGGATGACGACGATGCCGTGATCGCTGATGGTGAATCTGGCGGCATCGCCGGCGGGGTCGAAGCCGATGCGCTCGCCCGGCGGAATGATCACGTTCTTGTCCACGATGCAACGATTGATGCGCGCGCCCGGGCCTACCTCGACGCCGGGGAACAGCAGGCTGTCGGTGACATGGGCATCGTGATTGATGCGTACACCAGGCGACGCGATCGAGCGCTCGACATGCGACCCGGACACTATCGACCCGGCACAGAGCAGGCTGCCGTCCACGTACGACGGCTCGCCACCGGCACCGCGCGAAATCTTCGCCGGCGGTAGCGGCTGATGGCTGGTGAACACCGGCCACTTGTCGTTGTACAGGTTGAAGATCGGCACCGGTGACAGCAGGTCCATGTTGGCGTCGTAGTACGAGTCGATGGTGCCGACGTCGCGCCAATAGCCCTTCTCGCGATCGTCCTGGCCCGGCACGATGTTCGTGGAGAAGTCGTACACGTGCGCGACGCCCTGCGCAGTCAGTGCAGGAATGATGTGGCCGCCGAGATCAGTGTGCTGGTCGTCCTGCCCGGCAGGCGTCACGATGTCGATCAGCGTCTTGGTGGTGAACACGTAGTTACCCATACTGGCCAGGCAGCGCGAGTCGTCGCCGATGATGGTGGGCGGGTTCGGCGACTTCTCGTGGAAGGCAACGATCTTGCCGGCTTCGTCAGCTTCGATGACGCCGAACGACTTCGCATCCTCGTAGCCCACCGGAATCGCGGCCACGGTCACGCCTGCGGCGGAGTGCAAGTGCTGATCGACCATCTGGCTGACGTCCATGCGGTAGATGTGATCGGCGCCGAACACGCACACCACGTCGGGCATCTCGTCGGTGATCAGGTTGAGGTTCTGGTAGATGGCGTCGGCCGAACCGGCGAACCAGTGCGGGCCACGACGCATCTGCGCCGGAACCGGGGTCACGTAGTTGCCCAGCAGACCGCTGAAGCGCCAGGTCTGGCTGATGTGTCGGTCGAGGCTGTGGCTCTTGTACTGCGTCAGCACGACGATCTTGAGATAGCGCGAATTGGCGAAGTTCGACAACGCGAAGTCGATGATGCGGTAGCTGCCACCGAAGGGCACTGCTGGCTTGGCTCGGTCCTCCGTGAGGGGAAGCATTCGCTTTCCCTCTCCACCTGCGAGAACGATGACGAGCACCTTGGGTTCTGCCATGCCCGGAATGTACCGCGTCGCTCGCACGCTCGGGTCCATCAGTTACGGTCTTTCGTCGTGAAGGTCCTGTTCGTCACCCCCGAGTGCTACCCGTTGGTGAAAACCGGCGGTCTGGCAGACGTGGCAGGTGCGCTTCCGCTCGCGCTCTTGCCGTTCGGTGTCGACGCGCGTGTGCTGCTGCCCGGCTATCCGGGTGTGCGCGCACAGCTCGCCGGCGTCCGCAAGGTGGCGGCGCTACCGAAACTGTTCGGCGGCAGCGGCATTCTCAGCGCCGGCCGGACCGCCAGCGGACTGGAGGTGCTGCTGCTGGAAGCGCCACACCTGTACACCCGGGTCGGCGGCGGCCCCTACCTCGACGCGGCAGGCAACGACTGGCCCGACAATCATCTGCGCTTCGGCGCACTCTCGTGGGTGGGCGCCGAGATCGCCATGGGTCGGCTGGGTGAGTGGCAGCCCGAGTTGGTACATCTGCACGACTGGCAGGCAGCACTGACGGCCGCCTATCTCCACTTCGAACCGAAACCGTCACCGCCCACATTGCTGACCATTCACAATCTTGCGTTCCAGGGAGTGTTCGGCACCGACACACTGGCCGGCCTGCACCTTCCAGCGGCGGCACTGGCAAGCGACGGCATGGAGTACTGGGGCAACCTCAGCTTCCTCAAAGCAGGCGTGCTGTGGAGCACCCACCTCAGCACGGTCAGCCCCACCTACGCCC
>Ga0105048_10015464_pt1 | contig 11842 bp, 12 predicted proteins | sample MAT05_FD_78382 | JGI IMG/M metagenome (GOLD analysis project Ga0105048, IMG submission 78382) | Freshwater microbial communities from Lake Fryxell liftoff mats and glacier meltwater in Antarctica - MAT-05 | ecosystem: Environmental > Aquatic > Freshwater > Ice > Liftoff microbial mat | place...
AAGAATGTCCAAAGTATGTCTTTGCTCCACATGAGCCTGCTCATGGAGTAATATTTCAGCAGCTATTGCCGCTTGTTGATAGGCTTGCTGGTCAACGAAGATATACCGTCCAAAACTAAATGGGATAATCGCTTCGGTTAGTAAAACTATTTGATGGTTTTTGTTTTGAACGATAATGTTACCCTTGATTTTCTTTTGTAAAACGTAAAAATTATAACAAAATCGAGCCAACATACAGAGTGAAACCATGCCCCAAATTACCCATAATAGGGTTTGCCACGTTGTGTTTGCCAGGATTGTAGGTGGGTGATTTCCAAGTGCTGATGAGATTATCTCACCTCCTTGCAGCGAAGAAGTGCTTGGCATATTTTCTACAATTGTGGAAATATTCTGAATCGGGATTTTGAGTACTAACAGAGGAATTAACGCAGAGAAAACAAGACCAAAGAGCAAATAAAACCGATTGAAAGTATTCATTTTCTCCTTTTCCAGCAGCCAATGATACAAAATCAGTAACAGTGCTGAACAAGCAATGAATTTTAAAATATAAGCAATCATGACTTTTTTTGTTTAATTTGTTCATCGATTACTCTTTTCAGATCTTCCAATTCCTCAGCAGTGAGATCGGTTGCGCTGGTAAAAAATGAAGCAAACTGCGCTACCGAATTGCCAAAGAAATCTTTAATGATGCCTCTGACGTGTTTCGTAAAATAATCGTCTTTGGTTACCAAAGCATGATACTGGCGCGAATTGCCAAAAACCTTGTAGCCCACAAAACCCTTTTCTTGCATTCGCTTGAGGAAAGTGGCGATGGTTGTAGGGGCAGGTTTTGGGTCAGGATAGGCTTCAATTAAGTCTTTCATAAAGACCTCTTGCTGTTGCCAAATAAGTTCCATGAGTTGTTCTTCTGTTTTTGAAAGCTGCATCTGTTCTACGTTTTTAGCCTTTTTTCTACAAATGTAGAACAAAAATAATATAAAACAAACTTTTATTATTTTTTTCTAAAAAAAGGAGGATCAGCCGTTGAATAAGGGAGCTCAACTAACGAAGTAGTACAAAAACAGTGTTTGCGTTTGCAACTGGACAGCCCGCGCGGGGCGCATAGCCCGCGGCGCATAGCCGCGAATCTAAAAATGAGTTTGTTGACTTTACCGCCAATGGTATGTCAGCATCAGGCAGCCACTGTATTTTCCATGAACCACACCTTACACTCTTCCAAACTGGACTGACCAGAAGCCACTTTTAGGATGAAGTTGGCTAGAACTGGATTAGTCTCGAAGAGGTTCAAATTGCGGAGCAACAACCGATTATTCTTATAACATATATTACACAAAACCATTAACTCCATTTTTTAATTTTATTTGGGAAGTCGATACTGATTCAATTGACAAATCAAAATGGATAGAAGCCCGCAAACTGTCGGATTGACGTAAAACGTATTGGGAAAATTTACATTGATTGGATTTATTTTCCATTGCAAAAATAAGATTATGGCTAAAGTTATTGTAGTTTTCAACTACAAAATGCTAATTTCCAACGCGGTGTATTTTTGTATTTTCTTAAAATCGTCTTGATTGAAGGTGTGTATTTGTTGGCAATAGGTTTCGGCGATGGCTGTGTGGAGGCAATCGTTGATATTATGAAAACCTACCTTTTGACATAATTCAGATGCTCTCAAGTATTCATCGAAAGAGTAATTAACAGAACTTAGCACATTAAAAACAGACAATTTGATGGCTATTTCATCACCGGTCATTTTAAGCTTTGAAAGTACGAAAGCCGTTTCTTGCAATGTAAGTAGCGAAATAAAAAAAGCACCCTCTAAACAGGCATCCTCATATAACTTCTTGGCTAATAAATGTTTCCGCAGGTCTTGAATAACAAAATAATGAACCAAAACATCTGTATCAAAGTAAATCATAGGTTCACATCGTTGGCCAATGCTGATAGATTTATTTCAGAGGAAACCTCTATGGGTTTATATTTTTTTTGAAGGTTCTCAGATTCTTCAAACATCTTAACCAGATTAGAAGAATAAGGAATTTCTTCAATCGTAATCTTAATCTCTTTATTATGAAAGAGTTTTTTGAAAGCCTCGAAAAAACTATAATCAATTTCTTGGCTATTGAGGCGATACGTAGTTTGCATAAAAATTTAATTTTTCTCAAAAATAACCATTTTTAGGTTCAAATAACAAGATTGTTGAATCGTTCAAAAATGGCTCGAAGGCAGTACGCCCAAGAAAGTAGTGGTTGTGCCGAAAAGGATTGTGAATGTAGTGATGTAAGCAAAAAACGCCCTGCAAGCTATTCGCTCAAGTGTCATTTGTGGTGGTACAAAGTGATACCTTTGCATCAAAAAAGCCAAGGTATGCTGAGCAGCAAGAATTGACCAAATACAACCTATCATTAATGCAAGAACAACGCCTGATTGTCTGATGAATACAGACGAATCGAATGCTTACAACAGAGTAATAGCACCTGGCAGAGAACATAAAACTGTATGCCATTCTAAGAAACCGTTTTAAAATACTAATCGAGCCTTTTGAGCATCAGCTGAATCATAGCTAAATAAACCGCGCGGGCGGCCCCGCATACTTTCGCTATTTTGGGTATGTTTTTCTATTTGTAAGGAACTATTTTTGAGCGCGTTATTTCGTCTATGCGGAGGCTAATGGGCTTGTCCAAGTCCCAACTTCATGCCTTTGGTAAAGTGAGGTGGTTATGGAAATTGAGATGCTCTAAGCCCGCTTTAGCCGTCACAGCCCCACGGAAGGCGGGACCTTTCCATGCTTCAATCTCGGCATCAAATTGGATTTTAAGTAATCGGATTTTTTCAGGGTTTAGTACACTTTTTTAAAAGTTTTAATAGATTTTAGCCGGGTCGCCTGTGCGGTTGATTTAATTGTACTGATAATCAACAACCGCGCGGGCGGCCCCGTTAAATCTATCGCAGGGGCGACCCCGAAAATCATAAGATAATTTATTAAATACTGTATTTAGGGTATGGATATAACGGAACTGAAACGTAAGAATCAAAAGAACAGGCCTATATTTATTTTCCAGTAAAAATAGGAAGCGAGAATGCAGTCTTTTTACATTCTCTCAGGGCGATGCTTTATCGCCGTCCAAATTCCACCAATCGGTAGCCTACCAACTGATCGGCGCGGGCAGCGGGAGGACGATGATAGACGAAAATTTCGTAGTCGTTGGCCGTACTTGAAAAACTGCCCTCAAAGGCTGTTTCATTGACTCTTCCATCGTTTTGTACGGCAAAATAGGTATAATTTACTACTCCTTGTTTGATGAAAATACTGGCTTCATAGGCATTGCGCTCGGTATTGTACGTCATTCGATTGGCATCTTCGCGCTGCCACATATTATAAGCACCCCCTACATACACCTCGGTATTGGGGTAGGGGGAGCTTTGTAGGGTAAAAATGACGTTGAGATAATCGGCTTCGTTGGTGCTGTTGGCAGCATCGCGGTTGAGGACTATATATTGCCCGTTCAAATCTTGGGCTTGAAAGGTGGCTCCACCGCCTGCCCGCGAGGCATCGGTACGGAGTCGAGCGATGGTTTGGTCGGGAAGCTGCTCAATGTCATTGACACTCATACCCACGCCCCGCGAAAGGCGCGTGTCGAACCAACGAAATTCATTACCACCTAAAATGTTGTTGGACAAATCAAAAGGGCGGTATTCGAGTCTTTGGTCAAAGACTTTTACATTGGTTACGCGTAAGTTAGAAACGACTTTGTCCCAGCGGAAATTTTGGCGAACCACAATCTTAAAATCATCTTGAGGGGAAAGGATTTCGTAGCCTTTGTAGTCAATGTCAAAATCAATTTGTTGGTGGGTGCGTTGCTCCGTAATGCCCGTGGAAAGCCGCACTTGCGGAAAAATACTCACCCGCGGTTGATAGACCATAAAACGACGCGAGAGTATCAATTTTGCAGGGCGACTATCTTCATAGACGGCCAACACATAATTACCTGAAAGTTTCAATTTGGGTACTTCAAGCGTGTAGTGATAGTAAGGGACTTTGGTATTGAAAGAGGCTTGGTAGTTGTTGATGGGATAGTCGTTGTACTCAAAAGTAAACTCGATTTCGCTCAGGGTTGAGGGCTTCCAATCGGCATTGCAGTGGAATATTTTATACCGAAAACTACGGTAACGCGCCGTCAAATCGTCAAATTCTGCTAGTAAGGGTGTTTCGCTCGTCAAACTGACCACGGGTGGATAAGTGGTACGGGCGGGGTCTTGGAGTTGGTTGGGGGCGGGATAGATAGCTACCGTTTTAATGGTTGTTTCATACGTACGGTCCTCGTAACGAAGGCTGGGAAATTTTTGCGCTAAAAGACATAGAGGGAAAAACAAAAAAGGGAAAAAAAAGGAAAAAAATCGTTTTGTCATTGGTGTTAAAACTTAAGGATACCTATATCTAACGCATATTGCTTGAATTTTATGTAACTACCTTCTATCTTGGCCTAAAAAATATAACACCCTCTATCCATGCAACGTCGAAATTTCCTTCAAACCCTTGCTATGTCCACAGCGGCTGTGGATACAGCGGTGGACGCCACAGTTTTACCACCAACCTCTTTTGCCCAAAATAGACCGACCATTAAACCACCTCGCCTCAAAGTAGGCGATACGCTCGGTTTGGTATGTCCTGCGGCACCCGCTTATAGCAAGCAGACAGTCCAAATTATGGTAGAATCCATGCAAGCCTTGGGTTTCAAAGTAAAATACGGTAAACGTATGTGGGACCGCTATGGTTATTTAGCAGGAAAAGACGCCGACCGCGCCGCCGACCTTAATGAAATGTTTGCCGACTCCTCGGTGCAGGGAATTTTGTGTGTGCATGGTGGTTGGGGCTGTGCGCGGCTGTTGCCCTTGTTAGATTATGATAGCATTCGTCGTAATCCTAAAGTGCTCATTGGTTACTCCGATATTACAGCCCTTTTGTTGGGTATATATAGCCAAACGGGCTTGGTCACTTTTCATGGCCCCGAAGGTGCAGCCACTTGGAATGAGTTCACGGTCAATTATTTCCGCAAAGTACTGATGAACGCCGAAGCAGTAGTGTGTGAAAACCCTAAGGTCATTGCAGATACCCTTACCCAAGTAACCGACCGCATTGATACCCTCGGTTCAGGCAAGGCGCGTGGGAAATTGCTGGGCGGCAATCTTACCGTGTTGAGCCATATGTTGGGTTCAAAATATGTGCCCGATTGGAAAGGGGCACTATTCTTCTGTGAAGACGTGGACGAAGCCCCCTACCGTATGGACAGAATGATAACACAGCTTAAACTATGTGGAGTTTTGGACGAAGTAAATGGATTTATTTTTGGAAAATGCACCGAATGTGAGGTAGGCAATGGCAGTTTTGGTTCGCTCACCTTAGAAGATGTTTGGAATGACCACATCCGTCCCCTCAATAAGCCCGCCTATACAGGAGCTATGATTGGTCATATCCGTCAAAAGTTTACGATTCCAGTAGGCATAGAAGCCGAGATGGATGCCAATGCAGGTACTATTCGGTTTTTAGAAAGTGCAGTTATTTAAGTGCAGAGAAACGCTGACAGAGTCTTATTTTCTAGAAGAGCTATTTGCCAATGCAGGTAAGTACAGGACAACTATCCTGTCATTCAGAATCAAATTTGGAGGTAAGTGAGTCTAATTTTTTCTTTAAAAAACAATATGTTAATCAAATGGTCTTATTTTGAATTATACAACTGATAGAGAACTTTGGCAAGCCTTCAAAGAGGGTAATAGAGAAGCGTTTACGCAAATTTATAATCATCATATCGAAGATTTACTGATTTATGGTTACCGAGTCACTTCTGATAGACAACTCATCAGAGATAGTGTTCAAGACCTTTTCTTGCACCTTTGGCGAAGTCGTGCCAATCTTACAGATACAGACTCGATTAAGTTCTATTTGTACCGCTCCCTTCGAAATAGAATCATTAGAAATAGTGAAAAAAACAACCATGTAGCCATAGACTTTGCCAATCTTTTTGAAAATATCATTGGCGAATTATCTTTTGAAGATGATTTAATTGCCAATGAACAGCTAAGCGAACAACTACAACAACTCAAGCGAGCCATACAACAACTCCCTAAGCGACAGCAAGAAATAATTCAATTGCGCTATTACCATGATTTTGGCTTTGACGAAATTGCAGAAATGATGCAAATTAATAACCAATCTGTTCGGAATCTTTTGCATCGGGCCATTACAGAGCTACGGCAGCATTTTTTAATGCTACTGTTTTTTCTCGTTGCATTTAGCTATATGCAATAAGCTCCATGCTTTTTTTGAGAAAATAGACAAGAAATACAAAAAACTATAGCTTATCGCCTGAAGCCTACGGCTAAATAGCTGCATAAAATAAAAATATTTCAAGATAAATGAGTACAAAACCATAGTGTTCCGATTTAGAAGTTATTATCGAACACAACATGGCTAAATCGTACACAGATTTTACGCTCGAAGAATTTATCACCGACGATTATTTTATTCAGTGGTCAAAATACCCCACCACCGAGTCTGATGACTTTTGGCAGGATTTTATGGATGCCAATCCTACAAAAGTAACCGTGGTGCGTCATGCTCATTCGATGGTACAGCAATTAGCAATCGTCTCCAAACAAGATGCCCCTGCGAGCGAAATACCCATTATTTGGTCAGATATTGAAGAAGATTTGATTGGAGAAGCCACTACTCGCTCGTTTCAAATTGGCTGGAAAAAATGGGTAGCTGCCGCTTCTATCGTGTTAGCATTGGGTTTGGGTGTGTGGTGGACGGTCAAGTCAATAACAGAACCTAAGGGAGAATATGCGCAATTGGTTTCTAACCCAAAACGGCCACTTAAAGAAGTAGTTAACACCACAACTTCATCAGACCTCGCTATTATTATGCCCGATGGTAGTAAGGTGATATTAAAACCCAATAGTCGGCTAAGTTATAATCAATCATTTTCTGGGGCTACAAGAGAGGTTTATCTTTCAGGAGAAGCATTTTTTGAAGTAAAGAAAAATCCTAGCAAACCTTTTTTAGTATATTCTAATGGTTTGATTACAAAGGTATTAGGCACAAGTTTTTGGGTAAAGGCTTATGAAAAAGATAAGCAAGTGACGGTTTTAGTAAAAACAGGGCGCGTTTCAGTTTTTGCGCGTAATGCCTCCCAAACACCTGATCCAGAAATGGAAGGTGTCGTGCTTGCGCCCAATCAAAGAGCCGTGTTTGGAAAAGAAACAGAAAGGTTAACGCGTACTTTGATAGAAAAGCCAACCCTCATAGTATCCCCCAAAGAGGTGCAACAATTCTCGTTTAACAATGCTCCCGTGTCGCAAATTTTTGCCGCACTCGAAAAAGCTTACGGTGTAGATATTGTTTTTGATGAAGAAGTAATAGCCAACTGTTTTCTTACAACCTCATTGTCTGACGAAACCCTTTTTGAAAGATTAGATATTATCTGCGAAGGAATTGAAGCTTCTTACAAAGTTGTTGACGCACACGTAATAATCAATAGTAAAGGTTGTCATTAAATAACGTTTTAAATCCCTAAACCCTACAAACATATGAGTATAAAAACCCTTAAAAACTAAAAAAACCGACAACGATTCCAGCGCTGTCGGCTCCAAAATCCCCTTCTATGTGTCTGCTTGCACTAAATCTAATTCCAGCAGATGTGAAGATTTTTTTTCCTATTTCTCTCACAAAAACCTCAGTAAAACAATGAAAAAAAGACTACAAATTCAAAAAAAAGTGATTTACTTTATGAAACTCTCGCTCATACAATGCGTTATTGCGGTGATTTTCGCGGGTGTATCGCTGGCGCGAGATGTTTCCGCCCAAGAACTGCTAAACCGTAAAATTAGCATTCAAATAGAGAATCAAGCGGTCATAACCATCTTGACATCTATCGAAAAGCAGGCGGATGTAAAATTCACCTATCGCCCCAAATTGATTGCCTCCTCTCAGAAACTATCACTCAATGTAACAAACGAGACGTTGTCACAAGTATTGGACAAGATACTTAATCCGATGAAGATCAAGTATAAAACCATCGGCAATCAAATCGTTTTGTCACGTGTAGCTACTGCCGAAAACAGCAGTGCCTTAGGGCCAAATAATGGCACACCTTCTGTCAGTATGGAAGCCGTAGCCGACTTGCAGGTTACTGGCACAGTGATAGACGAAAAAGGGGCTGGACTGCCTGGCGTGAGTGTGTTTGTGAAAGGTACACAGCGGGGAACTTCTACAGATCAGAATGGTAAATTCTCGCTTTCAGTAGCAGACAATAAGGCCGTCTTGGTGTTTAGTTCTGTGGGATTTGAATCGCAAGAAATGGTTGTCGGCAATCGAACAGCCATTAATATCACACTCAAAATAGACGAAAGAGCCTTGGGAGAAATAGTAGTAGTAGGGTACGGCTCTCAACGAAAGCAAGATATTACGTCGGCAGTATCGGTCATCAATATGAAAGATATTGGCGAGCAACCCGCCAACAACATGAACCAACTGTTGCAAGGGCGTGCCGCTGGTGTGGTAGTAAAACAAAAAAGCGGAACACCAGGTGGTATTTTTGAAGTACGTGTGCGAGGAATCGGCTCATTAGGAGCAGGCAGCGACCCTCTGTATGTTGTTGATGGGTTTGCAGTTGGTACTTCCATAGGACAAAACCTAAACCCCAATGACATTGAAAGTATTTCTGTCTTAAAAGATGCCGCTTCTACCGCTATCTACGGAGCGCGAGGCTCTAACGGTGTAGTGCTCATTACCACCAAGACAGCCAAAGAGGGGAAAGTAAATGTCAATCTTTCAATTGATTATGGTATTCAGAATCTCCCCAACACCCGCAGGATAAAATTGCTCAACGGTGTAGAGTTTGCCCAATTCAAAAAAGAAGTATTTGAAGATAATATTCGTTATTTCCAAAATAGAGAACCGAGACTGGAAGAAGTTCCTATCGGCTATCGCTTTCCAGAACAGACCAAGTATTCGACCGACTGGTTTGACGCAATTATGGCCAATAATGCTCCTTATACGGATGTCAACTTGACAATTTCATCAGGGAAAGGCCCATTGAAATCACTTTTGTCAGTAGGATACTTTAAAGAAGAAGGTTCAATCATAAAAACGAATTATGACCGTATCTCCATCAGAAGTAACTTAGGTGGACAAGTCAATAAATTCTTGAACGTGGGGCTAAATGTAAACGGAAGTATTACAAAACAAAACCTCGCCAATACAGACGGGCGCAGTGCGCTGGTCGGTGGCGCGTTATTGATGGACCCCCGCGATCCCATCTATAATCCAGATGGCTCTATCCGCCCCTATATTGGCGGCGTAGATGGTGCATTTGGTTTTCCAAATCCTGTTTTTGTGTTGAACAACGTCATTAGAAGAAGAAATATTGGCGATATTCTCACCAATGGCTTTGCAGAGATTTCAATTTTGAAAAACTTGAAATTTAGGTCTTCTGTCAATGCAAAAATCAATTTCAATACTTACAAAGATTATGTACCTTCTACCATCGGGGCGTCTGTTGCCGGCGGCACATCGGGTGCGCCGCCGAGAATTGCTACCGCAAGGGATATTAACGAGCAACTTCGGAATTATTCATTTGACCAACTGCTTTCTTATAACCCTACCATAGGGAAAAACCATACCCTCGACGCCTTAGTAGGATTTACATCACAAAAAGAAAGTGTCTATGGCATTGATGGTTCGGGTAACACTTTCCCAGATGATTTGGTGACTTACTTGGGTGCGGCCTCTATTCGTTCAGCAAACTCTTATGAAAATGGTTGGACTTTGTTGGCGTACTTGGCACGGGTTAACTATTCTTACAAAGACAAATACTTGGCTTCTGTTTCTTTCCGCCGGGAAGGTAGCTCTCGTTTTGGGGCACAAAATAAATACGGAAATTTTCCCGCAGCTTCTATAGGCTGGCGACTGACCGAGGAGTCATTTATGCCCAAAACATCGTGGCTGTCTGACGTAAAACTCAGAGCCAGTTGGGGCGTAACGGGTAACAATAATATTGGAAACTATCCAAGCCTTGCCTTTATGGGAATCAACAACTACATCTTGGGCAACACCTTCGCACCTGGCAAGGTCATCAGTTCTTTTGCCAATAGTCAGTTGAAATGGGAAAAATCAAATCAGTTGGATATTGGACTTGACGTATCAATGTTTCAGAACAAGCTGACTTTTACGTTTGAATATTATAACAAGCTCACCAATGATATGCTATTGCCTATCTCGATCCCAGCAGTATCGGGTTTTACCACCAGTTTGGATAATCTCGGGCAAGTGCAAAATAGTGGGATAGAAATAAGTGCAGACTTCAGGACTACCATCGGAAAGGTAAATTTCCGTACCAACGCCAACCTTACCATGAACAGAAGTAAAATATTGGCCATAAAAGGAGCCAATGATATGCTTTGGTATGGTGGTTTTTATGGTGGGTACAATGTCATGAAAGTAGGCCGCCCAATTGGTATGATTTATGGATACAAAAAGCTTGGGATTTTCAATACACAAGCTGAAATAGATGCAGCGCCCAGACAAGATGGGGTTATTCCTGGCGGAATGAAGTTTGCCGATACCAATGGAGATGGTATTATTACCTACGACACCCAAGATATGGTGGAAATAGGCAATCCTAACCCTGCCTTTAACTGGGCATGGACTACTGCTGCTGACTATCGCAACTTTGATTTGAATATCTTGTTCGTAGGAGCTCAAAATTTTGATATTTATCGAAATATTGAAGCCTCAACGATGAATATGGACGGTGTTTTTAACGTCTTGGATAAAGCAAAAGACCGTTGGAGATCACCTTCTAATCCTGGCTCAAATCCAAATGCTCAAAACTCACAAGGAGGTACTAATTTTTTCAAATGGTCACGAGAAAGCAGTGAACGCTATGTGTATGACGGTAGCCATATTTGGCTCAAAAGCGTCACTTTGGGTTATACCCTTCCCAAATTCAAATCTGTTTTGAGTGATGCCAAAATATTTGTTACGGCCAATAACCTCTTTTTGTTTACCAAATATCCAGGTAATAATCCTGATGCGGGTGTAAGAGGTGGAACCGAACTGAACAATGACGACGAATCGTATCCTATTCCAAGAACATTGGCTGTTGGTGCTAAATTTAACTTCTAAATAATTCTCAGAAATGAAAAAAATAACTCCATATATCATCGCAACCCTTTGCTTCATACAGTTTTCGTGCAAAGATGACTTTTTAACGACGACCGATCCTACCCGAATCGGCACTGGTTTGTTTTATCAAAATCAGACCCAATTTGAGCAAGCCCTCAATGGCGTATATGGCCAATTACAAGGAATTACAAACACGGCGTATATAGGTCAGGAGTTTATGTCTGACAATACGACGCTGGATTTTAATCCCTTAGACCGAGGTGGGGCTGCTGGCTGGGAAGCATTTGAGTTTTCTACGGTCAATCCTGGAAACGGCGAAATCAATGCACTGTGGAACAACCACTACTCGACCATGTATAACATCAATTATGCCTTGGAGAAACTTGCTCTGAGTACAATTGATGCTACCGCTAAAAGTACCATAGAAGGTCAATTGAAATTCATTAGAGCGTATCATTATTTTAACCTTGTGCGCTACTTTGGAGATGTGGTACTCGTAACCAAAACCCTCAGTAATCCTAATGAAGCCTTTGATTTACTGCGCTCTCCGCAAGCGGATGTGTATAAGCAAATTGAAGCTGATTTGAAAGATGCTTCTACCTTACTTCCAGCAACATATCCAGCAGCAGGTAGAGGCCGCGTAACCAAAGGGGC
>Ga0105048_10015466_pt1 | contig 11841 bp, 6 predicted proteins | sample MAT05_FD_78382 | JGI IMG/M metagenome (GOLD analysis project Ga0105048, IMG submission 78382) | Freshwater microbial communities from Lake Fryxell liftoff mats and glacier meltwater in Antarctica - MAT-05 | ecosystem: Environmental > Aquatic > Freshwater > Ice > Liftoff microbial mat | place...
CGCTCGCCGATCACCGTGGTGTAGCCACTCGGCAATTGGCAGATGAATTCATCCGCCTGCGCTGCCGTCGCCGCCGCCCGCACCTCCGCCTCCGTTGCGCCGGGGCGCGCGATTCGCAGATTCTCCAGCACACTCACCGGCAACAACAACGTCTCCTGCATCACCAACGCCATCTGTGCTCGCAACGCCGCCACCGGCCACGCCCGCGCGTCCTGTCCGCCCACCAACACCCGGCCCGACCACGGATCAAACAACCGCGGAATCAACCCGATCAACGTGCTCTTCCCGGCCCCGCTCGGCCCCACAATCGCCACCACCTCACCCGGCCCCGCCCGCATACTCACCGCCCGCAGAACCGGCCGATCACTCACATATCCGAACGTCACCCGCTCCCACTCCACCACGCCCGACATCGGCCCCGGCGGCGACACCGCCGCCGGCGCATCCTGAATCACATCCTGCGCCGTCAACACCTCCCCCACGCGCCGCGACCCGGCGGTCACGCTCGCCACCCCGACGGACAAATACGCAATCGTCTCCAACGGCCCATACATCGCCGCGAGATATGCCAGGAACACCAACAAATCCCCCAACGTCACCGCCCCCGCCGCCACGCGCAATCCGCCCCACCACAACATCGCCGCCGTCCCCACCGCCAACACCGCGCTCGTCGCCACGCTGAACTGGAGTTGCGACGCCATCGCCCGCAGACTCGCTCGGATCGCCTGCCGGGTCAGTTGACGAAACCGGCCTTGCTCGTGTTTTTCGCGGGCGAAACTCTGCACCACCGGAATCGCCAATAACGTCTGCTCCGCCAACGCCAGCAAATCACTCTCCCGCTCGTACTGCGCGTGCGTGTGCTCCGACATCGGTTGCGCGAACCGGCGCATCAACACCACCAACACCGGCACCACCGCCAACGCCAACCATGCCAACTCCCGGTTCAATCGCCACAACACCGCGAACATCGTCAACACCGTGATCGTCGAACTCACCGCCAACAACCCCACCCACAACACCAAATCTCGAATACACCCGGTATCCGTCATCACCCGCCGCACCAGATCGCCCACGCGCTGCTGCGCGTGATACCGGGGCGACAACCGTTGCAAATGATCAAACAGTTCGCCGGCCAGCGTGAACACCAGCCGATTACCCACACCGCTCTGCACATGGCTCTGCCACAACTTCAACGCCTGCGCCACCGCCACCACCGCCACCGTCGCCGCCGCCAACCACGTCACCGCCCCGCCCGGCCATTCCGCAATCCCCGCCAGCCACGCCGGCAGGGGCTGCGTACCGAGGACGCCGTCCACGATCCATTTCAACGGCCACGGGCGCAACACTTCCAAACCGATCCCGACCAACATCAGCACGATGATCCCGGCCAAACCGCCGGCTTGCTGACGGATGGGTGGCAGTAACTGTTCGCGGGGCAAACTCATGCCGCCACCTCGCCGGTCTGGCTCGCCGCCAATTGCCGGTACAAACCGTTGCGCGCCCACAACTCCGCGTGCGTGCCCCACTCGACCAACCGGCCGCCGTCCATTACGGCGATTCGCGTCGCCAACTGAATGGTCGAAAACCGATGCGCGATGATGAACGTCGTCCGCCCGCGCACCAGCGCAGCCAGTGCCGTCATCAATTGTTCTTCCGTGGCCCGGTCCAGCGCGGAGGATGGCTCGTCGAGAATCAACACCGGCGCATTCTTCAAAAACGCCCGCGCAATCGCCACGCGTTGCCGTTGTCCGCCGGACAGATTCACCCCGCGCTCGCCGAGCGGCGTATCGTACCCCGCCGGCAACTGCTCGATAAACTCATGCGCCTGCGCTTGCCGGGCCGCCGCGATGATTTCCTCCCGGCCCGCCGTCGGCCGGCTGTAGGCGATGTTCTGCGCCACTGTCAGCGGCAACAAAAACGGTTCCTGCAACACCACCGAGACATGCGCCCGCAAACTCGTGATTTGCAGGTCGCGCACATCCACCCCATCCACCAATACCCGGCCCGATTGCGGATCGAACAAGCGCGGAATCAACCCGGCCAACGTCGTCTTTCCCGCCCCGGTCGGCCCCACCAACGCCACCACCTCGCCCGGCTCCGCCACGAGTGAAATATCCCGCAGCACAGGCCGGCCTGTGTCGTAACCAAAGTTGACGCCCACCAACTCCACCCGGCCGCGCGCGTCGGCAGGGAAAGGCCGCGCCGTCGGCGACTCCGGCACTTCCTCCGCCGCTTCCATGATCTCGCGCAGCCGGACCAAACTCGGCACGGCGGATTGCCAGCGCCCGTAACTTTCCAGCAATCCCTGAAACGCCAATTGCAGCGGTCGCAAGTAGCCGAGGAACACCAACAAGCTGCCCACCGTCAATTTCCCCGCCACCACTTCCTGACTCCCCACGTACAACACCAAACCCGTCCCCGCCGCGAGCGCCACGCCGCTGATGCCGGTCAGTAGGTTTTTCCCCACCGCTTCGCGCTGGGTGTGGCCGCGCATCGTGGCCGCGAGCCGGTCGAACTCAGCGCGGTTGCGCGGTTCCAAACCGAATGTCTGCACCAACGGAATCGCGCCGAGCGTCTGATGGACAAAACTCTGCAAAGCCGATTGCGCATCCCACCGCAACTGCGCCCGTTGCCGGAGCGACCGACCGCCGAGCCACCCGGCCACGCCTAACACTGGCGCCGCCGCCAGACTCAACATCGTCAACTGCGGCTCCAACTGCCATGCCAGCACGCCCACACTGATCAACGTCAGCGCCTGCCGCACCGGCGCGAGCACCGCCGCTTCGGCCACCGTCGCCACCGCCCACGTGTCGCCGGTCAACCGCGTCAGCAAATCGCCGACCCGTTGCCGCATGTGAAACAGCAGCGAGAGTCGCTGAAACCGATGAAACAAATCCGCCGCCAGCCGGTACACCATCCGTTGACTGGCCACGGTCCACGTCCACGCCAGCCCCACCTCCAGCGCCTTCTGCACCGCGAACACGCCCACGCTCGCCAGCGCCGCCCACGCGATCCACGCCGGCTCATTGCCGCTCAGGCCGCGATCCACCAGGAGTTTCAACGGCCAGGGTTGCAATGCCGTCGCCACCGCCGCGCCGACGGTGAGCACCACCGCCCCTGCGAGAATGCGCCATTCCCGGCGCGGGTAGTCAGACAAACGGGGCGCGTTCTGCATGGTCGTGGGCAGTGTAGTGGGAAGCGTCCTACCCGGCGAGTCAGGATGGTTTCTCGAACTTCTTGGCGGCGGCGAGTTTGATCAGGTCCAACTCTTTTGCGGTCAGGTCGAGCAACGCCACGCCGAGCCGCAACGTGCGTTTCGCGCGCAGATGGAGATAGCCGGTCACAAGGGGCATCGCCAACAAGAACGGGATCGCCCACCACTGATCACCCAGCACGTGGAAGATCAAAACGGATTCCGCGACCACCGCCATGAAGGTCAGTTTGGCCAGCAACGTCCAGCGCGCCGTCAACCCGGCGCGAAACAGGCGTTTGTCGCCGCCGTGATTCTCCGCGGCCGTCTTCACCACCACCGCGCTGAACCGGTCGCCATAAATCACGACATCAAATTCATCCCAACCACTATCCGTCCGCGCCTGCCATTGATCGCGATCGAGAATCTCCAGCAACTTCTGCAAGACATCGAACCGTTCCGTGCCCTTCTCCGTCCAGTAATGCAACGTGTGCTGCGAACCGAGCGACCGATATTCCCGCGCCAACGACCGCACCGCCGTCCGGGCCGCCGCCGGCGTCCGCGTTGTCACCAGCCGGCGCGCATACCGGGGCCAGCCGCGCACGATCGGTTGCAGCAGATACAACCACGCCACCAGCGGCCGCGACCACCAGCGCCGTTGCCCGGGGGAAATGTTCACCTTCGCCGCCGCCACCGTTGCCACCGTCAAACTCGCCAGCGCCGCCAACACCGGCAGGGGCCACAACGCCACCCAGATGGCCGTCAGCAAAAATGTCCCGAGCGTCACCAACACATGCCATTCCAGACTCGTCAGCAAGGCGACCAACCCGACCGGCTGCGGCGTGTACAAGGTTTGGAACAGACCGCTGCCGAAGACGCCGTGATAAATCACGTCGCCGCCAAAGAAACTCGTGATCTTCGAGGACGCATAGATGCGGCCTTTCCAGCGCATGCCGCCGAGGCTGTTGAAGTATTCCGGGTGTTTGTGCCGCAACAACGCCTCCGCCACGCCATACCCGGTCTGCTGCTTCACATACGCGTCCACCGAATTGCGCCGGAAATGCCACACGAAACCCGCATGCGAAAACGCGATCTTCTTCCCGGCCTGCAACAACCGCCAGCACACATCCACATCATCGCCGGCCGAGCGGAAGATGGGATCGAACCCCTCGATCTCCTGCAGCGCCCATTTCCAAAACGCCATGTTGCAGCCGGGAATGTGCTCCGCCTCGCGGTCATTCAACATCACATGCGCCGGCCCACCCGGCGCCACCGCGACGCAGCCCGCGGTGGGATTATCTTCCGGCGGCGGGAAATTGTGGCCGCCGATGGCCCCCGCATCCGTCTTCAATAAATCGCCCACCAGATAATGCAGCCAGTCCTCGTCCACCACGCAATCGCTGTCCGTGAACGCCACGATCTCACCGGTGGCGGCGGCGATGCCCACGTTGCGCGCGGCGCTCAAACCCAGATTCTTTTGATGAATCGCCCGCACTTCCGGGTAATGCGCCGCAATCCGCGGCGTATCATCCGTCGAACCATCATCCACCAACACCACCTCGTAATTCGGATAATTCAGATGCCGCAACGAATCGAGACATGCCGGCAATGTCCGACCACCGTTGTAGCTGGCCACGACCACGCTGACTTTCGGCGTGGCCGGCAACGGAAAATACGGGGCGCGCCGGTATTGCTCCGCCACGGCGGCGAATGAGGCGCGCGGTTTCCGGTCGCGATCCGTCAGCCCAAAAAACCAGTTCTCAATCTGGTGCCCGCCGGTGTGCCAGTCGTCGGTAAAAGCGAAAATAAACGTGCCGGCGAGGCCAGCGCGGAAGGCGAGTTCGATGTGGCCGCTGAGGAATTGCGCTTTGGCGGCGTCGCCCTCGCGCATGGTGTCCATGCCAAATTCCGTGAGCACGAGCGGTTTTTCACCCGCGATGCTTTGGAGCCGGTCGAGGTAATTCACGAACGGCCGGGGGTCGTGGAGATAGACGTTGTAGCTGACGAAATCGAGACTGGGCGGTTGGAGAAATTCGGTGGAGGGAAAATTGGCAAACGTGACGAGGCGTTGGGGATCCACGGCCTTGACGATGGCCGCGAGTTCGTCGAGGAAGTCGCCAATCCGTTTCGCGCCGTACCAGCGGGCGATGTCCGGCGGAATTTCGTTCGCCAACGTCATCGCAAACACCGCCGGGTGGCCGGCAATCGCTTCCGCCACCTGCCGGGTCACCTGTCGCGCTTCGGCCATCGTCGCAGCGTCATCGAGAAAACAGGTGTGCTTCGGCCAATAATAATCCACCAACACTTTGAGACCATATTCCTGCGCGAGATCGAGAAACCAGCGCGGCGGGACGTGATAGACCCGCAGACAGTTCGCATGCAATTCCCGCATCAGCGCGAAATCGCGGGCGGTCTGCTCCGGCGTGGGGAAGGTGCAGCCCTGCGCGTCCGGCTTGAACGGCCCGTAGGTGACGCCTTTGGGATGAAATTTCTGGGCGCCAATGCGGAAGAATTTGCCGTCGGTCTTGACCCGTTCCGCCGGCACTTGGACGCGCGGCGCGGGGGAGCGAGCGGCATCAGGGATGCGCGCAGGAATGGCTGGTTGAAATAGTGAGGGTTCGGCCACAAATGCTTCGGGTTCAAGTATCACCCCCGGCCGGGGCGTCTGGAGGTAGTTTGTAACAAATACGCGTCGCATGGTCAACTCACCTACTGACGGCGTCCCCCCCGGCATATTCAACCGCTTTGGCATTGCATCCACGCGGAGCAATGCCGTAACACAAGCGCATGACAACGATTCCGACTCAATTTGCCAACGTCACCGCCGTCGCCAAAGCCAACGTTTATTTCGACGGCAAGGTGGTCAGTCACACGCTGCAATTTCCGGACAACACGAAGAAGACTCTCGGCTTGATCTACCCCGGCACCTACCACTTCGGCACCGACAAGGCGGAACGGATGGAATTGGTCGCGGGGGCGTGCCGCGTCAAACTCGACGGTCAAAATCAATGGACAGATTACGCCGCCGGCCAAGCGTTCGATGTCCCGGCCAAGTCCGGGTTTGATATCGCCGTGGCGCAAGGGCTTTGCGAATACATCTGCTCTTTCATTGGGTGAGCGGCGACTTATCCACCGGTTATTCACAGGCGAAGAAAACCGTGTAAACCATTGGATTTTGGCTTGCTTCGGTAAGTTCACTCGTTATTCTGCTGGGCAAAGAAAGGGGTAGGGACCCTGTTATGTATCTGAAGAGTTTGCAGTTGATCGGCTTCAAATCGTTTGCCGAAAAAACCACACTAGAATTTTTACCGGGCGTGACCGCGATTGTCGGTCCAAACGGTTGCGGCAAATCGAATATCTCGGACGCCATTCGGTGGGTGCTGGGCGAGCAATCTGCCAAGGCGCTGCGCGGTAGTGAAATGGCCGACGTGATTTTCAGCGGCACCGATGGCCGCAAAGCCATCGGCATGTGCGAAGTCAGCATGTCGTTCGCCGAAGTGGACCCCACCAAGTTGTCGTTGCCGGGCGTGAATCTCGATTTCACCGAAGTCACCATCACCCGCCGGGTGTATCGCGATGGCAACGGTGAGTATTTCATCAACAAAACCCCCTGCCGGCTCCGCGATATTCAGGGCTTGTTTATGGATACCGGCATCGGGCGCAGCAGTTACTCAATGATGGCGCAGGGGCAGATTGACCAGATTCTTTCCGCCCGGCCCGAAGACCGCCGCACGATTTTCGAGGAAGCCGCCGGCATCAACAAGTACAAGCACCAGAAGAAAGAGGCGCTGCGCAAACTCGAATACACCGAGCAGAACCTCGTCCGCCTCACCGACATCATCAAAGAGGTGAAGCGCCAGATCATTTCGCTCCAACGCCAGGCCGGCAAGGCGCGGCGGTTCAAAGAGTTGTTCGACCAAGTGAAGGCGCTCGACACGCGGCTCCAGCGGCACCGGTACGATCTGTTGCAGACCGAGATCGCTGATTTGGAAGCGCAGATCATCGCGCTGGCCGCGCAATCCGAACAGTACGCCGCGCAGATTGGCGCGCAGGAACAGCAGATCACTGACTTGCGCCGGTCACTCCGCGAGATCGAGGGCGCGATCAGCGAGACGGTGACGCAGGATCACGAGTTGAAAAGCGAAGCGGACCGGCACCAGCACCGCATCACGTCCAATACCGAGCGGACCGTTGAGTATGAGCAATTGATCCGCAACCACCGGCTCGAGATTGCCGGCAACGAAGAAAAAATTCGCAACAACGAGCAGGATCTCGCCCGGCTGAATGCTGAGTTTGACCAGATTGACACGGAACTCGCCAGCGCCCAGGAACAATTCCGTACCCAACAAGAAGCGCTCCGCCAACTCGACGCCGAGTTGACCGAGAAGAACCGCACGTTTGAAGCCGCGAAGTCCGCCATTTTCGAGTTGGACAGCCAGTTGGCGCGAAACCGCAACGAACTCACCGTGCTCGACCAGCGCCAGGCGCAAGACCTGATTCGCACGGAGCGGCTCTCCACGGAAAAATTGCAGATCGAAGACAATCGCCGGGCCGTCGCCCAGCGGCTGCAAGACTTCAACGCCGGCGTCGACCAACTCCGCGCCACCGTCGAAGAACTACGCCTCAACCTCGCCGGCGCCACGGAAACCGCCGCCACGGCAGCGCGGGAATTGGCCGCCGCGACGAGCGCGCATCGCTCCGCCACCACGGAAGGCGCGCAAAAGCGGGCCCGGCTGGATGTGCTCCGGCAATTTTTCGCCGCGCCCGATGGCCGGCAGACGCTCGGCCAGGTCTTGGAAGTGGAACCAGCGTACGGCGCCGCCGTCGAGGCCGCGCTCAATGGCAAAGTCCACACCATCCTCGCCGACGACCGGGTCGCCGCGCGGGAATTGTTGACCGGCGAACTGAAGAACCCCAGCGTCGCCGCGCCGGATTTTGCCCGCACATCTTCCCTGATGTTGCCGTTGCCGGCGAATGCGCGACGCGCGGCGGATGTGGTGCGGGTGCATGACGAACGGTTCGCCCCCCTCGTGCAGTCGCTGCTCGCCAATGTGGTCATCGTCGAGAACCTCGATGTGGCCGAGTTTGTCTGCGCGACGTTGCCAGGTGTGTCGGCGGCCACGGTGAAGGGTGAATTTCTCAGCGCCACCGGCATTCTGAGTCTGGTTTCCACGAGTCACATCGCCGAGATCGCCGCGTTGACGGAGGAAGTCAGCCGGCTGGAACGCGCCACGGGCGAACTCGCGACCCGGCACGCGGAATGGCAACAGCAGCAAGCCGGCGCGAATGAAACGCTCAGTCAGGCGCGCGCCGAGTTGCACACGCAGGAACTGGCGCTCGCTTCCAAGCAGGGCGAACTCAACACGCTGGCCACCGAGCAGCGCGATCTCGACAGCAAAGTCCACACGGTGATTTTCGAGTTGTCGTCGCTGGAGCAGCAAAGCCAGCGCGAAAACGAGCGGCGCGCCGAACTCGCCCGCGTCGTGCTGGCCGCCGAGTCGCGCGAGCAGCAATTGCGCGCCGATGTCGTCGCCGCCCAACAAGCGGTTGCCGAACTGGCCGGCCGCAAGGCGGAGATGACGGAGGCGTTGACGGAGATGCGCGTTCATGCGGCGGGCATCGAGCACCGGCGCGCGTCCATTCAACAACAACGCGAGCCGTTGGCCGGCCGTATTCGTGATTTGCGCGACCGGATGACGACGTGCGCGAACGAGATCACAAGTTACACCGCCAAGTCGGAGCAGTTGCTGGCGGAAGTGGCCGAGTCCGAGCAGGAAATCGCCGCCGTCAGCATCACCCGCGAACAGGTGCAACATCAGTTGAGCGGGTTCCAGCATCAACGGCGCGAAGTGGCGACCGGCATCGAACATGCCGAGACCGAGTTGCGCCAGATTCGCCTGCAGGCCGCCGAGTCCCAGAACCAGAAAGCCGGGTTCGATGTGACGGTGGCGCAAAAGCGGATGGAGATGCAAGGACTGCAAGAGCGCGTGTGGCAGAAGTACCAGCTCAACGTGGAAGACATTCGCAGCGAATCCATCACCATCACCGTCGCCGATCAAGGCCCGGCGGTCAGCGAGCAGGTGCCGTTGCCGACGGATTGGGACGCGATCGAACTCGAAGTGACCGAGTTGCAGTCCAAGCTCGACGCGATGGGGCCGGTCAACGCCGAGGCCATTCAAGAATATGATGAGTTGGAGGAGCGCCACCAATTCCTCAGCCAGCAACACGAAGACCTCGTCAAGGCGAAGGAACAGTTGTTGCAGGTCATCGCCAAGATCAATTCGACGACCAAACAACTTTTCACCGAGACGTTCGAGAAGGTGCGCACCAACTTTCAGCAGATGTTCACGGAGTTGTTCGGCGGCGGCAAAGCGAACCTGTTGCTGCTCGACGAAAGCGATCCGCTCGAATGCGGCATCGAAATCGTCGCCAAGCCGCCCGGCAAACAATTGCAGAGCATCACGCTCCTCAGCGGCGGCGAGAAAACGCTCACCGCCACCGCGTTGCTTTTCTCGATCTACATGGTCAAACCGTCGCCGTTCTGCGTGCTGGACGAGTTGGATGCGCCGCTCGACGAATCCAATATCAACCGGTTTGTTCGCGTCCTGCAACGGTTCATCACGATGTCGCAGTTTGTGATCATCACGCACAACAAACGCACCATCGGCATGGCCGACGCCCTCTATGGCATCACCATGGAAGAACACGGCGTCAGCAAAGTCGTCAGCGTCAAATTCAGCCCGCGCGAGGAAACCACGCGCCGGGCCGAAGAGAAAGCCCGCGAAGCGCAGGAAGACCGCATTGACGGTGCCGCTGTACCGGCGGACTCTCATTCCCCGGCAGACAAGTCGGCATTTGGTCTGTTGCCACACGAGGAAGACCTGCGCAATGATCTGTTGGTTGCCAAAGAGCAGACGGTCGCCCCCATTCCGGAGGCGCCGGCGGCTGTCGCCGAAACCGTTCCCACGCTCAACAACGCGGCGCCGGCTGACTTGAAAGCGGAAGTGCAAGCGGCGGTTGCCGCTGCCACCGTTGCCGCGACCGAGCCGGTTCAGCCGACGAATTGAGCGAGCCAACCAAGCAGTCCGCCGCCCGCCGTGGCGACAACCACGGCGAACCAGTTCCCGTTGCCGGAGTTCGTCATTCGTGCGACTTGCGGGGAATCAGCAACACTTTGTCCACCTGCGTCCCATCCATATCAATCACTTCCACGTCGAACCCATGCGCCACAAAAATCTCCCCCTCCGTCGGCGTGTGTCCAAGCTGCCGCTCGACGTACTCCCCAAAGGTTGTCGCGTCGCCATTGAGGGGAAACTCCCGCACCACCTGCGCAAATTCAGCCGCCGGCAACGCCCCATCCACCAACCACGACCCATCCTCCCGGCGCTTGGCCGTCGGTCGCAATCGCTCTGCCGGGTTGGGAAAATCACCCAACACCGACTCCAATAAATCATGCAACGTCACCACCCCGGTCATCCGGCCCGCCGCATCCGTCGCCAGCGCGTAATGCCGGCTGCTCTGCTTGAACGTGTCCAACAACACATTCGCCTTCGTCGTGTCCAGCACGAGAAACGGTGGCGTCATCAAGTCGCGCACACGGACCGGCAAGCCGGCGGCCAGATTGGCGTAAATGGACTTCACCGAAATGACCCCCACCACATGATCCCGGTCGCCCTCGTACACCGGATAAATCGAGTGCCCGCTCACCACAATCTTATGCCAGATCTCCTCATGCGCTTCGGCGATATTGATCCAGATGATCTTCGGGCGCGGCGTCATCAAATCCCGCACCACCAGCCGGTCGAGTGCCAACACACTCCCGACCATCACCGATTCCATCGGCAAAAACACCCCGGCGCGCAGCCCCTCGCGCATCAACAACTTCACCTCGTCCTCAGAGATTTTGGGCTGCGCCTGCGGTCGCACGCCAACCAAGCGCAGCAACAAATCGGTGGAACCACTCAAGAACGTCACCAACGGACTCCCGATGGCCGCCACCCGTTGCATCGGCCGCGCCACCCACATCGCCACCCGCTCCGGGTTACTGAGCGCGAGTCGTTTGGGCACCAACTCCCCGAGCACCAACGAGAAATAGGTAATGATCAACACCACCACCGCGAAGCTGAGCGGCTCCGCATACTCCGCCACTGCCGGCACATCCCGCAACAGGTCCGCCAGCTTGCCGGCCAGCGTCGCGCCGCCAAATACGCCGGCAATGATCCCCACCAGTGTGATCCCGATTTGCACCGACGCCAAAAACCGGTCCGGCCCCTCCGCCAAGCTCAACGCCGCCGCTGCGCGCCGATTGCCACCGTCCGCCAACTGTTTCAACCGCACCTTCCGCGACGAAACCACCGCCAACTCCGCCATCGCGAACAAACCGTTCGCCAAAACCAGCAACAAAATAATTCCCAACTCCCAAATAATCGTGATCATACCATTCCGTGCTGCATCCTTCCCGCCAGGGCGATTGGTGTCGGCTACTTCTTGCGCAGAATTAACTTCACGGGCGTGCCGACGGGGGGCGTCTTCGCCGTGTTCACTTCGAAGCCCTGATCGTCGCCTTGGTACGGATTGCCGAACTCGCCGCGCACGTTGACCGGGATGGAAGGATTCAGCCACATCGCGATGTGCGCCTGCTCGGAATCAGC
>Ga0105048_10015468_pt1 | contig 11840 bp, 10 predicted proteins | sample MAT05_FD_78382 | JGI IMG/M metagenome (GOLD analysis project Ga0105048, IMG submission 78382) | Freshwater microbial communities from Lake Fryxell liftoff mats and glacier meltwater in Antarctica - MAT-05 | ecosystem: Environmental > Aquatic > Freshwater > Ice > Liftoff microbial mat | place...
GAATCACGGTGTGCATTCTGCGGCCATCCTCCTTCCGATGGTTCGACGGGCTGCTGGTCCCCATGGCGGCCGTTGGTTTGTTTAACCAAACATTCGTCTGGCTCATTATAGGCCTTGGAAAAGAGCTCGGTCGCGGTGTCCGATAGTTCAACGAAGCGCGTGGGTGCTGCATGGTCGCTCACCCAACCTCCAGTGGCGGCGTTGACGTGAGTGAGTGAGATACCAGATCGCCCGGCGAGCCCGGTTCGGGGTCCCGGGTTGCGCTTCCCTAAGTAGGATCATATCCTGAGTCATATAAAGGCTCATATGGCTACAACTGAGCGAGTCACTGTCACGCTGCCGATTGACCTCGTCGAGGGCATTGATCGGTTCGAGCGGAACCGTAGTCGCTTCATCACAGTAGCCGTCGAGCACGAACTCGTTCGTCGCCGCCGTGAGGGCTTGCTCCGGTCGCTCGCGAGCCCGCACCCGGAAGCTGTCGAACTCGCCGAGACTGGCCTCGCCGATTGGGGTGCGAGCCTGCCTGCGGATGACGAAGGGCTAGTTGACGAGGCCGCTGGGAAGCCGGTGCGTTGGGTCGAGGGGCAAGGTTGGCTGGAGGGGTCGGCGTGATCGTCGATCGTGGGACCGTCGTCCTCGTCGAACTGGATCCGACCTTGGGCCACGAGCAACGCGGAACACGTCCTTGCATCGCGGTGAGCGATCCTGTCGTCAACGCCGATCAACGCTTCCGGCTCATCGCGGTTGTGCCGGTAACTGGAACGCCCGGGCAAGGCGCACTCTACCCAGAGCTATCGCCCGGCGAGAGTGGTCTCACGAAGACGTCGTACGCGCTCATCGATCACCTGCGCTCGATCGACAAGCGGCGCATCCGGCGCGTGTTCGGCCGCATCACGAAGGACGAGCTGATCTCCCTCGAGCAGGGGCTCGAGCTGTTCCTGGGGCTAGCGAGCGAGTCGTAGTATCGAATCTCCCAAGTCAGCCCGTTGAGATGGCTGAGACTGCGCCGCAATGATGACGATGCAGAAAATCGATATCGCAGCCTTGCGGCGATCAGCCTGATGAGCGTCGACGGCTTTTCGGCGGTCCGCATGCGCGTGCTGCGAGATCTGCTCAGGGCAGTCGGGCTAACGCGTCTCCAAACTCTCGCCGCTATTCGTTTCAGCAAGACAACTTTACCGGACTACTTCATATATCCTCTCTGACTGATCTCGAAGCGCGTGCGACTGGGTCTGACTCGTCCTTGGTGGCTGATTGAAATGGACATTTGACTCCGCTCTGGTACAACAATGTTCCACCGCGTCCCTCGGCTTCGCGCCTTTGCCGGAGCTCCTCAAAAAGGAAGCCTATGAGTCAGCACAAGCTTTTAGTGCCAGTTTTGGCGATTTCGTTCCTGTTCGGCTGCGGCAACACAGTGGACAACGGAAAGGCCGGGGCGAATGTGGGGCAGCAGGGGCAGGGCGATCCGAACGCTGCGAGTGGCACGCCGGGTTCAAGTGGTTCTCAGGTTAACACTACACCGGTCTCGATCGATCTGAACGGAGCGTTTGGCGCGGCGGGGGCATCGAATGCCGCCGGGGCATGTAAGGGGCTCGAATGTCAGCAGAAGGCCTGTGCAGCAGGAGCTACAACCACCATTTCCGGCAGGGTCTTCGATCCCTCCGGGGCGCTGCCTCTTTATAACGTGATGGTCTACGTCCCGAATGCACCGCTCACGCCACTGACGCCGGGAGCAACCTGTGCCTGCGAAGTCAGCGGTGAGCCAGTGGCGTCCGCACTGACCGACACCAACGGGCGTTTCAGTGTCAAGAACGCGCCCGTCGGCAGCAACATCCCGCTCGTGATTCAGATTGGAAAGTGGCGCCGACAGTTCACCATCCCGGCCGTTGCTGATTGCGCGGAGACAGCCGTCCCGGAAGCAACGTTGCGCCTGCCCGCGCGACAGTCCGAGGGCGATATGCCAAGAATTGCGCTCACGACGGGCGAGGCTGATGCTCTGGAATGCTTGGTGCGAAAGTTGGGCATCGATCCCGCCGAGTTCACCAACCCCACTGGCACTGGGAGAATCAACTATTTTGGCGGTCACAATGGCACCAACAAGTACGCCCCGGGCGTGAATGGGGGCGCCAGCTTCCCACGCGCCTCGAGCTTGTGGGGGAAATTGGAGACCTTGAAGCCCTACGACGTCGTGCTTCTGTCGTGTGAAGGTGGCAAGTACGCGAACCAAAAGGGAGCCCAAGCGTTTCAAGCGATGCAGAACTACGCCAATCTCGGAGGGCGGGTGTTCGCTTCCCACTGGCATGAGGTTTGGTTTACCGATGGCCCCGCGCCGTTCCCGACTGTCGCAGAGTTCGTTAGCGAGCCGGACATCGGCACATTAACGGCGGACGTGACGACGACATTCCCAAAGGGGCAAGCGCTTGCCGAGTGGCTGGTGAATGTTCAGGCTTCGACGACACCTGGACTGATCGACCTGACGGCAGCTCAGTACACAGTTAAGAAGGAAAATCCGATGGTTGCTCAGCGTTGGATTTCAAGTCAAACTCCGCAGTCGGTTCAATATCTGTCGGCCAATACACCCTTCGGTGCTGCGCCCGACAAACAGTGCGGCCGTGTCGTGTTGAGCGACATCCACGTGGCAGGTGGGCGTGAGCAAGGGGACCTGTCGGACAGCTCAGGAAGCGATGTTCCGTTCCCAACGGGCTGCCGCACGACTGGCCTGACCCCGCAGGAGAAAGTGCTCGCTTTCATGCTCTTTGACATTACCGCCTGCGTGATTCCGGACAACGTTCGCCCCGAAGCACCTGCGGTGATCATTCGCTAGGTTGTTCAAAGTCGGCAGTCAGCACAGCTTCAGCTTTCGTACGCGGAGTGCCATGGAGGCAATTCGCTAGTCCGCGAACGGACGTGAAATCACGCAGGCGTTGATGCCGCCGACGCCCATCGAGAGCTTGCCAACGGCGCTCTTCGGAATCGCACAGGGTTGGTTGAAGACAAACTTTTGCCCGAGCGCGTGAATGGACTGGTGCACTTCCTCAGGGGTGAGCGTTGTGGGGTAGAGCTTGCCTCGCGCACAGCCCAGGTATTGAGCGGTGAGCTCCCAGCCGCCGCCAACGCCCATGCCGTGCCCGAAGGTGCCTTTGCGCGCCGTGACTAGCACGTTGGCTGGAAGGACCGTCTGCAGATTCTCGACTTCAAGAAAATCTCCCGGAGTGGCGGTCGCGTGCAAGTCCCATGAGGCAATCTCTTCGGGCGCCACGTGGGCTGCGCGAAGCGCGTCGCGCATGGCGACTTGCGGGCCTTCTTTGCTGGGTGTGATCAAATGGTCCGCATCGGCGGAAATCCCCACGCTGAGTGGTTCCAAGCCGAGCGGCTTGAAGCCGAGGCTCAATCCATATTCTAGATCGCCCACGATCCAAAGGGCTGCACCACCCGCAACATGCGTGCCTTTCATACCCGAGAGCGGTTTGGAAACTTGGCCATCCGCCGCCAAGACCCGCGCATTGTAGAACGCGCCTACGGTGAGGGGCGTTGGCGGGGCGTCGCAGGTTCCTACCACCACCAGTTTTGCTTCTTGGCGGTCGATAGCATCCAGCGCCAATTTGAGTGCAACACCAAAGGTTGAGCAGGAAGCCATAGGCCCAAAGGTGAGCCCCTTGATCCCGCCGAGCATCGAAATCTGCGACGCCGGGGTGTTCGAAATGTTCCACAACACATTCGGGGAAACATCGCCCCAGGGAGGGGGAGGGGTGCCCCACTTCTGATCGAGCTGGCCAATCCGGCGTCGTTTTTCGCGAATGGCCGTAAGCTTTCCGCTCTCCACATCGCCTTCGAGCCCGACGGATTCAGCCTCGCGGAGCTCCGCTAGATAACGCTGGAGCCCATCCGAACAAGTCGCCCAATAGGAGAACCAGGCATCTTCAAGTTCTTCCTTCTTATCAATCGAATCGGCATCCTTGGGATTAGGTAGCCCCTCTGGGCTTGGCGCTTCGCCCCGCGTGAATGCTGCAAACGCAGAATTTCGAGCAGCCTCCGACCAGAATCGATTCCAGCGGCGCTGCGAGCGGTAGTACGTGATCGAGGTGCTGTAGAAGGTTGGGAACGCGCCGATAGCTGTGGCGGCGTAAACGTGGGCCGCCGTGCCCAGATCCTTCAAGGCTTGTTCGATGCCTGGGTTTTGCTGCAACGCCTGAATGAAAGACCCCACACCGTAAAGCGTGGTGATATCCATCTTGTCGACCAGTTGTTTGAAGCGGCTAGGGGGAAAGCGCTGCTCAATCCAGGGTTGGTAGCGAGCAAAGTCAAACTTGGGCTTCCCGACAAGGAAGTTGTCGGGGCCGAACCCATTGAAGGGCGACAGGAAGCTCTCGGCTCGATCGAGTTTGAGGCTAAATTCGTCGATGGTTTCGCACTCGGGGGCCACGATCCCCCAACCAAAAACAGCTGCTCGGCGCATCATCGCGGGGCACTGTCCTTTTGGCTTCGGCGGAAGTCAACCAGCTCTGACCCAAGCGCTCGGGTCGCCCGCGTCGGCTGCTACGACCCACGCCTAATTCCTGGTTTTCCGGCCACAAGCCACCGAAATTTCTTGAAAGCTCTTTGCGCGTCTGGATTTGTTCTCGGCTAGACCTTAGGTCCAAAAGACCTGCTTGAGGAATATTGCCAATGGTTATGAGAGAACAGCATCCCGGGATCAGTGCCATGAGTGTGTACGTGCCACGTCTGCGCGTCGATCTCGCTGACTGGTGCAAGTGGACTGGGAATGCTTGGGACAAGATCCAAAGCGTCGTGGGGCGAAGCTTTCGCGTGTGCAGCCCGCGTGAGAATGTTTACACCATGGCCGCGAATGCGGTGCTGCGCTTGATTCGGAACAACGAGATTGATCCGAGGACGATTGGCTTTCTAGGCTTGGGCACCGAATCCAGTACGGACAATGCAGCCGGCGCGGTGATCGTGCGTGGCATGGTGGATAGAGCGCTCGAGCAGCTCGGCTTGCCTCGCCTCTCGCGCCAACTTGAGGTGCCGGAGTTCAAGCATGCGTGCCTGGGTGGTGTGTATGCCCTCAAGAATGCATTGCGCTACGTGTCCTTCGACGCCGGAGAGATGAAGGCGATCGTGGTTTGTAGCGATGTGGCCGAGTACGAACGAGGCAGTTCCGGGGAACAGACGCAAGGCGCGGGGGCGGTGGCTCTTTTAGTAGAAAGGCACCCTAAGCTCTTGCAGGTCGATCTGAAACACGCCGGCAGCGCTTCAGCTTATCGCGGCCCAGATTTTCGCAAGCCCTTCGCTCGGCATTTCACCGAAGGCTATGCAGAACGAACCAAGCGCGTGAGTGATTTTCCGATTTTTAGTGGGAAATATTCCACATTTTCTTACCTCGACGAGACGGTGCATGCCGTCGAACACATGCTCGGTCGTCTGAACGTTTCGGCTGGGCAGTATTATCGCGCTGTCCGGGCACTGTTCTTCCATCGGCCGTACAATCACATGCCCGTTCAAGCTATGTCTTTCCTCTATGTGCGTGGGCTAGCACGTGGTGATCATCATCAGGAGGAGCTTCAGGGGCTCTGCGATGAGGCTAAAGTCAGTCTGGAAGCTGTGATTGCCGAAACGCTCTCTGAGCCAGATCTGTACGCGCGCGTCCTAGATGGCACGAGTGCTGAGGATCCTTATGCGGCCACGAGCGCGGTGAGCGCGGTGGTTCGAAAACGGGCGGTGTTTCGGGAGTTGCTGCAGGAGAAAATGGGTTTGGGGGCAGATCGTGTGAAAGATTTGGGCAATCTTTACAGTGCGGCGCTGTTGGCATGGGTGGCGGCTGGGTTTGAGGAAGCGGCAGAACAGAAGCTGGCGTTGGCGCACGCTCCCATGGTGCTGGTGGGGTACGGGAGTGGCGACGCGGCAGAGGCGATTCCGGTTCAGCTGGTCGAGGGCTGGGAGGCAGCTGCCGCAAGGATTGGTTTCGCGCAGGCGCTCCTTGGGGCTCAGGATCTGAATCAGGAGCAGTACGAAGCTCTTCACGACGGCCATGAAGCGGGGCTCGATTACGAACCCGCGGGTGAGTTTCAGATCGAACGGGTCGGAAAGACCTACGAGCCCGCCTTTCAGGATCTCGGCGTGGAATACTACGAGTATGTGCTGTAAAACCCTCGTATTCGGGGCCTTTCGGGGCCTTTCGGAACACGCTGGCCAGATCCCGGGGTTCTTGCTACATCCCCGCCCCCTCGGCAAAACGCCGACGTCACTCTGAAGAGGTTGCATGAGCGGGCATTCCAAGTGGGCCACAATCAAGCGCAAAAAAGGTGCGGTCGACGCGGCGCGCGGCAAGATTTTTACCAAGCTGGCGCGTGAGATCACGACGGCCGCTCGCATTGGCGGGAGTGATGTAACGGGCAACGCGCGGCTGCGCAAAGCGATCACGGACGCCAAGGGGCAACAGATGCCCCAGGAAAATATCAAGCGCGCTCTTCAGCGTGGCACCGGCGAGATCGAGGGCGTCACGTACGATGAGGTCCTCTACGAGGGCACAGGTCCGCAGGGCACATTGGTCTTGGTCGAGGGCATGACGGACAACCGAAATCGCTCAGCTGCCGAGCTCCGAAAGATCTTCGAGCGCAACAACGGAGCCATGGGTGGTTCGGGTACGGCGCAGTGGGCATTTGAGCGGCTGGGTACGATCACGCTTGAACGTGGTGCCGTCACTGAAGATCAACTGATGGATGCGGCCGTGAGCGCGGGTGCGGAGGATTATAGGGATGAGGGGGATGTGTGGGTGGTCTACACGCCGATGGACCAACTTGACACGGTGACTGCCGCTCTTGAAGCCGCGAAGTTGCCGGTGCAGCAGAGCAAGCTGGCCTATGTGCCGAAGACCAAGAAGGAAGTGAGCGGACGAGACGCCGAAGTTTGCCTCAATCTCGTCGATGCGTTGGATGATCACGATGACGTTCAGAACGTCTACGTTGATTTCGATGTGTCGGAAGAAGAGCTAGCTCGCCTCGCCGACGGCCTCTGAGCGGCCGCTCAAAAAGGCATGCGGAATTGCGCCGCTGAGAAGTACGTGAACGCCATGTGGGAGATAATAACTGGCGCTAGGCGACCGAACTGATTGGCGCTGAACGTCCACACCAGGCCCGCGCCCACAGCGGCCAACAGCACTAACGGGTTCGGTCCGGCAACGGGATCGCTTAGGGAAAAGACGGTTGGGATGTGGCACAGCGCGTACAGGAGGGCTCCAAGTGGCCAAGCCTTACGCGGCCCAAGCGCATGCTTCAGCTCGCCCAATACCAGCCCGCGCCACACTAGCTCCTCGCAGATTGGAATGAGCAAGAGCAACGCCGTGTATTTCACCGAACGTTGGAGTGTTTCGGGATTGCCCACTTGGAGATAGAGCCGCAAGAGCCAGCCGTGCGAAGGCGTGCCGACCGGCGCCAACGTTGAACGGCCGATCCACGTACCAAGAATCAGCAGCCCGGCGATCACTGCTCCGAGTGCGACGTCGCCTCGCCGAGGCATGAGCTTTTCGGCGAGGCTACCCACCTGCTGCATGCGGAAAAGTGCGACGAGCGATAGAGCGCCATAGACCAACACGAGCGGCGCCCAAAAATACCAAGTCCCCGCGTGCTCTGGTTGGAAGGCAACGCCGATGGCCAGCGTGACCAACACACAGGTGAGTGCAACGTATTTCATGGTGTTTCGGTGCGAGCGCTCGCCAGGCTCGCGACCACTCTGTCGAGCAGGCGTGCTGCTAACTCGTGTTTAGACGACAGGGGAACCTCGGATGCGCCCTCCGCTGTGACGAAAAATGCTCGAGTGGTATCTTGGCCTAGCGCATCTTTTGCGAGATTGGCACAGATGAGGTCGACCCCTTTGGAAGTTAACTTATGGCGTGCGTGCTCTAAAAGCTGGGCGTCAGTGCCGGTTTCGAGTGCGAAGGCCACGAGCAGGGGCATCGGTCCACGTCGACGCTTCGCGATAGACTGAATGATGTCGGGATTCGGTTCGAGGTTCAAGGAAAGGGCCTCACTCCTTTTGAGCTTTTCGGTAGCTTCCACAGCCGGACGGAAATCTGCGACGGCGGCCGCCATGATCACCGCATCAGCCAAGGTGAGGTCTGCTCCGAGAACGCTGTCGAGTTGCGTCTGCATTTCGAGCGCTGTTTTTACCTGGATGAGCCGTGCGTTCGCCGGGGGATCAAGATGGACAGGTCCGCTGATGAGCGTTACCTGTGCGCCGCGAGCACGCGCAGCAGCAGCAAGTGCGTAGCCCGTTTTGCCGCTCGAACGATTCCCAAGGAAGCGCACCGGATCGAGTGGCTCTTCGGTGGGCCCAGCCGTGATCACCAGGTGCCGCCCCAAGAGATCTTGCGAGCGCTGATTCGCGAAGAGCGTCTGCACGATGAGCTCGGGCTCTGACATGCGACCGAGACCAAGATCCCCGGAAGCCACCGCCCCGAATTCCGGACCGATGAACTTCACTCCGTAAACGTCTCGGAGCTTTCGAACGTTATCCGCTGTCGCAGCGTTCGCCCACATCTGGGGATGCATCGCAGGCGCAACCCAAACCGGGCAGCACGCGCATAATACCGTGGCCGAGAGCAGATCTGAGGCCCGACCACTAGCGAGCTTAGCCAGCGTGTCCGCCGTTGCAGGTGCAATGAGGATAAGATCGGAGCGCTTGGCCAGGGCGACATGCGCCTCTCCGGGTGAATCAGCCACAAACATGCTCTGGCGCACGGACTTTCCCAAGAGCCCTTCAAAAGTGGCGGCACCCACAAATTCCGTCGCACGCTCACTCAAGATGATTTCAACTTCCGCGCCAGCTTGCTGGAGCAATCGGAGCAACTGCACGGCCTTGTAAGCGGCCACGCTCCCCGTAACTCCGAGTGTCACGCGGAACGGAGCCAGCAGTGGGGATCCGGAGGAAATCATCCTCCGCTTTCTATCACGGAAAACATCGACCGCCTGCCCCGAGTTAGGTGAAACCTATCCAACGACCGCCTTGGTAGACAAGGAGGCTCGCGACATAGGCGAGCGCTGTCATGTAGGCCAACATGAAGGCGGGCCAGCGCCAGCTCTGCGTTTCTCTTTGGACCACCGCGAGTGTGCTCATGCACTGACAGGCAAGTGCAAAAAATACCAAGAGCGAAAGACCCATCAGCGGCGTGTAGCGTGGACCCCCGGAAGGATTGCGCTCATTTCGAATGCGCTCACGGAGCGGCAACGCTTCATCATCCAGATCGCCGATCCCATAAACTAGGCCCAAGGTCGACACGAACACCTCGCGCGCTGCAAAGGCACCGATCAAGCCCACGCCGATCTTCCAATCGAAGCCGAGCGGTTGAATGGCAGGCTCCAGAAACTTCCCCAGACGCCCGCCATAGCTCTGTTCCAACTGCAGGTGTGCCCGCTCGTTTTCTTGCGCGTGAAGCGTTTCTGCGGAATCGGCAATGTTGGCTGTGTTGGTCACGTTGGCTGTGCTCGGAATTCGGGGAAAAGAGAGCAGGATCCAAAGTGCAATGGTGCACACCAAGATCACGCCTCCAGCCTCGCGCAAGAACGAGAGCGAGCGCTGCCCCACCATTTTGAGCACGATCGGCAGCTGGGGCAGGCGGTACGGGGGAAGCTCCAAGATGAGCGGGATGCGTCGCCCGCGCACGACCGTGCGCCCCAACACCCATGCGCAGAATAGCGTCATCACCAACGCGAACACGTACAGGGCCACCATGAGCCCTGCTTGCACGGGAAACCAACCGAACGTTTTAGGAAAGAGCGCACCCACGATCAAGGTGTAAACCGGGAGCCGCGCCGAGCAGGTCATGAGCGGCACCACCAACATGGTCAGCAAGCGGTCCCGTTTTCGCTCCATGGTGCGAGTCGCCAAGATGGCGGGCACGGCGCAAGCAAAACCCGAGAGCATCGGCACAAACGCGCGCCCATGCAGGCCGAGCGCCTTCATAATGCGGTCCATGAGGTACGCCACACGCGCCATGTAGCCAGAATCTTCCAAAAGCCCGATGAACAGAAATAGCAGCGCAATCTGTGGGATAAAAACGATCACGTTGCCCACTCCGCCAAGCACGCCCTCGGTCAGAAGGGCTCGAAAGAAGCCCTCCGGCAGCCATTTTCCTGCGAGTTCTTGGGCGAGCACCACCATTTGCTCAATCAAACTGATGGCCGGCTCAGACCAGCTGAACAACGCCTGAAAGACCAGGAGCATCGCCAAGATGAAGAAGGCAAACCCAAAGAACGGGTGCAGAAGAAACCGATCAACGCGCTCAGAGGCTCTCTCCTTTTGAGCTCGGGCAATCGGATTTTGGTAGAGTGTGCGCTCGTGCGCATCCAAGAACGCGTAGCGCGAAACAATGATTTCTTGATCCAGGTCCCGCCCTACAGCGTCGTTGCGTACATCCAAGCAGCGTTGTCGAAGCGTGGGATCGATATCAGAAAGCTCGTCGTCTTCATCAACGCTGGAGAGCGCCCAGAGTGCCAGCGCGCGGTCACGCTCCACCGAGCTGCGCCAAGCCTTGGGTAAAGCGTCGGCGACACGATCGCGATCTTTCTTGAGCTCTGGCGGATAGGCAACCTCCGCACGGCCCGTCGGGCGGGCGTCGAGTGCGTCGAGGATAGCGCCTTTGAGCTCTTGCGCGCCAGCGCCGGTACGCCCGTTAGTGGCGATGCAGGGAACCCGAAAGAGTTCTGAAACTGAGGCGGCGTTGGGCGGATCATCGGTGACTTCATCCACCATGTTGAGGGCGATCACGAGGGGAACTTGCAGCTCCACCAGCTGAAGAGCCAAGTACAGGTTTCGAACAAGCTGCCCGGCGTCCACCACGAAAACCACGAGATCTGGTTTGGCGTGCGCGAAAAGTCCCAAGATCGCCCCAATGGCGATTTGTTCTTCCGGAGAACGTGCTGCCAGCGAGTAGGTTCCCGGAATATCAACCACTTCAGGTGCGAGCCCATTGCCTCGCACCGGGGAACTGAGCGTTCCTACGAGCCGCTCAACCGTGATGCCAGGATAGTTCCCGACGCGCGCGCTCTGTCCGGTAAGGCGATTGAATAGGCTCGTTTTGCCGACGTTGGGATTGCCAACAATCACCACTGTCGGACGCGGAGAAACTGTAGTTGAAACGCTGGCCTGTGAGGTCAAACGCCGATCCCAACCTCAAGACGGGCAGCGCTCATGGTTGCAGCGGGAGCAACGGGCTGTGCCGCACCGTTCACACCGCTCACATCGATCGAACAGGCCTCGGCACGCCGAATCGAGAGTGTGCAACCTCGAACCCGAAGCTTCAGCGGATCTCCAAGCGGCGCTACTGCGACAACCTGCACGGAGGTGCCTGGGATCAACCCGAGCTCCATCAGGCGCCGCCGAAAGCCGCGGGCGCCTCCAACATTTTGAATCGTCACTGCTTGGCCTACGTGGACTTCGCCGAGGTTCATCGTTCTGAGCACTCTAGCTCAATTGAAAACGACTTTCAAATTCGATTTGGCGGAAGACATGGCTAGGCTCGCACCTGAACTCGTTCTGCCCGCGTTGGGAAATCTGCCCGCGAGGTTTGCGAGTTAATTCAAGGGTTTCCGCCCGCACCAACTGCTCCGGAAGCACCCGCTGCGCCGCCCGAAGCTGCTCCTCCGGTGGTGGTTCCGCCAGTGGCCGCGCCTCCGGTGGCCGTCCCGCCGGTGGCCGCGCCGCCCGAAGCTGCGCCTCCGGTGGTGGTTCCGCCAGTGGCCGCGCCTCCGGTGGTCGTCCCGCCGGTGGCCGCGCCGCCCGAAGCTGCGCCTCCGGTGGTGGTTCCGCCAGTAGCCGCGCCGCCGGATCCAGCTTGGCCGATCCCAGCC
>Ga0105048_10015470_pt1 | contig 11839 bp, 11 predicted proteins | sample MAT05_FD_78382 | JGI IMG/M metagenome (GOLD analysis project Ga0105048, IMG submission 78382) | Freshwater microbial communities from Lake Fryxell liftoff mats and glacier meltwater in Antarctica - MAT-05 | ecosystem: Environmental > Aquatic > Freshwater > Ice > Liftoff microbial mat | place...
CCACTAGGTCAAATCACTGAGAAGGAAGAGCATATGCTGAGAAACGAACTTCTGGATAAGCGTCTAGGAGAAAACTCCGTGTTCCAATCCACGCGGATTCCCTTGATTGAACTCAGTACGATTCCAATCTCGTGTAGTACTGATACGTGTCAGGGAATCATTCAATTACCGATTATCTGGATGGAACGCTCCCAGCATTCGATGAAGTGCCCCGGGACTAGAAATCAGGAACTCAAACAACTCTTCGACTGATATGTTCTCGAAATTCGCCTCGGCTCTGAGATCGCTGCAAGAAGGGGAGAACGGAAAAGTCTACTCGATCGAGTTCGTTATCGAAGTCAAGTCCGAAGCAAAGAAGTGGTCGGGAGTCGAATGACGGCAAAGGAAAGACGCAAATGACCACGATCTCCATCGTTCCCGAGTCAACTCTCGTTCCGACCCGTTATCGGGCCGTTTCGGGAATGCGCGAGTCTGTCGGCCGAACGCCGGGTGAGGCGCTTAATACAATCACGGCACAACTGGATGAAAGCGAGAATGGGACGTTCATTGTCGTCGAGTGCATGCAACCAGATCAGTTCTTCACGGAAGCGCAGAGGTTGCGCCTGACCGACTTGATGGGCCAATGGAGGGCCGCTCGTGATCGAGGTGAAGCCCTGCCGATCGAATTGCAGGCAGAAATCGATCGACTCGCGGCCACCGAGTTCGAAGCGGCAGCGCGGCGATCATCCGCCCTCCTGCACGATTTGCAGCCATGAATGCTTTCCCCCGCACTCATGCCCTATTTTTCTACACGAATATGGAATGATCACAGATTATGTAAATCACGTTTTTTCGGCCTGAAAGGCCGATTCTGTCAGCCCAGGCCGAAGGCCTGGGTTCGAGGTCAACTCTTCGGCCCTGCAAGGGCCGTTCATTATTTGGCGATCCATAGTTCTGAACGACCCTTGCAGGGTCGAAGAACTTTGTTTTTTGTCGTTTCCCGGGCCTTCGGCCTGGGCTGACAGAACGAGCCTTTCAGGCTCAAAGACCGAATACGATCTGAATTCGTGTAGAAAGAAAAGCACTCACCCCCCCCCGCCACCCCATACCGAAACGCATTGCCTTCATGGCGATCCTCGATTTCGTTGCAACATTGCATTGCGTTGCCCGCGTTTCATTGCAGACCCGTCTCGGTGAGACGGTGTAAAGGAAAGTGTAACCGGGGGTGGGGGTGGGTGGGGAGGTCGGTAGGTGCGAACGTGGGCGGTCGGCGATCTCCAAGAAAATATCCACTTCCCTGTATCGCCGGGGCGGACGTTCCGATAATCTAATCAGTAGCCTTCCCACCTGCTTTTCATGCGATTTTCGCGGGGTTCCGCTATGCTCTTGTGCCGGTATTGGATTCTGACCGGGCCAATCCTTCTGACCGCGGCCATGGGGCGCTCGTCGGCAGCCGACGCCGACGCGAAGGGAATCGAGTTCTTCGAGAACCGCATTCGGCCGGTGCTGGTCGAAAATTGCTACAACTGTCACTCGATCGCGGCCGAGGGGGATAAGAAACTCCGCGGCGGTCTGTATCTCGACAGCCGTGATGGCCTGCTCAAAGGCGGCGACAGCGGTCCGGCTCTCGTGCCCGGCAAGCCAAAAGACAGCCTATTGATCAAGACCATGCACTATGCCGGCGACGTGAAGATGCCGCCTAAGGGCAAGCTCCCCGATTCGGTCGTGGCCGACTTCGAAGCCTGGATCACGATGGGCGCCCCGGACCCGCGTCAGGCCGTGAAAATGAAGCAGAAGGGCTTGAGCCTTGAAGAAGGCCGTAAGTTCTGGTCCTACATCCCGCTCACAAAGCCGGCGTTGCCGACAGTGAAGACCGCCGGCAAGAACGAGATCGACGCCTTCATCCTCGCCGCCCTGGAAGCTAAGGGAATGAAGGCCGCTCCTGAAGCGGATCGGACGATCCTCATTCGCCGGCTCTACTACGACCTACTTGGCCTGCCGCCGACGCCGGAGGAGATCGACGCGTTCGTCAACGATCGGGCGGCCGATGCGTACGATCAACTGGTTGATCGCCTGCTGGCCTCGCCGCACTTCGGCGAACGCTGGGGCCGACACTGGCTAGATCTGGCCCGTTATGCCGAGTCGCTCACTCTCCGTGGCTTCGTCATGAAGGAAGCCTGGCGCTATCGCGATTACGTGATCGAGAGCTTCAACAAGGACGTACCCTTCAACCAATTCATCCGCGAACAGATCGCCGGCGATTTACTTCAGGGCGGCACGACCGAGGAACGCCGACGGCATTTGACCGCGACCTCGTTCCTGACGCTGGGCAACACGAATCTGGAAGAACAGGACAAGAAGCAACTGGTGATGGATGTCGTTGACGAGCAACTGGATACCATCAGCCGTGCATTCCTGGCTCAGACCGTCACCTGCGCCCGTTGCCACGATCATAAGTTCGACCCGATCCCGACGAAGGACTATTATGCCCTCGCCGGGATCTTGAAGAACACCAAGACGTTGGCCCATTCGAACGTCTCGAAGTGGCTGGAGATGCCGCTGCCGGGCAACCCGGATCGCGAGAAGAACTTCAAGGAACACGAGGCTGCCGTGGCCGTGCTGCAAAAGCAGATCGCGGGAGCAAAGGGCGCGGTTGCCAAGAATGCGAAGCCGCTCGACCCGAACAAGCCGCACGTGTTCACGTTGAAAGAACTTCCCGGAATCGTGGTCGACGACGCTCAAGCCAAGAAAATCGGAGACTGGAAGGAATCGAAATTCTCCGGAACCTACATCGGCGCCGGCTACATCCACGATGACAACAAGGAGAAGGGTGAGAAGTCGCTCACCTTCGATCCGGACATTCCGCAGACAGGCAAGTACGAAGTTCGCTTCGCCTACCAAGCCGCCAAGGGTCGGGCGACGAAAGTGCCCGTCACCGTCTTCAGTGCCGACGGCGAAAAGACCATCATGGTTGATCAAACCAAAACGCCGGATATCGATGGCCTCTTCATTTCCCTGGGCCAGTATCGCTTCGAGAAAGATGGGCAGAGCTTCGTCATTGTCGCGAATGATGACACCCAGGGGGTTGTGATCGCCGATGCCGTGATCTTCATCCCCGTTGAAGCGTTGAACGAGGTCAAGAACGGGCCGGCGGCTGCGCCGAGTAAAGATGCTCCCGAGGCGGCCTCGCTCAAGGCGCTCGAGGACAAGCTGAAGAAACTCCAAGCGAGCGGTCCCCGCCGCGAGATGGTCATGTCGGTCGAGGAAGAAGCCAAGATCGAAGACGTGAAGGTGCATGTTCGCGGCAACGTTCACAATCTCGGCGAACTCGCCCCGCGCGGTTTCCTGCAAGTAGCCATGACCGGCAAATCCGAACCGTTCCCGAAGGACGAGAGCGGCCGCCGGCAACTTGCGGAATGGATCGCCTCTGCCGAGAATCCACTGACGGCTCGCGTCTTCGCCAATCGCGCCTGGCACTGGCTCCTGGGCGTCGGCCTGGTCCGCACGACGGACAATTTTGGGACGACGGGCGAAAAGCCCTCGCATCCGGAACTGCTCGACTACCTGGCGGCCCGCTTCCTGGAAGAAGGCTGGTCAACGAAGAAACTGGTTCGCCTGATCGTCCTCTCCGGCACGTATCGTCAGGCATCGCTGAAAGATCGCTCGGAGATCGACCCCGAGAATCGCCTGCTGAGCCAGGCCCATCGCCGTCGGCTTGAAGCGGAATGCATTCGCGACACCATCTTGAAAGTAAGCGGCCAACTAGCTCAGGATCACGGCGGGCCAACGTTCAAGACCGAGCTTGGGGCTGATTACGGCTACAAGCACTCCGACGTCCGCCGCAGCGTCTACTCGCCCGTCTTCCGGAACTCGCTACCCGAACTGTTCGAGGCCTTCGACTTCGCCGACCCGAGCGTCTGTACCGGCCGGCGAAACGTGAGCACCGTCGCCCCGCAGGCGCTCTTCCTGATGAACAATCCCTTCGTGCAGCAGCAGGCAAAAGCAACGGCGCAGCGATTGCTCGCGGAACCGGGCCTGGACGACGCCGTCCGGATCACGCGCGTCTTCCGCGTCACGCTCGGGCGGTTGCCTTCCACCGCGGAGCAGAAGTTGGCCGAGGCGTTCATCCAGGGGTCCGATCCGAAGAACCCGCAGGAAGCCTGGGCACAATTGGTGCAGAGCTTGTTCGCAAGCATTGATTTCCGGTATGTAAATTGATTGATGCGATCTGAATTCTGGAGAATGAACCGTGTCGATCTCGAACCTTTTCAACCGCCGTCAGGCCCTGCAGATGTCCGCTTGCGGCTTCGGGCACCTCGCTCTCTCGGGGCTGCACGCGAGCGCGGCCTCGTCGATGCCGAAGCTGCCGGCCAAGGCGAAGCGCGTCATCTTCCTGTTCATGCAGGGCGGCGTCAGTCATGTCGATTCGTTCGACTACAAACCACGCCTGATCAAGGACGACGGCAAACAGTTCGGGTTCGACGACGCCCGCATCATCGCCAACTCGGGCAAGCGTGGCTCGAGCCAGCGTGTCATGAAGCCGCTCTGGAAATATTCCCAGCAGGGTGAAACCGGCCGTTGGGCCTCCGAACTTTTCCCCGAAATGAGCCGGCATGTCGATGACATGTGCTTCCTCCATTCGATGCATACCGAAGGCGTCGCCCACGGACCGGCCACGCTCTTCCTCCATTGCGGCTCGACCAACTTCGTCCGCCCCTCGATCGGTTCCTGGGTTACTTACGGCCTGGGCAGCGAGAACGACAACCTGCCCGGTTTCATCTCGATCGCCCCATCGGCGGGCAACGGCGGGCCGCGCAACTATGGCAACGCCTTCCTTCCCGCTTCCTACCAGGGCACCGCACTCGGAAAGGCCGGCGCTCCGGCTTCCGAGGCGACGATCCGTAACTTGTCGAATCTCTCACTCTCGCGCGACACGCAGCGCCGGCAACTCGATCTTCTTCAGTCGCTGAATGCTGAGCAACTGAAACGCGCTCCCGGCGACACTGAGATGGAAGCGGTTTTGAATTCGTACGAACTTGGCTGGAAGATGCAGTGTAACGCCCCGGACATCCTTGACCTCTCGAAGGAAAGCCGTGAGACGCTCAAGCTCTACGGCATTGGCGAGAAGGCAACCGACAATTACGGCAAGCAATGCCTGATGGCCCGCCGTCTCTGCGAATCCGGCGTGCGCTATGTGCAAGTGACCTACGGCGATAACGGCGCCAACCCGGCCTGGGATCAGCATTCCAACATGCCGCAACATGGCGTCCACGCCAAGGCCGTCGATCGCCCCATCGCGGGGCTTCTGGCCGACCTGAAATCTCGCGGCCTGCTCGACGATACGCTCGTTTGGTGGGGTGGCGAGTTCGGCCGCACCCCGTATGCCCAGGGCAACGGCACCGGCCGCGACCATAACCCCGGCGGCTTCACCGTCTGGCTCGCGGGCGGTGGCGTCAAAGCTGGATACGCCCACGGCAGCACCGACGAATTCGGCGCCCAGGCCCTGACCGACAAAGTTCACATGCACGACCTGCACGCGACCATCCTGCACTTACTTGGCCTGGAACACGAGAAACTCACCTACCGCTACAGCGGCCGCGACTTCCGCCTGACCGACGTCCACGGGCGCGTGGTGAAGGAGATTATCGCGTAGGATGGTTGCATCGTAATTGAGAGAGACTCATGCCCCTTCACGATCATTTCAGCCTGCCGTTGAGCGCCAGCCGGCCTTGGGAAGGGTTCTATAGCGCCTGGACGACGGTGATCGCGCAGGAACTGAACCGCATTCTGCCAGCCGAGTACGTTGCCATTCCGCAATCGTCTCGTGGTTCGATGGTCGAAATCGATGCCATAGCTTTGGAACTTAGTCCCGCTTCGGGAACCTCGGGCTCAGCGCTAACATGGTCGCCCTCCCAGCCAGAATGGAGCGGAACGGTTGATTGGTCCGCACGTGATCTCTTCGAGATCCGCATTTTCGAGAATAACGACAATCCACGTGTTGTCGGCGCCATTGAACTGATCAGCCCGGCCAACAAAGATCGTCCTTCATCTCGCCAAGCATTCGCCGGAAAGTGTGCGGGCTATTTGCGATTGGGGATAGGCCTCATCATTGTTGATGTGGTCACTTCGCGCCTACAGGATCTGCATCACCAGTTGTTGGAACTGCTCGAACTCGATCCGCCTCCCGAGCCAATTTTAGAATCCACGTTGTATGCAGTGGCCTATCGGACCGAGTCTCGCGAGAAGGCCCGGCTCGAACTGTGGCGGAAGTCGCTCGCGATTGCTTCCCCACTCCCGACCTTGCCGCTATGGCTCGCCACGGGGCTCGCCATCCCAGTCGATCTGGAAGTGAGCTATCAGGCGTCATGCCGAATGTTGCGGATTTCTTGACATCAAGCGACAACTCCATCACCCATGTCGCGATTCTCGAAGCCTTCCCACCTGTCCGTTTTTCCTTATACCCATCAGGAAGGTGACACCATGAACCGACGTGAATTTATGGCGGCCTCGGCCGCTGCTGTTACGCTCTCCACCACTCCTGCGAAGGACGTACTGCCGATGATCCCGATCATCGATACGCATCAGCATCTCTGGGACTTGAAGAAGTTCAAAACGAACTGGCTCAAGGAAGGCACGCCCTTGGCCCAGAGTTTTACTCCCGTCGAGTACGCGGAAGCGATCACGGGGTTGAACGTCGTCAAGTCGGTTTACATGGAAGTTGACGTCGTCAAGGAGCAGCAGCAGCAGGAGGCCGATTACGTCGTCGAACTATGCAAATCAGGGAAGACGACGATGGTGGCGGCCGTCGTTTCCGGCTGGCCGAGCACGGAGGGGTTCGAGAAGTACGTGCGCCCCTTCAAGGGTAGCCCGTACATCAAGGGGTTGCGTCAGGTCGTTCATAGCGACAGCACGCCGGCGGGTTACTCGCTGACAAAAGAGTTCATCAAGGGGGTTCAGCTGCTTGGCGACCTCGGGCTGAGTTGGGATATCTGCATCCGGCCTGGCGAATTGGGGGACGCGGCGAAGCTGGTGGATGCCTGTCCTGGCACGCGCTTCATTCTCGACCACTGTGGCAACGGGCCGGTCAAGTCGCCCGATCGCACGGCTTGGAAAAAAGACATGGAAGTGTTGGGGAAGAAGAAGAATCTCGTCTGCAAGGTATCGGGAATCGTGGCCTCCGCGGACAAAGACAAGTGGAAGCCGGCCGATCTCGCCCCGCTTGTACTGCACACAATCGAGTGTTTCGGCTGGGATCGAGTGATGTTCGGGGGCGGTTGGCCGGTCTGCACGCTGGCGGCAACCTACAAGCAGTGGGTGGAGGCGCTCAAAGTGATTGTCAAAGACCGCAAAGAGGATGAACAGAAGAAACTCTTCCATGACAATGCCGCCCGATTCTACGGCTTGAGTTGACGGCAAGGCGACGGTACGATAGAAGGTGTCTTATCGCTCGATTGAGGATGCGCTCATGTTCACAATGTTGGCCTTGAATACGCTCCTTCTGGCGTTCCCGGCCCCGCGCGACCGCGACCCGCCCGATAAGGGCCCCGGGTTCCTCGGCGTCACGTTCGAAGGGAACGAATTCGGCATCCGGGTCACGGAAGTTCGCACGGACGGTCCCGCGCTCGGCGCCGGGCTGAAAGCCGACGACATCGTCGTCAAATTCGACGGCGAACCGATCCATTTTGAATCGTTTGCCGCCAAGATCATCCGCATCCGGCCTGGCACTCTCGTTCCGCTGGAAGTCCGTCGCGGTTCCGAGACACTAACAATTAAGGTCTGCATCGGCGTGCGCCCAGAAGACTTCCCGTATCCGCTTCCAATGCAGGAAGTGCAGCCGCCGCAGGAAGATCTGCTTCCCCCACAGCCCTAAACGAGCGAGAAACAAGTATGTCGCTGTTGCCGCTCACTCTCTTTGTTTGTCTTTTCCCTGCGCCGCGAGATCCGGAACCGGATGACCGCGGCCGTGGGTTCTTTGGCGTTCAACTCGTCGATAACGGCGGCGTCCTCGTCACCCGCGTTGAACCGGAGAGCCCAGCCGACAAGGCGGGCATCATGGCCAACGATGTTCTGCTCAACGTCGATGCGGCCGCGGTGGCCAATGTCAACGACGCCCGCGAGATCATTGGCCGGATGCGGCCGGGTACCGTGGCGGTCGTGGAAATCCGCCGAGGCGAGGTGAGCCGTACATTCAAAGTCAAAGTCGGCGTCCGTCCCGAATCAATTCCCTGATACCGCAATCCGCTCTCCGCTTGCTTCTCCCGTTTCTTCGCATACGCTTTTCTCCATCCCGCCTTCGTTTTCCAATCCGATTCTGGAGAAGCACCGATGCGTATGACGCGATGGCTTTTGCTGGCCGCCGTCGTGGGGTTTCTGACCCCCGCGACGAGCCGAGCCGATCTCAAAGTGCCCGCCCTGTTCACCGACAACATGGTCTTGCAGCGCGGCGTTCCCGTTCCCGTCTGGGGCACGGCCGATCCCGGCGATGAGATCTTCATCACCTTCGAACAGAAGACCCCGGACGGTAAACGGGAAGAAGGCAAGGCGGTCATCACGGGCAAGGACGGCAAATGGATAGTGAAGATCGGGCCATACCCCGTCGGCGGCGAGCCCGGCACGCTCACGATCCGCGGGCCTGAGAAGAAAGAAGCCCCCAAGGGCAAAGATGCGCCGAAAGTGAAGGCTCCGATCAGTTCTGTAGTCTGCAAGAATGTGCTGGTGGGTGAAGTCTGGATCTGCTCCGGTCAATCGAACATGCAGTGGGAAATGTACCGCAGCACGCTGGAACCGGAAAAGAACATCGCCGAGGCCAAGTATCCGGAGATTCGCCTGTTCATGGTGCCCCGAAAGGCAGCCGCGACTCCGCAACCTGACGTCGAAGCCAAATGGACCGCTTGCACCCCCGAAACGGTCAAGGACTTTTCGGCCGTCGCCTATTTCTTCGGCCGGCATTTGTATCAGAAGTTGAAGGTGCCGATCGGCCTGATCAACACCTCGTATGGCGGCACCCCGGCCGAGGCCTGGACCAGCCGCGAGGCGCTCCTGGGTGAAGAGTCGCTGAAGTATTACGTCGAGAACCTGGACCTGGGTGCGAAGAATTACGATCCGGAAAAGGTCAAAGAGGCTTACGACAAAGCTCTCGCCAAGTGGAAGATCGATGCCGACCAGGCGAAGAAGGACAACAAACCGATCCCGAAGCAACCAGGGCTTCCAGGAAAGCCGGGCACGTCCGCTGGCTCGCCATCGGGCCTGTACAACGCGATGATTGCCCCGCTGCTGCCCTACGCCATCAAGGGAGCGATCTGGTATCAGGGTGAATCAAACAATGGCAAAGCGTTTGAATACCGCACGCTGTTCCCGACGATGATCAAAGATTGGCGAGCCCGGTGGAATCAGGGCGACTTCCCGTTCCTGTTCGTTCAGTTGGCCCCGTATTGGAATAGCGATTCAAACGGCGTCACCTATGCCGAGTTGCGTGATTCCCAGTTGTATACGGCCCAGAGCGTCAAGAACTCCGCCATCGCCGTCATCACCGATTATGGCGATGAGAAGAATATCCACCCGTTGCAAAAGGAACCAGTCGGCGACCGGCTGGCGATGGCGGCCCGAGCCCTGGCCTATGGCGAGAAGCTCGTCTACTCCGGTCCGATCTACAAGACGAAGAAGGTTGACGGCAACAAGGTCATCCTGTTCTTCGATCACCTGGGCGGCGGTTTGAGCATGAAGGGCGAGAAGCTGACCGGCTTCACGATTGCCGGGGCCAACGGCGAGTTCGTCGATGCCGACGCCAAGATCGTCGATGACACAGTCGTCGTCACCAGCGACAAGGTGGCCATGCCGCAAGACGTCCGCTTCGGCTGGAAGAACTTCATGACCGTCAATCTGTTCAACAAGGAAGGCCTCCCGGCCTCGCCCTTCCGCACGGATAATGCTCCCTACACGACGATCCCGAAAAAGAAATAAGACGCGACTACAAGGAGCCTGAAGCGTAAACGATGGAACCGGTCATTTCGTCGACGTTTCGGGCTCTCTTACCCATTTTGTCAACGGGAAAGTTTACCCAATCGGAAAATTTTAGACAGCCGCCATGAATAGTTTCTCGATTTTAACAGGTTTTACAGGGAGTCCGAAGGGTCCGCGCTTGACATCCGTACTTCTGAGGTTAGGCTAGAGTGACGTCTCGAATCGCAATAGACAGCACATACGGGGAAAGCCGGGGAAGCTGGACAAGCCGCTTACCCGGAATTGGTCGGATAGATGTGAAATCCCGCAGACGATAAGCACCATAGAGTACACCGCGATGCAAACCGAAGCCAATCATGATCTTGAGTCACCCGAAGTTCCCGAAATCGACGAGGTCGGCGTTTTAGCCGAAGCGGCGTCAGAACGCCGAAGGCGGACGATCCCGGTTGCCATCGACCGTCGTCGTGCGAATGCAGCAGAGGCTCGGCGAACCAGCGAACGTCGCCGGCTCATCGATCCCACGACATGTGAACGGGATTACACGAACGAGGAAACGTCGTTCATGAAGGCCATGGAACGCTACAAGCGCGAAAACCGCCGGCCGTTCCCGACGTGGAGCGAAGTTCTTGAAGTGCTAAGCTCTTTGGGTTACCGCAAAGTGGCCGACGAAACCGAACTGCCGGGAACGAAACGCGACATCCCCGCCGATCCGGAGCCCGCCACCCCGCCCAAAGGTTGAGTTGAAGGCGGTTTGTGAATCAACAAGGCCGGCGTGATTTCTTCGAAATCACGCCGGCCTTACGTGTAGGTGCTCACGCGGATTTAGACGCCAGGCACTTCATCAGCCCCAATCAAGCGGCCGTGGCGGAACGTCCATTTGTGTCTTGTTTACACCGCACCTCACTCCGCGAGGTCGGCGGTGACGGCGTATCAACAATTTCCTGCCAGCTAGCAGCTTTCACGGCCCGGCGAAGCACGCGCGTCAGGTGGTCTAAGTCCGTGATGTTGCTCAGTTGCTCTTTGATTGACGCATCAGGCATCCCCAGCCGTTCTTCGCCAACGACCAGAATATCCTCGCGCCTGCCCTTTTCTTCTCCTTCATCCTTGGCGCCCATACACAGGACTTCATTCAAAATCGCAAGGATCGTATCGGATTCACGCATGGCCCTTACTCCTCGAAAAATCTTGGCAGCGACATCGCGGCGGACGCGCAGCCCGGTCTCAAGGCGTATCCAGGATCTCTTGCCAGCTGGTAGCCTTCGCCGCGCGACGGACCATCCGCTTCAGGCGACCCAGATCCGTCACCAAGTTGAATTGGGCTGCGAGAGATTCCTCGGGAGGCCCCAATCGCTCCTCGCAGAACGCCAGGATATTGCTCCTGGTCGCCTTTTCTTGTCCTTCATCCAAAATCGCAAGGAAGGTATCGGATTCTTGCATGGCCCATACTCCTCGAAAAATATTTTTGGCAACGTCGCGGCGGACACGCAGCCCCGTCAACAGATACGCATCGGTCAGCAGCTTATTCTTCCGGTCCGCCGGCTCCGCCTGGATCCGCTCCACCATTCGTTGAGCAATCGAGGCCAACCCTTCTGCCATGCCCCCCCATCTTCCCTACATACCTTTCGCGGGAAAATGTAGAATCTGACATGATCTAAGTTCATTAACAGTAAACGTTTATGACGACGAGTACAGTTGTCATTTTTTTGCCTAAATATCTTTCCATCCGCTTACCGGTGTTTGTCGGCACCAATGGGTATCTGCGTGAAGCTCGATCACCTAGCAATGAGACGTTCTAAAGAACGACATTTCTTCTGTTTTGGTTCGTTTCTTCCGGACATGTTGGATTCTTCTGGACATGTTGGATTCTTCTAGGGAGGGGTGTGTCCCTTTCCGGCAGAAG
>Ga0105048_10015472_pt1 | contig 11839 bp, 12 predicted proteins | sample MAT05_FD_78382 | JGI IMG/M metagenome (GOLD analysis project Ga0105048, IMG submission 78382) | Freshwater microbial communities from Lake Fryxell liftoff mats and glacier meltwater in Antarctica - MAT-05 | ecosystem: Environmental > Aquatic > Freshwater > Ice > Liftoff microbial mat | place...
CAAGTGTGGCAAGTGTGGCAAGTGTGGCACGCTCTGAGGTACGAAGGGCGTGGTGAATCGCTAGAGCTGTGTGACGACTAAGAATTAGGGTTGGTGCTTGCGTGGCACGGGCGTCTCGCCCGTGATTTCATGGGCGAGACGCCCAGGCCACGTTTAAACGGACCCTAAAACTAAGCTGTAACAAAGCGCTAGAGTCATTTTCCACACTTCCCACGCCCATCGCTAATCGCGCTAATCGCTTTGGGCGTGCCACACCTCGCAAGCCCACGCTAATCGCCCATCGCTAATCGCTTTGGGCGTGCCACACCTCCCAAGCCCACGCTAATCGCCTAATCGCTTTGGGCGTGCCACATGGTGGCCTAGCCTGGTAGTTTTCTATCTGCCGCTCGCCTTACAGCTTGATTTTAGGGTCTGTTTAAAAGTGCCACGTGACGATCGACTAAAACGGCTTTATTCTGGCCAGCAGTTTCGTCAACCAACCTCGGGAGTAGCCGTCGCGAACGTGTCCTAGGTCTTGCTTCTTCATATGGGACTGAATGAGATTGCGGCTGAGCACAACGTTGTTCGGGTCAATATCTTGGCTGCGACAGGTACCGGTCAGAGAGTATCGCCAGCTATTGTCGTTTTCTTCAATGACCTTGGTAGCGTCCAGTACAATGAGTCCATTGGGTTTGATGTCGACAATCTCCGCTGCGATATTCCGTGTGAACGCTTCGCTGGTCCGGATCGTCGAATCGCCGCGATAGACTTCGGTTTGTTCCGTTTGCACACGAGGGTTTCCGTCTGCTTGTGGAGCTGGCTTGATCGTATCCAGTCCTACGAGCCGAATCCACTCTCTTACTGACGCATCGTAACTCGTGGTCTTTCTAGAAGTCGCATTGCCTGTTGCGAGGGATGTCGATGTTTCTTCGATACGAATCGAAACAATATCGTGTAGTTTTAATGAGCGAGCCGGAGCGGGCGGGACATAGCTCCAGGATGTTTGCAATCCAAGCTGGCCCGCATTGTCCATTGGAGACGGAAAATAGCCGCCTTGGAATGGATTCATATTCGGTGGTTGGACAAAGTTTGGTCGAGGCTGGGGAGTGAACTCGCTATTTGGCTGAACCACACCCCTTTGAGCCAGTGGAGCAGGCAAAATTTCCCCCGAACTAGCAGAATTGCCTCCTTGTGCCAAGTGCACGACCGGCTTATGAAACAGACTGCTGTTTTGGGCGGATAGATTGCCTATGGAAATAGACAGGTACCCTAACAGTATCAGGACGCACCTTCCGTGTTTGATAAAGCGGAGTTGCAACTTAGCGGAGCTCGCTGAACAGGACATAGCTGAACAGAACATAATTGACAGGCCCTAACGTGGTTTCAACGAGCTCGTATTGCTCGCATTTTTTCGGGATGATTGCGCAGCGTTGGGTGTGCCATTGGATATAACTTCGGCAGATCTATCGCCCGTGACACGTGCAAGCACACGTTTTCGATGTGGTTGAACTTCGATTTGAATCAAATCGTCCATTGCGCCTGGTTCAATCGCTCGACCATTGGTCTCAACGGTAACTCCGCCAGAAACAATGCCGATGGCAACTAAGTCGCCGACATGGATGATCACTGGCGGTCCAACTTCATTCAGTCGAATCACTTGTTGCGTGCTCATGGCTCGTCGTAACTGTTTGCCAACAAGCAGATCCGTCTGAGAGAAGCAGTCCTCTGGCCCATAGTTCAAGCCTCGAGGCATGGGAATCCATGTCAAATCGATATCTCTCAAAACGTATCCTTTCGCAAGTGGTCGGTTTGCTGCGACCACCATCTCCGGAAGCTTCACCATGGCAGGTATGTCGATCGATTGTTCTCCCCCTGGACCTTTGATCAAGAAAATGAAAATCTGTTTGCCTTCCCAAGGGGGTTGCCCGCCAGCAATGCCAAGAATCTGGCGTCGTTGAGTCAAGATTTTTGCGTGCTCAGACGGCAGTTGGACCTGAATTTCCCATCGGCCGGTCGAAGCGGTTTTGGTCTGCAGGTAGTTCTCGATGGCTGCCGCCGCGATCCGTTCCGCTTGCGAAACAGTTGTTGGCGTAAGGAATGGTGTTGTGAATTGAGTTTTGTCTATTAAGCCAACCGATTTGTTTTCGATCGGCTCTTGGTGTCCGGCAGGCTGCACGGAAAGAGGTGTTGCGGTCGAGTTGTCTTCATCAAAGTTTTTAGAGATGCTGCGTCCAGTGCGTTGACCTTCCACTCGCCGTACCGTGCAATCCATGGCCCCTTGCCATCGAATCAGGTCAGAGGAGATGCCGCGCAGCGAAAGCGATTTCTCGATGTCGCTCCGCGTCCATGTTTGGTCGTTTCCAATTCGAGGAGCAGGCGCGAGTGGAACGTCTACCAGTTGCTGAACCAACGCATCGGAACCCTGAATGTGAACCAGGTCTGACAGCAAGAGAAGGTTGGATGGGCATTCCGCGTCGGCTCGCAACATCAGCTCGAGCCTTACTGTCTGTATTGCTTTGTTGATGGGCTGTTGAGCGGTCAAAGTGTTTGGACTGACCAGGCAAGAGATCATCACCAAGCAAAGATGAAATGAATAAAAGAGAGCCAAATGTCGCCTTTCGCTCTGCGAAAGTTGCGCATCTTTCGCGAAGCGAAAGGCGACAATAAGCAGGCCTTTGCAATAACTAAGTTGATGCCTCATACCTTGTTGATGCCTCATACCTTGACTTGCCAATTATCTTCTTAGGTTTGCGATTTGCTGAAGAATTTGGTCTCCTGCTTGGATTGCTTGCGAGTTCAGTTCGAAGCCCCGTTGTGTCGTGATCAGATCGATCATTTCTCGAACGGGTTCGACGTTCGATTTTTCGAGCGAGCCTTGCCTGAGAACTCCGAGGCCATTTTGGCCTGCAGGTCCCGACTGGACTTGTCCGCTCGCATCGGTGGCTTGATAGAGGTTTTCACCAATCTTGAGCAAACCGTCTGGATTGATGAAGGCAGCCATCGTCATTTCGCCAACTTGCGTCAATTGTGAGGCTCCTGGTGCACGCACTTGCACCTGCCCGGTTGGGCTAATTACCACTGCGGTTGACCCTTGGGGAATCGAAATGGGTGGGTTTATTAATCGGCCTGTTTGGGCAGAACCAATGACCAGTTGTCCGTTGGCATTAATATCGAGGTTGCCAGCACGCGTGTACAGCGAATTGCTTGTGACAGGGTCCGTTACTTCGATGAAACCCGTTCCTTCAATTGCGATATCAAGTTCACGACCAGTCTGTTCGATAGTGCCTTGCCCGTAGTCCTTTTGCGTGCTTTGCACTCGAGTACCGAGCCCTATTTCGACACCTACAGGGGTTGGGTTTTGCAATGAGTCTTGAATTCCAGGATAGACTTTGTTTCGGTAAAGCAGATCTTCGAAATTGGCTCGGTCTCTTTTGAATGCGGTCGTATTCATGTTAGCCAGATTATTGGCGATCACATCCAGCTTGGTCTGCATGGCTTCCATGCCAGTCGCTGCTGTGTAGAGTGTCTGCACGCTCATGAATTAGTTCCTTCCGATGTTCCGAATACAGTGACGTTGTTATTCTTTTAGCAATCGGCCGATTAAATTGCCGTACGCTTGATCGTGATGCTGAATGAGCCTGAGATTGGATTCATAGGCTCGGGTGGCTTCGATCAGTTCCATCATGGCAGTCGTTGGATTGACTGCCGACTTTTCAAGACTGCCATTAACGACAGCTCGTTCGTTGGGAGGGACGGGTTGGGTTTGAGCGAGTGGGCGAAACAGGTTGTCACCGACTCGAGCTAGGTCACCTAGCGATTCAGGCCTGGACAGCATCAACGCAACGTTTCGACCGTCTTGTTGAATAATGCCGTTACCGTGAACCTCAAAGCGTCGCGAAGGATCGATTTGAATTGGATTCCCGTCTACTCCCAAGACTTGGTCGCCGTTGGGGTTGGTGAGTTGACCTGACGCATTGAATTCAAAGCCACCCGCGCGAGTTAGGAATTGTTCCTCACCCCTCTTTACGACAAAGAAGCTATTGTCATCATGGATGGCGAAGTCGGTTTTGTTACCTGTGTTTTCGATTGGCCCATTTTCGAAGATGGTTTGAGTAGGTTGGAATTTGGCTCCACCACCGATGTCGGCCAGGGTACCGGAGTTCGGTGAAACGTCGCCGTCTTCGATTGACTTGTTGTAACGTGCTTGCACTACGGCTAAACTGGGTTTGAAGCCGGGCGTGTTGATATTGGCTAAATTATTGCTGAGAACTTCCAGACGATGGTTCTGGACGTGGGCGCCAGAGGCTGAAAGATACATTCCGTATGGCATTTCTCATCTCCTTATCAATGCGAGTACAACGCAAGGACTCTAGCGGTTGCGAAAATCGACCGAAACGTCAATCTTGGGTTGCAAATTCAGATTTCCGATGCTAGTTGCAGGTCCAATGGATAAAACAGCTACCCAGCTTCCCCATCCCCACCAACCTAGTGGGCGTTACAACCAAGGCGAACGGTTCGGGCTTATTTGCCTTGGTGTTGCCCTGTTCTCACTTTTGTTCCTAGCCGCGATGCTCAAACCGAATCCAGCCGGGCTGGGTACGCATACGCAGCTAGGATTGCCCGGCTGCACGATGTACACTTTTTCCGGAATTCGATGTCCAGGCTGCGGCATGACAACTTCCTGGGCACATACGATCCAAGGGGATTTCGCAAGCGGCATCCGGGCCAACGTCGGTGGCGTTCTACTCTGCTTGCTTTCCGTTGCTGTATTTCCTTGCCTTTTATGGATGGGGATTCGTGGACGAAGCTTGCCATTCCATTGGTTTGCGCAAGTTGCAATCACCGTCCTTCTCATTGCGATGTCAATCTCGATTGTGGAGTGGATGATCCGTCTAGCTTTCTAAAAGACCATTTGCTAAAAGCTGATCGCACGGACTCAAGTTCTTCGGGCCGATATGTGCAAATGGAAAGGATTCCTGCATGGCTGCAAGCAATCAAGTTGGATCGCGAACACGACGACTTAAACACAAGTTCATTTCTATTACGGGTAACGTAGGCATAGTTTGCACCCTCAGCCTGACTTGCTTGACAATCGCAACCAATTCGGGATGCGCTTTCATGGCAAACGCCATGTACGTCATCAAAGGCACCGATGCACCCGCTGAGTTCGATGACCTCAAGGAGAAAAAGGTTGCGGTGGTGGTCAGCACCGACGCTGGCCTGAACGCAGATGCTTCCGGCATTCTCATGTCCAGACACATCAACGAGTTGCTCGCCAGGAACGTCAAAAAAGTAGAGATGGTCAATCCCGAAGAGGTAGACAGGATCATTAACGATCAGCCGATAGGGGATCGATCGATTCCTGTCATTGGAAGTCGACTGCGAGCGGACTATGTCCTTTTGGTTGAAGTCAGCGATCTCAAGCTTCGTGACGGTCAAACGCTCTTTAAGGGTCGAAGCAACGCCGCCGTGACGGCCTACAAAGTTCTGGAAGGCGATCGACCTGTATTTAAGAAATCGTTTCCGGAGTTCATTTATCCGCAACATGGCGCACCTGTCACGGACTTCGACGAAGCCACGTTTCAGCGGATTTACCTGTCCGAGCTCGCATTGCGAGTCGCTAGAACGTTCTATCCATTCGACCCATCGATCGATGTTGCAAAAGACGCAGCCGTTTCCTCGTTGGGCGCGTCCCAGTAGGTCTTGGCAATCATGAGAATCAATGCAATTCTTTTCAGCGTAGTCCTGTTTCAATTCTTGCCCACGGTAGGGATTGGTTATGGTCAAGAGATACCGGAAAACGCGGACTTTCGCATCGACAGCGACATCTACGACGATGAAAGAAAGCCTCCACTTTACAGCATTCAGACGATTTTTTGTGCGGGCCAGTACATCGAGTTGGATGACAAAAACGGGCGTGTTACGGTTGTGGATCCAGGCAAGGGGCGAGTTACGATTCTCGACTCGAAGCAAAAAGCACTTGTGCATCTGGAAATGCAAGCCCTCGAAAACCAATTGAACGAGATTCTAAGGGGTATGTCCCCTGCGCAGCAAAAGAAGTTTATGTGGAACGGCACCCCCGCTGTTGGTGCTGATAATTTCATCACCATCGGCAATGAGTGGTTTCGATACAAGTTTCGCGCCGTCACGCCATCCAACCCCATCATGGCGATAAGTTATGGAGATTTCGCCAATTGGACGGCTCGCGTCAATGCGCTTCATTACAAAGCGCCTCAGTTTATCCGAATGGAATTGAATCAGCTCCTGATTGACCAGCGGCAACTCCCGGCCGAGCTTCGTCGCTATACAACGCTTCCTCCCAGTCCGACGGAGCCCAATGGCAAAACCGAGGAGATCATTGCACGCCTGATTCTCAAGGACTCACTTTCCAACAATGATCGGACGCGGGTTGCGAACGTTTTGAAATCAATGACCGAATTCAAGCCGACAACGGAGAAAGAGTTCTTTCGATAATCCAACGGCAGTTCGCGACGCCTTAAGGCGAACGGCAGAAGACAACCCAGCCAAGCCACCGTGTGGCACGCCCAAAGCGATTAGCGCGATTAGCAATGGGCGTGGGAAGTGTGGCAAATGACTCTAGCGATTCACCACGCCCTTCGTACCTCAGAGCGTGCCACCCAGTTTATAGGTAGATTTCAAACTGTCCCTCGCCTTAAAAAAATCGTGCGGCAATCCAATAATCGTATTCTGTGCCGCCAACGGCTATCCGACTTTTTGCGAGACAGTGGTTTGCGCTGGTTAACTCTATTTTTAATCGCATTCTTAAGCCAAAATAGCCTGTTGCTGTTCGGACAAGAATCCGCCATCCAGCTTGCATCCGCGACTTCATTATCGAGTAAGCAACTGAGCGTAAGTCGATGGCCCTTCGAATCGCGCGATGGTCAGTTTCTAATTCACTCGACAGTGCCGATTGATACGCTAAAGCCAAACCTGCCGAAACTGAACGCATTGCCGAGCGACTTGAAGCAGTCCCTTTCGATCGCGATCGTTGAGCAACCGATCCACATTGTCGTGCTAGAGAACCGTGAATCCTTAGATGCATACGTAAAGTGGCTCCTACCCCACGCGCCTAGTCGACGAGCTTTCTATATTAGACACCGTGGACCGGGATTGGTTTTGACCTATTACAGTACGTTATGGATAACCGATGTTCGGCATGAATGCACCCATGCGTTGTTGGATGCGAGCGGAGTTCGAGTCCCACAATGGCTTGATGAAGGATTAGCAGAGTATTTTGAAACGGTCAGTGAAAATCCGCTGGAACACGCGACGCATTGCCAAGCCGTTCAAACGCAAATGCGTTACGGACAAGTAGCGGACTTAATGCAACTCGAGCGCAGCGATTCGAATGCCGTAATGTCCGCCCAGGACTATCGAGACGCGTGGAGCATTACTGCGTTCGCGTTAAATTCGTCACCGCAAACAAGAATTGCATTTCAGCAGTATTTGTTGGATGTACAAAAAGAACGGGCAGGTGGTTTATTAAGCCATCGTTTGCAACCCACGATCCATTCGTGGCGAGAGGACTTTACACGATTTTTTGGAAAGTAAGGACCGATCGATCAATTACTGTCCCAAATGAATAAATCGTTTAACGGCAACCCAAAGGCGTCGGCTTTCCACTAAGGCGAGGGGCAGTTTGAAATCTACCTATAAACTGGGTGGCACGCTTAAACTGGGTGGCACGCTTAAACTGCACGCTTAAACTGGGTGGCACGCTCTGAGGTACGAAGGGCGTGGTGAATCGCTAGAGTCATTTGCCACACTTCCCACGCCCATCGCTAATCGCGCTAATCGCTTTGGGCGTGCCACACGGTGGCCCGGTAGTCTTCTGTCTGCCGCTCGCCTACGTCACCGTCGCCTTCGGCTACGCGTGACGGTTGTGACGATTGAATAGTCTCTGCTGCGTCTGAGGCACCTTCAAGATTTCTTACGTTGTCCTGTTTTGCGGCCTACAATGGAACTGAGAAATCTCACCCCGATACCGAATTCCGCTCGCACAGTAAGCGTAACGAATGCGGAACGTTTGCCAACTCGGAAACTCAATGCGCCTTTCACAACTCATCGAGCGACTTCACCAACAATTGCCGAAATCGAGCGATCGCCATGTTGCATGTTTAGCCATGTTGCTTTGCGATCGCGATCCGCAGCTAAAATGCCAGGAAAGCCAAGAAGAATTCCTTAGCTTGCTCGATGAGATTCAGCTTCGATTGCAATCGATTGACGACCAGCACGCAGCCGTCGCCAATGAACTGGACCAACTTGCTCTAACTCAACCCTGCGAGTTCGAACCAAAGCACGTATGGACCCTGATTCGCGCTATCAAAGTCCAAAGTCAGTTTGTAGATATGCTCACCGGCGCGCGGGTCGAACAAATGAGCCGTTCGTAAGGCGAACGGCAGGCTGAAAACTACCATTGTGATGCAACCCCGCTCCGGCCTTTCAGGCCGACTTTCCCAGAGGGAGAGTGACTTCACCCTCCCTCCGGGAGGGTCGAGCGAAGCGAGGGGTGGGTATGAATCATTCTGCCGCTCGCCTAAGTACGGCGATCGCACTTGGAACAGGAAAGAATCCCTTGTATGTTGCTCCAGAAGCGGGACAGGCTCCCGGGGCACGACGAACTCCCTGGAGTGACACTCGACTTGGTACAATACGGCTCTCCCACTCGCTTTGTTCGCCGGTTGACGTCCTTTATTTCCTTGGCCTTCTGATTCCACTTAAGAGCTTCGTTCATGCTGGCTAGATCCATTGCATTTTTTGTTTGCTTCTTGATTCTGTTTTGCCAAAGTGGCAACTCGAGGGAAGACAATCGACTGGCCAAGGAGTCGAGCCCCTATCTGCTTCAGCATGCTCACAATCCTGTGGATTGGTACCCTTGGGGGGACGAAGCTCTCGATAGAGCTAAAAAGGAAGACAAGATGATTTTTCTCTCCGTGGGATATGCTGCCTGCCATTGGTGTCACGTCATGGAACGAGAGTCCTTCGAGGACAAAGAGATCGCCAAATTCCTAAACGAACATTTTGTCTGTATCAAAGTGGATCGTGAAGAACGACCAGACATTGATCAGATCTACATGACCGCTGTTCAAATCATGTCGGGCCGTGGCGGATGGCCGATGACCGTGCTCATGACCTCCGATGCCAAGCCCATTTTTGGCGGATCCTATTTCCCCGCCCGCGACGGTGACCGAGCCAATCTTCCAGGTTTTTTAACTATCGTTCGTAAGGCAACCCAACTCTGGACAAACGAACGAACCGAGTTAAAAGTCCAAGCGGATCGCATTGCAGATGCGTTGAAAGACGCCATGTCGACTTCCGAATCGATTCCTGCAGACGCAGAAATCGATCGCGATTCCTGCAAGCGGATGTTGCAAGAAACGCAACAACGATTTGCGACCGGTTTCGATGCAAACTACGGGGGCTTCGGCTTCGCGGAATCCAACCCAAATCGTCCGAAGTTTCCAGAGCCGTCCAATCTGGTTTTCTTGCTCGAGCGATCCAAGCGAACGACTCTCGCGAAAGAAGATCGCGATATGGCTGAGAAGATGTTGGTCAAGACTCTGGACTCCATGATTGCTGGCGGCATTTACGATCATTTAGGGGGCGGCTTTCATCGGTATAGTACGGATCGTTTTTGGCGCATCCCGCACTTTGAGAAAATGCTTTACGACAACGGGCAACTCGCGCAACTCTATGCTGTTGCCTTCGAGTCGACTGGCCGTCAAGAGTATCGCACCATCGCCGAAGGAACGTGCGATTTTGTCCTTCGCGAATTGTCCGCTCCCGGCGGTGCATTCTACTCGTCGCTCGACGCAGATTCGGAAGGAGAGGAAGGCAAGTTCTATCGTTGGGAGAAAGAAGAATTGGATCGCGTAGGCAAATCCATCCAGGGGTTTGGGCTTTTTTCTCAAGTATATGGTTTTGCCGCGTCACCCAACTTTGAAGGCAAGTACTTCGCCCCGCAGCCAGGTAAATCCTTGACTCAAGTCGCGGACGAAAGGCATCAGTCTCTCGACACTTTCTACCTGTCCCTGGCGGATGCGAGGAGGGCACTCTTCGAGATTCGATCCCAGCGAGTCAGGCCACCGACTGACCTAAAAGTGCTTACTTCGTGGAACGGTTTGATGATCGCAGGCTTGGCGGACGCTGGCCGCATTCTGAATCGTAACGACTATATCCAAGCGGCATCGAAGGCGGCAGAGTTCCTACTGAAGGAACTCAAGACACAGGATGGACGGTTGCTTCGGACTCACGCACTCGGGGAAAGCAAACTACAAGGCTATCTCGACGACTACGCATTCTTGGTGCACGGCTTGCTACGCCTGCACTTGGCAACCAAAGAGGAGCGCTGGTTGGAGCAAGCCATCGAATTGACCCAAACTCAGATTCGCTTCTTTCGCAATGAGGAATCGGGCGGCTATTACTATACCGCCACAGACCATCCCGAGTTGATTGTTCGATTTCAAGATCCGATCGATGGAGTGATTCCATCTGGCAACAGTGTGACTGCATCCAATTTACTTTATTTGACTTACACCGCCAAGCGAGCCGAGTTTGAAGAGCCGCTTCGGCGAGTCATGCTGTCTTCTTTTTCGCTCATCGGAAAGAACCCTAGGGCGGCGGCGTTGATGTCTGCCCAAATTGGAAACTGGCTTGATCAGCAGGAGTAGCGATCCGCAGGTGTGGTGCCTGTCCGGACGGACTTGTCTGGCGCTGGCGTCTAACAACTCCAAGTTGCCCGCTAACGGCATCGACAGGAATTCTTTGTTGCTGCAACGTTCTCGAGTATGATTCGCACAAGCCTCAGTGGCATCGTTCTTTTCGTCAATCGTCAAAGAGGCCGGAAACGAGTCGACGTTTGTCCCCTGCAAGGGATGACGCGAAAAGTTGGCGGCGATGCTTGAGATTGGATTTAATGCTCAGGTAAGAAGGAAAACTGAAATGGAAAGACACGAATTTCTATCGGGCAAAATCGACTGGCCCAACTTGATACGTCACGTCGTGCGCGACCGAGTTGTCGTCGAACTCGCAGAAGGCCAGATTCCCGTTGCATAGCTTGTTCCGATTGAAAGACCAAAGACTTTGGCTGATTTGGATCGAGCCCTTCGCCAGTTGCCATTGCTTGACGATGATGCGGAGTGCTTTGAGGCTGATGTGAATGAAGTACGATCATCCATGAAGGAACTCAGTGATCCATGGGAGTCGTAGTTGATATCGGTGTAGTTGTACGTTGGGAACGCGACGGACGTGGAATCGATCTAACTCAATGGGCATCGTTGGGTGAGCCCTGTGTGAGTGTGATAACGGAATCAGAACTTGAAGTCAGTATCCATCGAGCGAACTCGGACCAACGGAAAGCCAAACGAAGTTTGTTTGTTGCAACCGTTCTTTCATACGTTTCGGTTCTTCCTATAGACTCATCGGTAGCTGATATCCATGCGACGATCGTTGCCGAACTTTCATCGAAGGGAACTACGATTGGTCCACATGACTACTGGATCGCCGCAACAGCCCTTAAGTATGACTACGAATTGCTGACCACAAACGCGTCGGAATTTAAACGGGTCCCAAATCTACGAGTACTGGAGTACAAGAACACGAGCTAGCTCTTTCGATAGCCACGCAGTAGCCTTGCCCTGGGCTGTTAAAAAACTGGGGTTGTGGAGCATTTATAGTTGCGCAACTTTTCTTTCGCTTCGCCTGTTGGAACAGACTGGGAAACCGATTCATCTTGCTTCCGTCGGTTTTCAACCGGCGGGGCAGCATCTGTCAGCTACCAACGCGAAAAGTTCGCAGAGTGATCGCTCTCCGTCGGACTCGTCCGGCGGAAGCAACGTCC
>Ga0105048_10015473_pt1 | contig 11839 bp, 8 predicted proteins | sample MAT05_FD_78382 | JGI IMG/M metagenome (GOLD analysis project Ga0105048, IMG submission 78382) | Freshwater microbial communities from Lake Fryxell liftoff mats and glacier meltwater in Antarctica - MAT-05 | ecosystem: Environmental > Aquatic > Freshwater > Ice > Liftoff microbial mat | place...
AAATCCGCCCGCGGCGCGACGAGTCCGGCGCGGCCTGTCCCGCGAGCTCCGGCGTCACTCGTCGGCACGCGGATCGTGCTGCAATCTCGAGCTGGCTTGCTCGACGATCGCCATCGCCACCCGCTCCGGGTTGTATCCGCCCGAGAGCATCACGCACGGCTTCCCCGCCGCGCCGGCGTACTCACGCGCCTCCTCGGCGTGCAGGTGGCCCGTCAGCTTGACGATGACCACCACGACGGCTGTGTCTGCTCGGTAGATCGGCGCCCGTATCGCCGCCCCGGAGCCATGCTCCGTCAGCACGACCCATTCCGCCTCCTTGAGCTCGAACGCCTCCGTCAACCGCTCGACGGCCGATGCGTTGCGGTCCCCGCCGATGATGACCAGCCGCTTGCCGCGCAGAAGCCCGCGAACCTCGCGCACCAGCGGGCTCCATTCTCGAGCGTCCGCCGACGCGGTGTCCTGCTCCTCGCTCTCGGGATCGGCGCTGCGTGACCGGGCCCGCTCGAGCACGCCCGCCAGTGCTCCGTTCGACGCCGCGTCTCCCGCCCAGAGCTCCGCCGCCGCGGGACCGACGGCCTCGGTCACCCGCCGGTCCGTCGCAGCGACGCCCATCACCGCGAGACTCGCGACGGCGTTCCGGATCCGGTCCCAGTCCACCTCCGAACTCTTTCCCGCGTTCTTGACGACCTGCCGCGCGTGGTACTTGATCTGGCCGAGCGAGTTCTTGATCTGCTTTGACGCCGCGGCACGCCGGTCGATCCGCCCCTGCAGCAATCCGATGCGCAACCTCAGGTCGGCGGCGAAATCGGGGTCGGCCGGGTCGCCGACGGTCATGTAGCGTTCGACATACACCCGGCGAAAAGCTGTCTGGCGACGCAGCCACACGTGCACGTCGATCTGATCCCGGTCGTCCTCGGTCAGCCACGTCTCCGCGAGCGCGACGCGCAGGGCCGAGTCGGCCTCCGCGAGCAGTTGCAGCGCCGACACCTCGTCCTCCGGCGACCGCTCGGCGGCCGCCTCGTCCAGCCGCCGGACAAGCGATGCCGCGTCCGCGAGCGCGTCGTACGAGTCGGCGATCCGCGAGAGTGAAGCGTCTCGGGGCTGCGTCTGGTTCCGCCAGAAGACCCACAGAAAACAGCTGGTCATCGCCTTCGCCCTGGCAAGCATCTCGCTCAGCCGCTCGACGGCGACACGCTCCCTGTCGGGGTCCCCGACCGCGGCGCGACGCTCGATGAAGAGCCGGCACGATGCCGCCTTCAACCGGCACCGCTCATCGACCAGCCGCAGATCGACTTCCGGCGGGGGTGCCGGGTCGGTGCCGCCGTAGATGGGCTCGTGGGTCGTCTCGCTGGCCGACGCCCGCGCTCGTCCGAGCTCCGCCGTTGTTCCCGTCAGAGGAACATGCACGACCGTATCGCCGATCCGCAGCGGCACGATCGCCGACGACATCGGCAGTGTCCGGGGCGGAGCCTGGAGCCTCGACTTCGACTCCACCTCCGGCCGCGGCGTTGCCGGTGCAACCGGCGGATGAACAGTGCTCGTCAAGGATCCGGGCGCTATCGGCGTTTGGGTCGCGGGTTGCTGCCCGCTCGGACTATGCACGCTCGGCGCCGCACGCTCTGATTCTTCGATGAGCCACTTGCCGACGAGCGAAAGCGCCCGCCGCAATGACTCCGACCGATCAAGATGCGGCCTCAGCAATCCCGAGACCGCCTGCGCCAGGTCTCGTAGTTCACGCTCATCCATGCGTGCTCCTTCGTTGAGCCTATCAAAGGCATCGATTCATGCGAGACACCAATGCGGACGGGGAAGTGCACCCAAGTCGCACGGAGTCCTCGCCCGATACTGCTCAGGATATCGCGCGAGTACAGGCGGCTGCCGCGCGGGCCCCGCCTGCGTCTGAGCGTCGACAAATCGCCAGCACCCGGGAGACGCGCAGCGCGAGTCCGGCACACCGACCTCCGCCGCTGAATCGTCCTGGGCAGGAACAGATCCGCCGGCGTGCTGTTGGGCACGCCGGCGGGTGTTTGAACGAATTAGGATGCGGACCCGCGAGCCACGCCCTCTACGGGCAGCCCGCGAACCAGCAGCTCAGGAACGCGAAGATATCCGAGACGTCGCGGACCGTGTCGCCATTGAAGTCCGAGCCGGGGGCGTTTCCGAACCAGATGCTGAGGAACGCGAAGATGTCGCTCACCGATCGACCGCCGCCGTCGATGTCGCACGGGCACTCGCACGCGTCGGGGGTGCCGTCGTAGTCGGCGTCGGCCTGGGTGCCCACCGCCAGCTCGCGGCCGTCGCTGGTGCCGTTGCTGTTGCAATCTGCCAGGGTTGTCTGGCAGGAGTCGATGATCCCGTCGGGCCGCCCACGGCTGCCTCCGTCGGCGAGGAAGGCCTCGACATCGGCAAAGTTCTGCGGCGTGAAGGCCGTGAAGCCGCCGCCGGGGTGCAGGGCGGGGCGGTTGAAGACGATCCGCTCGCGGATGAAGTAGCGGTCCCTATTGCGGATGTTGGGCCCGGGCGTGCCGCCGGCACCGTCGGTGCCATGGCAGCCAAAGCATGTGTTGTTGTAGAGCGTCGCGCCCGAGAGTCTGGAGCCCAGCGGCCCGCCGTCGAGATCAAGACGGAGGCCGGTGTTGTTGGCAGCGATGGCGGCGATCACCGACGTGCTGATATCGCACTCGTCGGGCACGGCGTTAGCGTTGCAGTCGGTACTCGTGCCCGCTGCGATATCGGCCGCGTCGGCCACACCGTTGCCGTTGCAGTCCGGCGGCGGGTTGCCAGTCTGTACGCGGACGTTGTCGATGCCCGCCTCGATGATCGACTGGTTCGGGCTCGAGTTGTCGGCGGCGAGGAACCGCAGGCGAACGTCGCTCTGCGTGGTCACGCCCGCCGCCGCCAACTGGCCCGTGGTGATCGTCGCCGTCGTCCAGACGCACCCCCCGGCGGGGTTGCTGGTCAGGCTCAGCACGCGGGTCCAGGGTCCGGCCGTGCCCGCCGCGGAGACCTCGACAAAGAGGCCGTCGGGATTGGCGCCTCCGACGTCGCTGATCGCGAGGAAGTAGTCAAAGCAGATCGTGAGCTGTCCGCGCGAGCCATCGATGGCCGGCGAGGTCAGGATGACGGCCCCGCCGTCGACGTCCGAGGTGGTCTGGCCCGCGGCCGGGTCGGTGTTCTCGGTGACGAATGCCGAGCCCGTTCCGCCCGAGGCGAAGGGGGGGTTGAAGGCGTAGCCGTTGGCCGCCGCGACGGGCACGCCGCGCTGCCAGTCGCCATCGGTCGCGCCCGCGCCGCGGGAGGCCGTCCAGCCGAGGTCGGCATCGAACGGATCATTGAAGATCGTCGCCAGCGCACTGACCGGCACCGGGCACGCTGCGCCGCAGGTGCTGGTGGAGAGCGGGACGATCCTGTCCACGCGGCCCAGGTTGATGCTGACCAGATACAACTCGCCCGCGCCGTCCTCGTTGATGGCCACCAGGCCGTTGACCACGCCGGTGGTGTTGAGCTGCGAGGTCCAGTCGCGGATGTCGGTCGCGACGCCCGCGGTGTTGCGGAACGAGCGGACCCAGTTGCCGCAGAAATCCGCGACGAGATAAGTGCCTACGAGCTCCGGGATCGCCGAGCCGCGGTACACGTGGCCGCCGGTGACCGAGCAGGCGTTGTCGGGCCCGCCGTGTGTGTAATCCTTGATCGGATTGGTGTAGATGCCGGCTGCCGCCGAACTGCACCCCTGGCCGCCGGCCGTCGCCGCGATCAGGCCCTCGCGGCAGTCCCAGCCGTAGTGACGCAGCGCCAGCGACGCGGCGTTGGCCGCCGTCACGCCGGGCTGAACGTTGACCTCTTCCCGCGCGTCCTGGCCAACGTCGGCGATGTAGAGGTCGCCTGTTGCGCGATCCTTGGTGATGCGCCAGGGGTTGCGGAGCCCGTACGCCCAGATATAAGGCCGAGGCCCGGCACCGGTCCGCAGCGGGTTGTTGTCGGGGACGTACAGCCCGTCGCCGTCGGTCGTCGAGGAATCGTTGACGTCCAGCCGCAGAAGCTTGCCAAGCCACTGGTCGAGATTCACGGCCCGATTGTTCGGGTCGTTGCCCGACCCGCCGTCGCCCGAGCCGACGTACAGCATCCCGTCGTCACCGAAGACCAGCGCCCCGCCATTGTGGTTGCCGAAGTCCTGGACGAACTCGATGATCGTCGTGCGGCTGGCGGTGTTGGCCGCGGTCGCCGTCGCGGGCGTGCCCGTGACGGTGAAGCGGTCGACGCGCGTGCTGAACGACCCGCCGAGAGTGGTGTAGTTGACGTAGAAGCGCCCGTTGGTCGCGAAGTTCGGGTCAAAGGCCAGGCCCAGCAGCCCGCGCTCCCCGCTCGCCGCCGTGAGGTTGAGGCCTGTGCTCGACACGTTCAAGAACGGCCCAGGGTTGATCGTTCCCGACGCGAGGTTCAGGATTCGGATCAGGCCGTTCTGCTCGACGATGAACAGGCGTGCGGTGTCGCCCGGCGGGGCATACACGCCCACGGGCTGGGCAAGTCCGGTTGCGACCGTCTGCGTGCGGAGTATCTGCGCCGAGGCCGTCGCGCTTGCGAGCAGCCCCGAGGCCAGGGCGAAAACTATACCGATCCAACGCCGAGCCTGCATCATGGCACGCCTACCTCTTGCAAAGGGGCCGCCCCGCGATTCGCACGGGCAAGGCCTCGGGGAACAGTCCGAAAACACGTCGAACGAGCGGACACCCGGGGTTCGTGCCAAATCGTCCGCCGGTTGCTGGCTCAAACATACACCCTGCCGGGGATTCGTCGATCCTCGGGGGCAAATTTGTCTCTGGAGCAGACCGTCCGTTGCCGCTTCGGCAAGGAGCTGGCGCCCCGCCGATCTATACTCCGGCTGGCCCCAGTTCACCCGCCGGAGTACCACCGATGACCACCGCCCCCTCCCGCCCGACCGCCCCACAGGCCCCCGCCGCTGGTCAGCCGAGGGGTATTGACCCGCAAACGGTGACAATCTCCGGTTTGGTCATCGACCCCGTCTACGGCCCGGATCGCCCAGCCGAGTCCATCAAGCACTTTGACCGGGACATCAACGCCCCCGGAAAGTATCCGTTTACCCGCGGCCTGTTCGCCGAGGGGTACCGCACCCGTCTCTGGACGATGCGCCAGTTCGCCGGCTTCGGCTCCGCCGACGACACCAACAATCGCTTCAAGTATCTCCTTGAACAGGCAAAGGTGGGGGGCTCGGGCGGAAAGGTGCAGGCCAACACCGGCCTCTCCACCGCCTTCGACCTGCCCACGCTCATGGGGCGCGATTCCGACGACGAGCTCTCCGCGGGCGAGGTCGGCCGCTGCGGCGTCGCCATCGACACCATCGAGGACATGCACCGGCTCTACGCCGACATCCCGGTCGGGGCCGTCACCGTCAGCCAGACGATCAACGGGCCCGCCGCCGTCATCTGGGCCATGTACCTGGCCATGGCCCGGCAGCGCGGCATCTCGTGGGACACGCTCGGCGGCACGCTCCAGAACGACATCCTTAAAGAGTTCCACTCGCAGAACGAGTTTATCTACCCGCCCGACCATTCCGTCAAGCTTGTGGTCGACACCATCGAGTTTCAGTCCCGCTTCGTTCCCAGGTGGAACTCCGTCTCGATCTCCGGCTATCACATCCGCGAGGCCGGCTCGACGGCCACCCAGGAACTCGCCTTCACCCTCCGCGACGGCATGGAGTACGTCGAGGCCTGCCTCGCCCGCGGCATGGACATCGATAGCTTCGCCCCGCGCCTGAGTTTCTTCTTCAACAGCCACAACGAGTTCTTCGAGGAGATTTGCAAGCTCCGCGCCGCCCGCCGGATCTGGGCCCGCGTGATGAAGCACCGCTACGCGGCCAAGAGCGAGCGGTCGTGGTTCATGAAGACCCACGTGCAGACCGCCGGCTGCTCGCTCACCGAGCAGCAGCCGCTGAACAACATCGTCCGCGTCGCCTATCAGGCCATGGCCGCGGCGCTCGGCGGGTGCCAGAGTCTGCACACCGACTCGATGGACGAGACGCTCGGCCTGCCCACCGAGCAGGCCGTCACCGTCGCCCTGAGGACCCAGCAAATTCTTGCCTACGAGACCGGCGTCACCCGCAGCGTCGACCCCCTCGGCGGCTCGTACTTCGTCGAGGCCCTCACCGACAAGATGGAGGCCGATGCGCTCGATCTGATCGACGAGATCGACCGCATGGGCGACTATGCCGACTGGAAGGCCGCCGATGGTGGAACGGCTCATCAGAGCCGTGGCTCCGTCCCCGCTCGGGACCTTACCACCCACCCCGCCTACCAACTCCGCCGCACCTTCGGCCGATGCGCGATTGCCGGCATCAACCGCGGCTATTTCCGCCGCCAGATCGCCGAGGCCAGCTATCGCTTCAGCCAGGAGTGCGAGGCCGGCGACCGCGTGATCGTCGGCGTCAATGCCTTCACCGAGGGCTCCGACGAGCGTCCCATCGACATCCTGCAGATCAGCCACGCCGTCGAGACCGACCAGTGCTCGCGGCTGGCGGCCTTCAAGTCGCGTCGCGACCGGGCCGGCGTCGAGGCCGCGCTGGACCGCATCCGCGAGACGTGCCGCAGCGGCGACCCGGCGAACGTCGCCCAGGGCCTGGCGAAGGACAACGTCATGCCCGCCCTGGTCGACGGTGCTCTGGCCAACTGCACGCTGGGCGAGATGGTGCAGGCGATGGCGGACGTGTATGGGCGGTACACCGGCGGGCCCGAGTGGTGAGCGGTGTCCGATAACTTCCGCTCAAAGCATCCCGAAGAACCCGCCGCCCTGGTCCTTGATCTTTCCCTGCTTGGCCAGCTCGTCCCACACATCCCGGGCGAACTCGCGGGGCGGGATGATCCCGGCCATGTTGGAGGACTTCCCGCTGGTGGTCGGGCGTCCGCCGCCGAGCTTTGATTCCTGATCGAGCTTTGTCAGTTTGTACCGCTTCTTGAACGCCGTCAGCGCGGTCTTGAGCAGGTGCTCGCGGGCCTGCCGCGGGTCGGGAGTGGGGGGAGTGCCGTCGGACGATGGGGTCGTCGGTTCGTTCATGGTTGCTCCTCGCAGGGCCGCCTCAATGCCCGCCCAAGTACGCCTTCCGGATCGCGTCGCTCTTTGCCAGCTCCTTCGCCGGCCCGCGCATTGCCACGCCCCCGACCTCCAGCACGACCGCCTCGTGCGCGACCTTGAGCGCCATATGCGCGTTCTGCTCGACCAGCAGGATGCTGGCCCCGCGCTCGTTGATCTCGCGGATGATCTTGAAGATCGTCTGCACGAGCTGCGGCGCCAGGCCCAGCGACGGCTCGTCGAGCAGCAGGAGTTTCGGACGGCTCAGCAGGGCCCGCCCGATCGCCAGCATCTGCTGCTCGCCCCCCGAGAGCGTGCCGGCGTTCTGCCTCAGCCGCTCCTTGATCCGCGGGAACAGCTCGAAGACCCGGGCCTTGTCGCGATCGATATCGGCGTGGTCGCTCCGCGTGAAGGCCCCGAGCGAGAGGTTCTCCTCGACGCTCATGTTCGCGAAGATTCCGCGGCCTTCCGGGCAGTGGGCGAGCCCAAGACGCAGGAGCTCGTCGGGCCGCAGCCCCGAGACGTCGCGCCCCTCGAACGTGATCGAGCCGCTGTGCCGGACCATCCCCGAGATCGCCCGCAGAGTGGTCGTCTTGCCCGCGCCGTTGGCCCCGATGAGCGTGAGGATGCGGCCGCGCTCGACCTTGAAGCCCACGTCCGAGATCGCGCGGATCGCCCCGTAGCGCACCGAGAGGTTCTTCACTTCAAGGATCACGTCCGGTGCCGCGGCGGAGCTGCCCGCGCCGCGCGTTGTCTCCATCACCGTCGCGTTCGCCCCGTCCCCGCTCATGGCTCGCCCTCCGCCACGGCGGGCTGGCCCAAATACGCCTCGCACACCTTGGGGTCGTTCTGGATCATCGACGGCTCGCCGAAGGCGATCGGGCACCCGTGGTCGAGCACCGTGATCTTCTCGCAGATCTCCATCACCAGGCTCATGTCGTGCTCGATGAGCAGGATCGCCAGCCCGAAGCGGTCGCGGATCTCGCGGATGGTTCGCGCCAGGGCCTGCTTCTCGCTGGGGTTCATCCCCGCCGCGGGCTCGTCGAGCAGCAGCACCCGCGGCTCGGTTGCCAGGGCCCGGCAGATCTCCAGCCGCCGCTGGTCGCCGTAGGGCAGGCCCTTGGCCTGCTCGCCCGCCATCGACTCGAGCCCGAAGACCTCGAGCAGCTCCATTGCGCGGTCGCGCATCGCCGCCTCCTGCGCGACGAAGCCCGGCAGCCGCAGCACCGTCTCGAGGATCGAGTGCCGCCCGCGGACGTGGCACGCCAGCCGCACGTTGTCGAGCACCGAGAGCTCGCCGAAGAGCCGGATGTTCTGGAACGTGCGGCTCATCCCCGCCCGCGCGATCTCGTGGGGCCTTAGCCCGTCCACGCGGCGGCCGTCGAGTTCGATGCTCCCTGTCTGGCTCCGATATACGCCCGTCAGCAGATTGAACGCCGTCGTCTTCCCCGCGCCGTTGGGCCCGATCAGCCCGTGCAGGCCGCCCGCGGGCACCTGCACCGTCAGGTCCTGCACGGCCTTGAGCCCGCCGAAGGCGATGCCCATGCCGCGGGCGTTGAGGAGCAGGTCGCTCATGTCCCACCCCCCGGCCCGCCCGGCCCGCCCGACCCGAGCGTCCTGCGGCGCTTGTCCGCGTCGGTCATCGGTCCGAAGAGCTCCCAGATCTCGCGGACCCCGAGGAGCCCGTTGGGCCGCAGGAGCATCACGAGAATGAGCATGATCGCGTAGAGCACAAGGCGATACTCGCCCAGGTCGATGCCCAGCCGCGCCTTGGCCCAGCCGCTGAGCACCGCGAAGCCCAGCAGCAGCACCGGGATCATCGCCATCGCGGCAACGACGACCCAGCCGCGGTTCCGAAGCCCCCGCAGCACCGCGGCCCCGATGCCCAGCGCCGCCGCCGCCGCCAAGCAATAGGCCCAGGCGTCCAGCACCGGCCCCGGCCCGCGCAGCACCTCGCCCAGCAGGCTCAGCAGGAGGGCCGAGAGGGCGGCGCCGCTCAGCGAGCCGAGCCCGCCGAGCACGACGAAGATGATGATGTCGAAGGACCGCTGGAACCCGGCGTCCTGGGGGCTTGGGTTGGCCCCCGTGTGCGCGTAGACGGCCCCGGCCACTCCGCCGAAGAACGCCGCGAGCACGAACGCCCGGACCTTGTACCTGGTCAGGTCGATCCCCATCGACCTTGCCGCGATCTCGTCCTCGCGGATCGACAGGAACGCCCGCCCGGAGCTCGACTGCTTCACACGGTACGCGACGACGCACGTCACGAGCACCAGCAGCCAGACCCAGAACAGCGTCGCGTACGCCGGCACGCCGTAGAAGCCCGTCGGCCCGTTGAGGCTGATGAGCGCCCTGATCGGATGCTCGCGCACGGCGGCGGCGGTGTCGATCTGCGAGGGCGTGAGCTCCAGCAGCACGCGGATGATCTCGCCGAAGCCCAGCGTCACGATGGCCAGATAGTCGCCGCGCAGCCGCAGCGACGGCAGGCCCACGAGGTATCCGGCCCCCGCCGCCACCAGCGCCCCGAGCAGGATGCCCGCGAGCATCAGCCCCGTGCCCTGGGCCGCGAAGGCCGGGTCGCCCGCCGAGCCATGGAAGAACAGCGAGCCGTAGTAGGTGATGGCCGCGGCGACATATCCGCCGATGGCCATGAACCCCGCGTGCCCCATCGAGAACTGCCCGGCGTAGCCGTTGACGATGTTCAGCGAGACGGCCGCGATCATCAGCACGCCCGCCCGCCGCAGCACGCTCTGCCAGTACTCGTCGACGCCCAGGAGCGGGAGCCCGAAGTGAACCAGCAGGGCCCCGAGCACGCACGCGAGCCACGGCAGCACCATCACCATCGGCCGAAAGCGGCGCGAGGCGGGGACCGCCGAAGTGCGTTGGCCGAGCGTGAGCATGCCCGCTACACCTTCTCCCGCACCGCGGCCCCGAGCAGGCCGTTGGGACGCACCAGAAGCACCATTATCAGGAGGCCGAACACATACACGTCGCGCAGCGGCGGATAGAACTTGGCCCCGAAGAACTCGATCGCCGCGATGAGGAAGCCGCCGAGCACGGCCCCCCGCACGTTCCCGATCCCGCCCACGACGGCGGCGACAAAGGCCTTGAGCCCCAGCAGCACCCACACGCTGCTGGCCGTCTGCTGCAGGCCCGGGTACTTCTGGGCGTAGAGGAAGGCCGCCGCGGCCGCCAGGCTTGTGCCCAGGATGAACGTGAAGCTGATGACGCGGTTGACGTTGATGCCCATCAGGGCCGCGGTCTCGGCGTTGAACGAGAGGGCCCGCATCGCCGCGCCGAGCTTGGTCCTGAACACCAGCACCTGCAGCGCCGCCATCAGCCCCAGCGAGCTCACGACGATCAGGACATCCGTCAGCCGGATCGGCACCAGCGGGCCCCGCACCAGCCGATACTCGACGCCGTTGGTGTCCGCGACGGACCGCCGCGGCGAGGTCGCCAGCTCCGTGCCCGGCTCGTATCGCCCGGGCTCGGCCGCGATCTGCAGGGTGTCGCGCCGCGTCTGACCGCCGCCCTCGCCCACCGCCCGATCGATGATCAGGCTGTGCGGCCGGTCGGCCACGATCTCGAGCGGGGCATCGAGCTTGACGAACCCGCGCTTCTCGGACACCAGCCGCCCGGTCGCCAGGGTCGTCTGGTTGATCACGCCGTCGGGCAGCAGCGCCGGCATGTTTCTGGGCGACGGGCCGAAGGGCAGGCTGGCCAGCGACTGGCCGTTCTCGCCCTTGGCCACGTCCACGAGTCGCAGTTGTCCGACGTTCTGCATGAGCAGCGAGACGCCGATCGCGGTGATGAGCACGTTGAGCCGCGGCGCTTTCCGCAGCGGGCGATACGCGAAGCGTTCGATGAGATAGCCCGTGAGCCCGCAGGCCAGCAGTGCCGCGGCGAGCACGATGAGGCCCAGCCACCAGGGGGCCCCCTCGGCCCCGATGCCCAGCCATCCCATGAGGACCGTCGCAACGGTGAAGCTGGTCCACGCCCCGAGCACGAAGATGTCCGAGTGGGCGAAGTTGATGAACTTAAGCACGCCGTAGACCAGCGTGTATCCGAGCGCCACGAGCGCGTAGAGGCTGCCGACGGTGATGGTGGCGATGAGCGTGTCGGCGTAGGCGGTCAACGTGGGGCGAGTTTAGCGGGTGTCCGGGAGGGAGGGGGGGAGGAGGGCACAGAGGGACAGAGGCACAGAGGAACAGAGGCACAGTGGGGCAAGACAGGGAGGTCTGTCGGGTTCGAAGCGCTCTGCTGGGCAGAATGCTGCTCCTGTACTTCCTTCGTGCCTCAGTGCCTCTGTCACTTTGTACCTTCGGACCAAGACGCCGACTCCTGCACATGCGGGAGTCGGCGCTTTGGTCCACAGGCGGGAACGCTGAAGAACCGGAGAACGCGGAGAAAACCAGAGTGTGGATCGGGTTTGAACCCGCGGGCCCTGCTCTCGTTTTTGCCGCCTCTCGGTCTCCCTGCGTTTCGGTCCTCCTTGGTGGTCTTCGGTCTCCCTTCGTCTTCCTTCGCGTTCAAACGGTTCACCCTCGGCCGCGATCCCTCGCGATCCGCCGCTTCCAGTCACTGTTTTTTCAACGCGAAGGAGACGAAGGAAGACCGAAGGCCGCGAAGCGAGGCTCAGGCGGGAACGCAGCGGGTCCGAAGGAGCCGGAGGAGATCGGAGGAGGGCCTGTGGGTTCGCACCCGAGTTCCCCGCCAGTTTTCTCGGGCCGCTCCGTGTGCTCTGCGTTCCGGCCTTGGCCGG
>Ga0105048_10015475_pt1 | contig 11838 bp, 10 predicted proteins | sample MAT05_FD_78382 | JGI IMG/M metagenome (GOLD analysis project Ga0105048, IMG submission 78382) | Freshwater microbial communities from Lake Fryxell liftoff mats and glacier meltwater in Antarctica - MAT-05 | ecosystem: Environmental > Aquatic > Freshwater > Ice > Liftoff microbial mat | place...
CTCGACTTTGGTATCTGTTTTGTTTTTATAAACCCCTGGCGGAGCATTTGCATCAAAACTCATAATGCGGATCATGGTGCCGATCTTGTCCCATGGGTAGACCACGATATGTGTTTTGTGAAAACGATGTACCTCCACTCTATTTGCTTGTTTTATTCTCCATCGCTTCAAGCAACACTCCAATTTACAGTTGATGCTTTTTAGATCTACTTTGTTGCGCGATGACAGGAATCCATAATGACGGATTTTCACAAAACGTTTTGGTAGTCCCGAATCACTCTTTTGATTTCTAAATAATCAAAGCAATTACTCAGAGCTGTCGTGATTCTCAAATTTACACAATAGAAAGTGAGTTCGAATTCATAAAGTTTATTGCGCTTTCTATTGCGTGATTTGAGTAATATGTGCATACAAAATCTACGCAGGAACTTACTCGTTTCGAGTGTAATTCTTTTTTAAACGCCACCAGTCGCATAGTCTTTGTAGGCGAATGGTACTTTTCCATCATTGACTTTTTTGATGCGGTGATTGCTGATTGCGAACTCAGGAGAATAACGATCGATGTAATCTATTACCTGCTTTGGACCGCCAAACGGTTGTTTTGCATACACCATCCAGTTCATGTTGTAGAGTTTTCTGCGCATTGCAACATCCATTCGTCCGCAATAGTGCAAGACCAAGGGCAAAAGCATGCTGTTGCCAAGCATCTTCGTCAGTACAAAATCCGAAACGAACATTGTCGATAAATTCCAAAAGATGCAGATACACAAGAAGAGAATTACGATAGAACAGTTGGCCTCATATGTTCGCCCAATAGCGCGTGGGCTGATCAACTACTAAGGCAAATTCTCGACGGGACATTTGCGTTTTAGTTGGAACAACCTCAACAAGCGGTTGATGAAATGGGGTCAATAGGAAAAGGGACTTCATGTTATGGCAAGTTTGAAATGCCTAAGGAAAAAGTATAAGGCAAGTCCGAATCTTTTTCCTCACTGGGCATTGGTTTATCACCATGGGTGCACGCTGTAGTGTTATCCTTCATTTGTGCTTGCCACTATGTGGACTCAACCACATTGTGGCAAGTAAGAAGAGCTCCCGAATGGCAAGGGACGCGCGTATGAGGTGAGAGTCTCAAGCACGGTTCCGTCAGAACGCAGGGGTGAAATTCCCTTGCGTGACTCGATTAGCTGCGCCCTTTGCGCAATATGTTAAGGACACATCCGTTCGATGAAAAAAGATAAAAAAAATGAAAAATTACTCATCTATAATCATATTGTTGATTCTCACAAAAATCGGTTACACACAAAACACTAATCTTGATTATAAATATGCTTTAAAGGTATATAATTTGACAACTTTTGAAGAGCACACTAGGTCTAGAAGACTAAGCGACACGGCTTCCTATCGTTTACAGTATACATCGACTGTATTACAAATACTTCATCCAACAATTGCTATCCAATGGAAAACGAGTAAAAATAATTTTCACGAAATTGAGTTAACAAGTTTAATGTTGGGTAAACTCGGAGCAAAAACCGAAATTATAAATGATACAACTAACATCGGTAAAATATTAAATGGAAATGACTTAATAACAACAGCAATTTCTATTCGTTATGAATATATTTTAAATTTCAATAAATCAAAAGACAGGAAACTTGTACCTTCTTTAGGTTTTGGAGTTAACTCATATTACAGACAAAATAACTATACCCCCAAAATATCAAGCTCATTTCCAACATCGGAAAAATATCTTGGAATTAGAACGTTTATAAATCCTAGACTAACATATTACTTGACTTCAAATTTTTTTATTGATGTAAATATTCCTATTTGCTTTTTTGACTCTTATTTTCTCACAGACAAAGAAGATAATCCTACAATTCCTGTGCAAGAAAGAACAATTAACTCATTCAACTATAATCAATTTCCAAAAATATTTAGTGGGCGAATAGGCGTTGGACTAAAACTTTGACAAGAAAAGCAGCTAACATACAAGAATCAAACGCGTGAAATGCACCGGAGCAGCGATTTGATCCTGCTCGCTGCTAGTAAGTGTTGATAGCATAGGAGCATGAATGCCAAATTGTAAAAAGCACCTATTTATAAAGAACGTTCCAGAGGCTTAAGTTGGCGAGAATTTTTATTGATCGGGACTTTCAACCTTTTCGATTAACTTTTACAAAACCACTCTGCACGCTGGATGCGGGCACCGAAGTTGCGCGCACCATGCATTGTGGTTCTTTGTATTGTGGCGATCAAAATCACATTTTCCTTTGCCAATGTCTAGTAGGTTTTCATATATTTATTGCTTGAATAATCAACGGTTAGATGTTTTTAAGGGTAAGCGGTTTTTCCACACTCTGAAATTAGCATTAATTTTAACAATACTTCTAGTAAGCAAAAAAAATGAAAAATATAGTTGCAATCCTAGTACTACCTTTTCTCGTATATGGATAACAGAACCAAGTGGTGCGTTGCCGATGCACGAATAATACCAAAATCATTTATTAACTGGTCCAAAAGGAATGATTAATAAATTGCTTTAACAATGCCGTTACTACATTCTAATAGTTTAATGAGGCAAAGCCAATTTTGGACTCAATAGAATGTGTTTAAGGTATAATTTAGGGTTTTCCGTCCACCTTTGCCGAAGCCAAGTGATGGCCTCTTCATTTGATTCCAATCATGAGATTGTTTCTCGAATCACTTATCCGCTCTGGAAGGATAGATCATATTAGAATTGTAGCGTCCTTGGGATTGACCATTGTAAAATTATGAAATGGCTTACTAGCCATTTCATAATTACAATGGGCCAACATTCATAAAACAAAAATCACACGTTGCTTTGCCGATTTCAATAAGGCTCTCATATATTTATTCCTTGAATAATCAACGCAACCGATTTTCAAGGATAGGAGGTTTTTTCACATACATCCCCACCCGTGTTGGATTCTGACGATAGCTTTAATTTTTTAAAACCCGACAATGATTGACAAACTCAAAACATATTGCAAGACAAAAGTTCCTTTTACAAGCGAGGAACTTACTATTATTGACGACTATTTTGAAGTGCGATTTTTAAAGAAAAAAGAGTTTTTACTGAAAGACGGAAAAGTTTGCGATTTTATTGGATTTATCGCTGACGGAGCAATTAGACATTTTCATATTAAAGACGGCATAGAAAAAACGTGCGACATTTCATTTGAAAATTCTTGGGTTACTGACTTCCAAAGCTTCAATCAAAATACTATTTGCATTATGAATTTGCAAGCTATGGAAAATACCAACGTATTTATTATAAGAAGGGCGAATCTATATAAATTATACAAAGAATGCAGTAAGTACGAAACTTTTGGACGCCTTATGGCAGAACAAGTCGCACAAAGGGCTACCGAAATTGCAATGTCACTTTCTTCAGAAAAACCCGAAGAAAGATTTCGAAATTTGATTGCAAAACGAACCGACTTATTTCAAAGAGTTCCTCAAAAATATATTGCTAATTATTTGGGTATAAGCCCCGAGAGTTTGAGCCGAATCAGAAACAGAATATTGCAAAAGGAAAAGTCTTAACTTAAGACATCGTTTTAGGCTTACGGTAATCGCAGGTTTGTATCTCATCAAAACAATAAAAAAATGAAATACAAATTATTCACTTTAATCATTATGGCAATGACAATTACACGCAGCTTAACAGCTCAGCAATTAGACTTTACTCAGGTCAAAACGTATGAACATATATTAGATGATGTTATGGAAATTATTGATTCTGCCGAACTGAAGATAAAACTCAAAGAAGTGGAAAAGCAATTCCTACAAGAACCTAACGAAATAAACAAAGTTAGACTTGGCATAATCTACCACGAGACGGCATTAAATCTTGGGTTTATATCAAAAACAACATTTACAGGATATTCCCAAAAAAGCTATGATGTTTTAACTGAATTGTACCTTGATGTTAAGACGACTAAAGAATTGTTGCCTTTTGTAACTTCCTATAGAGCATCTGCTCTCTCTTTGGTTGGAGGAGAAACAACAAAACTTAGCTTGGTTGGTGATGCTTTTAAACTTTTCGAAGAGAGCATTCAAAAATACGGGGATGTAAGTTATTCCCCAGAATTTCTAAGAGGAAGTGTGTCTGAAAATTTACCCTGGTTTTTCTTTTCGCAAAGAAAATTTGCAAAAATTGATATGCAATCGATTATAAATAAACAAAACAAAATTAGTGAATACGCCAATTGGAAAATAATGAGTTTTACTTATTGGACGTGGGCAAGTCAACATCAAGAAAAGAAATTTAGAAATGAAGCCATTTCATATCTCGATAAGGCGATTGCATTGGACCCTAATTACAAGGCAGGGCGACAAAGAGCAGAGGAATTAAAAGCCAACATGATGAAATAAAACTACAGCTAATCGAGTAAGACTGGGAAATTTAACCCCAGCGTCGTGGCAATCCGAATATCAATCGGGATGTTCTTAAAACTATCGGTTATTCGTGTTAGAATTTTTTTATAATTGTGCTTGTGAGGGCTTCGCCAGTCACACTGCTCTTCAGTATTTTGTTTATGTATAAAACACCTTTTCCACGTCATTGGATAAATGGCCATAAATACAAAACAAGTTACAATCTAGTTTTTCCATGCCAAGGTAAGGTCGTCTTCCATAAATTTGGCCATTGCATAATCATTAATAATTAACAATAATTTTTAAGTGGGGAAAGTTTTTTCTCATGCAATACGCCCTTGCGGGTCTATGAATTTAGTGGCTAGGCCATGACAAAACAAACCGAAAGACCATAATACAAAGAAGAGAAATATGAAAACATTTTTAATAATACTCGGTTTGATAGTTTTAGTTTTTATAATTACAGCTTGCATGCCAGCTATACAAAAACCACAGTCCGACAAAGACATAACCAGACCTTCAAAAACAAACTTACCTAAACAAGAAAAACAAAAGACAAAATTGTTGTTGTTGAGGATGTAACAAAGAAAGAAATTGATAGTGTATTGAGTGGCTTTTGCAATATGTACAATAAGGAAAGTTTTCTTGCTCAACCTAGACTTTACCAATTAAACGAATGACAATTTGCTATAACATTTCCATTCGACATTGAATTTTAAATTTATTGCTACTTCGTTAATTATGTTCACTATAGTTACATGACAGCGTGGTTCAAAATTTAGTTGTCGCTAAAATGAATATGCAATCTCTTCAAAAAGCAACAATGACGGGCCCCGAAAAAGAATCCATAATCACTCAAATCATGAATCTCCTAGAGGAATCTACCATTGAGATACGACGTATTTCGCATACTATTATGCCTGCTAGCTTCGATAGAGATGGACTAGGGAAAGTGGTAAAAGAATTGGAATATAAATTGATCAACTCAAACATTCGTATCGAGGTTTTTGACAACGGTGACTTTACATCACTGCCTAAAAACATGGGCATTATTGCTTATCGAATCATTCAAGAATGAGTTCAGAATGCTTTGAAATACGCCGAAGCATCAATCCATACATATTACCATCGTGGTAGAAAATGGAAAATTGGAAGCATCAATAGAAGATGATGGTATTGGGTTCGATCAAAATCAGAATAACAACCAAGGAAAAGGATTAATTTCAATAAGACAAGAGTTGAAAATCTTGATGGAAATTTCCATATCGATTTTACATAAAATAAAGGTACTTCTATTTTTTTTCAATTACCAATTACGAATTAAAATGTTAGAAACACGCCAAGATTATATAAGACTTGCCCTTTTGGATGACCATCAGATTGTGATAGATGAACTGAAAATATTACTCAAAAATGAAGAGCAGTTTGAAGTAGTACTTGAATGCACGAAGAGTGCGCTCCTCCTTCAACAACTCCCACATCAGTCAGTAGATATACTTATTACAGACCTGATTTAACCCAAACAGATGAGCGGCAGCGAAGTTGCTGAAATTGTCAAATCACGATTTCCCAATATTCGCGTACTGGCTCTAACCATGGACGAAGACTCTAAAGTGGTGCATCACCTTTCGGAAGAAGTCAAGAGAGAGGGATTTCTTTCAAAAGGTGCCAGACGAGACAAATTACTCTTAGATCTCACTACAATCGGCAATGGCGGTAACTAGTACTCCAATGAAGCGTTGGGACTATTAAAATATTTTAGTAGAATCGAACAAGAAAGGAATCGTTTGCAATTGTCAGGACGAGAATTTGAAGTTGTAAAATTCATAGAAAGACATTTATCGAATAAACAAATCGCAGAAACACTATTTATCAGTGAGCGCACGGTTGAAACGCATAGGAAGAATATATATCGGAAAACCGAGCAAAAAGGCGAAGCAGCGCTGATAGACTTTTTGAGAAACAACGGAATTCTAAATGGTCAATCATAGTTTACATCGTATGCACATTCAAAAGAATGCAAACTCTTTTATGTGCAAGCAGCAGCAAATGCGGGAACAGAAGCTGCTTCAGTCTATTGGAGTGAAACGGTATTAGAAAATTACAGATACCCATCACCAATTTAGTCAGTTCTCCTGTAGCAATCAGAACATTTAACATGGATAATGACAGTGATATCGATCCATTATATTCTTCACAAATAGACAATCGAATTGGTCGGTTAAAAATTCCTTTATTGATTGCGATGGATCCTATTCTACGTAGATTGAAACTATTTGTCCTAGCGACATTATCTTTTTGGCAGAGCTATTTGTTTCGGACATCGGAATGCACACAGAAACACTCATCTCTTTATCCGGTTGTGACTGTGTTTCCGTTTTTATGATCAATCATTTTACCACAACAACCTTAAACAATGAGCAGTCCATCAATACCCTCACTGCAACTTCCTCTATCGCAAATTATCAAGGGTAGTACAATGAAAATCTTTTTACGGAAGAAAACAGCATCACAATTGATGCCGCGGAGTAAGGCATCGGAAATTATGCAGTTGAGGCTCTAGATAATCAAGGCTGTATATTATCTTCCACAACATTTGTTGTGACAATTCTTGTTTCCGTTGCAGAAGAATCTACCCTTGAAGTAAAAATTTCCCCCAATTCTTTTTCTTGTCAAATAACTTTAAAAAGTTTAATCACTATCACAACCATTCGAATAATGAATATCTGGCCGATTATATTTTTTTTAAATCCGACAACAATAATCAAAAGTAAACAGCACATGGATACAAGTCATTTCAAAACCAGAATTTATTTGTTGAAATGCTCAAAATCGAATGGAGACATTCGTAGGACATTGATAGAAAAAACGAGCGTTCAGTAACCAATTATACAATTAGCATATACAATATAGACGAACATCGGGGTCGCCTTCTTGTACCATTTGCGTGCAGCTATTATCGCAATACAAAAGCAACTTATTAAGGCTTTTTTTGTAATGATTAATAAAATGCTTTGGTAACGCCGTAATCGCATTCAATACGGTTCAGTGTGGCAAAGCCGACATAGTGCGGTTGCTACTTACTGAATGGTTTAGAGTATTTTTACCAATAATTCCATTGTCTCGTGAATCCAAAGCGCAGAGCAAAGCTCAAATCGAACCAAAACGTTAATCCACATGCAAAAAAAAATAATTGACAACCATCCTTTTATTTCCTACGAAAAAAAAACCTATGAGGCCGAGGAAATGGCTGAACGTAGTCAGCGTTTTTTTGACTGGATTGATACCAGAAGGACTGTTCGTGATTTTTCAGATAAATATATACCTGAGCAAATAATTGAAAATATAATTCTTTCTGCCTCTACCGCTCCTTCGGGCGCACACAAACAACCGTGGACATTTTGTGTAGTAAAAAATCCTGAAGTGAAAGAGCAAATCCGCATTGCAGCCGAAAAAGAAGAGAAAGAAAGTTACGAAACTAGAATGACAGATGAATGGCTTAAAGATCTGCAGCCAATAGGAACTGACTGGCACAAACCATTTTTAGAAACCGCTCCTTATCTGATCGTTGTTTTTAAAAGAAGCTATGAAATGGAAAATAATTACAAACATCAAAATTATTATGTAACCGAAAGTTGTGGTATTGCCTGTGGTTTTTTGCTTACAGCGATTCACGATGCCGGTTTGGTTGCATTGACTCATACACCAAGCCCAATGAATTTTTTGTCAAAAATTTTAAATCGTCCTCCCAATGAAAAGCCATTTCTACTAATCCCTGTTGGTTATCCTTGTGAAGAATGTTGGGTTCCAGATTTAAAAAGAAAAAATATTTCAGAAATATGTGTTTGGATTTAGAGTTAATTAAGAAGGACAATTGTTTCAATGATAAAACAAACTGGAGCAGATCCATGTATAACCAAAGTTGAATAACTCGCTTCGCAGGTACCTTTGCGTTTCAATCAGTAACTTAATACTTGTATAAAGATCCCTTGTAGTCGATCCAATAATACCTTATCGGTATTTGTTCAAATTTAATAAATTAACATGAAATTCATTTTATGTAACAGCATACCTTTTCTTTCCTTACTAGATTCATTTGGTCCAAACCATTTTATTAATTACAGTGCTATATGCCCTTGTGATTGATGTTTACCACGATACAGCGAAACGGAATTGGTCTAATGTACAGATCTAAACGGTATTGAACTACAGTGAATAACTACACAGCAATAAAGTTTCTTTTTTTCACTATTCATATCATTTTATACCAAAATGAAACATACATTAGTCAAAAAAAAGTTTGATTATTTTGATATAATGCCGACGAATACAAGTATTCATAACAATCGAAAGAAACGAAGATTACTCTTTTACACTTGTCCATTCGGTATTACACAACTTTTATACATTCGATATGCAATACCACGAGTGAAGCAACAATATTTAAGTTTTTGATTGAGGTAGTTTGAAACTTTACAGCACATTTTTTTTGCTGAGCTTGCATTTATTTATTGTAATCGCAAAATCAGATTTGAATTGCTCAAGCTCTTTGTCAAAAAGAACGTGAACTATCCGTGAACTCTTTGGTATAATATTGTAATTAACTGACACCGCAGGCATATGGAATCAATATTGGTAATAGAGGATGATGAATATCTTAATGACCTGTTACAAATTCATTTACAAGATTTGGGATTTAACGTTGAACATGCTTCGGACGGTTTAACAGGTTTAAACATGGCGATGAAAAAAAGCTATGCCATGATAGTGCTCGACATTATGCTTCCACAAATGGATGGCATACAGGTTTGTCAGCGTCTGAGAGCCAAAGACAATATGACGCCAATACTTATGCTAACAGCCAAAAGCGAGGAGTTTGACAAAGTACTCGGACTAGAGTCCGGAGCCGACGATTATCTTACAAAACCATTTGGCGTGAGAGAATTTTCCGCAAGGGTAAAAGCTTTGATCCGTCGCAGTAATGGAGCACTTTTACCATCAACCGACTCTACTATAAAACGGTACAATGAGTTGACGATAGATTTTTCCAAAAGAAAAGTACTCGTCAAAGACAAAAAAATAGCTCTTGCTCCAAAAGAATTTGATTTACTCGCCTTACTTGCAAAAAATGCAGGCAAACACTTTTCAAGAGAACAACTGCTTGAACAAGTTTGGGGTTACGAATTCGAGGGATATGAACATACCGTAAGTTCTCATATCAACAAAGTGCGAACTAAAATTGAAACTGAGCTTTCGAATCCGAAATACATACTTACAGCTTGGGGACTGGGATATTGTTTTAACGACGAACTTCCCTCAGCATAATGCCACTTTTATGATACGCAATACACTTTTCTTTCGCCTTGCTTTGATGCTACTTGCGCTTATCCTAATCGTAGGTACATCGTATATCATGTTAACTGCTTATGCGGCCCGAAACTACTTTCTTGAGACCACACAAAAGCTCAATTCATCAATAGCCGAACATCTGATTCATGAAGTGAATCCCTTTAAAAATGGTAAGGTTAACGATGAAGCTCTAGGCATCATAATGCACAGTATGATGGCAGTAAATCCGACAATTGAGGTATATTTACTTGATGCCGAAGGAACAATACTTTCGTTCGTTGTGCTCGATAAAAAAGTCAAACAAAAGTCTGTTGACATTGCACCGTTAAAAGAATTTATTACTTATAAAGACAAAAAATTTGTTCGGGGTGATGATCCGCGAAATCCAGGAAAAAAAGTTATATTTTCTGCCTCACCAGTAAATGAAAACAACACGTTGATGGGATATGTTTACATCGTACTTCAGAGCGAAGAGTATGAAAATATTACTTCCGCCGTGTTTGGAAGTTACTTTTTGAGCATTGGAACAATTGGTTTTGGCATCGCTCTCCTTGTATCATTTTCTTTAGGTTTGATACTCCTCTACATGCTTACTAGAGGAATTCGGAAAATACAATCCGGCGTACAATCCTTTGAATCGGGGGATTATCAATCGCGCATCGCTACAAGCGGTAATGATGAAATGGCACAGCTAGCCGCAAGCATTAACTCCATGGCCGATACCATTATGCGCAACATGGACGATCTAAAACAAGTGGATGAACTTCGCCGAGAATTGATAGCTAATGTATCTCATGATTTACGAAGCCCTATGGCAGTGATTCATGGTTTTGTTGAAACATACATGATGAAAAAAGACACGCTTTCGCAGGAAGAACAAAAAAAATATCTCGAAGCAATATTGATCAACAGCGAAAAACTTCGAAAGCTTGTATCAGATCTTTTTGAACTTTCAAAATTAGAGGCAAAACAAATAGCGATAAAACAAGAACCTTATATAGTGAATGAAATGCTTTTTGAAATGTGTGAACAGTTTGCCGTGATAGCCCGAAACAAAGGCATTTCTATGAAAGGAGAAATTCCGCCAAAAATGCCATTAATTTATATCGATAGCGCGTTGATTTCAAGGGCTCTTCACAACTTGCTCGACAATGCGATCAACTACACGGGCACAGGCGGAGCAATTAAACTAGTAGCAAAAGTTGACCAAGAACATGTACATATACAAATTTCAAATACTGGAGCTGGAATAAGCGAAAATGACATACCACATATTTTCGACAGATATTACAAAGCATCTAATCAAAAAACACAACAAAGCACCGGACTTGGCCTAGCCATTGCCAAAAGAATAATAACATTGCATGACGGAGATATTCACGTAAAAAGTTTGCCTGGAATAGAAACAACATTCAGCATCCAATTACCATTTCATTCGAATCTACAATTCAGTAAATGATACGATTTAATAAAAAAATCGATCTGCAGTTTATTCATCTTGTTGAACAATAAACTAACTCTTCATGAACTTCACGTGAACTTTTATGTACAGTTTTGCTTCATAAATTTTAAATCAAAAAAAGATGAATCAAATTAAAATCTCCGTTATCCTGCTAGCAACTTTAGTTCTGGCTTCATGCAAAAAAGAAGAAGAAGAAGAAATTGTAATAACACCAGTCGAAACTGCTCTCAATCCGGCCACGGCGCCTGTGCAAGCAGTTGACCGATTCAGTTCAGATGCCGGAACGCTTATGATTCGCGACGGCTCTAACGGATTGCCTGCTACTAACTCCCCCATCAACTTTGATCAAGCGCCATTCATTACACATGGTTTTGGCCCGGCTGGCGAGCATACTGCCTATTACAATTTTGACGTTATGCCAATCGATCCTGCTCCTATCTATGTTCTTTTCAGGTCAGGAAGTGATTCCCCAGTGGAAGGACAACTGAATATTGTGGATGTTATACCCGGATCTACTTCATACAACGACTTTTGGAATGTAGTAAAGGTCACTGTACCTTCGAACTATTTGGCTAATACTGTATCGAGCGTTGCTCAGATCATTTCTAAGGGCTATGCCA
>Ga0105048_10015477_pt1 | contig 11837 bp, 13 predicted proteins | sample MAT05_FD_78382 | JGI IMG/M metagenome (GOLD analysis project Ga0105048, IMG submission 78382) | Freshwater microbial communities from Lake Fryxell liftoff mats and glacier meltwater in Antarctica - MAT-05 | ecosystem: Environmental > Aquatic > Freshwater > Ice > Liftoff microbial mat | place...
ATTCTCCTTCCAGTTTCCCTTCCAGTTTTCCTTCTAGTTTTCCTTCCAGTTTCCCTTCCAGTTTCCCTTCTATTCTCCCTTCTGATTTACCCTCCATTTGTGCCGTTTCAAGCATGCTTTGAGAGATGTCCAGATTTTTCAAATGAGCCTCGTAATTTATTTTTTCAGTTATTGTCATAGCATCTACTTTTAATTGTGCTTCCACTTTTTCCAATCCTTTGGCCTTGAAAGCTACTGGTAAATCATTGTTTTTAAGATAGTAAACCCACTCATCAAGAGATTCTTTAGCGATGTTATCAAAGTTATTCACTTTTATGATAAAATACTCAGGGTAGATTTGATGAATCTGAGTTTTACCAAATTTTTCAACCTGATTTTTATTGAATTGAAGTATATCGTCATGGTGAAGTCCGAGAAAGACATTCTTAGCATGGTAAATATAATCCAATCCCTGACCCAAATCGAAGTAAACAATATTAATGGAGTAAACTTTTTTTACCTGTCCATAGGGTTCACCAGCTTTTAGATAATCTGTTATGAGTTTTGATGTGCCATACAGCATTCTGTGGAAATAGTCATGCTCACTGTAGTATTGGAGTTCAATAAGAAAGATTTCTCCTTTTTGATTTATACATACAATATCCACTTTGTTGGTTTTATCAAGTGCATGTTCCGGATTGGACTCAGATTCAGGGATATGCTGGATTTCTACGTCCTCTTTCAGTAATTCGCTTAGAAAACCTTCCAAAATGCCATAGTTAGCCTTTTGGCGTAGCAGCCTTTTAATAGCCCAATCAAAAGAGATCACAGGACGCATAATAAGATAAAATTATAACTTTTAATTATAATATCGTAATTAAATGAATTTTTTAAACGATTTCCTCCTTTTCGATTGCGATAATTTGATACTTTTTGTAGAGAAGGCTTACAAGTCAATTAACTTTAAGAGGGGGGTCATTAAAGCTAAGAAGTTTTTCCAAACCTTTTTTAATAGGGTAGCAAAAATTTTTTAACAAGATGTGACACATATTTTTAATTGTCAAGATTGTAAAGAGATGGAAGTAAACCGTATAAACCTTTTCTTTGTAATAATTTTTCTCATTAAAAACTATCTTATGTCGCTACAAGTTGGCCAAAAGGCTCCTGAATTTACATTATTCAATTCCGAAAAAAAAGAAATTTCTTTAAGTGGATTTATCGGCAATCCGGTGCTCTTGCTTTTTTTTCCACAGGCTTTTACCGGAGTTTGTACCACTGAACTGTGCACAATTCGCGATAATATGGCTCAGTACAACGCAGTAAATGTCAACGTGCTTGGGATTAGCGTGGATAGTGTTTTTACCCTTGCTAAATTCAAGGAAGAGCAATCCTATAACTTCGATTTGCTTAGCGATTTCAATAAGGAAGTTTCAGAAGCCTATGCTGCCATCTATGAATCTTTCGCATTTGGAATGAAGGGTGTCAGCAAACGTTCTGCATTTTTAATTGATGCGGAAGGAATGATTGCTTATGCCGAAGTACTCGAAAGTGCTGGAGATCAGCCTGACTTTAAAGCTATACAGTCTGCTATTGAAGCATTGTAAAATGATTGCTAACTAAAGCAATAATACGTTCCGCTTTTTCCCAATATTCCTAAAAAAACCTGCCAATGAGTATAAAATGCTCCTTTCTGGAACTTTTTTGTAAACTAATGGCAGGTTTTTCTTTTTTTTAGTAAGAATACAGAAAGGTTTGTTTAATTTGCAAATCTTATCTATATCTATTTGAAGTTTCTGACTTTAATATCATTCTTTGTTCTGTCCTGCACCATGGGTGTACAGGCACAAAAAGTATGGGATGGATCATACAATCAAAAAGAGAAGGAAAAGCTCCTTGTAAGATTTTTCCCTAACCCTGCCATAAACTTTATAAATTTTGAATTCCGGGAAATGCCTCCATCAGGGTCATCATTACAGATTTATAGTTTTTTGGGTCGTCAGGTTGCTATTGCGCCGGTAAATGCAAGAAGAATAACTGTAAATGTGAGTGAGCTATTTCGGGGTCTCTATGTATTTCAAATAATTACACCATCCGGCAAAATATTTGAAACAAACAAATTTCAGGTGAGTCACTAAACAGTGTGGTATAGGGGATACTTAATCTTTGGCATCATAATAAAGCTAGCAGTTGCTGTTAAAATGCGAAATTTATTATTGCGTTGCACAGAAAATGCTTTCCAGGTTTACACAGAGATATTCATTTTGCTTTACAAACAAAATGGTAAATTATGTAACGATTGAGTGACTTAAACAATTTCCTTATTATTCTCCCGAGTATTGTTGTTAATCAATAGTTGATGGGATGGCTCATCTATCTGATTGTTTAATAAAAGTCCACCAAAAACAGGTAAGTTTAAATGTTCGCTTTCGAAGAATAATAGTTCATATCTTCGACAAATAGCAGCTTACTCTTCGGAAAATAGGAAGCGTCAAAACCAAGGCTTCCTATTAATTATTTTATTCCGGGGTAAACCTTAAGTGCTGCTTCAAGGCAATCCATCGCCTTATCAAGCGCTTCTACATTTAGCACATATGCCAATCTTACTTCTTGCTTGCCAAGTCCCGGTGTACCGTAGAATCCGGTTGCCGGAGCCAGCATAATGGTTTGTTCTTCATAACTGAATGATTCCAATAACCATTGGCAAAAATGGTCGCTGTCCTCAATGGGCAATTGTGCCATGGCATAAAAGGCTCCCCCAGGATTTGGGCAAAATACACCTTCCATAGCATTCAATCGGTTTACTACAAGATTGCGGCGTCGAAGATATTCAGCTTTTGTATCGGTGAAATAGTCAGGAGGCAGATCAACTGCAGCTTCGCCGGCTATCTGGGCGAAAGTTGGCGGACTAAGCCTTGCCTGGGCAAATTTCATTACGGTATCGAGTACCGCCTGATTACGGGTTACCAATGCTCCAAGCCTTGCACCACAGGCGCTGTACCGTTTACTAATGGTATCCATAATAACGAGGTTTTCATCTGCTCCTTCCATTTGTAGTACACTTAACAACTCCCCGGTATAGCTAAATTCGCGATAAGCTTCATCACTAAAGAGATAAAGATTGTTTTTCACAACAATCTCTTTAAGGCTTTCAAGTTCTTCCCGGCTGTACAGATAGCCAGTAGGATTGTTGGGATTGCAAATAACAATAGCTTTTGTAGCCGGGGTAATAAGTTTTTCGAAATCGGCAATAGGAGGCAAGGCATAGCCGCTTTCAATATAAGAGGTTACAGGTACCACTTTTACGCCGGCTGCTACAGCAAATCCATTGTAATTGGCATAAAATGGCTCTGGCACAATCAATTCATCGCCTTCATCAAGGCAAGCCATAAACCCAAACAAAATTGCTTCACTACCACCGGTGGTTACAATAATCTGTTTGTGAGTAACTGCTACGCCAACCGATTGGTAATAAGATACAAGCTTGCGGCGGTAGCTTTCATTGCCTGCACTGTGACTATATTCAATAACCTTGATGTCGGCTTGCTGAATAGCCGCCAATATCATTGGGGGCGTTTCTATATCGGGTTGGCCTATATTAAGATGATAGACAATAATACCTCGTTTTTTAGCAGCTTCGGCAAATGGTACTAATTTACGGATAGGACTTGAGGGCATGGCTTCCCCTCTTTTACTTACACTAAGCATGGTCATTGAAACACGTATAAATGGATAAATAATGATCTTTTCCTTTTCTGTACATTCAATTTAGTAAAAAATTTTGAACAAAGAACTGTAAAGTTAGCCGAAGCAAAGCGCATTTGGGAAATGCTGTTGGAGATTACCACGTAAAATGAGTAAAAAGGGTAGGCAATTAAGATGTCTGATTTTTATTAAAATCTTATCTGGTTTTGAGATATGTGATTGAGAAAGTGTTTCAGGTACTGTCTGATGTAAGGGTTGAAAATATTTTTTTAGGTTGTAATAATCACAATTACGATATATTTTTTTCAGGTATTTCTTTTTCTCATTGAAGATATTTCCATTTTGCAAAGAGTTAAATAGCCTTTTTTTGGTCTATGGCTAACATGCATAAAATCTTCGTTAGTATTTTTTAGAAGAAATCCCATAATATTTAAGATCAATGCCAGATCTCTTAAAATAGAAAAAGAACCCCTCGGCCGTGGGGTCCTTTTTCTATTTAATCTATTGAAAATGAAAAAAAAAATGCTAAGCTACAACTTCGCCGGAAATGGAAAGTACCACAGGATCATTGTCATTGACAAGCTTTACTGTAATTTTCTTGGTAAACACTCCCATAGTTTTGCTATCAAAGGTCACCTTAATAATACCTCCTTTACCGGGTTGAATAGGTCTTGGAGGAAATTCAGGCTTGGTGCATCCACATTCGGCGGTAGCATCTTCAATTATTACTGTTTTGGTTCCATTATTTACAAAAGAGAATTCTATAGTTACCGGCTGATTCTGCTTTATTTTTCCAAAATTATGTGTGCTTTTTCCAAAATTAAGTCCATCTGCCGACAATTCTAGTGCAGGTTTTGCAAAAGCAAGCACACTTGTCAACAATATGGTAAATATTAATGTCAGATATTTCAAATTTTTCATAGCAAATTATTTTAACTTCTTTTGGGCAAAAACAAAACTTATAGTTTCACCTTGCCCAAACTACCGTTACCGGGGGCTGGAGCTGCCGGAACAACCTCTACTTCGCCGGATATGTAAATTACTTTTTCTTGTCCATCATTATAATAAATGGTTATTGGTTTAATGAAGGTACCACTAGCGGCAGCGTTGAACCCAACCTTAATCTTTACAACCTCATCTGCTTTATATGTGCCGGCTTTAAATTCGGGCGTAGTACACCCACATCCTGCCTGCACCATTTCAAGTTTAAGCGGATTTTCTACTCCTTTTAGCTCGAAAAATGTATAAACGGGCGTTCCCTGAGGGATTTTACCAAAGTCATGCTTTTCTTCACTTAGCCAAAGAGGAACTTTTTTAGGTTCCGTATTCTGTGCCTGCCCCGCCACAGTTATCAGTAATAGAGCTGTCAGACAACCCAACAAATATTTTTTCATGGTTTTATTATTTTAAAAGGCTAAAATATTTCATTTTCGATTACATAACGTATTTTTCGTGTTAAATATTTTGACCATGTTAATATCCGTTTGCTTTGCGGTTGGTTAAAAAAGGCTTATGAACCGCTACATTTGCGTTATGGAAACATCAATTGCTGCCAATCAATCTGCGGAGGCGTTGTCTTTCGAGAGCTTCCGGGCTGAAGTTTTGAAAGACTACAGGCTTGCCAGAATCAGTCGCGAGGCCAGCCTTCAGGGACGTCGTGAAGTACTCACCGGAAAAGCGAAATTCGGCATTTTTGGAGATGGGAAGGAAATTCCACAAATAGCTTTGGCTAAATTTTTTCAACCGGGCGACTGGCGAAGTGGATATTACCGTGACCAAACCTGGATGATTGCCCTGGGAATGGGTACTTTAGAGCAATATTTTGCTCAGTTATATGCCAACCCTGAAAGGACACATGAGCCTATGAGTGCAGGTAGGCAAATGAATGCTCATTATACTTCTGATAATTTTGATGATAAAGGAAATCTGGTTTCGTTAGCAGAACAATATAATACGGCTACCGACATGGCGCCTACCGCATCGCAATTGCCCAGAAGTTTAGGTTTAGCATTGGCTTCTAAATCGTTTCGCCACATTGAAAAGTTGAAAGAATTTACCCAACTTAGCCAGAAGGGTAATGAAATATGTTTTTGTACTATCGGAGATGCCAGTACCAGTGAAGGGCACTTTTGGGAAACTATTAATGCAGCGGGAGTTTTGCAGGTACCACTAGCCGTTTTTGTATGGGATGATGGTTACGGTATTTCTGTACCCAAAGAGAATCAGACTACCAAAGGATCTATATCGGAAGTGTTGGCAGGTTTTCAACAGGAAGATGGAACAAATGGTATCAATATTTATAAGTTGAAGGCATGGGATTACGCAGGCATGTGCGAAGTACTAGAAAGAGCCATTCAGCATATCCGGGACACACATACTCCCGCTCTTTTTCATGTGGAGGAAGCTACCCAACCACAGGGTCATAGCACAAGTGGTAGCCACGAACGCTATAAGTCTGCTGAAAGGCTCGATTGGGAACGGGAATGGGATTGTATTAAAAAAATGCGCGAATGGATACTGTCGAATCAGCTTGCTGAAAAACCCGAGCTTGACAAAATTGATAATGAAGCCAAAAGTGCTGTACGCGAAGCCAAAATAAAGGCCTGGGAGAATTATCAGGTGGCTATTTTGGATGTAAAAAAGCAGGCACTCGGACTGATGCAGATGGCAATAAATTCGGAAACTCCCAAACAGCAACTTATACAAGCTTCAAAAGATCTAAAACTTATCCGGGAGCCGCTTCGACGCGATATTATGAGGGCACTTTCTATTGCTAAAGATTTTTCTTCCGGTAAAGCATCACTGGATATTGGAGTATATTATCATCAATTATTAGCCGATAACAAGCATTTGTTTAACGATCATTTATACCGGCAAGATGCGGGTAGTGCTTTACAAGTGAAGCCAGAATCTGCTGAGTATATTGACAATGCTCCGATGCTCAATGGGTACGAAATTCTTAACCACTATTTTGATCAACTTTTTGCATCTAATCCCAAAGTGATGGCATTTGGGGAGGATTTGGGTCATATCGGGGATGTAAATCAAGGGTTTGCAGGATTACAAGCTAAATATGGCGAAGGACGAATTTTTGATACCGGCATCCGGGAACTGACCATTATGGGGCAGGGGATAGGGCTGGCGCTAAGGGGCTTGCGTCCTATTGCTGAAATACAATATCTTGATTATCTTTTATATGGTTTGCAGCCTTTAAGCGACGATGTAGCCACTTTGTATTACAGATCTGCTGGCAGGCAAAGTTGCCCGCTTATTGTGCGTACCCGGGGGCACCGGCTCGAAGGGATCTGGCATAGCGGCAGTCCTATGGGAATGATTGTGAACAGCCTGCGTGGGATGCACGTTTGTGTACCGAGGAACATGGTGCAAGCTGCGGGTATGTACAATACATTATTGCAAAGTGCAGAACCTGGCCTCGTAATTGAATGTTTGAATGGGTATCGCCTCAAAGAAAAATTGCCATCAAATATAGGAACGCTGAAAGTACCGCTTGGTGAGGTGGAAGTACTGCGTATGGGTGCTGATATAACCGTTGTAACGTATGGCAGTATGTTACGGATTGTAGAAGATGCTGCCAACCGGCTGGATCAGCTTGGTATTCAGTTGGAAGTAATTGATGTACAAACATTGCTGCCTTTCGACTTGAAATCGGGGATACTTGAGTCGTTGAAAAAGACGAGCCGTATTCTGTTTGTAGATGAAGATGTGCCCGGTGGTGCAGCGGGTTATATGTTTAATATCGTAATGGAGCAACAAGGTGGTTATCGTTGGCTCGATGCTTCACCGCGTACCCTTACGGGACAGGCTCACAGACCGGCTTATGGCAGTGATGGTGATTATTTTAGTAAGCCTAATACAGAAGATATAGTAAGGGTAGCGCAAGAAATAATGGCCGAGTAATTTTATGATTTTGCTAATTTCTTTGTCGGATTGATATTATGGTTGATTTAGATTTTTTATCCGTTATTGATATTTTGGGTACGCTGGCTTTTGCTGTCAGTGGAGCATCTATGGCTATGGAAAAAAGGCTGGATGTTTTTGGTATCCTCATTTGCTCTTTTGCAACCGCCATTGGCGGGGGTACTCTTCGGGATATTTTAATAGGAGATTTACCGGTAAAATGGCTTACCAATGAAACGATTATCCTTGTTATTATGGTTGGTGCTTCTACGGCTCTGATTTTTCGGCAAAAAGTGACTAAATTTAGCAAAACACTTTTTTTGTTTGATAGCCTTGGACTTGGATTATTTACTATGGTTGGTATTCAAAAAGGGCTTTCTTATGGGTTTTCTCCCGGCATTGCCATTTCTCTTGGAACCATTACGGCTTGTTTTGGAGGGGTCATTCGCGATGTATTGCTCAATAATGTACCCCTCATTTTTCGCAAAGAAATATATGCATCGGCCTGTGTTGCGGGGGGTATTCTTTATTACCTGCTGTTTCGGCTCGATTTTTCCGATCACTGGCTTCAGGCAGCCTGCATTCTTACCATTGTAGGTATCCGTATTATTGCAGTGAAATTTGATCTTTCTTTACCAAGTTTCTATAAAAAATAAGAATTGTGTATAGTTTTCCCATTTATCAGGTAGATGCTTTTGCTGCGCATCCATTTTCCGGCAATCCGGCCGCGGTTATCCCTTTAAAAGAGTGGTTACCCGAAGCATTGATGCAGCAAATTGCGATGGAAAATAATCTGAGTGAAACAGCTTTTTTTGTACCCCTTACCCCAAAGGAAATGGGAAAAACGGGTGCAGACTATCACATTAGGTGGTTTACTCCGAATATGGAAATTGACTTATGTGGCCATGCTACCCTAGCCACCGCCTATGTTATCCATACACTAATGGGGTTAGAAGATCCGGGGGAAAAAGTAGTATTTATTACAGAAAAGGCTGGGCTTTTAAAAGTGATTTTACATGACGAATGGTACACATTGGAACTGCCTTCGCGGCCACCGGAACCCGCCCCCACTCCCGATGGATTATTAGAGGCACTAGGCATATATTATCCGGTTCGGGTTATGAAAAGCAGGGATTATTTTATAGTATTACCCGATCAGCAAAAAGTACAGGACATAACCCCGGATTTTACTGCGCTCAAAAAAATACAGGCTGTTGGAATCATTGTAACGGCACCTGGCGATGCGGCCGATGTGGTAAGTCGTTGTTTTTATCCTGGAGCCGGGGTTGAAGAAGATCCGGTAACAGGTTCGGCACATTGCAATATTATTCCTTACTGGAGCGAAAGGCTATCTAAAACCGAGTTGGTGTGCAAGCAATTGTCCGCAAGAGGTGGAACTTTGGTATGTGTAAATAAAGGGCCATGGGTTTGGATGAGTGGCAAATGCAACCTTTTTCTAAAAGGTAATATTTATCTGCCGTCGCTTACTGCCTGAGTGCAACCAATTAGCCTCCATTTTGTTATTTAAATTAAAATCAACGCATGGCATATAAAAAAATTGAAACTTATGATGAGGATATTACAGACGGATTATCCAAATCATATAAGGAAACGTTAGGGTTGTTAGGAGAAAATCCAGCTAGAGAAGGTCTTGAAAAAACTCCCCTTAGAGTAGCTAAAGCCATGCAATATCTTACCCAAGGTTACCAACAGGATGCGGTAAAAATTCTCAATTCGGCCAAATTTAATGAAGATGTAAGTGAAATGGTTATTGTAAAAAATATTGAACTCTATAGTCTTTGCGAACACCACATGCTCCCTTTTGTAGGCAAAGCACATGTGGCTTATATTCCTAATGGATACATTACAGGCCTAAGTAAAATTGCCCGGGTAGTAGATGTATTTGCCCGCAGGTTGCAGGTGCAGGAACGTTTGACCACACAAATTCTAGGTGCTCTTGAGGAGGCTCTTAAACCATTGGGTGTAGCGGTGGTAATTGAAGCGAGCCATTTTTGTATGATGATGCGGGGTGTGAGCAAACAAAACTCAGTAACCACTACATCGAGCTTTAGCGGGGAGTTTAAAAACGAAACCACCAGGAGCGAATTTCTCAGGTTGATTGCCAGCGATCTTAGATAAAAACAGACTCCTACAAAGATTTACGTTTTAGTAATTGGATAGGTTTTATCCGATTCCAGTTTCAGAAAATTTTCAACAAGTAGTCAAAACGCTGCATGTTGAAAATTTTCTGCATTTTTGCCCTTCAACAATTCCATTAAAAAATGGCAAAAACAGCATATATATTTCCCGGACAGGGTGCTCAGTTCATAGGAATGGGTAAGTCGCATTTCGATTCGGGGGAACAAGCAAAAGATTTGTTTGAAATAGCCAATGATATATTAGGGTTTCGTATCTCAGATATCATGTTCGCAGGAACCGATGAGCAGTTGCGTCAGACCAATGTAACCCAACCTGCCATTTTTATACATTCGGTGGTAGCTTATAAATCTCTCTCAGCTCCAGTTCCTGATATGGTAGCCGGTCATTCACTTGGTGAGTTTACAGCATTGGTGGCCAATGGTGTTTTAAGTTTTGAAGATGGTTTAAAATTGGTGCAGGTGCGCGCCAATGCCATGCAAAAAGCCTGCGAGGCGGAGCCTTCTACCATGGCGGCTGTGCTTGCTTTAGCAGATGAGCGGGTAGAGCAAATATGTGCTGAAGTAATGGCCGAAACGGGCGAAGTAGTGGTGGCTGCTAATTATAACTGTCCTGGTCAATTGGTAATAAGCGGCAGTATAGCAGGGGTCAATACAGCCTGTGAAAGATTGAAAGCAGCGGGTGCCCGTCGTGCTTTGGTTCTACCGGTTGGGGGGGCTTTTCACAGTCCGCTGATGGCTCCGGCCCGGGAAGAATTAAGGGCAGCTATTGAAGCTACTTCCTTTGGAGTACCTGCTTGTCCTGTTTATCAAAATGTAGTCGCAGCTGCAGTTACCGACCCCAAGGCTATTCAGCAAAACCTGATTGATCAACTAACCAGCGCTGTAAGATGGACCCAAAGCGTACAGGCTATGGTAGCGGATGGTGCTACCCATTTTATTGAGGTAGGTCCAGGTAAAGTTTTACAGGGGCTGGTTGGTAAAATAAATAAAGAGGTTACGGCGGAAAGTATTGCCTGATATTAATAAGGTATATTGTAATGGGTCTATCCCAAATATAAGTGAGGCTGCTATTCAATTTTACAAGGAGTAGAAGGTGTGGTGTATTTTACCAATCGGTTTTTTACAAAATACAACCGTACCATTGACCAAATGGTGCAGGCGGCCCGAAGCGGGAAACAAAACATAGCTGAAGCAAGCATAGCATCAGGCACTTCGAAAGAAATGGAACTTAAACTGACCCATGTAGCCCGCTCAAGCCTTGAAGAACTGATGCTTGACTATAAAGATTTTTTGCGTACACGTAAGCTACCCACATGGGATAAGGACCATCGCTATGCTTTGCGATTTAGAGAGCTCAACCGTACACCCAATGCCACTTATGCTACTTACCAAAAAGCATTGGAACATCCCGAACCTGAAATTTGCGCAAATGCTATGGTCTGTCTTATTAATATTGTTACTTAATTGCTGCATCAGCAGTTAAAAACCCTGGAGCAGCAGTTTTTAAAAGAAGGAGGCCTGCGTGAAAGAATGACCAAAGCCCGCATAGAAAGCAGGAAAAAAGGGAATAACGATGTTTGAAAACAATTAAGGGACTTGTAACTTGTGCTATACGGGCAGGTTGTAAGCTATAGTGGTGGCGGGTTAGTGGGCTTGGTGTGTGTATTTTTGCGGGGCAGTGGTTTGGTCAGGTGGGTTTGCTGGTTGGTTTTACCTCGTGGGTGTTGTCAGCATTTGAGTTTTCTGGTATTTGGTTTCTGGTATTTCGTTTTCTGGTATTTAGCTGGATTGGTATTTAGCTTTCCTGGGACTTTTGCGACCTGGGTGATAGGTCGCAGAAGTCTCAGGTGTCACAAAAAAAAGCCAGCCCCACCATGGTACCAGCCATGCCAGATGACCAATAGCTGCGCCGCAGGTGCCGCACAAAAGAATAAGAAAAATGAACGAAGCGCAAAACATAAGGTAATTGCCAAAGGGCTGGAAGTGGGTGAAGCTTGGAGCAATGTGCCATACTACAAATGGAGGAACACCAAGTAGAAGAGAGCCAAAATACTACAATGGAAAGATTTACTCACTGAA
>Ga0105048_10015478_pt1 | contig 11837 bp, 14 predicted proteins | sample MAT05_FD_78382 | JGI IMG/M metagenome (GOLD analysis project Ga0105048, IMG submission 78382) | Freshwater microbial communities from Lake Fryxell liftoff mats and glacier meltwater in Antarctica - MAT-05 | ecosystem: Environmental > Aquatic > Freshwater > Ice > Liftoff microbial mat | place...
CCGTCGTACGCATAGCGGGTCGTTAAGGTGTTGGTGGCACCTGATCCATCGGACGGCTTGGGCGTCGTCACCGCGACCTGGTTGCCGAGGTCGTCATACGAATAACTCGTCGTGATATTGGTGACCGCGTTGGCGGTCCCCGCGCCGGTGCACGTCGCCGGGTTCGATGGTGCCGTCGTCCCCGAGTCGGTGCAGTTCACGATCTGGGACGTCATCCGACCCTGGTCGTCATAGATGCGCCGAGTCACCACAAATGTCGTGCGGTCATCAGTCGGAGCCTTGGTGGCCACGTCCCGACCACGATCATCGAAGTAGTAGTAAGTGGTGAGGTTCTGGTCGGATACTGTGGCCGACGCGACGTAGTTTTCAGTCGTCCAGACGAGTCGATCCGACGCGTCGTACCCGTGGCGGGTCTCGCGACCGTTCGGCGCGACTTCGGACGTCTGGTTGCCGCGGGCGTCGTAGCTAAAGGAGGTGGTCAGGTTCCATGTGGCATCGGCCGTGCCGGCACCCGTGCAGGAATCCCAGACCGGCGGGATGGTCGTACCGGTCGTCGTGCAGTTTTGCACCGTCTTGACCAACCTGCCGCCAGCGTCATACCAGGACCGGGAGATGGTGCCGCGAGGATCCTTGGACGCGACGTCACCGGGGAGCCTCCCCGATCTGAGGTCCCCCCAGGTCAGCGACGCCGCTGCGACAGCCCTTTGCGGGCGTTGCAGGACGGACACAGGACGCCGGGCTGTCGGGGGAGTGGGTCGCCACCGAGCGCCAGCGGGTCGGGGTGGTCGCAGGCGAGTCCACCGGGAGCGACGGGATGCGCGAGCCGACGCCAGCCGGGGCACGTCCATCCGTGGCGGGCGACCCATGCCTCGATCGTCCGCCTGGCCAGGGGCCGCCAGGCCGCGGTGCGATACACCGGGTTCGAGGGCTTCCGCGCGAAGCGGCCGCCGAAGCCCGGGCGTCGCCCATGCACCGGGCAGAACGGACCAGGTGTGGTCGGATTGGGGCAGCGGACACCCGGGGTGGTCCAGCCGCGGCAGATGACGGTACGGGTCATCAGGCGGGTCGGAGACGTCGTCCGAGGGGTGGCGGAGGGGCATCCCGGCCAGCCTATCCGGGCGCGGTGCCCCTGCCTAGGGTGAGAGCGAACAGGTGTTCTGTTCCGATACAAACGTGAGGTTGGTGGACACCATGCCTTCACGGCAGGGTGCCTGCCGAGTGGGAAACGAACAGGCAGATAGTGGCCGGATGAAGTGTTCGCGCCCCGCACGCGGCGCACTTGCCACCCGTCGCGTAGCGGGACTGCACCAGGGTGCGCTCGCTGAAGGTGACAAGGGTCGACCCTCGACGCGACGGTCGGCTCGTGGCCCGAGCCGGGTTCGTCGCGCGCGTTGAGTCCATCCTCGCACGAAGAGGAGCCGACGGGTCATCGGAGGACCCGTCGGCTCGTGGTTGCGCTGACTACTCGTCGAGATTGGCGAAACCAGGGCACTCCTCGGTCTTGGGATCGGGGGTGCACTTCGTGTCTTGGCCCTCTCCAGTCCAGTTCGCCCCTTTGGGGATCTCCACCAGGAACCGCCCCGGTCCCTGGTGGGCAAGGCCGTCGTCGGAACGCTGGGAGCTGCCCACCGTGCCGAGTCCACCGCCCCCGACGGCCACCAGGACCGCCACTCCCAATGCGTACAACCAGTTCAAACCCATCTCACCACCTCAGAGTGTGTCGTCTGTCCATGGATCGGCCGTATCGAGATCGTTGAGCGACCCGTCGCCGTTGGTGTCGTTCTTGTTCTTGGTCGTGCACTTGTACCTGGATGGCGGGGTGCCCGAGTTCTGCACTACTACGCACGGGTCTGCGCCGCCCCACTTGTCCACCCAGAACCAGTCACCACCGCGACGGTACTGGGCGCGCATGTTGATGTCGCTCGTCGAGGTCGGCTTGTGGCCGAGCTGCGACTTCGTGTTGTTGGTTTCGGCACCCCACCAGCCAAGGTTGCCCGTGCTGCTTCCCCGGGTCCGCGCGCGGGTCGTGCACGTGTAGTCGTCACCCATCGTGATGTCGCGGATGCAGTAGCGCCAGATCGGATCGCCGCTGCTGTTGGTGTCGGACTCCACCTTGAAGCCGTACGTGCGACCGCCGACCGGGTCGTTGGGATACCAGCCGGCGTCGTACATGACGCCGCCAGTGTTGTCGTACTTCGTGAAGGCGAAGTGCTGCTTGTCGTCGTTCGGCCACAGGTTGGCGCACGCCGCATTGGCCTCGCAGCGCCCGTAGCCGACCTGGACGATGCAATAGCAGGCGTCCGTCTGCAGGTTCGCTGGCAGCACCCACGGCACATCGAAATTGACACCGAAGTCCGTGTGACCCGGGCTCGTGCATCCCGTCAGGTTGACGACGGTTGCGCGCCCGGCCACCGCCGAGATGCCGGGGCCGTACTTCTCGCGAAAGAACGCCCCGTACGAACTCTTGGCTGATCCGCTCGAGCAGGTGCCCACTGTCGACTGGGCAGACGCCGTGGGTGCGAGGCCCACTCCTGACACTGCCAGCAGGCCCGCCGCGGCCAGGATCGTGGCCCTCAGGCGACTGCGCCACCGAGACCAGAACGTGGAAGCTGGTCCATGCCATGCGTCCTCCTTGTTCAGGATCCCCCACGCCGGCGAATCTACACCCGAACCGTCATCCGTCAACCATGGTGTCGAAATCGAATCGAGCGGGCAATCCCGCGGTGCCGGACCGGGGTCATGACCTCGGGGAGGTTTCCGCACGTCCGGCAGCGGCCGCCTGGCGCAGACGGGTGCTGGAGCAGCGGCCGCTCGATGACTTCGACGGGTCGATGACGGGGGCGGCAGTGGCACGGGACCGGTGCCGGGCGGTCACTCAGTGAGGGACTTGAGCTTCACCAAGTCAAGGTAAATCAGATCCTCCGCCGCGGAGCCAAACTCGCCGGCCTGGTCCGTGTTCGGGCAGGCAGCTAGCACCGTGGCGCCCACATCCGCCATGCCTCTAGGTCGGAGACGTAATCCGTCAGCTCGGCCATGGCGTCGGTCACTCCGACGTCAGGTTGCCGTCATCCCACTCGACCTCGCCTCTGGCGCAGGCCCGCAGCTTCTTGACGCTGCGCAGCATGTTGCTCAGAGAGCGTTGTCATCCTCGACCACGGCACTGAAGTCCTCAGCCAGCTCCATCGCCAGCTCACGCCGCAGCCACCATGCAGCCTGGGCTGCGTTGCTGGCCCCGACCCGTGCCATCAATCGGGAGACGCGTTGCCGGCACGTCGACTCCGCGATGGCCATGACGCGGGCGGCCTCCTTGTGCGAGCCGGTCTCCAGATAGGCGAGCAGGGTCCGCAGTTCCCGTCGCACGACCGGCGTTGCCGAGTCTTCGGCCAGCGCACGAGCACAAGCAGGGTAGGCGGTCACGCCCCGGTCTCCCCGCCGACCGCGGCCAGCGCGACGGAGGCGACGGCATCGTCCCAGGGCTCCCCGGGATGCTCACCCAGCCGAGCATGCACGAGGGCCTCGAGGTCGGCGGGCGGCTCCACGGCCTGCGCCTGCCGGGCCGCGCCCGGAGCGGCTGCCTGGAGGGCTCGGTCGAGGAGGCCGACCTGGTAGGCGCGTCGGTATGCGCTGCCCAGACCAGGCGCGTCGGTATGCGCTGCCCAGACCAGCCGCGTCCGGGATGACCTTGGCGATGCCCTGCTCCGCGAGCCGGGACTCGATGAGGGACACCAGCTCGCCGCTCGTGAGCATGTTCAGCTCCACCCGCTGGTCGCGGCGCAGGAAGGCGACGTCCGCAGGCGTGGCCCCGTTGCCGCGCAGGGTCCACTCGTCCTGGGTCAGGCGCTGGTGCTCGGCCTGGAGCCCGTGGGTCTCGATGTCACCGAGCCGCAGGCCCGCGTCGATGACCTCCACCGCATTCGTGAATCGGTATCTGCGTGTGGAGCGGCGGAGCGTGCCGATGATGGAGAAGCCCGCCTGATCGAAGTCGTGGAGCACCAGCAGCGGCACGCGGAGCCGGTCGACCAGGTGCCTCGCGGCGACCACGGACATGCCCTTGGTGGACATCACCGCGATGTCGTAGCGGGCCGCGATGCGGGCGGCCTCGAGGATCTCCGCGAAGCCCTCCTTCTCGATGAACAGGATGGCCCCGAAGCGCGCGTCCGGGCCCAGCGTGGGGTAGCCCGCCGGGAGTGCCCGGGCGTCGGGGCTGCCGACCCGTGGTGGCGCTCGTCAACCGGGGAATCGGGACGGCCTCGGAGCGGGCGGCCGTGGTGACCGATGGGACCGGGCCGCTCTGGTTCATGACCGATCCGCAGGTACCGGACCTGCTGACGTTCACGTACCTGCAGCTCCAGACCCTCGTCACGGGGCTGGTGCCCCTCCGGACGTGCGCCGATCCCGGCTGCGGTCGTTCCTTCACACCATCCGATCCGCGGGCGCGGTACTGCGAGCCAGCCCACGGCAACCGGACACGGTCACGGCGGAGCCGACAGCGAGGACAGACCGGGTGACCCGCCGCGGCCCCAACGAGGGCTCCATCCACGAGCGATGGGATGGCCGCTGGGCGGGCAGCGTCCACATCGGCTACCAGGATGGCAGGCGGGTCCGCAAGCATGTCATGGGCCACTCCCGTGCCGAGGTCAAGGAGAAGATGGCGGCGCTCATGCGAGCGCATGACGAGAATCGGCCGATCCCCGACCAGCGCGAGAAGGTCGGGCCGTTCCTGCGTCGCTGGCTGGACGAGGTCGCCAGGCCGACCATCCGCGCGTCCACCTACGACAGCTACGACGACATCGTCGCGGGACACCTCATCCCGGGGCTCGGGCGCATCGCGCTTGCCAAGCTCGGGCCGGCCGAGGTGCAGACGTTCCTCAATGCCAAGTCCGCCAGCGGCCTATCGCCACGCCGCGTGCAGTACATCCACGCGGTCTTGCGCCGGGCGCTGGTGACCGCCGAGCGCTGGGGCATGGTCAGCCGCAACGTGGCCAAGCTGGTCGACCCGCCGCGGGTGCCGAAGCACGAGATCTCGCCGCTCACGCCCGAGCAGGCCCGACAGCTGATCGAGGCGTGCGTCGATGATCGCCATCTGGCGCTGTATGTGACCGCTCTCGGCACCGGCCTGCGCCAGGGCGAGCTGTTGGGTCTCCGGTGGGAGGACGTGGACCTGGAGACCGGCAGGCTGCGGGTCCGCCATACGCTCGCCAACGTCAAGGGGCAGCTCACTCTGCTCGAGCCCAAGACCGAGCGCAGCCGGCGCACGGTGATGCTGGCGGATGCGGTGGTCACAGCCCTCCGGGCGCATCGCACTCGGCAGCGGAAGGAGCGGCTGGTTTCCGGTTCACGCTGGGTGGACAGCGGTCACATCTTCACCACGCTGCACGGCACGCCGTACCACGCGGCGACCATCACGCGGGCATTCCAGGCCGCGCTGGAGCGGGCTGGCTTGCCGCGTTGCCGGTTCCACGACCTGCGGCATGCGGCGGCGACGTTCCTGCTGGCGCAGGGCATGACGCTCGAGGACGTCAAGAACCTCCTCGGCCACAGCTCGATCACGCTGACCTCGAACACCTACGGGCACGTGCTGGAGCAGCGCCAGCGGCAGGTGGCACGGGCGATGGACGCGGTGCTGGGCGGGTGATCAGGGCGCCTTCCGGACTAGGACGCCGTCAATCGCATTGGGGTCAGGAATCGCGTTCCTGACCCGAATCACCAAGGCATAACTAACGGCCGCAGCATCGCAGCCGGGCGTCCTGTCGACGACCCGTATCGCGCTGAAGTCGCGAGCGATATCGATGTTAGCCCGTGGACCACACGCGGTCGACAACCAGCGCACCAGCAACTCTCTCCCACCTCCGGGCAGGAATGCGATTGGCCCGAGCCGGATCACGCTGTCTGGGTCCCCACCCACCTGCCGTAGGAAGAGCAACTCCTGATCGGTCGGAACCCGAGCGCCCGTCACGAGTCCGCTCCGGTCCGCAACCACCAATCGATAGCGTCCGCCAGTGTCCCCAGGACCCGATACCACGATCCGCTTGGCCACGGGTTCCATGAATAGCGCGTTACGATCGTCAGCGGTTTCTGGCTCGGACGTGACGTCTGCCTCGAGCGGCAGGACGACAACCGCCGCCAGTTCGAGTTCCCCAGCGCCAGCGTTGGCCCAGGCCATTACGGCATCGGGACCTGCTCTCAGAATCTCACCAGATTGGATTGTCGTTGCATCCGACGCGGCAGCCACAATCTCAAGAACCCCTGTCGTACCGACTACCTCGGCAGGGCCCTCGATCAGGTCGACAGCCAATTCGCCTGAAACAACCCTGACCAGCCAAGCACCGGCGAACTCTAGAGGCCCGGACTCCTCGCCCTCCACGAGGGTCACGCGCAGTAGCTCGATTCTTTCGTTTGGCCGGTCGCTGGGAGACGAGACCCCAAGCGAGACCGTGGTGAGACCAGCATTTGCGTCGCCACCTGGTGATGGAGCAGGCGATACTGCCAGCGCGGCAAGGGAAGTGGCCATCGTCCCAACCAAAGCGAGCAGCATTGCCACCAGGCACGGACGCCCCTGGCCCTCAGCTCCCATAGATGCTGGCCCCCGGCCACTGCTGCAGCGCGTACTTCACCTTGGCCATGTACATGGTGGAGGTCCAACCGGCAATCGGTGCGTGCGACCGTGACAAAGTCGCGGGCCGCTCGTGGCGAGAGGATCCGCTTGACGACCCGGCCACGACCCGCCGGGTCCACAGCCTAACCAGACTCCGCGACGGAGCGATCGATCTCCACAGGCGGCGGCGATCCTGCGAGTTTCCGAACGGCGCGGAGCCTGCTCGGTACTTGGTTGGCGTCGGGGGCGATGGCCCTATCCACGGGAACCGCGGGCAAGACGCCGGTCAACCGGGTGCCCGGCCATCCGGGACCGGCTGGCCAGCTGCCGACCAGCGCACAACTCGTCTACATCTAGTCCCGCCTGGCACCGGTCGCCCAATGTCCTGCCGTGACGCGCGCGCGTCACGGTGGCACGCTCCGATCCTGACCAGGCCGGGCATGTCACGTCGCATGTACGAGGGAATCGGTTTGTGACTCTTAGCAGTTCACCCACGATGCGGCGGCGCCGTCACCGGCTGCGAGCGTCTTCTAGGCTCCCGGTTCTAGCTGCCTGTGGATTCATGGTCGTGTCCGCGATCCTCTCCGCGGCGCCGGCCACGGCTGGTCAGTTCCTTCCTGACGAGTTCGCTCGCGTCGATGACAAGCAGTGCCCGCGTACCGATCGCGCCGTGGCGCACGCTCGCGAGATCCGTGGGGCGGTGGGCCTGAGATCGAGTCTGGCGGTCACCGAGGACAGCTTCGCCGACCCGTCCTACTACTGCACCGCGTTCGGGGTTCCGCTGAGCGACGATGAGGCTCAGGAGTTCATCGCCGTGCTCAATGCGCAGGCCGAGCTCTCGGACAAGGTGAGCACTCTCGAGGACGACCCGACATACGCCGGAGCCTACCTGGATGGCGCGACCCTGGTCGTGTCCAGTACCAACGGCACGTTGGGGTCGGGCATCGAGCATCGGCATGGCTTCATCGAGACCCCGAGGGTCAGCAACAGCTGGGCCGAACTCCAGAAGACCGCAGACACCATCGTCGCCGGCCTCAGACGAGCGGAAAAGGCCGACGTCGACATCAACCTCGTGACGATCGACCCGAGATTCGGTGACCGTCTACTACACTTGGAATCAGCCGCTGTACTGGACCACAGCGGTCTGCGATCCGTGGGTCGTCCAACCATGCACCACGACGGGCTGTCCGCTCACATGATCAACCCGAGGCGACGTTTCAGGCATAGACGCCGCTGGGCGACGGCCATCATCATCACGCTGGTCCTATCTGGCTGCGCCATGATCCCCATGCATTCTCTGGGCGACCGGCTTCCACGGTCCGCAGCGGGAGTCTCCTTCGGCTCGCTCGTTGCGGTGGACAACGGGTACCTGTCCGGCCATGCGATCGACGACGTCCTCGTCAAGCTGGGAAAGACTCGGGACGACGCCGTTGCCTACTTCCGAACCGCGAGCGGGACCGAGGAAGTCGTGGGTGCGGTGCGTGTCGATGGCATCGACGGCGCGACATTGCTCCAGGCCGTGGCGGACAGCTGGATGAGCGCCGCCACCGTCGCTCGATCGGAGACGACGATCGGGGACCGGATCGCGACGGTCCTTGAGACCCGGGATGGGTCGATCACGGTCGCCTACCAGCGGGACGATATCGTCTACCTGGTGACGGGCCGTGACCCTGCGTTGGTCGATCGGATCGTCGCGGAAGGGATGCCCTAGCAGCGGTCGGACAGGGGCATGCCGGTCAGGGGCATGCCGGTCGCCTCACCGCCCCCGTCCGCAACGGGCCACATCCACCGCCTGCCATGCCGCCCATCCTATCCACCCTGTACTACCACCGTGGCTGGCAGCGTGGCTGGCAGCCGCATACGAAAGCTCTCACAAACACCCAGAAACCTAGTCATCTGCGATGGAATACAAGCGAAACGTGGTGAGCCGGCTGGGATTCGAACCCAGGACACGAGGATTAAAAGTGTGTCCGGGTGGCGTCCATGGCGACGTTTCGGGACCGTCCGGCTCCACCCAGCGCGTGGCGCCCATCCATGGCGTCCGTGGGGCGGTGCTGCGTGTCATGCCCGTGGCTGGCAGCGTGGCTGGCAGGTCGGGCGACAGTCAGTGACGACGACGCGTCGTGGTCCTTGTCACTTGCGTTGGCCGGCAGTGAAGGTGTGTCGGTCCGTCAACCGCTCCACTTCCTTCCAGTCGACCTGCAGGCTGAGTCCGGCCTCCATGGGAGCTTGAACCTCGGTACTCGCGGACGGAAGGTCCATCTCGTGGGCCACGAAGCGGGCCGTGCCCCAGGTCGGGCAACCGGGCGCGAGAGTTCGATAGATGTCACGCCGCCCCAGGCGAATGCGCAGTGTTGATGGATCTCGCCGTAGGCGTGCGGTGACACGCCCAGGCCCGCTCGCTCGGCCTGTGCCTGCTGCACGGCAAATGTCGTGAAACCGCCGATCGATGTCGCGTCCAGCCTAACTGCATCAACAGCTGCTTCACTATTCAGCCGCTCCATGACAGAAGGTACTGACACCTCATCACCCACTGCGATCGGGGTTATCGCGGCTGCTGCCAGCGCCCGATTCGACTGCCAGACGTCGGCAGGCAATGGATCCTCGACCCATGCAAAGCTGGTCCTGCTCCCAGCGCTCGACGGCCGAGATTGCATCCTCGACGGAGCGAAAACGACTAGGCCATGTCCACGACCAGGTCAACTGAGCCCCCGATCCGGTCGCGAATGGCAGCGAGACAACGAGTCATCGCATCGGGATCTGCGAGCGGGTATAGCTTGATGCCGGTGTAGCCTCGAGAAGCCAGCTCGTTCACACGCCCCGCATAGTGTCGATCGGACTCGCCCGGCGTTGCGTACGGAGCCACCATCCCGACCGGCGCTGCGGCACGCGTACCGCGACTGGCGAGCATCCCGAACGGGACGCGGCGCCAGGAGGCAACGCCACGTGGCGGCACGGGACCTCGCCGAAATCACTTTGGGCGGCCCATTGTCGCGGATGAGACGGGTGCGAGCGTGTCAGGGGACGTTTTTCACAGACGAGAACCTGTCGTTGGCACCCGATCCCACGTTGGGTAGGTCACACCGCGGGTTTACGGCACCTCGACGCTACCCGTCCGGATTGCGGATGCAACGGGTGATTTCGCCCGATGCGGACGCGCAAAGCCACGGCTTGACACCCCGGAATGGCGTTCGCATAGTGTGACCCGTGCTGTCTAGAGCGCCTGCCCTGCTGGCCCTCATCCTGCGTCAGGGGGGTGCGTGACCATGGAAGGATCGCCGAACGCCGGGCTGGTCGCGCTCCAGGTCAACGGAGCCGCACGACGCTACCGGTCGAACGACCCTTGGGCCCTCCGTGACGTGTCGTTCGAGCTCTCGGGCGGGACGATGACCGCACTCGTCGGGCCCAACGGAGCGGGCAAGTCAACGCTGATTCGCTCGTGCGTCGGTCTCGAACGGCTCGACCGCGGGCGCATCACCATCCACGGTCACGACGTTGCAAGCGACCTGGGCTCCGCGATCGACGCGTGTGGCTACATGCCCCAGTCGATGGCGCTCTACCGGACGCTGTCGGTGCGCGACCACCTGACGATGGCCAGTGCCGCACGCCCCACCTTCGACGTGCCGGTCGCGCGGGCTCGCCTGCAACGCCTGGGGGTTGGGGCCGATCGGAAGGTCAAGGAGCTCTCCGGCGGCCAGCAGGCGCAGGTCGCCCTCACGCTCGCCCTCGGCTCGGACCCGCGCCTCCTCCTCCTCGACGAGCCGATGTCGAGTCTCGACCCGCTCGCGCGGCGCCAGTTCCTCGCCGAGTTGGCCGCCGAGACGAAGCGGCGTGGATGCGCGGTCCTGTTCTCCACCCATCTCGTATCGGACATCGAGCAGTCGTGCGAACGGGTAATCGTCCTTAACCGGGGCTCCGTATCGCTGGATGCCCGGGTGGACGATCTGGCCCTGCGCTTTTCGGTGACCGAGGCCAACCACGCGCCAGCCAATCGGACCGTCGGGGTCTACCTGTCTTCGACGAACGAACCCCTGGCGCTCATCGATGGCGCCGGTGACCGTCCGGCGTCCCTCGAGGATGTGATCCTAGGGCACCTCGCCGACCCGCTGGAGCGGGCCGCCTGAATGCCGGGCATGACCTGGGGCTGGATGTTCGTGACGTTGAAGCTCAACCGGTTCGAGCTGCTGGTCGCGATCGCCGGTGCACTGATCATCGGTACGTGGGCGGCATACATCGTGGTCTCCCTGGGTGCTATCGCGGTCCCTGATGGATGCATCGACGGATGGATCGGCGCCAGTGATCCGCGGCCTCAGTGCCTGCCTGCGATGAACGACTGGGCGAGCCTCCTCGTGAGCGGCAGCGCCGACCTGCTGTGGTGGGCCCAGATCATCCCGTTCGTGATCGGAATCGTCGCCGGCGCACCGATCATCGCCCGCGAGGTGGAGCTCGGCACCGCGCACACGACCTGGACACTGTTCTCGAGCCGGAGCCGGTGGCTCGTCTCGCAGCTCGTGCCCGTGATGGTCGCGATCGCCATCGCGGTCGCGGCGGCGTCGGTGGCGACCGAACTCGTCGCCGGACTCCGGGAGCGGGTGGGGCTCGCGGTCATCAGCGACATCGGAATGCATGGCTTGACGTTCGCGATGCGGGTTGCGGCGGCATTCGGGGTCGGCCTGCTCGTCGGCGCCGTGGTCGCACGCTCGGTGCCGTCGGTCGTGATTGGCGTCGTGGTCTTCGTGCTTGTGATTGGAGTGCTGGGCGTCGCGCGTGAGGCCTGGTTCGCGAACCAGCCACGCGCCGCCCTGGACCCGGATGACGCCACGGCCGTGACCACGACATGGCTCTGGCGCGATCCCACCGGCGAGCTCGTAACCGACGAGATCGCGATGTCGACGGTGCCGGCCGACGTGGCCGCTCTGGACCGCGGTTCGGCCCAAGCGGTCGAGTCGATGAACTGGCTCGAGGGCGCTGGCTATGATCTGGTCCCGGTCGGTATCACCCAGGACCAGGCGCTCGGCTGGCAGCCCTACGAGGCGGGCATCCTCGCGATGCTGTGCGTCGGATCGGTCAGCAGTACGTTCCTGGTGGTCCGGCGGAGGCGCATCTAGCCCGTCCACCCACCATGAGAGGCCCGTGTGCATCGGCGTGGCCACCCCGCGGCACGGTCCTGGAGCAGCCCTCCGACGACCCGGAGCAGGTCGGTCGATGATCGGGTTCGTGATGGCGGACATTGGCCGGCCGA
>Ga0105048_10015479_pt1 | contig 11835 bp, 6 predicted proteins | sample MAT05_FD_78382 | JGI IMG/M metagenome (GOLD analysis project Ga0105048, IMG submission 78382) | Freshwater microbial communities from Lake Fryxell liftoff mats and glacier meltwater in Antarctica - MAT-05 | ecosystem: Environmental > Aquatic > Freshwater > Ice > Liftoff microbial mat | place...
CAATCCATACCGTTGGCAGAATGCCGGACGAGGGTCGCGCAAACCTATACCTCATCCGGACTGTTGAGAGCGGCCGATCCCTTGTTGGAACTGGCCCTACCCGTCCTCGAAACAGCGGGGGCCCAACACGCAATGACCCTGGGCCGCGCGCTTATGGGGCGCGGCTACAATCGCACAAAAGATAACCAGTGGCCGCAGGCAGAAGTCGACTTGCGTCGGGCAGTAGCCCTTTTCGAGCCCTTGGGGCCATCCGCCGATGGTTCGTACGCAACAGCCGTACAGGGACTGGCGGATGTGTTGAATCGCGCGGGCAAGCGCGCCGAGATCCCAGGCCTCTTAGAAAGTGGCATTCATAGAATTAGTGGAAATCCCGATCTGAAGACAGACGAGGCGTCTCTACTTGGTCAGTCTGCCCGGTTGGATCTGAACCAAAATCGACTCGATCAAGCCGAAGCCAAGATGAGGCGTTCGTTGGCGCTCATGGAAAGTGTCGTCGGAAAAGACAGCAACCGCTTACTCGGATCGGTTCAAGGTCTTCAAGATGTACTCGAAGAATCTGGTCAGTTCAGCGAGTCACTGACTCTGGCGCAGCGTATGTTGCGGATTGCTGAAAAGCACAGCTCGAAAGACAATTATCAAATCGCTGAATCCCTAAGTGGTCTGGCGATAAACTATCGTAAATTGCAACGTTATGATGACGCAGAGCCCGTAATGCGTCGCGCTGTCGACATTTCTGAACTAGTATCCGGTTCGAACGACTTACAAACGGCAACTCACCTTAATAACTTGGGATTTCTTCTGGAACGTAGCGGCCGTGCCGATCTTGCAGAACCCTACTTCCGGCGCGCTCTAGACATAAAGTTGGCGAAGGCAGACCCGACAAATCCTACGGTTTCCACCGGTTACTTCAATCTTGGCAACGTGCTGTTAAATCAAGGAAAATTCGAAGAAGCTGAGGAGTACCTTCTTGAGGCGCGTAGAATTGAACGGACGATTTATGGAGAAGTTCACCCCCGTATTGCCGACACCGCTCTGGCACTGGGCACGCTCGCGCTCAAACGCGAAAACTTCGCGGAGGCGCGCGACTATTTCGAAAAATCCTCGACTATTCGTCGCAATCTATTGGGCAAGCGGAGCAATCTGACGGCGATCTCGCTCCTAGCCTTGGCTGACGCTGAGCTGGCGCTGGGTGATCCGGCAAAAGCCTGGTCGACCGCACGTGAAGGTTTGCAGACCTACGAGGCGTTTTTGCGCGGCCTTGAACCGATGGATGCTGCGGCTCTGCGTCCTGTCGATTTCGATGTGATTTTGAATCTGGCGACGCAACCTATTGCAGGCATACCCGTGGCTGAACAGCGCACGACGGCCTTTCTCGCTATGCAGATCGTCAATCAATCAACGACGGCGTTGGCGGTTTCCCAGTTGAGCGGGCGGTTCGCTTCAAACGACCCGAGTTTGCAGGCCCAGGCGCGCACGCGAGAGAGCCTGGGTCGCGACGTTCGGCAGCAACAGTCGTCGGTCGCGCGCTTGTACCGAGCAAACGATGAAATCAAAATTGCGGAAGCACAGAAGTCACTCGCCAGTGCAGGATTGGCGTTTGATGACGCATCGCGCGCCTTGGAACGGGATTTCCCGGCCTATTTCAATCTGGACTCATCCTTGACGGTCCAATTGGCGCAAGTCATGTCGCCCGCTGCATTGGCTAAAGACGAGGCCTATCTACAATTCGTCCAGACGGACAACGCCGTGTACGCGATGCTGATCACGCAGCATTCCTACGTATTGAAACGGATCAACCTGGATCGTCGCACGATGCAAAGGCGCGTCGCAGCGTTGCGTAAAGGGATCGAGATCGGCGGTGCAATCTCCGCGTCCGATTTGCCAACATTCGATCTCCACACGGCGCACCAGCTGTATCTCGATCTGATTGCCCCCGTCTTGCCGCGTGGACGCCGCATCAAAAACCTCATTATTACAACGGATGGTCCGCTTGCCAGTCTGCCGCTCAGCGTTCTGGTGAGTCGCGCGCCTGCGAACAGGGCCTATCGCGACGTCCACTGGTTCGCCGATGACCTGACAATGTCCTATGCGCCGTCCGCTAGGTCGGTACTGGCCTGGCGGCAACAGATCAAACCCTCCGCGGCGACTTTGTCTTTGTTAGCTATTGCAGATCCCGCGCTTCGCGGTGGCCAGGAGCTGACGTCATCTTCGAAGTTCGCCTCGCTGCGGGGTGTCGACAGCGCGCTTGCCGACGCTACCCTCAATGCCCGCGCCATATGTCGCCTGCGCGCCTTGCCGGACACCCGGCGCGAAGCAAAGCGATTGGCAGTTCAGTTGGGCATCAGTCGATCGCGTATACTGCTGGCAGAAGCGGCCAGCGACAGTAGTGTCGAGGACCTGAACCGTTCCGGCGAACTGGCCCGGTATCGTGTACTGCTGTTCGCAACGCACGGGCTTATGCCAAGCACATCCGGCGTAGAACCGGCGCTCGTCCTGACCCCGGGCGGCGGTTGCGAGACCGAAAATGCCGATCAGGATGGTATGTTGGTCGCCAGCGAGATTTCGCGCCTGTCGCTGGATGCTGACTGGGTCATTCTATCAGGCTGCAATACGGCGGCATCAGATGCTGGGACGGATGCACAGCCGCTCTCTGGATTGGTGCGGGCCTTTTTCTCAGCCGGTGCCCGCCGGCTTCTCGTGTCGCACTGGAGTGTCGATAGCGCGGCCACGGCAGACTTGATGGCTGGGCTCTTCAATGAGAACGGCGAGGCCAATCGCCATACGCTCCAGCGATCGATGTCGAAAATGCGGGCGAGCCGAGGTACCCTGGCCTACCGTGCTCACCCGGCGTTCTGGGCACCGTTCGTTATCGTCGGAGATGGCCGCTGACGATCAGCGGCGGTCGGTAGTGTGCAACGGGATTGCCGTTGTGGTGAGCCGGACAGAACCAACAGGTGGATTAACGACCGCCGTACAGCACGCGGCCAGGGATGCTTCCAGTTTCTCCATCGCGAGAGGTCTACAACCCGAATTCCAGTCACCCGCGATCGCGAGCCAAGTCATTTGATCATTTGACGAGCAGCTTTGTGGCTGACTGAAGCCTGAGTTTCGAACGCCGCCGAGCCGTACCGTGTCCGCCCGCACCCGAAACATGACAGCAAACGCAGAAATGAGTGGGGTCCGTTGAGCCTCCGGGTCGGCGTACTGAAGCGTGCCAGGCCCAAGATAGGTCTGGGTTGCACCGTCGGGTCGCAGAAGCACAATCGATGCTCCCTTTGGGAGCTTGACGCTCTTTCCGGAAATGACCGTTGCGCCGGCAGGCATGCTCTTGAGGCTTGATTTGAGTACTATGGCCTCGGCCTGAGCTCGACTTGAAATCATCAACGTGGCAACAAAAACCAGCGCGATACCGTGCCAAACGTTGGAATACGGCGGGTGTCCCCTTGGTCTCCAGGGCCAGATCGGAATTTTCGGTAACTGCATATGGTCGACGCGCCCCTGGTTAGCCAACCACCCCGAAGCCGCGATCCAAATCGACACTTCTGGGCGTCGGGAATTATCGCCCTCGCCCTGACCATAGCTCTCAGCCTTGTTCTCGGCAATCGCCCGCCCCTTACCGCCCTAGAGACCTTCGCGCGGGATGTTCGCCTCTCGCGGGCGTGGCCATCCAGACCGTTGGATTCTGATATTGTTGTCGTTGCCGTTACCGACAAGTCCCTCGCGAGTTACCCTTATCTCTCCCCCATTGATCGGGCCTTGTTGGCGCAGCTGTTACAGACCGTAGACCAAGCGAAGCCTAAGGTTGTTGGCCTGGATGTATTGCTTGACCGCCCTACGCACCCCGAACGGGATGCGATCCTAGCGGCCACACTGCGCCAATTCAAAACGCCTTTGGTCTTGGCCCGCAGCACCCCAAGAGGTCAGGAGGGGCGATTTGAAAAGACGACCCTAGCGAACCTCACCACAGGAACAGCGAACCTGGCGGCGGACAGTACCGATGGCGTCATACGTCGACTTTTGGTTTGGGACGCGCTTGGGTCGCCGACGCTCGCCGGTGCGCTAGCTCAGGCTTTGGGGCGTGAGCTACCTGAAAATGGGGCTCCCATAGATTTCGGGCTGACAGCTGCTGGTGTCCTGCCATTTCAGATTATCCCGGCCGAGCTGCTGGTCGACGACCCTGACGCTGCGCCGCTCTTGAGGGGAAAAATCGTCCTGATTGGCGGATTGGTTGGCGGCTCAGACGTTCATTCAACGCCGCTGCGGTTTGCCGCCACGCCGACGGGGGCGGCAATGCCGGGCGTATTGATCCATGCATTCCAGCTCCGCCAGTTGTTGGGACCACCCCCGCCGCTGGCACCGCAGTGGATATGGCCGGGCCTTGCCGTCACCGCGGCGGCGATTCTGGGACTCGCAGTTGGTCGCTCGATCTGGCCGACCGTCCTACAGTTTGGACTGTGGGCCGTCGGCGTTCTTGGCCTCACCCTGGCCGCCTTCGCCCTGGCGGCAGCGGGCCTTTTCATGGTGAATATGACAACCGTCTGGCTGGCGTTTGCGATTGGCAGCCTGTTGGGATTTGCGCTGGAAGGACGTCAACGGCGTGCGCAAGCCGAAGTGATCCACCGCACCTTCGGGACGTTTCTGGCCCCTGAATACGTTCGCATGCTGGTTCGTAATCCGTCACTGGCAACTGCCTCGGCCTACCAGGCGGACATCGCCGTTCTCTTCACCGATCTAGCTGACTTTACCCGAATGATCGGACGAATGCCGGTTGATGAAGTTGAGCCGCTTTTGAACGCCTATCTGCATCTCTTGACCCGATCCGTTACAGCGCATGGGGGGACCGTCGACAAGATCGTGGGCGACAGCGTTCATGCGCTGTTTGGGGCACCCATTCCTCAAAGCGACGCCGCCTTGCGCGCGCTCAATTGCGCTGAGGAAATCGCCAGGCTGAGCGAGGGTTTTCGCCAGAGCCGGATTGCGACTGGGCTAGGTCAAACGCGACTGGGTGTACATTTTGGACCTGCTCTGGTTGGGAATTTCGGCGGCGCTAGCCGATTGGATTACACGGCGCACGGGGCCACCATCAATGTCACGTCACGATTGGAGCAAGCCAACAAAGCCCTCGGCACCCAGGTCCTGGCGAGCGCTGACCTTATCAAGGCAGCCTCAACATCGGGGCGATGGATTTCGATTGGATCTGTCTGGCTGCGCGGCGTCGATCAGCCCCTACCCGTGTTCACGGTCTTGTCCGAGCAAGTCGACGCCGTAAAACTGGGTCAGGCGATCACGAGCCTGGACGGAAGACCCGATATCGCGCTTTCACAGTTTCGAGCCCTGGACCCGGTGGAACCCATCGTTCGGCTTCACTTGGCCCGGCTGTCTCATGGTCTGTGTTCGCCAATAATCGATCTTCGCTAGGTAACCCGGCTTTCCGAACGTAGACGCGGTCGAATAGCTCGCAAGGTTCCGACCTACACAACCAGAAGGTCCGTAAGCGCCAAGGGATCCCGAAGAACCATCTGGGTCCCCTCGCGGCTGACCAGGCCATCCGCAACCCACCGGCTAAGGGTCTTGGAAACCGATTCCCGCGTTGCATTGATGCTGGCCGCAAGGTCTGTAACCGACAACGCGTCGATGGTGAGCAGTCGGGAGCTATCCGGCGTTGACTTTGCCCTGGCCAAAAGCTCAGCTGCCATTCGGGCGGCAATTGGCGCGGCCGCGACGCCGTAGGCGCGGTCGCTGGTTTCGCGAAGGCGTTGGCTGAGTTGGATCGCCAGGGCGGCGGCAAAAGCGACCTGGCCATTCAACCAGTTTTCAAACTGAGCACGCGGAATTATGACGGCAGAGCTGTCTTCTGTCGCAATGGCTGAGCCGCTCCGCGAGCCGCCATCTATCATGCTCAATTCGCCGATCAGATCACCCTGGCTCCGGTGCGCGAGGACAACCATCGTACCCCCCGCAGAGATTCGGAAAATGCGCATCCGACCGGTCATCAAGAACCACGCACAGGTCGCGGGATCACCGTCGTACATCAGGATCTTGCCGCGCGGAATCTCCAGCAGCCGTACACCCTCCAGCCCAGACTGGAGCGCTTCCCTCAACAGGGTTCTCAGGGTCATCTGAGCCGCATCAACTCTCGCTTTGAGCTCTGGTTGCATCGTCACTCACTTCGTCCAGCAGGCTGTGCACGGCGGCACGTCATACCTCGTAGTTGCAAACTTGGACGACTGTGAAACGCTTCACAGCCAAGTGCCTGCCGTCTCAATCAAACTTGCCCTCGATCAACTAGAGCAACAGGGCGTGCAATGTTTGAGTCGGACGAATTTTCCTTAGATCGACGCGGTTTGACCTTTGGTCTGCTAGGTTCGTTGACGGCCACAGCTGGCTGGGCTCAGGCCGTGACGCCCACCAGTTTGATGACCGCTTGCCACGACACGACGCGTTTCTCGAACGCGCGCTTTGTCGCAACCCTGACCCAGCAAAATCGCACCGGCGTGATCAAGAAGCGGGACTTGAGTGGCGTCGTCAAACTGATCAACGATGGGGCGTCATCCGCACGCCGCATCCGTTTTTCCAGTCCCTCTGACATGCGCGGTGTCGCGACACTGAGCATCGAGCAGCGGAACAAGGCGGACGATCTCTGGATTTACCTGCCAACCTTCCGGCGCGTTCGCCGCCTTGTGTCCGCAAACCGCGCCGATCCGTGGGTCGGCTCAGATTTTTCCCTCGGAGACATTTCTGGCCATAAGGTTTCCGATTGGAATCACACGACAGCCGTGACCGAAGCCGTTTCGGGTTTCGACGCCTGGCGCATCCAAAGCACGCCAGCTTTGCCCGTAGTCGCAACCGACACCGGCTACGCGAAACGCGTGTCTTGGCTAAGGAAATCCGACGCGGCGCTTCTGAAAGCTGATTTCTATGATCTCTCGGGCGCGCTGTCGAAGACGCTGATCGCGGAGGAGTTCCGCGTCCTGGATGCGAACGCCAAAAAAATTCAGCCCATGCGCATGACGATGCGGACTTTTAGACAGAGCAGCATTTCGATCCTGCAGTTCACGTCATTCACGATCCAAGGGCCGGTCGCGGCTGGAGAGCTGACGCCTGCGGCCTTGGCCACATGAACTGGCCGATCGTCATCGGACTGACGGCAGCGTTCACCATCACTGCAACGGCGGCGATAGCAGAACAGATAGACCTTCAAACCTCGGTCCGGGCCAGCGCCTGGAGCAGTGACCGTCTGAACCAATCTGAAGGCGGCGTTCAATCGGTCGATCTTTGGATTAGGGGCTCCTCGCCGCCGTCTGAAGCCGTCGTCTCGGCACGGTTTGAGGCCTGGGCCGGCAGCAACCCGACGGGTTCCGACAAGCCTGCGGCAGATGTCAGAGAGGCCCTCGTCACCGTCGATTTCGGAGCGGTCACGCTTTCTGCTGGCCGCCAGCTCTTCGTTTGGGGCCGTGCTGACCGGATAAACCCCACGGACGTGATCAGTCCCCACGACTATCGGCGTCTGGTTGATGAAGACGAAGACAATCGCCTCGGCATCGCAAGTGTTGAGATCAGCCTGCCGACTTCACTGGGAAAATTCTCCGGCTACTGGCTCCCGGAGTTCCGTAGCACCGAACTTCCTCAGTCACTGGCGCGCCCCGGGCTGGCGGTACGGAAGGATCAGCCAAACTCAGCTGGGTCACAATTTGCCTTACGCTTCGAGCGGTTTGGGGAAAGCGTCGATGGCTCAATCACTTACAGTGAAGTCGCCGATCGTATCCCTTGGCTGGCACTTGAGACGCAGCGCGGTCGGCCTCCAACCTTAGCGCTAAAGTATCCTCGCCTTGCGACGCTGGGTGCCGATTTGGCGACAAACGTCGGACCTTACGGATTGCGTCTGGAAGCCGCCGCCTACGACTACGACCGTGCCGAATTACAGGCGTTCGCATCCGGCAACCCACGCTTTGCCGCGGTCCTGGGGGTCGATCGAAGTTTTGCCGGGCAATGGTCGGTCATCGCCCAGGCTGTGCTTCGCGTCAGGAGCAGGGAATTCGGACCAGCAGGGCCTGTGTTGGCATTTTCTGCGCGGAATTCGGTCATTCATGGGGCTTGGCGCCCGAATATCTATGGCGGGTTCGTCCGGATTCGTAAGGGTTTCTCGGGCGATCGGGGCAGCCTTGAAGTCGCGGCGGCAAGCCTTTCAGGCGGCGGTAGTTTTAGCCAGATCAAGGGCGGATTCACGCTGCGCGACGCCGTGAGAATGACGGTTTTGCTGGAGCACTACACCGGTGACGCCGCCAGCTACTTCGGCCGTCTGCGCGGCAACAATCTCGCCATGGTCGGCCTTCGCGCCGGATTTTGACCAACCACTTCGACTGCAAAACACTGGAGGGCAACGGACATGTACGCAAGCTTGGGGCGTTTAATTACTCTTCACCCACGCGGGGTCATCATAGGCGTCTTGGTGGCCGCTGTCCTGGTGCTCGCAGGTGCACGAAATACCCACTTCGTGAGCGATTTCGACTCGTCGTTGCCCAACCGCAGCCCGCTGTCCGCGCAAATTCACGCAAATCAGGATCGTTTTGGCGGCCGGAACACACTTGCCTTTCTCGTATCGGGTGGAGACGCCAAGGCCAGGTTGGCGAGTGCGTGCGCGCTCTCAAGCGGGCTTCAGAAACTCTCCGGAATCGCACCGGGGCGCGTCTACGGCGTCGGCACTAACAGTCTGAAATTTGTTGAAACGGAGGGTGCAGATCTTTCCGTAACAGGTCTGGCACAGGTCTGCTCCAGTCCCGGGGGATTAACGTCCGAGATCCTTGAAGGGCTAGGTCCTCAGAAGGCTCTGGTGATGGCACCAAACGGAGACCTCATTGTTGCCGCAGACCTGAACGTCATAAGCGGCCAGTTTGAGCCGCTGCTGGAAGGCGTCGAGAGGTTGATCAAGCGCAGCCGGGTGGTCGGCGTAACCATCGACTATTCCGGACAACCTGCATTTCTCGCTCAGAACGACAAATACTCTAGGCGCATCGCCCTATTTTTCCCGGTCATCATGGGTCTAATACTTCTGCTGCACTGGGAGGCGCTGCGATCCGTTCAAGCCGTAGTTGTTCCAATATTTACGGGACTGTTCGCGACGCTGCTTGGCCTTGGAATCTATGGCTGGATGGGCCAACCCCTGGATACCTACACAGTGCTCGCCCCGGTCCTCATCCTCGCGGTTGGCGCGGGCCACTCTGTGCAGCTTCTCAAGCGATACATGGAGGAGGTGCGGCTGCGAACAGCCGTTGGAGATCAGGTCAGCGCTGATCAAAACGCGGCCGCCATCGTGGCAACATTGAAGGCAATGGGACCGGTGCTTACCATTGCTGTTCTCGGTGCATCGGCCTGCCTGTTTGCTCTGCTCCTTCTGGATGTAACATCCCTCGCGCGGTTCGGACTTTTGGCGGGTGTTGGGATTGTGTGCGCACTTGTCCTGGAATTGACGATGGTCCCGGCCATCCGTGTCCTCCTGAAGCGGCCAGTGATGAAGCCGGGTTACGGTGAGCTCAGTAAGTTTTGGCAGACCGGCCTGCTGAGAATTGGAAATCTCGCACTCAGCGGTCCAGTCCTGGCCATCTCCATCGGCCTGGCCCTCGTTGTGGTTGCCCTGGGCGTCGGCGTGTCCAAGGTTAAGGCCTCGCACAGCATGGCGGTCTATACGGCCCCTGATGTTCCCGTTCAGCGCGCCGTTACCAAGCTGGTCGATGCTGGGGTTGGGCCATACGTCTTTGACGTGGTTGTCGATTCCGGTCGGCCTGACGGTGCCTTCGATCCTGAAATTCAGCAGTCGCTGATGGCGATCCAGACGAACCTGGAGCGTGATCGCGACGTCAGTTCTGTCCTGTCGCCAACCGCGATCATCAGCTTCCTGAAATGCCGATTTGCCGGACAATCGCCCTGCACGTCGCAACTCCCTCAGTCCGCTGATGAAGCGAAGCAGATCTGGACCGTCCTGTTTGGTGGCGGCAGAGAAGCCGGCATGATCGACGACACCGGCCAGTATGTCCGGCTGCGGGCGTTTGTGCGCACCGACGAGACAATTGCCTCACAACGCCTGATCGACCGCGTAAACGCCTCAGCGAAAGAACAGGGTGTGTCGATCAGCCTGGGCGGATCGGCAGTCACCGCCAAAGCGCTGGCCGATGGTATCGTTCGAGTCAGCTTGGAAAAGGCCGCCTTGTTGGTTTGCATTGTCATGGTGATTGGCGGATTGGCCTTTCGATCGATTAGCTTGGCCCTCCTCTTTGCAATCCCAAGTCTGCTGACGATTGCCGCCAATTTCGCCTATCTGGGATGGACCGGGACCACGTTGAACGTGGCGACGGCAGCCGTCGCGACCATCGCCGTTGGGGTCGGACTGGACTATCTGGTCTACCTGACGTTCCGCATTCGTGAGGCACAGCGGCAGGGGCTCAGCTATCTTGACGCTATCCGGGTCGGTCACGCTTCTGCGGGCGGCGCTGCGCTTTGTGTGGCTATGGCGGTCGCGGTTGGATACGCCGTTCTCATCTTCTCGCCGGGATATCTGGTGCATCACTGGATCGCCGCTCTTGTTCCAATGACGATGCTGATGAGCTTGTTTGGGTCGCTGTTTGCGTTCCCCTTCTTGCTCCGCCTGTTTCAGCCCGCACTGAACAGTTGGACTAAGACGCCCAATCCCGAAAGTGAGGACTGGAAACTGTTCTCCGACTGGTCGCGTGCACCTTCGAAACCCTCCGATCAGACCTGAGACATAGAGGTGCGCCAGGGTCAGGTGGGACCAATACTCCATCTGGCCCGGCGGCGTCGCCAGGGTTGATTGAAGTTCAGAATACCCCCGGTCCCTTCTGCGGGTCGGCCCTGTTGGGGGAGAGCCTCGAATAGAACCGTGCCGGGAAGCGACGCGAGGCGTGTTCGAGACGCGTTGAAAATCCTAGATTTGACCCGATCTTGAACTGACCAGCGATGATGTTCAGCCTAGTTGGCTGGCCGATATCCGGAACCGCGAGTCCATTGCCAAAGCGGGATGCTTGGAAACTCGCTCGATCCAACCAAAGTCCTGGACTTGTCCGTTCATTCGGACACAGGGCGGACACGGACCCAGTGGACCAACTCTGTCTTGGCTTCCGTCTCTCTAAGCCACTATTTCCCAAACGGAAAATGGTGGGTGCTGGGGGATTCGAACCCACGACCCGCTGATTAAGAGTCAGCTGCTCTACCAACTGAGCTAAGCACCCGTCCCGACGCCGCATCCCGAGGGGATTGGCGCGAGGGCGCGGAAAATACGCAATACCGCGCCTTTGGCAAGGCGCGTTTCATCTCAGACCAAAAGAATGACTGCGGCGGCCGGTTGACACGTGTCCGCCCGCCGCAGCCCCTTCGCAGGGACGTTGTGTCAGGTGCCTGCGAAGGTGAGCGATTGGCGGCGGCGGCGGAGCATCGCGCCCGCACTGCCGAAGCCCAGGATCATGAGCGCCCAAGTGGTGGGTTCGGGGACGGCTACCCCGCCAGAACCGGACACAGTCAGTATGCCAATGCCGGCGCTTCCAGCACCGCCGCCAGGGTCAAAGCCATTGGTACTGTGCAACCCGATACTCGAGAATGCGCCGGGCGTGAAGAAGTAGAAGGCAGTGCCGCCCCCGGTTGAAAAGCCATCATCAAAGAGATCGTTAAAACCAATGTAGTCGCCGTTGTTGCCGACCGGGTTTGGTGCCCCAACGGGGTCGGCGTCGAAGGTCATCGTCAGGTTGCACGTGTTGAACTCGCGGTCGATCGAGCAGGTGTCCCAGACGAACTCGCCGTCGGTGATGAAATTGGCCGTCGTGAGGGTGA
>Ga0105048_10015480_pt1 | contig 11834 bp, 12 predicted proteins | sample MAT05_FD_78382 | JGI IMG/M metagenome (GOLD analysis project Ga0105048, IMG submission 78382) | Freshwater microbial communities from Lake Fryxell liftoff mats and glacier meltwater in Antarctica - MAT-05 | ecosystem: Environmental > Aquatic > Freshwater > Ice > Liftoff microbial mat | place...
GCGGGGTCGATGATGCGGCCGTTGCGGATCAGGACGTTGCTCATGAAACCGTAGGGTTGGCGCCGGCGCAGAGGTAGAGGACGGCCATGCGCACGGCGAGGCCGTTGGTGACCTGGTCGAGGATCGCGCTGCGGCCGCTGTCGGCGATGTCGCTGTCGATTTCCACGCCGCGGTTGATCGGGCCGGGGTGCATGATCAGCGCGTCGGGTTTCAGCCGCTCGGCACGCGCCTTGGTGAGGCCGAAGAGCGCGGTGTATTCGCCGAGCGAGGGGAAGTATTCCTTGCGCTGCCGCTCATGCTGGATGCGCAGGAGATTCACGACGTCCGCATCGGGCAGCACGGCGTCGAGATCATGCGTGACGGTGACGCCGAGTTCCTCGAAGACGCGCGGGACGAGGGTGCTCGGGCCGACGAGCGTGACCTTCGCGCCGAGCTTGAGCAGCGCGAGGATATTGGACCGGGCGACGCGGCTGAAGAGGATGTCGCCGACGATGGCGACGTGCAGCCCGGAGACGCGGCCCTTTTTCTCCCGGACGGTGAAGGTGTCGAGCAGCGCTTGTGTCGGATGCTCGTGCGCGCCGTCGCCGGCATTGATCACGCTGGCCTGCAGCCGCTCGGCGAGGAACTGCGACGCCCCCGCAGAACTGTGGCGGAGGACGATGATATCCGCGTGCAGCGCCTGGAGATTCAGCGCGGTGTCCTTCAGCGTCTCGCCTTTGGTGAGGCTGGATGTGGAGGCCGTCATGTTGATGACGTCGGCGCTCAGGCGATGCGCGGCGAGTTCGAAGGAGACGCGGGTGCGGGTGCTGGCTTCGACGAAGAAATTGACCAGTGTCTGGCCGCGCAGGGCGGGCACTTTTTTGATGTCGCGGGTGCCGACGGTCTTGAACGCGGCGGCGGTATCGAGGATCGCGGTGATCTCGGCAGGGCTCAGATCGGCGATGCCGACGAGGTCCTTGCGCGTCCACTCGACGGCGGGCAGGGCGTGGGTGGTCATGAGGATCCTCCCCGGTCGATCCACACGGAGTCCGGCACGCTGTCCACTTTCTCGAAGCGGACGAAGACGCGTTCACCGAGCGCGGTGGGCAGGTTCTTTCCCACGTAATCGGCGCGGATCGGCAGCTCGCGATGGCCACGATCGATAAGGGCCGCGTACTGAATGCGGGCCGGGCGGCCGAAGCTGCTGATCGCATCCATGGCGGCACGGCAGGTGCGACCGGAGAAGAGCACGTCGTCCGCGAGCACGAGCGTGAGGCCGGTGAGATCGTGCGGGAGACGGGTGGGCTCCACCGAGAAGAGGCGGCGGCGGGTGTGCAGATCGTCGCGATGCATGGAGACGTCGATCACACCGGCGAAGGCGCTGATTCCGGCAAAGGTCTGGAGATGCGCGGCGAGCCGGTGGGCGATCTCTACCCCGCGGGAGGGAATGCCGATGAGCGCAACGCGGGCGGTCTCGGGATTGCGCTCGATGATCTCGTGCGCGATGCGCTTGAGCGCGCGGTCGATGGCCGCGGCGTCGAGGATGAGGGTGGCGCCAGCCGGGACGGTGGCGCAGGATTCGGGAGGTGGCGGAGTTTCTTTCATGGTCCTTGGGAGCCTCTCTGGGCTGCCTTAAAGGACCGCGAGCCCGCCTAGGCGGCCGTCTCGCGGTGTCGCTGCTGCCGCCAGGAGCTGCGGTGTTTCACGATCCAGTCGAGCAGTGCTTTTTCGAAGCCGACGTCGTATCCCGCCTTCTCACTTTCGATCCATTTATGGCGCAGGATTTCCTCCCGCTCGGCGAGGAATTCCTTGTAGAGGAGCGACTCTTTCACGAGCTCAGTATTTTCTGCTGCCGAGGCGGACATACGTTGGATTGAAGATTCTGAAAATCGCCGCTGGCGTCAACGGTTAAGCTGCTCCACGAGCCGACTCGCGATCATCCGAAAGGCAGCGGAAACCGGCTGATCAGGATCGGCGGCAGTGATGGGCATCCCACGGTCGCCCGATTCCCGCGTGGCGATGTCGATCGGGATCTGGCCGAGGAGCGATACTTTGAGACGGGCGGCTTCGCGTTCGCCGCCGCCGTTGCCGAAGATATCGTAGCGCTTCCCATCGCTCGGGCAGAGGAAGTAGCTCATGTTTTCGATCAGGCCGAGGACCGGCACGTTCACCTTTTGGAACATGGTCGCGGCCTTGCGCGCGTCGATGAGCGCGACTTCCTGGGGCGTGGTGACGATGACCGTGCCAGAGAGAGCCACAGTCTGGACGATGGTGAGCTGGATGTCGCCGGTGCCGGGCGGGAGATCGAGCACGAGGAAGTCGAGTTCGCCCCATTCCACCTGCCGGAGAAATTGCTGCGTGTATTTCGTCACCATCGGCCCGCGCAGGATCGCCGGCGCGGCGTCGTCGAGCAGGAAGCCCATGGACATGAGCTTCAAGCCGTAGCGTTCAATGGGGAGGATGGTGTTGTCCTCATTTGCCATCGGCCGCTCATTGGTGCCAAACATCAGGCCGATCGAAGGGCCGTAGAGATCGCAATCGCAGAGGCCGACCCTGGCACCGCCGGCCTGGAGGGCGACGGCGAGATTCGCGGCGACGGTGCTTTTGCCCACCCCGCCTTTTCCCGACGCGACAGCAATGACGTGCTTAATGCCGGGAATCGCGGTCGCGGCGTTCGGGTTGCCGCCCGCGGCGGCACCGGGCTGCTGCGGCGGCGCGAGGATGTCGATGCGCACGTTCGCTTTCCCGAGTCCCGGAATCTGCGCGAGCACGGCTTCGGATTGTTCCTTGATCGTCTGCGGGATCTTCGGGTCGTTCGTGGCCAGCGACATCTGCACCGTGACATCCACGCCCTCGATGCGGACGTCTTTCACGAGACCGAAGGAAACGATGTCGCGGCTGAAGCCGGGATATTTAACGGTAGCTAATTGGGTGCGGATCAGTTCGGGCGTGAGGTCAGGCATCGGAGCGTTTTAGAGCAGAGGGGTGAGATTCGGAAGAAGGCGAGCGGGACTGTGGGTGCGACGAGACATCCGTTCAACTTCGCATTCACACAGCCCGCAAAGCGACCAGCCCTGCCTCCCCGGGAGCCGAAATCGAGGCGCACCAGGCAGGCAGCGGGTTTCTCAGAGTATTTACCGAAACTCAATTTAGCCGCGGATGGACGCGGATTTTCGCGGATAAGAAAACCTTCGCATTCTCTGTATCCGCGTTTCATCCGCACCATCCGCGGCTCAAATCGCGGCTCAAATCGCGGCTCAAATTCAGCTCATTGGCCGGACTTCCGGTACTTGCTCTCAGATGAAATTTCTTGCGCATGAGATTTAGTCTCATTAGCAATGCGTCCGCTTTATGTCTCCCTCCCGCTTTTCCAGCTTAGAAACCGCGATTTTACCCGCTGCCCTCCGCCTCCCCTCGTCCGCATGGCTGCTGGCCGTCTGCATCGGCCTACATCCCGCAGCCGCACAGAATTCAACGTCGGCAGAACTGCCGGAGGTCGTGGTCACGGCGGAGAGCACCTCGGCCAGATTTCTGCCACCGGTCGAGGGCACGCGCATTTTTTCAGGGAAGAAAAACTCCGTCTTCCACCCCGATGAGCTGCCGAAAATCTCGAACAACAACTATCGGCAGGCCCTGGCGAAGACGCCGGGCTTGTTTCTCTCCGAAGAAACTACCCCGCTGGTCAGTCTCGGCTATCGGGGGCTCGATCCGAACCGAACGCAATTCACACAGGTGCTCAAGGATGGCATCCCGATTCACGCGGATCAATTTGGCTACCCGGAGGCCTACTACACGCCCCCGTTTGAGAACGTGGAGCGCATGGAGTTTCTCCACGGCGGCGCGGCGCTCACCTACGGCCCGCAGCCCGGCGGCGCTCTGAACTACGTCACCCGCCGGCCCCGGACGGATCGCGAATTCTCCTTCGGCTCGTCGAACACCTTCGGCAGCGACAACTTCTACTCTAACTACAGCTACCTGGACGGCACCAGCGGACGCGTCGGCTACTACGGATACTTCAATCACCGCGCGGGCGATGGCTTTCGCGACCAGAATAGCGCGTTCAATCTCAATGCGGGCCAGATCAAGCTGGTGCTCGATGGCAGCACGGATAGCCGCTGGATCCTCAACCTCGAGGGCTATACGCAAACCCACGGCGAACCCGGGGGCCTCACCTTCGCCACCGGCCCGAACCAAGTGAACTACAACGCAAACCGTGACGCCGCCTCCCGGCGTTACGATATGTTTGAGCTGAAGCGCTACTCCGGCTCGCTGGCTTGGGAGAAGGATTTCTCGGCGGAAACGAAGCTGTCCCTCACTACCTGGGGCACCTACTACTCGCGTTACACTTCGCGCCAGCGGGGCGGCGGCTTTGGCACGCTCCCCACGGGGCCGGCGGCGGATACGACGGGCGTGGAGCTGCAGGAGTTCTACACCCAGGGCTTCGAGGCGCGGCTGCGGCATGACTACGAGCTGTGGGGCGGCACGCATACGGTCGCTGGTGGCTTCCAAGGGTATCACACTTATTCCCCTCGCGAAGATCGCCGGGGCAACTCGAAAAACGATCGCGGCGGCACCATCCGGACGGACACCGACCGCGAAATCTGGTACTTGCCTGTCTTCGTCGAAAATCGCTTCCACTGGGGCGCGCTCTCGGTCACGCCCGGCGTCCGCTTTGAAAACATCTGGCAGAGCGTAAAGGAAAACAAAAACGCCGACAAAACCGCCGCGGGAACCCCCCTCGGGGACGAGAAGGACCAGGAATTTGTCCCGCTCTTCGGGCTTGGCATCAGCTATGAGGTCGCCAGGAAAGTGGAGTTCTACACCAACGCCTCGCAATCCTATCGGCCGAAAATTTACACCCAAGCCGTGCCGAACAACGTGACCGCGTTGGTGCCGCAGAATCTTGAAGAAGGCGCCGCGTGGCAGTATGAAGTCGGCTTCCGTGGAAGCCCGCGGCCCTGGGTCTCATGGGACGTGAGCTGCTTCCTGCTCGATTTCGACAATCAGATCGGCAACATCGCCTTGCCCGGCGGCTTCAGCACCATCGCGAACGTCGGTCGCGCCCAGCATCGCGGCGTGGAAGCTGCAACCGAAATCGACCTCATCGGTCTCCTCGATGCGCTCCACGGTCCGTCCGCATCCGCGCCGATGGGCAAGGACAGCAAAGCCGTGGCGCCTCTCGAAAAGACCCTCGTTGAACGCTTCGGCTCCCTCAGCCTTTACGGCAATGTTACGCTACTCGACGCCGAGTTCGTCAGCGGTCCTCTGGAAGGCAAGACCCCGCGCTACGCCTCGGATTATCTCGTCCGCACCGGGGTCATCTATCGCTGGCAGGATCGGTTCAAGATCGCCTTCCTCGGCACCTTCGTGGGCGACAGTTTCGCCGACGATGCCAATACCCCCGAGCGCGCCGTCCCCGGTTACATGGTCTGGGATCTCTCCGCCGAAGCGACGATTTACAAGGACATCGTGAGCGTGAATGCCGGCATCAATAACGTCTTCAGCGAAGACTACTACGCCCGCGTTCGCGACGAAGGTATCGACCCTGCCTACCGCCGCAATTTCTACGGCGGGCTCTCGCTGAAATTCTAGCGCTCCCGTCCGGAGTTCCGTTTTCCCCCACCCTGCGGCCGCTCAGGTCGCTCAGGTCATGCTGAATGCGCGGCGCGCCGTATCGACCACGCTGCTCGCGGTGGGCGGCGGCGATTTACTCCGCCGGCTCCGCATCGGTCCGTTCACGCCTGCCCGGTTCTGCACGCGACCAGGCGCGGTAACCAGCGGGCGTCACTTCGAGCGACGTGCACAAGGGCACAAGGGCACGATGGTGCGATCGCCAGTCATGGCTTCGATTGTGCATCGCACTCCCCGAGGACACCGCGAATTCAGTTTGTTCATGGTGTTTTTAAATCCCACCACTCCCTGCCAAGGTAACCAGCAATGCGGTGCAGGCCCACGGGAAAAAGGCCTTGCCTTCCTTGTTTTCATAGTTTATTGAAAATAAAGAATGAAAGCGCAGAAGCCCGATCCCGATCCCACGGAAGCGGCACAGTTCGCCGCTGCGCGGGATGAATTCGTCACACAATGGGGGGCGATGGGCAACCAATGGGGAATCAACCGCACGATGGCTCAGATTCATGCCCTGCTCATGATCACTCCGCGCGCCATGACGACCGACGAGGTGATGGAAGACCTACAGATCAGCCGAGGCAACGCCCACATGAACCTCCGGGAGTTGGTCGGGTGGGGCCTCATCCGTAGCGTCATCCGCAAGGGCGAGCGCAGGGAATACTTCGAGGCTGAGAAGGATGTCTGGAAGATGTTTTGCATCATCGTGCGCGAACGGAAACGGCGCGAAATCCGCCCGGCCATCAATGTGCTCAAGGATTGCATCGATCGCACCGCCGTCTTAAAGGGCCCGGAGGCCGTCGTCTTCACCCAGCAAACCCGGGCGCTGTGTGAGTTCATGGAAATGGCAGATGGCGTCCTGAGCAAAGTGGTTCGCTCGGAACAGAGCACGATGATCCCGTGGGCGTTGAAGTTCCTTAAATAGACCCTTTTTTAGAGCGCTATTTCATTATTTCCTGAGAACATAAAAAAAGAAAACAAGATGAACTACCTCGTCACCACCTACGCCCTCTACCTCACGATCAGCATCATCATCACCGTCTGGGTGGCCCGGACGCTCCACCGAAGCGGCCGCATTTTCCTCGTCGATGCCTTTCACGGCAACGAACCACTGGCCGATAGCATCAATCACCTGCTGGTGGTGGGCTTCTATCTTGTAAACCTCGGCTACGTCAGCATCGCTCTCAAGTATGGGGACCGGGCGACCGACCTGCCGGGACTCTTCGAGGCCTTGAGCACCAAGGTAGGCGCCGTGTTGCTCATTCTGGGTGGTATGCATTTTTTCAATCTCTACGTCTTCACCAAGATGCGGAAACGGGCCCTCCTCCACGGAGCGCCACCGCCCCTTCCCCCGCAAGCCCGGGTGCTGGTGAATCAACCCTGACCCGACTGCTCCCATGGTACCTGCGCCCTCCTCCGATCGACTCGCCCCTCCAAACCCGGACCCGCCGCTCCCGCTCGGACGATGGGTGGCCCTCGGCGCCGTAGCAGTGTGCGGTTCGCTGATTTACGGCGCCTCGCTCGCCTGGGTGCTGCCCCGCTGGTCGTTGCAGGGCGCGGCCGCCTGGCTCACGCTCTCCGCCGGGCTGGCGTGGTGCGTCTTCATCCCGAGCCTCCTCTGGAGTACGCGGATCACCTGGCGGGAATGCCTCGATGCCTGCCTGTGGACGATGGCGGCCGGCGAGGTCGTGCTTGTCACCGGAGCTTTGGGCAATGGGCTGCTCGCTCGCGCGGGCGGGTGCGCTAACGCGGCGCTGATCAATGCCCTGATCGTCGCGCTCTCGAACATCGTGATGGCCGCCGCGCTCACCGTCCGGCTCCGGCCGCGAGTCAACGCGTGGCGCACCGTAACGCTGTGGATGCTCGTGCTGAATGGCTCCGGAGCGCTCTTCTTCGCCGGGCTCTACCGTTTCTGCCGTCTGCCATGAAGTTCCGCGCTCCTACGATCCGCGGCCGCATCGATCGTTGCTGGCTTTTTGTCTTCCGAACCCCCGCGAGCGCCGTGGCCGGGCTGCTGCCACCCACCTTGGATCTCGTCACGGTCGATGGATTTGCCTTCTGGAACGTCGTGACGTGCGAGTTGAGCGCGATGCGTCCCGCGGGACTTCCCGGCTGGCTCGGGCTGTCCTACCGGCATGTCGCTTATCGGCTTCACGTCACCGCCCGCACCGCCGCGGGCAGCATGATCGAAGGTCTGCACTTCATCCGGAGTGACTGCGATCGTCGGCTCGTCGAGGTCGTGGGCAACCTGGCCACCGACTTTCGTTTCCACCCGGCGCGCATCCGTTTCATGGAGAATGCTGCGGCGGTCTCCGGCGAGATCGAGTCGCCCGATGCGCGAGCGCATTTCCGCATCGACCGCACCGTGCCGCCCTCCCTCACCGCAGGCTCTCCATTTTCCACCCTCGCCGCGGCCGCCCGTGCTCTGGAATACCGGCCCGCTGCGATCTCAGCCGCCGGGCCGGCTGCGGTCGAAATCGTGCGCGTCCGGCGGGACGCTGCGACGTGGAAGTGGCGCCCGGTGCATGTGGCCGAGTCCAGATGGCAGTTCCTCGACCACCGTCCGGTGCAACTCGAACTCTGCTACGAAGTCGCCCCCGTAGAATACATCTGGGAACGCTCCCGGATCGAACCCGTCGTCCCATGCGCATCCTGATCACTGGCGGCACCGGCTTCCTCGGGCGCCCGCTCGTCCAACAGCTCACGGCGCTTGGTTACGCTTGTATCGTGATGACTCGCGATCCAGCGCGGGCGCGGCGGTGCGGCTTTCCGCCCGAAGTCCAAATTGTCGCGCCCGACGCGTTGCCCGCTGCGGAGGTGGTCATCCATCTTGCGGGCGAGGGGATCGTCGGCCTTTGGACCCCGGCGAAGCGCCGGGCGATCCTCGATAGCCGGGTGCAGGGCACACGCCGCCTCATCGACAGCCTGCGGCGGGCGAAAGTGCGGCCGCATACGCTGCTCGCCGCTTCCGCCGTGGGCATCTACGGCGACCGGCCTGGCGAAACCCTCGATGAAACATCCGCGCCCGATCCGGCAGCCAGCTTTCGTGCCGAGGTCTGCCGACGCTGGGAAGCCGAGGCGAATCGCGCCGATGCGTTAGGCGTCCGCGTCGTGAATCTCCGCATCGGCAATGTCATGGCGCCCCACGGAGGTTTCCTCGGAGGCATCCTGCCTGTGTTTCGCACGCTGGGTGGGATCACACTCGGCGATGCCGGTGCGGTCCTACCCTGGCTCCCACTCGCCGATTTCGTCGGCCTGGTCTGCTTCGCCCTCGCCAATGAACGCTGGCATGGCCCCCTGAATCTCACGCACCCGCAGCCCCTCACCCGCGCCGAGTTGGCGGTCGCGCTCGCGCGGCATCTGAGGCGGCCCTGTCCGTGGCAGATTTCTTCGATTTGGCTGCGGCGGTTGCTCGGCAATTTCGCCAGCGCGCTGGTCGATGACCAGCGGGTCGTTTCCACGAAAGTCGCAACCTCCGGCTACCATTTTTCCTGCGCCACGTGGGCCACGTTTCTGGAGGAAACCTTTCCCGCCCTGATACCCGCTCGGGATTGCGCTCCGCGCGACATCGGATCATGACCCGCCTGCTCGTCAGCGCGCTACTCTCCCTGCTGATGACCCTCTTTCGGCGCTAGCCGCTCGGCTCAATCGTAGTGGGTCCACATCCTAATGACCTTGATGGTCCGTTCGGAGTCATAGACCTGATATACCAAGCGATGCTGAATGTTGATGCGCCGCGAATACGCTCCAGCCAAATCGCCAATGAGCTTTTCGTAGGGTGGAGGGTTCTGGAACGGATTCTTGGAGATGACTTCGATGAGACGTTGTGCCTGTAATTTTAGGTTTGAGGATGTAATCCTCTTGGCGTCTTTCTGAGCTTGTCTGGTGTAAACAATAGACCAGCTCACCAACGGGGATTTTTTGAGGCTTTGTTGAGCGGTTCCGCCATTCCCTTGCGGATCGAGGCGCGCAGACCAGGAATCGAAACGAGGTAGAGCGTCTCCTGAATGCTGCGCCAGTCGTTTTCCGAAATGAGGACCGCGTTGGAGCGCTTGCCCGTAATCTGAATGGGTTCGTGAGACTCGGCGGCCTCATCGAGTAGCTGGTAGAGCCTGGAGCGGGCTTGAGTGACGGGCAGCGAGGTCATGCGCCAAGCGTCCGGGAAGGCGTGCGTTCTGTCAATTAGCGCCTCGGTCGGCTCACGGCCCAAACGAACCGAGTAAAAGCTTCCGCTGAACGGATCCCAGTAAAGGGTGAAATATTTCGCACCCCCGGGAAAACACGGAGGAGCCGCAGCCCTTTTGTGCTTCTCGTGGACCTTTCCCGGTCGCTTACGCGAGCAGGCCGCGCATGTAGGCGGCGGGGACGAAGTTCTCGATCAACACCTGCGTCTCGCCATCGCGATGCAAGCGCACCTGCGGGACGTTGATCTCGGGCGTCTTGCTCGGTGAGAAAAGGATGTCGTCGTGCGTCGCGTTCTTTTTATTCGCGAAGCGATCCGGCGTGAGCGTGCCTCCGAGATGATCGCTGCGGCCAGTGGCCACGTGCATGGTTCCGAGGATCTTCTCGTCCTGAATGTCGCGGCCGGAGACAGGCAATTCCTGCGTGCCGAAGCCGAGTTCGCCGAGCTCGCCCGTGACCGGATCGGTGGTGAGCTTGTGGTTGTGTTCATCGATCGTCGTTTGGCTGCCGCGGAGCAGCGTGGAGCGGAAGATGCGGCCGCCCTTCACATCCATGAGGCCGATCGTGCCATCCTCATATTTGTGCGGGAACTGCCCGTGCGCGTCCGCGGGGACGTAGTAGATTTCACCGGCGGGAAGATTCGCGACATCGGGACCGCCGCGGCAAAGACCGTGGCTCTTTTGCGCCTCCTGCCGGGCGAGCTCGAGGCGCAGCGTGTAGGCGCTGTTTTCATACTGGTAGTCGATCTCCACCCAATCCGCGCGGGTCATGCCGAGCCGCAGCTTCTCGGCCTGCACGCTCACTTCGTTGTAATCCACGGCGAGGCCCGACGAGAGGATGATTTGATTCACGCCGTGCAGCGTGGCGCCGCGGAAGCCGAACCGCTTCGCAAACGCCGTCAGCGGCGCGGTGGCAGAGTAGGTGGAGATGCAAAGGATGATGTCGAACTTCTTGCAAACGTCCTCGATCAGATCGATCTCGCGACCATCGACTGAGTAGCCCTTTTCGGGCAGGTCGAGATTGCTGCCGCCCGTGATCTCGTAGGCAAAGAAGCCGCCGCCAGTGAGGCCGAGTTCCTCCATCACGCCGCCCAGCAGACCCTGGTGGAAAACGTCGTGGGCATTGCGCTGGATCGAGAGGTCTGGATTCCGGAGGAAGCCGAAGTCTTTTACTTCGCGCGGATCCTCCAGATCGATGAGGATACAGACACGTTCGCCGCCAGCGGGTGCAAAGACCGTGCGGAGCAGACGCGTCAGGTCGAAGGGAGGGAACGTGCGGGCGGGAGCCACGTAGCGGGATTCGATGGTGGTGGACATAGGTGGTGAATCTACGGCGGACTCGGGGTGCGGGATGCGCTCCGGTTGCCGAAAGTGGATTTCCAGTCTCGGCGAATTCGCGCCACCCGCAAAATCAAATCCAGGCGACGTGCATTCTCCGCTTGCCACCGCGGCGAGGGCGCGGGATGGGCACGGATGCTCTGGCGCACGGCCACCCGCACTTTCGACCTCACGCACCGCGCGCTCATCATGGGCGTGGTGAATGTGACCGCCGATTCGTTCTCCGACGGCGGCCAGTATGGCGACACCGAGCGGGCTGTCGCCCATGCGCGGCAGCTCGCGGAGGAGGGCGCGGAGATCATCGACATCGGCGGTGAATCCACCCGGCCCGGCGCCGCGCCCGTGCCGGAGGCCGAGGAAATGGCCCGCGTGCTGCCGGTCATCGCCGCGCTCGCCGGCGACCCACGCTTTGTCCTCTCCATCGATACGCGCAAGCCCGCCGTGGCCCGCGCCGCGCTCGAGCACGGTGCCGGCATCGTGAATGACGTCAACGGCCTCCGTGAACCCGCGATGCGCGAAGCGGTGCGCGCGCATGGCGCGGGTGCGATCGCCATGCACATGCAGGGCGACCCGCAGACGATGCAGGCCGCGCCGCATTACGCCGATGTCACCCCAGAAATCCGGGAATTTTTTCGACAAACTTTTGAGGCGTCCGTAGCCTCCGGGATTGCCCCCATGTCCCTCGCTTTCGACCCTGGAATCGGTTTCGGA
>Ga0105048_10015482_pt1 | contig 11834 bp, 8 predicted proteins | sample MAT05_FD_78382 | JGI IMG/M metagenome (GOLD analysis project Ga0105048, IMG submission 78382) | Freshwater microbial communities from Lake Fryxell liftoff mats and glacier meltwater in Antarctica - MAT-05 | ecosystem: Environmental > Aquatic > Freshwater > Ice > Liftoff microbial mat | place...
ATGTGCCGGATTTATCTTTGTTAACCCCACTGGTTACTGTAACGGTAACTTCTTTATTAAAAACGCCCGGACGACCCTCTGAATTAAACCCTACGGTAATAACAGACGATTTTCCCGGCAGAACCGGTTGCGATGACCATTCAGGTGTTGTACATCCGCAACCTGCTTTTGCGTCCTGTATAATCACAGGTTCTTTTCCTGTATTCGTAAAGGTAAATTCATGCGTCACTTTAGGACCTTCCGGAATCGTTCCGAAATCATGAGCGGTTTCTTTAAACTTCACGGTTGGTTCCCAATTGGCATCAGTCGAAGCAGGCTGGGCTGAAACAGCAAGAGAACCAGTAATCAGCAGGAAGGAAAATAGTTTTTTCATAGATTTTTGTCCTTTAGAGCGGGGCGCCACTTGCAATTTCCGGGCCACGATAGCAGGGAAATATATTCGGCAGATACCTCTGGTTAGGTTAAACCGTTAGCAGTCCAAAAAGATTTGATATTCCTTTAATCCCGATTTCCTGATCCGCCCGAATGCAGTATTTTAGCGCCCTTTGAATAATAGTATGGAAATTCCTAAGCAATATAATCCCGCAACAAGCGAAGACAAATGGTACAAGACCTGGATGGATAGAGGATTTTTCCGTTCCGTTCCAGATGAAAGAGAACCTTTTACCATTGTGATTCCTCCTCCTAATGTTACTGGTGTGCTTCACATGGGACACATGCTGAACAACACTATCCAGGATGTTCTTGTTCGTCGGGCACGTATGCAAGGAAAAAATGCGTGCTGGGTTCCGGGAACCGACCATGCCTCAATCGCTACAGAAGCTAAGGTTGTAAGCAAGCTGAAAGACGAAGGAATTGAAAAATCTTCTCTCTCCCGTGAAGAGTTTTTAAGCCATGCGTGGGCATGGAAAGAAAAACACGGGGGAATTATCCTTGATCAGCTTAAAAAACTTGGCGCATCCTGCGATTGGGAACGCACAAAGTTTACAATGGATCCAGACCTCAGCGATGCCGTTCTGAACGTGTTCATTGACCTGTACAATAAAGGGCTGGTTTACCGCGGAATCCGGATGATCAACTGGGATCCGCAAGCACAGACAGCTCTGTCGGACGAAGAAGTAAACTACAAGGAAGCGCCATCAAGATTATACCATGTAAATTATAAGTTGAAGGATGGAAGCGGCCATATTACAATTGCTACCACCCGCCCTGAAACAATTCTTGGTGATACTGCAGTTTGCGTTAATCCAAACGATGAGCGCTACAGGCAACTTGTTGGAAAAACTGTGCTTGTGCCTCTGCTTAACCGCGAAGTGCCGGTTATTGCCGATGATTATGTAGATCCGGAATTCGGAACCGGCGTTCTTAAAATAACTCCTGCTCACGATATCAACGACTACACTATCGGGATCAAGCACAACCTTGCAGTAATCGACGTAATTGCGAGCGACGGGACAATAAGTCCTGCCGGCGAATTATACATTGGAGAGGACCGTTTTGCCGTTCGTAAAAAAATAGTCGCTGACATTGAGGCTGCCGGCCAGCTTAATAAAATTGAAGAGATCGTTAATAAAGTTGGCTATTCAGAACGTACAAATGCAGCAATTGAACCCAAGCTGTCGTTGCAGTGGTTCGTAAAGATGGGCGAAATGGCTAGACCTGCGCTTGATGTAGTAACAAGCGGAGAAGTAAAAATCCATCCACCGCGTTTTGTAAATACGTACAGGCATTGGATGGAAAATGTTAAAGACTGGTGTATCAGCCGTCAACTCTGGTGGGGCCAACAAATTCCTGCCTGGTATGATGGAACAGGAGATTTTGTGGTTGCCCGGACGGTGGAGGAGGCAGTTGATGCTTTTTTCAGGAAGGGAAAGCCATTGACAGCCGATCAGATCAAACAGGACGAAGATGTACTTGATACCTGGTTTTCGTCATGGCTCTGGCCAATGTCGGTCTTTGATGCAAAAGGAGTTACGCTTCCGAAAGAAGAATGGAACGCTGATTTGAAATATTATTATCCAACGAATGACCTTGTTACAGCGCCCGAGATATTGTTTTTCTGGGTGGCGAGGATGATTATGGCAGGATTGGAATACCGGGGCGAAGTTCCTTTCAAAAATGTTTACCTAACAGGAATTGTAAGGGATAAGCAGGGAAGAAAAATGTCGAAATCCCTTGGTAATTCGCCCGATCCTATCGGACTTATTGAAAAATACGGTGCCGATGGAGTTCGTATGGGAATGCTGCTTACTTCGCCTGCTGGCAACGATCTGCCTTTTGATGAAAGTTTGTGCGAACAAGGGAGGAATTTTAACAATAAGATCTGGAACGCCTTCCGCCTGGTGAATAGCTGGGAAGTTGCCGAACTGCCGCAGCCTCAATCTTCGGCTGAGGCAATCAACTGGTTTGGCAACAGGCTTTCGGAAGAGATTGAAAAGGTAAATGATCTCTTTTCGAAATTCAGAATTTCCGAGGCGCTGATGAATCTTTACAAACTTGTGTGGGACGATTACTGCGCCTGGTACCTTGAAGCGGTAAAACCGGCCTTTGAGCAACCTATCGATAAAAAAACCTACCATGCAACCATCGGTTTCTTTGAAGATCTGTTGAGGCTGATGCATCCGTTTATCCCTTTTATTACAGAAGAAATCTGGCATTTCACAGGTAAAAGAGCGGAGAATGAATGTCTCATTGTTGACCGGATTCCTGAACCAAAATCATTCGATTCTTCCGTTATTAAGGAATTTACCGCTGCTCAGGGAGTTATTACCGCGATACGGAATTTCAGAAATGATAAAGGCCTTTCGCCAAAAGAAACGCTTGAACTTTTCTGCACAAGCCGGACTGATAAAGTACCTTTTCCTTTTGAAACCGTTTTACAAAAACTGGCAAATACTTCTAAAATAAAGTATGACAATTCTGCTCCTTCAGGAAGCTTTGCGCTAGTTATCGGAACGGATGAATTTTACATTCCGGTGACTGGTTCTGTAGACATAGAAGAAGAAAAAGAAAAGCTAGGAAAAGAGCTTGATTACACCCGTGGCTTTCTTGAATCGGTAGCGAAGAAGCTGGCAAATGAACGGTTCGTTTCGAATGCAAAACCCGAAATTGTAGAAACGGAACGAAAAAAACAAAGTGATGCAGAACAACGCATTCGCCTCCTGGAAGCTCAGTTGAAAGAACTTTCTGCCTAAGTTCTTGTTAGCTAAGGTGATGCATGGTTCACAATTTTCGAATTTCAAAGGATGACACTTAGCCTTGGATTTTCACCTTGTCCGAACGATACTTTTATCTTCGATGCGCTGGTTAACAACAAGTTTGATCGCAACGGAACCAACTTTAGTGTGCAGCTGGCAGATGTAGAGCAGCTCAATAAAATGGCTATTGAAGGCGTACTGGATGTTACGAAGCTTTCATTTGGGGTTATTCCTGAGGTTTCTGATAAGTACCAGATACTTGACGCAGGAAGTGCTTTGGGCCGAGGTTGCGGACCTTTATTGATTTCCAGGGAATATATTCCGGCGGATCACGAGGTACTGAGTCAGCTTAAAATTGCAATTCCAGGGAGAAAGACCACAGCCAATCTTCTTTTGTCAATGGCATTTCCTGGAATCTGGCAAAAGGAAGAAATGTTGTTTTCGGAAATCGAGGGCGCCGTTCTATCAGGGAAAGTAGATGCAGGCCTCATCATTCACGAAAACCGCTTTACTTATCAATCGAAAGGGCTAAAAAAAATCATTGATCTTGGTGAATATTGGGAAAACAAAACCAATATGCCTATTCCGCTCGGATGCATCGCAATTCGCCGTTCTTTGCCCGACAAGCTGAAAAAAGACGTTTCTGTTCTTATAAGGAAAAGTATCCAAAGCGCCTTCGATCATCCCGAAGCTCCAATGGATTACGTTGCAGCTCATTCACAGGAAATGAGCAAGGAAGTAATGAAGAAGCACATCGCTTTGTATGTTAATGACTACTCTCTTTCTCTTGGCAACAAAGGAACTGAAGCAATCCGGCTCCTGCTGGAAACAGGTCTTAAAAATCAGTTGGTAAGGAAATCTGTTGAACCTTTGTTTGTTTGATCAGGGAAACTTAAACGGAGATTCAATCACTTCCGTGATGGCTTGTGCGCTAATTCTGCCGAAAACATGAGGAAAAAATCCTGACCCGTCTTCTGCCGCTTCATAAATAAGTGGAACATTGAGCTGTGTTGTATCAATTCTCAAAACCCTGAGATCCTTATCTTTCTTTGTCTTGTAAAAACGCTTTATCGTAGCGTTGAGTTGCTCAAGCCTCGAACAATGGATAAATCCATCATCATCAAACCCTGAGGGGAAATACGTCTCATCGTCCTTTTGCTTCAGCCAATCGGCAATAAGCACAATATGATAAATAAACCTAGGTGCAGGCATTTCAATAATTTGCAAAGTTAAAGGTTAAAAGATAATTTTGCCCAGATAAAATTGGCTGAAAAAAATTCCTGCTTTTGTAACAAACAGAAATTAACTGTCTCCTACCCACAAAAAAACAATATGAAGCACTTTTTCGCACCCGCCGTCCTATTGCTCTTAAGTTCAGCAGTTACGGCCCAGACCACTTTAACAGCAAATACTTATCTGCAAGCTGGACAAAGCTATGTCCTGTCTACCGACACTGCAGGATATTCGGGATATGATCCCGGAGAGGCCGGACCAGGCCAATCATGGAACTTTTCAAATTTTGAAGAACACATCTTTGATACTACTCAGATTGTTCACGCTGACTGGACGCCAAACGGAAGCAATTTTCCTCAGGCAAATCTTGCCATGTTTTCTGCAGCTGATTCCACCTACACATACTATGACGTATCATCCTCGTATGTTCATGGAATAGGACTTTCATCAACTTCAGTTATGGCTGGATTCATAAATTCTATTCATTATGATTCTCCAACCCGGGAATTCCGCTTTCCGCTAACTTACCTGGATACTATCCAAACGCGCCGCTCTTTTCAAATTGGAGGTTCTGGGGCTGATTTCGGTGACCCATCTATTGACTCAATCCGTGTTTCATTCGAAGAAGAAGTGGTGAAAGAAGCAGACGCTTACGGCTCGATCATTATTCCATCAGGCTCTTATAATGTGCTGCGTATAAAAGAAAGCGGCACGAGCATTTCGAATTTCGAGATAAAATTGCCTTTTATCGGGTGGCAGGCGGTGGGCGGTGATACCTCCGACGTTCTGAGCTACTCGTTTCAGGCTGACGGGATTCTTCCTCCAGTACTTACCTTAACAATGAATCCTGAAGGAGACAACACAGTTACTTACGCACAAGCTTATAAAAGTGTATCCACAGGAATTAAAGAAAACGCGAATAATTCCGTGAAAATTTATCCAAACCCTGTTTCAGATCTGCTTACAATAGCAAAAACCACAAACGGGAAAGCAATTATCCAGGTTTACGATATTACTGGTAAATTGATTGAAACACGTCAGTTAAATAATGTAGTTGAGCAAATTTCTGTTGCGCACCTTTCACAGGGAATTTATATTCTCAATATGATTGACGCAAACGGAAGTATTAAAACAGAACGACTGATAAAACAATAACCGCATTTTCAAAAACAAATCCCGTTCTTTTCAATAAGATCGGGATTTTTTTTGCCTTTGTAGCGAACTTTATGGACAGCCAAAAAATTGGTCGATGATTTAATTTAAATCACCCCTGTCCGCTTAAAAAGCAAAACGAAGCGATAAACGTATAAGCCTTCCGGGAGCGCTGATGCCCGAAGAAAATGTGCGGTACCTGATATCAGCTATGTTCTCGCAGCTTAGTTGCACATTTAGTTTCTTCATGAATTGCTTTTTAACGCTTACATTAAACGTTTGCCATGACGGTGTTCCATCAGGTGTAGCGTACTGAATATTATCCTCTCCGTTTAAATAATAATCATTTAGCGGTTTTCCCGCGTTAAAAATTGTCCAACCTTCAATATCCCATGATTTATATTGCCAGGATAATCCAGCCCGTCCGTACAAAGGTGGAATATGATCCAACGGCAGCATAGTATCACCGGAAACCTGTGTTCCTTTGGTATAGTTAGCACTTCCGCTCAACTCAAACCGTGGAAGGAATCTCCATTTTATGTTAAATGATAAGCCACTGATGGCAGCTTCAGACCGATTTACAGATGAACGCACCTCACTTTGAACACCTTCATAGATAACCGAATCAGCGCCATTTAGCTTTGCACGATCAATCACAATTGCGTCATAAAGTTTCGTCTTAAAGGCCGTTAATTGCACAAATAACCAGGACGAATACGAATATTCGATTCCTGCTTCATATGTCTGCGTTCGTTCTGATCTCAATGATGGGTTAGGAATGACGAGTGTTCCTGGCTGCGAATCAAACACCTTCGTGAGGTCATCTGCATTAGGTGAACGGAATCCTTGCGCCCACTGTGTTCTGACTCTTAAATGTTTTTTATTTGTCTGTAAAACAGCCCCGACCTGGCTGCAAAAATCGCTGTTTTTTTGAGTTGTTGTGCTGAAAGGGAAAGGATAAAACGTCTGCACGCCGAAATCAGCATTCAGCCGCGACGAGGTATATCGCTCTCCTGCAGTAATAACAACATTTTTACCAAGGGAAAGCTGAGCGGTAATATATGCAGCGATTGAAAATACATTACTTCCTCCAGCCGGATAACGGGTAGATGCGGGCGCTTCCATGTTATCATTTACATTCTTTTTCGAAGCGGTAGATTTAAGTGAATTATAAAACCCTTCAAATCCATAATACACCTGGAGGTTTTCTCCAAGCCCTATCGTCCAGTCGCCGTTAAGGGTATACATATCCACAAGCTCGCTTCTTGCGGTAAGGCCATCCTGCCCGAAACGTCTCGTATTCCTGCTTTCCTTGAATTGCTGGTATGCAGCGATTATCTTTCCGTCTTGAAAAAGTGGATTGTGCCTGCGGAAAGTGAGCTGATAGGACCCAAATATACGGCTTTCCGGTCCGTAATACCATTCTGAATAAACTGGCCGCTGGTCGTTATCGCGCTCGCTTAAACGATCATAGCGGTTAACATCCGAGGATAGCGAATACTGGAGATTTAAAGTGTGGAGCGGACTATCATTCTTTTTACCTGAGATCAGCCATTTCTGGTTAAAGTCAAGCTGTGAATATGCCGAGCGTTTTTGAAGGAGCGGATCAGTATTCTTTAGAACCGAATCTTTGCCGGCATACGATTTCACAAAATCTTTTGCAAGCCAGAGATCACTTCCTCCTGTGGCTCCCTGGCGCTGATCGCCATATTTACTAAAGCTAATGCTCGTCCTGACAGCAAGCCGTTTCCACCCAAGATTAAACCAGCAATTCGCTGCGGTTTCCTGGTTAAAATAAATGAGATTCCCCGACGACATGCGGTACATCGCTCCGCCTTTTGCTTCCATTTTACTGGTTGAAGAAAGTGACGGACAAGCGGTTTTAATTGAAATCACGCCGCCCAATGCGTCGCTTCCATAAACCTGCGATCCGGGGCCGGACAATATTTCCACGCTTTCAGTTGCATTTGGGTCTAGCCGCAATGCATTTTGCAAGTGCCCTCCTCTGAAGATCAGGTTGTTCATTCTCACGCCATCAACCACAAGAAGAACCTTGTTTGCTTCAAATCCCCTGATTACCGGACTTCCGCCACCGAGCTGACTTCTCTGCACAAACAATTCTCCGGAGCGCTCGAATAACTCGGCCATATTTACCGGATTCATTATGGCCGGACTATTAATGCGTGAGATATGGGATGGAAGTAAAGAGGAAGGCACATCCAACCGTGTAGCTTTCACTTCAAAAACAGATAGCGTTAACGGATTGGGTAACGAATCGCTGAACGTCAGCGTAACACTGCCATCCTTCCAATCTGCAGGTTTAATTGGCGCGATAGGCGGATCACTCCGAACGATGATTGTTTGTTTCATCCAGCTTTTAGGAACTTTTGCTTCTTCTTCCCTTTCCGAAATAATTATCAGCGGCTCCGTTTCCACAGAAAAAGAAACCAACGAAGGCTTCATCCCAGCGAATATGATCTTTTGAGCGGCCACATCACACGTAGAAAAAATGACTGGCAGAAATAAAAGAGGGAGAGGAAATTGTAAATTCATTCCGAATATTAGAGTATAAATAACGTAAGATTTTCCATTATTCCGGCGCAACTGCAAATTGTTGAACTTCGTTAACCATTAAAAAAACGACCTTCGGATGAGTAAATTTGTTACCCGGATATTTGTTGTAGAAGACAACGAATTCTTTGCTACGCTGATTAAGCAAAAGCTTGAATCCAATGACCAGAATGAAGTCTCATTATTTTTCAATGGCGATGATTTCAAAAAAAGCCTGCACCTCAATCCGGATATGGTTGTTCTTGATTATAACCTGCCAAACACAAACGGGATTGATCTATTAAAAGAGATCAAAAATTTCAACGAGAATATTAAAACAATTCTCATATCAGGCCAGGATAAGGTAGAGGTTGTAATTGAGGCGTTTGAAAATGGTGCTGAGGAATATATTAAAAAGGATGATAATTCCCTTACTCTGCTGGAATTAAAAGTTGATAAGCACCGCAGCACAGTTAACCTAAGCAAAGAAGTTGATTCGCTGCGGGAGCTGATCATCGACAGGCATCGCTACGATCGTATTGTAGGTGAAAGTCCTGCGATTTTAAAAGTTCTGCGTTTAATTCAGAAGGTTGAAAAAACCAATATGCTTGCACTTATTACTGGTGAAAGCGGAACGGGGAAAGAGCTTGTTGCATCTGCTATTCATTATAATTCATCAAGGAGTAAAAAGCCATTTGTTGCGGTAAACGTCGCAGCTATTCCGGAAGATCTTATTGAAAGCGAGCTTTTTGGTCATGAGCGTGGCGCCTTTACTGGAGCCGACAATAAAAGGATTGGAAAATTTGAAGAAGCTAATGAAGGAACGATCTTCCTTGACGAGATAGGCGAGATGGATGTAATAATGCAGACCAAATTGCTGCGTGTTTTGCAGGAAAGCAAGATCACACGTCTTGGTTCAAATAAAGAAATTCCATTGAATGTCCGCGTAATTGCAGCGACAAATAAAAACCTTGCACAACGTGTAAAAGACGGCAAGATGCGCGAGGATCTTTACTACAGGCTTCAGGGATTCCTTATTCACCTTCCGCCATTGCGCGAAAGAGGAACTGATATTCTTCTTCTGGCAAAAAGCATGTTGAAACAATTCTGCGAAGCCAACAGAATGCCTGTCAAAACCTTTTCATCCGACTCATTGCGTGAAATGATGAAGCATCCGTGGAGCGGAAACGTACGGGAATTGAAAGCATTTATCGAAAGGGCTGTTTTAATAAGCGATGGAGAACAAATTGAGGATGAAGATCTGATCTTCTCACAGGATATATAAGTTGGTTGTTTAATGTTAAAAGGCGGGTGATGTGGTTTTCATCCGCTTTTTTTTTATTTTAGTGAAGATTAACCAGCGTTTTCTGCTGTTGAATCTCCTGATTATCTAAAAACCAATGAAACCGGCCGTATTTGCAATATATTTAATGCTCGCTTTTGGATTTACTTCCTGTAAAGGCCAATCGAATTCTGATAAAATTAACCTTGTGAGCACAGAAATCACCAACCCATATTATTCAAGAACAGATACCAATCAACTGAACGTCCCTGATACAGAATGGAAGAAAATTCTATCCGACAGCGTTTATAAAGTTGGGCGTGAAAAAGGTACGGAGTATGCGTTCACCGGCAAATACTGGAATTTTGAAGGTTTGGGCAATTATTACTGCGCTGTTTGCGGAAATGCCCTTTTTAAATCTGATGCAAAGTTTGGAAGCAGCTGCGGTTGGCCAAGCTTTTACGAGGCTTTAACCAAAAACAGCGTGAAGTATGAAGTGGATAATTCGCACGGCATGAACCGGACAGAAGTTTTATGCGGTCGTTGCGACAGTCACCTGGGACATATTTTCGACGATGGCCCGGCTCCTACATACAAGAGGTTTTGTATGAATTCAATTGTATTGGACTTTGAACCCGATTCCAAATAATGGATCACGGATCAATGTCTTTCAGGCGAAACGCAAATATCGGGAAACGTAAATCCTTGACTAAAAAGGACACCTAAAGCAGCTCATCAAGAATTCCTAACTTATTTAGAGTCTTTCTATAGACACTATTTAACCACCACCACCTTCTCAACCTGTCGTACATTTCCTTTAGTGAACTCAAGGAAATAAACACCGGCAGATAGATCCGAAACGCTCAGTTGGGATGAATGCAGGCCCGGGAGATGATATTTATTGCTCATCATCGTCTGTATTTTAGACCCTTGCATTGTATAAAGGGAAATACTGATTTCGCCTGAGGTTTCAAGGGAGTACCCGAATTTCACATCGCCTGCGGAAGGGTTTGGAGAAACCGGGTACAATTTATCTTTTACCGAATAAAGATTGAGCCCCGTGGTTAAAGGATCTTCAAATTCAATTAATTCGTCGCCGGGCTGATAAAACAAATACGACAAAGGCAAATAATACATTTCGTCACTTGTCCCTTCGCCCCAGGTAATCAATTGAGGAGGATCATTAGGGTTTAATGGATTGTTTACGGTATTGTCATATCCTGCCAATGCATGAATCACTGAGCCAGCGGGAACGTGGATCAGATGTTTGAACTGGTATCCACCCTGCCAATTGAAATCCCAATTGTTTATACTTATCAGGTTTATGGTATCACCATCGGGCTTTACAGCATATACCTTCCAATGAGTTCCCAGCTTATGCATATGTGGGGCAATCGAAAAAAGGCTGACGTCAAAAGGCACCGGAAGCGCACCATGGAATTCTCTTACCTCATTAGCAGGAATAACAAAAGGTCCGTTGGTTAAAATCGGAGGCAACGGCAACATGATATACGACTGCAGGAAGCGGGTTGCGGGCTGGTCTGCAAAAAAGAGATTAACGGTTGTTGAATCCGCTTCATCAGCAGCGACCGGCGCGTAATGCATCTGCAGCTTAAGGTCTGCACCTGCGTATAATTTCTGCGCAAAACCATTGGTCAGGACAATCGGACGTACCCCCGGAACATAACCCGGAAGCTGGTTTTCGAGTCCGCCGTCACCTTGGGTGTAGCCATACTCGGGTGTAGCTGCATCATCCAAAGCAGATTGGCCGGTTGTATCCTGCCAGATAAGTGTGTGGTGGACGATATTTTTATTTCCTGGTCTCAATTCGAGCGCCACGAGATCTTTATCCTGTGTGAGTCCGGTTGGTAGAACAAAAAAGCGGTATTCATCGACGTTATTTCCCACATGATTATAGGATTGAGCAAATGAAAGTGTAAGGTCGGGCACTCCTACCTGTGAGCCGCCAGGATAAACAGGCAGCGCCGGTTCAAGTGCAGTATTTCCCTGAGGTGTTCCCTGATCCACCCAGTCAGAAATTTTCTGGATTTCATCTTCCGAAAGAAAATTCTCCTGAAGATAACGTTGATACTGTGGATCTGGCTTCCATGGCGGCATGTATTTAATGCCAGTCACGTATTTAATCATATCCGCCCATTCCGCAACTTCACTATAATTTGTTAAAGGAAAAGGTGCAATCTCTCCGGTACGGTGACACGAAGTACAATGATTATAAATGATGGGAGCAATATGTTCGCTGAATGTAACCTGTGCTTCCGACTTAGAGTTCCCAAGAATAAGAAGGGCAAAGCAAATTAGTATAAAATTGATTCTCATTTTGGAACCTGGTTTTGAATGAAACAGCCGACTGGAATTGTTGAAGAAATTAGAATGGGTTCGTTAGAAAGATACGATTTAAT
>Ga0105048_10015484_pt1 | contig 11834 bp, 12 predicted proteins | sample MAT05_FD_78382 | JGI IMG/M metagenome (GOLD analysis project Ga0105048, IMG submission 78382) | Freshwater microbial communities from Lake Fryxell liftoff mats and glacier meltwater in Antarctica - MAT-05 | ecosystem: Environmental > Aquatic > Freshwater > Ice > Liftoff microbial mat | place...
CGAGCGCGCGCTGCGTCGGGTGAGGAACGCTGATGCAACTGGCCAGCGCGAGCGCGGCGACGAGACTTAAAAACTGCTTCATTGGGCGCCGAAGTGTAGAGGGGCACTCCCCCCATCGCAACGAGACAAACCCAGCTGTTTTCATTCGGTTACGCTGCCACTGGCGCCTCTGATGACAACTCCTCTCTCTTCGAGCCGATACCTGTTCATGCCGACAATGAAGCAGCTGCGTTCTCCCGTGCTGGCGGCCACCCTGATCAGCGCACTGGTGGCCACCCCCGCTGCGGCGAACGCGAGCTTCGCCAACCGCTCGTTGGGCCTGAGCTTTTCGGCCTTCAAGTTGGTGGGCGACGACGGCCTGGTCGACTTTGGGCTGCCCCTGGCGCTTGAGGGCTCGTTCTACGTCGAGAACGGCTTCGTCTTGTTTCTCAACGTGGCCGCGGCGATTTTCTACCAGAAACAATTCGTCGGCGCGGCGAACCAGGGCGGGTTCGTGTGGGGGGGAGGGGGGCAGGTGGGCGCGCGCTACCTGTTCCTGGAGGAGAACGTTCGACCCTATGCCGAGCTTCACTTGGCGGTGCTGGGCATCGGCAAGGCGGCGGGGGGAGCCGAAGACAACATGGCGGTGACCAACGCGCCGAAGGTGTTTGCGGGGCCGGGCGCAGCGGTGGGCGTCGACTACTTCGCGGGCGACAGCGTGTCGATTGGCGTGCGGGGCTTCTTCGACCTCTACATCACGCTCATCGCGGCGCCCCGGTACTCGTTCGGTGGTGGCCTCAACGTCGCGACGTACTTTTGAGGGTGCGGGCTTTGGCCCGACGCGAGGTGACGGCGGCGGTGACGAACATCACCAGCTTCTCGTCAGAGAAGTGCTCGGGCTTCTGAAAGCCCAGGTCGTCTTGCAGCCGGCGAGCGAGGTGCGAGAACAGGGTCAGGCGGGCCTCGATGCCGAGCTCCTCGCGGCGCAGGGCGGCCGAGAAGAGCAGGGCCTCTTCATCTGGGGCGAGCTTGGCGACCCGCGCCAGAAAGTCTGAGTCGCGCAGCATCGAGGTGTCGCCCTCTGGGCGAGCGAGCGATGACGGTATGCGGCGGCGCTGCTCGCGAACCACGATGGTGCCGGCGAGCAGATCTCCCAGGCGCTGTTGGTGCTGGGTGACGAGCATGCTGAGCCCGCCGAGCAAGTAGAACGCGGGGGCGCGATCGAGCGGCCTCAGTAGATTTCGCAGCGCCGAGTGCAGCAGCCCGACCCGAACGCCGCTCTCTTGAATCACCCGCAGGCCCATGATGCGTTTGCCGATGGTCTGGCCGCTCCAGAGGCTCTCGAGGGCGATCATGTAGCCCCAGTCGATGAGGAACCAGGCGATGAAGATGAGGGGCAGGGCCAGCGCGCTCAAGGTCGCCGCGAGCACCGAGATCAGCACCGCTGCGAGGGTCAGCGAGACTAGGGTGTCGATGAGCAGGGCCAGAAATCGCGAGAGCGCTCCGGCGAGCACGAACTTGAACTCGACGTACTCAGGGGTGAGCACGGTGTGGGTGCCGTCGAGCTGGGTTCGGGAGGCCATGCGGCCGCGAATCTACGCTAGCGGGGCGGCGTACCGAAAGAATCGCTGACGCGCTCGAGCTCGACGGCCTCGCCGAGGGGGTCGGCCTTGGCCAGGGTGCGGAGCGAGGTAGCTCCCGCTCTTGTGGTTGTCGAAGGTCTGTTTGCCGCCGTCGAGCCAGTCGTAGATCTTTGCCGAGGCCCGGAGGCGGGTCGAGAATGGTGCCCTGGTTGCCGATGCATTTCTCGGTGCCCACGTGGCGGTACGGCGCGGGGCCATACTTGCCGGCCGGCACGTCAGTGAAGCCGAGCTTTTTGAGCAGCCAGGCGTCGCCGCGCTCGAACTCGGAGGCCTTGATGTCCATGTAGTTGAAGTCGAAGGGTAGTCGGGGCAGCGATGGCAGTCACGGTTTCAGCGGGGGTGCGTGGGCCTCTCTTGGGTTCTCGCGCACCAGGTGAAGGAGTTGCTACAGCTGTAACGGCACGCCGTTGGCTAAGGTGCGCCGCCATGGAGCTGCCCGCCTTCGTCGAGCTGAAGCGCCCGAAGTGGGTCTCACTGGAGTCGCTGCTGGATCGCGCGGAGCGGGGCGGGCTGAAGACGCTCACTCTCGATGAAGCCAAGGCGCTCTCACGGCTCTATCGCAGCGCTTCGTCTGATCTGCTCTGGGTTCGGGCCCAGGGTGCCAACGCCGACGTCAGCGAGTTTCTCAACGACCTGGTGGGCCGCGCCTACGCATTGACCTACCCCGGCAAGCGCGCGCGCTGGTCGGAGGTGCGGCAGTTCTTGTTGGCCGTCTTCCCCGACACGATGTGGCGTGAGTGGCGCATGTTCGTGGCCTCGATGCTGCTGTTCTTCGGTGGGTTCGGCTTCGGTTGGGTGGGCATGTTGGTCGACCCGCAGGCGGCGCCGTACCTGGTGCCCGGAGATCACCTCAAGCAAGACCCGCTCGAGCGAGCCAAGAAAGAGGCGAATTCAGAAGGCCATGGCGCCGATGAGCAGGCGGCGTTCGTGAGCTTTCTCTTCACCCACAACATCAGTGTCGCCATCTTGGCCTTCGCGCTGGGGCTGACGGTGGGGGTGGGCACGGTGATTCTGATGTTCACCAACGGGGTGATGTTGGGGGCGCTGGCCTGGGTCTACGCCTCGAAGGGCATGATCGGCTGGTTCTGCGCGTGGATTCTGCCGCACGGCATACCTGAGATAACGGCCATCGGTATCGCCGGCGCGGCTGGCTTGATTCTGGCGCGAGGCATCGTGGCGCCCAGAGGGTTGGCGCGGCGTGCGGCGCTGCGAGCGGAGGCGAAGACAGCGATGGTGTTGCTGATCGGCACCCTGGCGCTGTTCGTCTTGGCGGGGTGCATCGAGGGCACCATCTCGCAGATTCACCCGCCGGCGCTTTCAGTGGAGTTCAAGGTCGGCTTCGCCCTGGTGGTGGGCGCGGCGGTGTACGCGTACCTGTTCTCGGCGGCGCTCCGTCAGCGGGCGGCGCCGACGACGGCGCCGATGATGTAGAGGGTGCTCGAGCACAGGCCGAGCGCGCCGATCACGATGCCGATGATCGCCAGCTCCTTGCCCTTCTGGGTGCCGTTCGATTGGTTGATCTGCTGAAGGCCGATAAAGCCGGTGATCAACCCCGCGGGCGAGCAGCAGAGCAACGAGGTCACCAGCGAGACGATGGCGAGCACATTGGTGGTCGCGGCCTGACCCTGCATCTGCGGCACCGAAGCGATCGGCGCGCTGTACATCGGGGCCTGCGCAGACGGCGAAGCGCTCGGCGTCGCGACGTGAACCGCGGGCGCATCAACCACCCGCCCGGAGTCGGCGAAGCGCTCGGCGGGCACCTCGAAGGTAGCGGTGCAGGCGCGGCACACCACCCGGCCTCCGGAGTGGCCTTCGTTTTCACTGCCGCAGTTCGGGCAAAACACTTTCACGTGGGCTCCTTCGGTTACAGCGTGCCGCGAGATTTGATCTCGAGATACTTGTTCACGGCGGCAAGTGACAGCTTGTTCGCCTCGACATCGATGACCGTCGCGCCGCTCTGACCTACTTTGCGCTTGAAGCCTTCGCGTTCGAGCAGCAGCTCGCTGGCGACCGATTGCTGCCAGGCGGTCTCGGTGTCGGGCGGCGGGGTCGAGAGCAGCTTAATCAGCGCGGTATCTTTCACCGTCAGGCAGACCGGCACGTGGCGCTTGGCCAGCCGCCGCATCGGGTCGATCAACGTCAGCGCCTGATCTTCATCGATGAAGTCGGTGAACACGCACAGCAGGCTTCGCCGAAGCAGGCGCGCGTTGAGCTCTTTGAACAGCGCCAGGTAGTCGACATAGGTGAGGCTGGGTTTGGCCGAGTAGAGGGTGTCGACCAGCTTGCGGTACTGCAGGCGGCCTGGCGCTGGCGCGAGGTACGACTTGATGCCGTCGGCGAAGATGACCAGCCCGACCCGGTCGCCATTTCGCACTGCGACGAAGGCCAAGAAGAGGGCGGCGTTGACCGCATGATCGAGCCGGGTGAGGCCATCGACTCTCGCCGCCATGGAGCGCCCCGCGTCGACCCCGATCAACACGGTCTGCGAGCGCTCTGACTCCATCACCCGCGCGACCGGGCGGCCTCGACGGGCGGTCGCCTTCCAGTCGACGTCGCGCACCGAGTCTCCCTGGGTGTAGTCGCGGAGCCGGGCGAACTCCGAGCCGCGCCCATCGCGGCGGAGCTGACGCAGGCCCAGGTTGACGAAGTCGAGGGCGGCGTCAGAGAGCAGCAGACGGCTGGCTCCGCGCATGTCGGGCGAGACCGAGACCGACACCGCTGCGGGCGTCACCCGTTGATGGGCGACCAGCCCGAGTGGCCCGTGCACTCGCAGGTGCAGATCTCCGAACTCGAAGCGACCGCGGGTGCCCGGAGTGGCGCGGTACGAGGGGTGGGCGCGGGTCTTCGGCGCGAGCGAGAGACGCAGCTGCTCTGGCTCGGCCACGAATTCATCGGGCGAATCGTCTTTGATTTCGACGTACTGCGCGGTGCTGGAGCTGTTGATGATCTGCACCTCGATGCGGTTGGCGATGCCGATCTGCAGCCTCGGAGGCAAGACCCGCGAGACCTGCAGTCTGGCGCGCCGGGCGAGCAGGGCATCGATGGCGGTGAGCACCAACGCGGTGAGGTCGAGCAGCGCGATGACCGGCCACAGGCCGTCGACGAAGCCGCCCGCCATGGTCGGCAACGACAACAGACACAGCAGGCCCCACAATCGCGGCAGAGGCACCATGGCTAGCGGGGTACCTCGATGGAGCTAACGACCTCGCGCAGCACGTCGGTGGTGGTGGCGCCGTCGAGCTCGGCGTCGGGCGAGAGCAGCAGCCGATGTTTGAGCACCGGCTCGGCGAGCTGGCGAATGTCGTCAGGGGTGACGAAGGGTCGGCCACGAAGAGCCGCGAGCGCTTTGCACGCCAGCAGCAAATGCACCGCGGCACGAGGGCCGGCACCGAGGCGAATGCGGGGCGACTTTCGCGTGGAGGAGACCAGCTTGCGCAGGTACGCGAGCACCTCCGGCTCGACGTCGACTGAGGCCATCGCCCGACGGGCCTCGAGCACCTGGGCCTGGGTGACCGCGGGCCGCAGCTGGGCGCGGTCGAGGTCTCCGCTGTCGAACCCGCGGTGCACGTTCTCGAGAATCATCTGTTCTTCGTCGTCGCTCGGGTAGCCGACGTCGATCTTGAACAAGAAGCGGTCGAGCTGCGCCTCGGGCAGCGGGTAGGTGCCCTCTGACTCGACCGGGTTCTGGGTCGCGAAGACGGTGAAGATTGGTGAGAGGGTCAGGTGCCGGCCCTCGAGCGAGACGCTGCGTTCTTGCATCGCCTCGAGCAGCGCCGACTGGGTCTTCGCTGGAGCGCGGTTGATTTCGTCAGCCAACAACAGGTCGGTGAAGATCGGGCCCCGCACCAGCACGAACGACTGCGTCTTGGCATCGAAGACGCTGGTGCCGAGAATGTCGGCGGGCATCAGGTCAGGGGTGAACTGAATTCGTTTGAACTCAGCGCTCACGCTTTTGGCGAGGGCCTTGGCCATCAGCGTCTTGGCCACTCCCGGCACGCCTTCGAGCAGCACGTGGCCGCCGGCGATCAACCCGCACAGCATCAGCTCGAGCGCGTCGTCTTGACCGACCACCGCCTTTCGCACTTCGGCGAGCGAGGCCTCGCGCAGCTGATTGGCGAGGGTCACGGCGAGCTTGGGCGCTTCTTCAGTCATCGTTCAGGTCCTCAGTGAGTGCAGCTTGAGTCGGGTGAGCGCGGCGAGCCTGGCTACGGTCTCGAGGTCGGCATCGGAGCTCACGCTGTGGGCGGCGCGGGCCACCGAGAGCAGCGCGGCCGAGAGATCTTTGCGGCCCCTGGCGTCGAGGGCGGCCGAGATGTCGGTGGGGCTGCTGTGGCCGGCGACTCCCGCGCGCTCGGCGCATTCGGCGGCGAGCTGTCGAACGATGGTCGAGGCGGCGTGGTCGAAGTGGCGCCCTTCTCGATAGAGGCGGCTGGTGGCATCGAGGGCGTCGGTGGCGCCGACCCGCAGTGTGGCAGTCGGCTCGCGAGGGCGCCCGAAGCGGCGCAGCGACGCGGCCCAGAAGATAATGCCCAACAACAGCTGCGCGGCGGCGATGTGCAGGCCGGAGCGCGAGGCGAACTCACCCAGCGAGCGCTCGCCGGTGAACCCGTGGTGAAACTCATCGAAGGTGAGCGCGCGCGTACCGAGCGCGCGGAGCATCGAGCGCCAGGCCTGCGCGTTGTCGGCGCGGGCGAGGGCGCGGTTCATGGCGAGCTCGGAGCTGGCGAGCACCAGCACCTTGCCCTGCCCGTATTTGACTAGGGCGGCGACGATGTCATCGCTGTGCTCATCGGCCAGCAGCGGCACCGCGTCGGCGGGGAGCTCGAGAAAAGCGTCGACGCGGGCCTCGATGCGCTCGACGCCGACGGTGAATGGGGTGGGCTGGGCGGGCACTAGAGTTCGAATGCCGGGGGCGTCTTGGGGAGGCGCGAGCTTGACGCCCAGCGCATCGAGGAACGCGTTCTGCTGATGACGCCAGGGCGCGTAGATGACGGTGCCGCCTTCGCGCACCCGCTGGAGGAGCTTCTCAGACTCGTCGGTGCTGACCTTCGGCGCCCGAAGCGCGTTGAGCCCGCGTTGGTGAAAGTCGTCTTTCTCGTCTTCCGACCACTCGTCGTCGACCCCGCCGTCGGTCGAAAACCGGGGGCGGGTCAGCTCGTTCTCGAAGCGCACTCCGAGCAACAGCAGCGTCTGACCGGGCAACAGATCATCGTCGATGCTGCGCTGCCAGCGAGAGACCTCGAGGGTGGGCTCGAGCAAGAGATACAGCGCGCGCGCTCCGTCAGGCTCGGAGCGGTAGCTCGACAGCCGATCAGCGAAGGCGCCGCGCTTGGCGCCGGTGACCAGAAAGCTGCCCATCACGCCGAGCAGCAACAACCCGCCGATGATGAGCAAGGGGAGCCGATCACGCACGGCGAACCCCTTCGGCGGCTACGGCTTCAGCCAGCAGCGGTGAGGTCAGCTCGCGAAAAGTGTCATAGGCGTCGGGGTCGACCAACAGGTGCCCGTACCAGGCGAAGTCGAAGCGTCGGGTGAGCTCGCGAAAGGCAACTCTCACTGCCGACGGAGCCTTGAGCTCGCGCAGGTACTCCCAGTTGCTGCGGGTGGTGTCGTAGGTGATGCGCCCATCGGCGTGGAGCCGGGCGAGGAAGGCCAGATAGAGGTGGCGAATGGCCTCGCGGAATTCGCCTTGGGCGGCGAGGGCGTCGGCGAGGCTGGCCCAGGTCTGCGCGGGCTTGGAGAGGGCGCTCATCGGGTCTTGGCTCAGCTTGAGCGCGACGACCGAGGCGTCGGTCTCGACCTGGTCACCCGGGGTTCTGCGGGTGAAGCGAAAGATGAGAAACCCGCCGAGAGCGATGGCCAGGCCCAGCGCGAGGAGCATCACCGCGTTGGCGGCGGGCATTGGCCCACCCCAGGTCGGGGTCTTCACGTCGGGCTCGGGGTCGGGTTGGTTTCGAAGCCAGCGATCGAGCGCTTGCCACAGCTCATCCCACCACTGGCGAAACCAACCGGGCGGTTCCTCTTCGGTGGCTTGGGCCTCTTCAGGCTCGGCTGGGGGCGTGGTCTGAAATTCGGGCCGCTCGAGAATGCTCTGGGCTTGGGCGCGGGTGACCTGGGCGTCGACCTGGGCCTCGAGGGCTCGGGCCTCATGCAGCTGTTTGAGGCCGGCGTTGAGATCGGTCTCAGCGCTCTGACAGTCTTCGTCGTCGTAGGCCCTTCGCTCGACCCGGCTGATGAAGCGGGCGGCCGAGCCGCGTTGCTTCTCTGAGAGCGCGTCGAGGTCGTCGAGGGTCTGGCGATCGATCTTCGCCCAGATGTGGCACTGCCTGGCGAGGCGTTCGACGCGGCTGCGCAGGGCGCTGGGGGCGGCCGAGGCGTGAGGCGCGATGAGCAGCAGCACCACCACCGCTCCGATGAAGCTCGAAGGCCGTTTGCGCTTGGGCAGTTGCTCGACGGCGGCGACCAAGTCGAGGCCTTCTTGGCGAACCCGACCATCAATCAGCAACAGAGCGGCGGTCGCGGCCCGAATCGGCTCGAAGCAAGTGAAGGTGGCGAGCGCGATCACGGTGAGCCAGACCGGGTTGGTGATCACCGCGAAGTGCGAGGCGTAGGTGAGGTCGAGGCCCACCACGTGGGTGACCAGATACAGCGCTCCGCCCACGGCGAGGTGCAGGTTGAGAGCGAGAATCACTTGCACCAGCCCGCAGACCCGCACCATCGCCGCGGTGAAGCGGGCGGGGCCGAGCAGCGTGGCGCTGGTGGCGAGCAGCTTGAACGGGTGCCCCTGGCCCCGCATGACGACCGCGTACCCGACGGCGTGGGCACCGAAGAAGAAGAAGCCGATGCCTCCGGTGAACAGCACCACCAGCAGCGAAATCGAAAACAGAAATGCGCAGGTGGTGATCACGCTCGGAGCGCGCTTCAGCACCGCCAACCAGGAGGCCCAGACGTTCGGCTCGCTCAGGCCCAGCACCTGTTGCTCGGCGTAGTGACACGCGGCTCCCTGACTGAGGGCTCGAAAGACCCACGCCACCGTCCACAGGGCGGCGGGCCAGAGTACCGAGCGATGCCGCTGCACCGCGTCGGCGAGGGTGAGGCCAGCGGCGATGAGCGCGGCGCCGCTGGGCAGGGTCAGCGCCCAGAGCCCGGAGCTGGTGGTGGTCAGCCGAACCGCTGCGTCGAAGATGGCGACGGTGTTGCGTGGCCTGAGCTCGACGGCGTCGACGGCCATTTCAGTGAGCCAGGAGCGCTGCGATGCCGGCGAAGACGCCGAAGAGGAGCGTCAGCGAGAGCATCGCCAGCACCACCGAGCCGAACGACCAATCGTTTCGTCTGGCGATGCGGTGAATCGCGTCGAGCCGCTTTGCCAGACACGAGGAGCACCGGTTGATGCCCTCGAATTGGGTGGTGCACTCGACGCAGATGACGTGCCGGCATTCGACGCAGATGCCAAGCCCGGCGCGGTCAGGGTGCGAGAAGCATCGTCCGGAGCCGAGACTCATGGGCGGCGCATGGTACCCGAGCGCCGCCCACAGATCACAGCTCTTCGAGGAACTCGTCGTTGTAGGTGTAGCGGTTGAGGCGCTTGATCATCGCCTCCATCGCCTCGACCGGTTTGACCGAGAAGAGCATCTGCCGAAGCTTCTTCACCTTTTCGTACTCTTTGAGGCTGAAGAGCTTCTCTTCTTTGCGGGTGCCCGACTGGGCGATGTTGATCGCCGGCCAGATGCGCTTCTCGGCGAGCAGGCGATCGAGGGTGACCTCGGAGTTGCCGGTGCCCTTGAACTCTTCGAAGATCACTTCATCCATTCGGCTGCCGGTGTCGATCAGCGCCGTACCGACGATGGTCAGCGTGCCGGCCTCTTCGGTGGCGCGGGCCGAGCCGAAGATACGCTTGGGCTTCTCGAGGGCCTTGGAGTCAACGCCGCCGGACATGGTGCGACCCGATGACTCGACCTCTTTGTTGTACGAGCGGGCGAGGCGGGTGATCGAGTCGAGCAAGATCACCACGTCTTTGCCGCACTCGACCATGCGTCGGGCGCGTTCGAGCGCGAGCTCGGCGAGGCGGAGGTGGGTGGCGGTCTTGTGATCGGAGCTCGAGGCGAACACGTCGGCCTTGATGTTGCGCTTCATGTCGGTGACCTCTTCAGGTCGCTCGTCGATGAGCACCACCATCAAATGCACCTCGGGGTGATTGGTCAGAATCGCCTGCGCGATGCGCTGCAGCATGATGGTCTTGCCGGTCTTGGGAGGCGCGGTGATCAACGCGCGCTGGCCCTTGCCGAGCGGGGCGATCAGGTCGAGCACCCGGGTGACCATCTCTTTGTGACCGTGCTCGAGCTTGAGGCGCTCGACCGGGTCGATGGAGGTGAGGTCTTGGAAGTGCGGCAATTTGGTGGCCAGGTCGACCGGCATGCCCTCGACGGTATCGACGCTGACCACGGTGCCTTTGAGGCCCCGCATCTGCGCTTTGGCGGTGATGAATTGGCCCGCGCGCAGTCGCAGCTTCTGCACCAGATTCTTGGGGATCTCGGCGTCTTCGGCGCGCGGCAGCAGGTTGTGCTTGGGCGAGCGGAGCGCCGCGTTCTGGCCCTTCACGTCGAGGTCGAGCACGCCTTCGACGATCTGCACCGGCACCTGCACCGGCTGACCGGTGGCGCGGGCATGGCTCTGTTGCTGGTGCTGCTGGGCTTGCACCTGCTGCTGCTGTTGACGCTGCTTGTACTGCTCGAGCTCGACCGGGGTGAGAAAGACATTCACCACCTGGCCGTCGGGCTGAATCACCTTGCGGTACGCCTGGCCGTCTTCAGCGAAGAAAATCGGGCTGCCCTTGCGGCGACGACGACGGCGGCGCTTGCGGCCCTGAGCACCGGCTCCAGCGGCCTGACCTGGGCCGCCCGGGCTGCTGGCGCGAGGCGCTCCACCCTCTTCTGGCCCGTCATCGGGGCCATCGTCACCGCCATCATCGCCATCGTCACTCCCATCGCCCGAGGGCGGAGGAGGCGCTACCGGAGTGGTGGGGTCGTTCGGGTCGGGCTCGCTCATGCGCACTGCGCCCACCGGGTGCTGGTGAGCGTCCTTCTTTCAGCGTGGGGACAGAGCACTGACCGCGGGGTGGGGCGTTGCCGCCGACACCTGAACCGCGCGTGCCCTGGGCCTCGCCGGAGCCACAGCGGCCCTATCGACGAGACCGATGGGGCCTAGCAGCGTTCTGTCAAAAGCACAGTCAGAATCGACCAAAACACACCGAAACTCACACACGGAAACTCCATGCCCGACGGAACTGCGGCTTCAAACCTGACCCGCTCACGGCACGACCGTACCCAGGTTGCCGCCGAGCCCCGAGAAGCCTGCCCACGGCGTGCTCGCGCCGTTCGCTCCGTTGCCGTCGTTGTCGCCGTAACACCAGGTGCCGCCATCGTTCTTCGAGAAGCGAAACGCGTAGTTCGGCGCTCCGCCATCAGGCGTGTACGAAAAGGCGTACTGGTTGTTGTTGCCGTCGATCGCGTTGAACGGCGCACTGCGCCACTCCCACGCCACACCCGGGTCGGCCGTCTCTCGACCTACCCCGAACTCGACCTTGATCGGCGCCCCCGCGTCAGGCGTCAAATCACCATCGTAGATCTGCCCGTAGACCATGGTCGCACCCGCCCCGAGCGACACCGTCGTCGGCGGCCGGGTCACGCAATACGGAATGTCGGTGTGCTCCGCGACCGTCACGTTGTACTGAGACGCCGGGTCAAAGCCGCCGTCGGTGCTGACGAAGTCGCAGTACCTCCACGTCACACCGTTGTCGATTGACGCCCGCCCTGCGACCGCGCGCTCGGCGTTGTAGGCCGGCTGCACCGTCGTTCGATACAGGTCGCGCCCCGAGCCCAGGTCGCTCTCGTAAGCCGCGTTGGCCCAGCCCCACAGCGAGCTGCTCGAGGCGTTGACGTCTTTCGGCCCGACTCCGATTTGCACCAGCAACCCTGGCGTGGCGCCTGAGGCCTCTGAGCCCGTCGCAGCCACCATCACCGACGCGGTCAGCGGGTCACCGCTCTTGATCGCGAAGGCGCTCACCGAGTCGAGCTTGCACATCGAGATCTGCTTCGACTGCACATTCAGCCGCCCCGCCTGCGCGCTGGAGTACCCGTTGCTCTGTGTGTCTTTGTCGCAATACACGTACGCGCCGCTGCCGAGCTTGAAGCGAAACGCCAGCTCGTACACGCC
>Ga0105048_10015486_pt1 | contig 11832 bp, 4 predicted proteins | sample MAT05_FD_78382 | JGI IMG/M metagenome (GOLD analysis project Ga0105048, IMG submission 78382) | Freshwater microbial communities from Lake Fryxell liftoff mats and glacier meltwater in Antarctica - MAT-05 | ecosystem: Environmental > Aquatic > Freshwater > Ice > Liftoff microbial mat | place...
CGCCTCGCGCCCGCGTTGGCCAGCTCGAACACCGCGCCGCGCCCACCGCCCGAGAAGAGCAGCACCCAGGCGGGGTCGATGGTGCGACGAACCGTGTCACCTTCGGGGAAGCTGGCGCGTCGCATGCCCACGCCGAAGCGCCGGCCGCAGAAGTAGCCGACCTCGACGCGATCGCTGCCTTCTTCGAGCTCTTGAATCGAGCGCTCCGCGACCTGCTCGCAGTCGAGCGTGGCCTCGAAGTCGACGGCCTTGGTGACCAAGGCGGGCAGCTCCTGCTTGAGCCCTTTCAAGAACCCGGCGATGGAGCCGCCCAGCACGTTGCCGCCGTCGCCCAGAAAACCGAAGTCACCACCCATCGCGGTGATGGCGACGTACGCGGCCTGGCGGTCGGTGCACTTCTCGAAGAGCCGATAGAGCGCCTTCGAGGTGCCCAGCCATCGCGCGCTGGTCTCTTGCGCCGCTTTCCAGAATTGCTCGTGGCCCGCCGCCAGAAAATACGGCTGCGCGGTGAACTCTCCAGCGTCGATGACTCCGTCGACGCCGCCCAGCGCATCGACTGCTTCGCGCACCTTGCGCTCGACCTCGGCCGGGTCAGTCACTCCTTTCACCGAGAGCACGCCGTTGGTCGCGCCACGGCGATCGAGCGCGCTCACCAGGCTCACCTTCAGATCTTCGCGATCGACCAGCAGCAAGAAGCGCTTCTTCGCCAGCGGGTACCGTTTGACGCCCGGCAGCCCCATCGGCACCAGGTCGACGGCCCACCGATTGGCGAACAACCCGCGCGGCGGCAGCGGCGACGGCCTCGAGCCCGAGCTGGGGTCGATGCGCCGGTCTCGCAGGTGAATGTTGTCATGCTCCTCGAGGAGCAGATGGTAGTTCGAGCCGCCGAGGCCGAACGCGCTCACTCCCGCGCGACGCAACCCTTGCTGGGGCAGGCGCCAGGGTCGGCTCTCGAGTGAGAGCGCGAGCGGGAGCTTCTCGAACGGAATCTCGGGGTTGGGGTACTCGCCGCCGTTCATCGGGGGCAAGGTCTGGGTGCTCAACGCGAAGGCCGTCTTGATCAGGCCCATCATGCCGCCCGCTGAGCTCAGGTGGCCGATCTGCGACTTCACCGAGCCCAGGGCGACCGGGTTGTCGCGGCCTCGGGCCTCGAACACGGTGCCGTAGGCGGTGGCCTCACTGACGTCAGAGCGTCGGGTGCCGCTGCCGTGCGCCTCGACCAGATCGACCCAACCCGGGTCGACTACCGCCGCCTCGAGCGCGCGCTCGACCGACCGCGCTTGCCCCTGCGAGCTGGGCGCGAACATCGAGGTGCCTCGACCGTCGCTTGAGCAGCCGATGCCGCTGATCACCGCGATGATCTTGTCACGCGCGGCTTCAGCCGCTTCGAGGCGCTTGAGCACCACCGCTCCAGCGCCTTCGGCAGGCACGAAGCCGTCAGCGCGATCGTCGAATGGAAACGAGCCTCGCGCACACACCACGTTCAACGCACACAGCGCGACGTAGTACTCGGGCAACAGGTTGTAAGCGACGCCGCCAGCGATCACCACGTCGGCCTCGCCGAGCAGCAGCGCCATCGCACCGGCATGTACCGCAACCATCGAGCTCGCGCAGGCCGCGTCGACCGAGAGCGCACCGCCCGAGAAATCGTAGAGCGCCGCTAAGCGAGAAGCGCACGCGAGCCCGGAGTACGACTGCATGGTGTCTTCGTTCAGCTTCACCAGGTGCTCGGTGTAGCGAGCGCGCATCGCATCGAGCGCCTCTTCGAGCTTGGCACCGCTGAACCCGGTCGCGGTCAGGGTGGCCCGCGCGAGGCGCACGAAACGCTCGCAGGTGAAGCGGCGTTCGAGCTCCAGCTCTTTCTCTCTCAGTGGGAGCTGGCCGAAGATCACCTTCACGCGCCGCCGGTCCCACTTGGTTTCGTCGTAGCGGGCGGAGTCGAGCGCCTCGGCGCCGGCCAGCATCGAGAGGTGCACCGCGCGATCGAGCGAGGCCAGCGTCGCGGGCGGCAGCTTGAAGCGCTTCGGGTCGAGCTTCGGCAAGTCCACCAACCCCGCCAACCTCGGCACCAGCGTGCCCTCTTGCACGAAGGGGCGCAGCAGCTGCTCGACGTCGAAGCGGCTCTTGGGGAGGTCGCGAATGGCGTCGACCTTGCCCACGATGTTCTTCCACAGCGTGCTCGCATCGGGAGCACCCGGGGCTACCGCACCCACGCCGATGATCGCGATTTTCTGCTCGGCTCGCGAACGCACCTTGACCACGCGCTTGCGAGACCGGGCCTGCGGAGCCGAGCCAATCAACGCGTGGTAGGCGCTGCCACCCCCGGCGGTGTTGCTCACCGCGACCAGCGCATCGGTCGGCAAGCGTGCGGCGGTCGCACTGGCGCTCAGCTCTCCCAGCCCGCTGCGGCGAAAGGCGCTTGAGCCGGAGGTCGGTGGCACCGTGCCGTGCTGCACCGCCATCACCGCGCGCAGCATCGAGACCATGCCGCTGGCCGCCTGCTGAAACCCGACCTGCTTCGCGCCGGTGCCGACGCTCACGGGAGTGCCGCGATGACACGCATAGGCCGAGCGAATGCCGAGCAGCTCCTCGTCCTCCCAGGGCACCACGCCGCAGGCTTGCACTTCGGCGTGGGCCACCGCATCGGCATCAACCGCGGCCGCGTCGAGCGCATCGCGTGCCGCGCGGTCGACCAACTTCGAGAGCGCCGACAGGCCCTGCTTTGCAAACTGCGAGGCCTGGGTGAGGCTGCGGAGCACTCCGTAGATTCGGCGGCCTTCGCGTTCGGCGTCTTCGAGCCGGCACAACACCAGCGAGGCGGCGCCTTCGCCCGGCAGCGTGCCTTGAGCGCGTTCACCCAGCGGGTCGAGCTCGTCTTCAGCCAGCCAGCCCCGGGCCCGGAGCACCGCGTAGGTCGAGGCCGAGAGCAGGGGAGAGAGCGCGCCGACCGCGACGACGTCGCAGTGCGAGAGCGTCAGGGCTTGCGCGGCGAGGTGCAACGCCGCCAGTGAAGAGGCAGGCCCCGCGTCGACCGCGAAGTGACCTCCAGTGGTGTTGAAGAGCGCCGAGACCCGGCCCGCGACCACGCTGGCGGTGGTGCTCAGCGAATCGGGCGTCACCGTGGGCGCCTCGGCCTCGAGCGCGGCGGCGACCGCGCGGGTCAGCGTTTCGCTCTGCGGGTGAGACTTGAGCTGCTCGCGCAGGCCCTCGGTCAGCTCGGTGCTCCGCAGTCGCAGCATCGAGTTCATGGTCTCATCGACGCCGATGCCCGAGGCGCCGAGGTAGATGCCGCATCGCTCTGGCCCTTCGTTCGGCGCGTACCCGGCGTCGAGCATCGACTGAGCCACCACGTGCATCAGCACCCGCTCGGCGCGATGCATCGTCGAGGCAGTCGAGGGTGGCACCCGAAACGTCTTCCAATCGAAGGGGTACTCGTCGAGTCGGCCGCCCCGGAGCGCGTGGCTGATGCCTGCGTCGAGCGCCCAGGTATCAGGGCACGCGGTGATCGCGCTGCGGCCTTCGAGCGCCTGTGACCAGAGCGCCTTCGGGTTGGGCGCCCCGGGCAGGTGACAGCCGAGGCCGATGATCGCCAGCGGCGTTTGCGAAGCGTTCGTCATTGGGGCGCAGGGTGCTCTTGAGCATCGAGGAGACGAATGAATGATTGCCACTCGACCCGCGGCACCAATCGGTCATTGGCGAGCCGCGAGGTGAGCAGCCGCAGCCCGTGAATCTCGAGCGCGGGTTTGTGATCGGCGCCGAACGCAATGGCATCGAAGCTTGGCGAGCCCGCGACGCTGCCACGGCAGGCGATGGTCGCCACCAGCGGCTCGTCGGGGCGGGGTATCCGGTACCACTCGATGCGGTCGACCGAGTGCACCTGCCCGCCCTCGCCAGCAAGCGCGTACCACTGCCATTCCGTCAGGTGGGTCAGCCCCTCTACGACGCCGGGGCTCGAGGCCATCGGCGTCACTGGCGACTGAACCCCCAGCTGCGGCCCCCGACTGCCCAGGCCGCCGACCAGTTGGCCCAGCCCACGCTGTGAGGCCCACTGCACGATGCGCGTTCGGCCAGAGGCTCGCGCGAGCTCCGACGCTGAATAGAGTGAAGCGCCGTTGGCCGAGCGCCCCCGGCGATCCAACGTCCACTCCTCGGCCAGGGGCATGGTGGGCGCATCGCGCGGGGTGTCGGCCATCTCGAGCAGGGCGGCGGCGACTGGCACGTGGGGCGTCTCGAGCTTGAACTCCAGCTCGGCACCGACCCGCCGGGCTTTGACTGTGATGGGCGCGGCGCTGGGGTCGGGGAGCGTCTGAAAATTGCCGTGCCGCAAGCGCACCAGCCGGTGATGCGGCGAGACCAGCGCCGCCGTCTGCGCCATCAGCTCAAGGCAGAACGCCAGCGAGCAGACCTCGCCCAGCTTCGGCGCCAGCACCGTCGCGGCTTCACCCAGCTTCAGCTCGACGATGCGTTCGATTAGCGGCGCGCGACGCAGATCGCCGGAGGCCTGGGTCACGACGCCTTTCCACCCGAACCGAGAATCGAGACCAGCTCGTCGAGGGTGGTCACGCCGCCGACGTTGGGCGACGCGACTCCCAGTCGGCCAGCCAGCGCCTTCGCCAATTTCTGCTTCTCGCTCTCTGAGAGCCCCAGCTCAGCCAGGCTCATCGAGAGCAAGGTCGACCGAACGGTCGCGGGCGAGGCTGGGGCCGCGGGCGTGGGAGCGGGAGCGACCGCCGCCGACGTCGATGACGGGGCCACACTTGCCGCCGGCGCGCTGACCTCTTGCTGCTGAGGCGCACGGGCCAACACGTAGGCGATGAACTTGCCCAGGGTGTTGAAGTCACGCAGCACGAAGGCCGAGTCGCGCGGTATGCCGAATTGCTCGCGAGTCTTGGCGAAGATCTCGACCTGCTTCACCGTGTCGATGCCCAGGTCGGCCTCGAGATCGAGGTCGAGGCCGAGCATCTCGGCCGGGTAGCCGGTCTTCTTCACTGTGTGACCAACCAACGCTGCCTGCACGCTCGTCGCGAGCCCGGGCCCGGAGACCGATGGCGCCTGGGGAGCAGCGACGACTCCCGACGGGCTCGACTTCTTCGGCTTGCTGGACTGAGGCTGAGCCTGAAGCTGCGCGGGCGCCAAAGAGGCGATGCGGTCGCGAATGTGCTCGATGACCTTCTTGATGGTGTTGAAGTCTCGCAGCGACAGATTGGGGTCGCGCGGCACGCCGAAGTGCTCGCGGGTCTTCGAGAAGATCTCGACCTGCTTGACGGTGTCGATGCCCAGGTCGGCCTCGAGGTCGAGGTCTTCGGTCAGCATCTCGAGGGGGTACCCGGTCTTGGCGACCATGTTGGCCAGCAAGACCCGGCGCACGTCGGCCTCCAGCGTCTTGAGATCCACGGGCTCCCTTTCGTCGTTGCTGGTGCTCGGAGGAGCCCCGGTTTGCTTCGCCGTCACCAATCGCTCGACCAGCGCAATGATGCGCTCGAGCGTCGCCACATCGTCGGCCGCGGCGAGCGCGGTATCAACCCCAAAGCGCGCGCCGAGCGCCGCCGCCATTTTCTGGCCGGTGCCGGGGTCGAGCAGATTCTCGAGCGGCAGCCCGAGCAATACGCTCTCGGCCCCTGAGGGCTTCGAGCTCGAATCAGATGAAGGTTGAACGACCGAAAGCCTGGGCATGCGTTCTCCGGGGGGTGGGGGCGACTGATCGATTTCGTGAACCGCGCAGAACGCCAATAAACGATGAAATTGTTCGAGCTCGCCGATCTTAGGGTGAATCGAGGCCATCGCGCAGTGCGGCAGACCCTTGAGCGACTCGCGAGCGAATTGCGTCAGCGACCACTTCGGCCCGGCCTCGAGAAACACCCGAGCGCCGTGCTGATGCGCCGCCAGCAGCGACTGCCGCAGCAGCACCGGCTGAACGAACTGAGAGGCCAGAAAGGCGGGCAAGATGAGCACCGATTTCGGGTCGTAGCGCTCACCGTCGATGGTCGAGATGATCGGCACCCGCGGTGGCTTGAAGGCCATGCCCTCGAGCGCGTGGCGGTAGGCCGGCCGGGCATCGGCGATCAGCTTCGAGTGGTAGCCATGCGAGACCGCCAGCGCCGAGCACTCGATGCCCTTTTCAGCGCACCGAGCGGTCAACACTTTGAGCGCGGCTTTGTCGGCCGAGACGATGCATGCCTTCGGGCCGTTGTCGGCAGCCAGCGCGGCGTACCCGGGAATTTTGGAGAGCAGCGCCGGCACGTCATCTGACGAGCAGCTCAGCGCCACCATCACCCCGGGGTCATCGGTCTTCAGCGCCAGCACCGCCGCGGTGCGTGCCCAGATGGCGCGCAGGCCGTCTTCGAAGCGCAGCGCACCCGACACCACCAGCGCCGCCAGCTCACCGGCGCTCTGGCCGATCAGCATCGCGGGCCGAATACCGACCGACTCGAGCACTCGGGCCAAAGCGATGTTCACCGTGAACACCGCCGCGTGGGCGTCTTCGTCGCGCTGCGCGAAGGTCTGCGGGGTCTCGGTGAAGAAGCTCGAGGTGAGCGTGCGGCCGGTCAGCTGCTGATAGGCCTGGTCAGCCTCATCGAGCGTCTGCTGCGCCACCGGGTACGCCGCGGCCAGCGGGCGGAGCATGTTCGCGTACTGCCCTCCCTGCCCGGGGAACATCAGCGCCACCGGCGCGCGGCGCAGCGGAGACTTGGGCTCGCCGACGAAGACCCCGGTCTGCTCCAAAAACTCCGTGCTGGCGCCAGAGGTGCTCGCGGTGCGGAGCAGGGTGGCTTTCTTCTCGAGCTCTTCGACCGACTTGGCGGTCAACGCGATTCGGGTCAGCGGCTTGCCACTGCTCGAGGCCAGCGTGCTCGAAGCGAACGGAGCGCCCGCTTTGAGAGCCACCAAGTGCTGGTCGAGCGCGCCAATCGCGTCATTGAGGGTTTGACCTGCGAAGGCGAAGACCTGCGGCGTCTGCGCCGGCGCGGCAGGGCGGTACTGCTCGAGAATCGCGTGGTAGTTCGCGCCGCCAACGCCGAACGCGCTCACGCCCGCGCGCCGAGGCCCGCCGTTCGGCCCCGAGGCCCAGGCCCGCTGCGTGCGCACCACCTCGACCGTCGCGGGAATCTTGGGGTTCGGGGTGACGCATTTGATCGACGCGGGGATGATGCCGGTCTCGACCGCCAGCGCCGCTTTGATCATGCCGGCCGTGCCAGCCGCGGCGTTCAGATGCCCGATGTTCGACTTCGCCGACCCAATGCCGATGGGCGACGCGCGGCCCTCACCACCGTAGGCGTCGCCGACCGCGTTCGCCTCGACCACATCGCCCAGCGCGGTGCCGGTGCCATGGCACTCGACGTACTCGACGCTCGACGGCGCGATCGCCGCCTGCGCCAGGGCCCGCTTCATCGAAAGCCCTTCTCCCGCGCGGCTCGGCGCCAACACCGAGCGACCCTTGCCATCACTCGAGCCCTGCACGCTGCGCACGACGGCGCGAATGTGATCTTTGTCGCGCTCGGCGTCAGCGAGACGCTTGAGCACCACGATGCCCGCGCCCTCGCCGGGGATGAAGCCGTCAGCCCGCGCATCGAAGGGGAAGCTGCCCTTCGCCGAGAGCGCGTTGAAGCGGCAGGCGGCGATGAAGAACTCTGGGCGCATGTCGCACCACACGCCGCCGCTGAGCACCACGTCGGCCTCACCATGCGAGAGCATCTTCGAGGCTGCGTGCAGCGCCGCGTGCGCGCTGGCACAGGCCGCGTCGACCACGAAGTGCGGGCCGTGAAAGTCGTAGAGCGAGCAGATTCGGCCCGCGTTCAAGCTGCCCAGATACCCGGTCAACGTGTCTTCGGTGATGTTCGGCAGGTCGCGCTTGTAGAAGGTCTCGGCCCCTTCGAGTATCGCCCGCTGCTCCTCGGGGCGAACCCGGCGCTCCTTCAGCGCCTGCGCGAGGCTCTCGCGAAACTCGTTCCAGTTCACTCGGCTGTCGGCGAGAAACTTCTTGCCCTGATAGGGCAGAAACGCGAGCGAGACCGCCACCTTGTCGTGGTTCCACTTGCCGGGCCGAAACGCCGCGTCGCGCAGCGCCTCTTCGGCCGACTTGAGGCACAGCACGTGCGACGGGTCGATCGCCTGCCACGCCGCGGGGGGTATTCGCATCGCCGCCTCGGGAGGAGGCAACGCGTCGAGGAAGCACCCCAGGCTGGTATACGACTTGTCTTTTCGGGTCGACTCCGGCTGGTAGTAGTTGTCGATGGGGTAGCGGCTGGCCGGCACCGCTTGGGTGCGGTCGTAGCCTTCGAGCAAGCGCGCCCAGTATTGCTTGATGTCGTTCGCCCCGGGGAAGAGGCCGCCCAGGCCGATGATCGCCAGCGGCTCGCTCTTGAACGCGCGGCGGCCAGTCTTCGACAACGCAGGCGCGGTCTTGGCCTCGTAGGCCTCGAGCACCACATGAAAGTTGTTGCCGCCGAAGCTGAACGCGCTCACCCCGGCGCGTGGCACCCGGCCTTCGGCATAGGTCTGCTCGGTCTGAGCCACCGCGAACGGCGTGGTCTCGAGCTCGAGCTTCGGGCTCACCTGGCTCACCCCCGGCGTGAGGGGAATCTTGCGGTGGTGCAGCGAGAGCACCGCTTTGAGCAACCCCGCCGCGCCCGCCCCAGAGCGCAGGTGACCGATGTTCGCCTTCACCGCGCCCAACGCGATGCTCCGCTTCGCGGCCGCGCCGTACACCTGATTGAGCGCGCGCACCTCGCTCGAGTCACCGAGCGTCGTGCCCGAGGCATGGCATTCGATGTACCCCACCGAGCTCGCCTGCACGTCGGGCCCCGCATCGTCGAAGGCCCGCTTCATCGCCATCGCCTGACCGTCGGTGCGAGGGGCGACCAGCGATTTGCCGCGGCCATCTGACGAGCCGCCGACGCCGCGAATCACCGAGTAGATGGTGTCTTTGTTGGCGATGGCGTCATCGAGCCGGCGCAGCGCGAAGAGCACCGCCCCCTCGCCGAGCATCGTGCCGTCGGCGCATGCGTCGAAGGGCCGCACGTCACCCGAGGCCAGCGCTCCCAGCTTCGAGAAGGCGATCAGCTCGAGCGGGCTGAGCAGCTCGCTGACGCCGCCGGTCACCACCAGGTCGAACTCGCGATCTCGCAGGCCGCGCACCGCCATGTCGACCGCCGCCAGCGAAGACGCGAAGCCCGCATCGATGGCGTAGTGCGCGCCCTTCAAGTCGAAGTGCATGTTGATGCGGCCCGCCGCTACGCTGGCTGATGCCCCCACCACGTTGTCTTCGCTGACCTCCTTGAGCTGCGCCGACAAGGTGCGACTGGCCAGCTCGAGCACCGCGTCACGGTCGCTCGGCGAGAGGCGCTTCAGCTCTTCAGTTTGGCGAACTGCATCGAGCATGTCGTCGAGGCGAATGCGCAGGCCGCTGTCTCGCTGCCAACCCAAGCCGGTCGAGCCGATGATGACCGCGGTGGTCTCGGTGGGCAGGTTCTGCACGCCGCTGAGCGCCTGGTAGCCCGCTTCGAGCACCATCCACTGCAGGGGGTTCACCGCATCAGCATCGGCCGGTGGAATTTTGAATTTCTTCCAGTCGACGTGAAAGCCTTCGACGAAGCCGCCGCGCTTGGCGTAGGTCTTGTCGGCCACCGAGCGATCGCTGCTGAAGTAGAGTTCGTGCTTCCACCGACGCGTCGGCACGTCGACGAGCGACACCTTCCCCGCGAGAAGGTTGCGCCAGAAGTCTGCAGGGCTGAACGCGTCGGGCAGAATGCAGCCCAAACCAACGACGGCAATCGGCTCCATCACGTCCCTTGAAGAGGAAAAGCGAGTGACATCTAAGCGTTCTGCAGGTGTTTACGCGACGACTACTTCGCGCCGAACTGCCTGGGGCACGCATCCTTCACTGTGGGGCCATGTGGTCTGTCGCAACCCGACTCTTCCATCGCGTGCCAAGGTGCGCGAGCACAGCAAGCAGCGGCTGCGCCTCGAAAGCTTGTAACGGGCTCAGCACGCCACGCTTTCGAAAATCATCTCGCTCTGCCGCTCGCGCGCAGGCCACCGCCGTCACGGCGCTCAACCCGTAGGGGTCATGGCCCTGCATCGTCATTTCGCGCACGTCGCCGGTGGCATTTTCGGCGCGGCACCAGAGAAAGAAGTGGTTCTTCGCGCGCGCGGCGGCGTCGGGGCCGAGCTGGCCGACCTGCTCGAGATGGCTCAGTGATTTTTCGAGCGCCTGCGGCGAGAAGGTGGGCAACCCTTGCTCCGCCACCACCAGCGCCGCGGGCGCCAGCGCACCGACGTAGTGCCGAAAGGTGGGCGTGTGTACCGAACGCGGCAACAGCGCAACCTCTGCCGAAGCGAGCGAGGCCACCGCTCGATCTCCAAGCGGGGCTGAGAACGAGACGATGCGGCGATGGGCTCCGAGTTTTTCGTCAACGAAGCGCGAGTCGACCCACGCCAACCCGCGCCGCGGCGCCTCGGTCGCCATCGTCGCGTAGCTGGTGAGCGTGCCGCGGCTGGCCACTCCAGCAGTGTGACCGGTGGCCAGCTCGAGCGAGCGCAACGGCCCCAGGGTGGTCGCGGTCAGCCGGGCCAGCAACTCGGCAGGCACCACATCGAAGCCAACCGAATGCACCACCGCCACGTCGTGCGCGCGCACCTCGGCGTCGCGCTCGAATGACGAGAGCAGATGCGCGGGCTCTCCGCTCAGGTCGAGCAGGTGGGTTCGCGCGCTCAAAGCGGCCTCGAGCAGGGCAGGGCCCGTTCGAACGAAAGGCCCCGCGCAGGCGATCACCACGCGCGCTCGTGAGAACGCGTCGCTCAGCGCCTTGGGCTCAGAGAGGTCGGCTGCGAACGCCGAGACGTTGTGCTGAGCCGCCAGCGACTCGAGCCCCACGCTCGGTCGACCGGCGATGGCGAACGAGACGCCCTGCTTGCTCAGCTCAGCGGCAATGAGTCGCCCGGTGAAGCCCGTCGCGCCGTAGACCAGCACCGACGCGCGTTCGGCCACCAAGGGCTACCAGGAGACGCGCGCGTGATAGTTGAGGCCCGCCGGGTCGGCATTGGTCACGTCGACCTTCGCTTTGACGTTGCAAGCGGCTTCGAGCGCGAACTTGAAGACGCCGATGGTCCACGAGGGGCCGAGCAGGTCGCCGGTGGTCTCCATCACCCCTGACTTGTCGGTCTCTTTCTTGTAGACGCGGTCGCCGAACGACGAGCTGGCCCGAAAGCCGGCCGGAGCGCTGAAGAGCAGCTTGTGCGGGTTCGAGCTGGCCAGCATCAACATCGTTCGACCGACGGGCGAGTCGAAGAAGATGCGCACCGAGTTGGCGCCAAACTCCTCGAGCACCTCGGTGGGGTCAGGTTTGCCTTCAACCGTGGCATCCATGATCTTGAGCAGGTCACCCACCGGGTAGCGAAAAAAGCTGACCAGCTTCTTACCGCTGAGCACGCGCTCGCGAAGCTCGTCAGCGAACTGCTGCGACTTCAGCTGGGCCACCAAGGTCAACGAGTTCTCCACGAACATGCCGTGGATGACGTCTTTCTGTGTCGCCAATGCCATGCGCTGCTTGAGCGCGTTCATCATGTCCAAGGTCGTTCTCCCGGGCCTACTCTGCACTGGCTCAGCGGCGCCCGCTACATCCTGTCGCTCAGCCCATCGATTCGCCGCCGTCGATGCTCAGGGTCTGGCCGTGAATGGCCGACGCTGCATCGCTGGCCAGGTACGCCACGAACTGGGCGACCTCGATGGGAGCGATGAAGCGCTTGATCGGGTTCATCGCAGCCAGCGTCGCCCGTGCCTCCTCGAGCGACAGGCCTGCAGTGAGCTGAAGCTTGGAGGCCGACTCAGCCACC
>Ga0105048_10015487_pt1 | contig 11830 bp, 11 predicted proteins | sample MAT05_FD_78382 | JGI IMG/M metagenome (GOLD analysis project Ga0105048, IMG submission 78382) | Freshwater microbial communities from Lake Fryxell liftoff mats and glacier meltwater in Antarctica - MAT-05 | ecosystem: Environmental > Aquatic > Freshwater > Ice > Liftoff microbial mat | place...
GGCGTGGCCACCATCACCATCGAGATCGACGATGATGGCGGCACCGCCGACGGGGGCGTCGACATCAGCCCCACCCAGAGCTTCACGATCACCGTCACCGCGGTGAACGACACTCCGAGCTTCACCAAGGGTGGCGACCAGACGGTGGCCGAGGACGCCGGTGCGCAGTCGGTGGCAACCTGGGCGACGGCCATCAGCAAGGGCCCGGCCGATGAGTCGGGTCAGACGCTCACCTTCAACGTCACGAACAACACCAACGCAGCGTTGTTCTCCGCCGGGCCAGCGATCGCCACCAACGGCACCCTGACCTACACCCCGGCGGCGAACCAGCACGGTTCAGCCATCATCGCCATCGAACTGCAGGACAACGGCGGTGGCGCTGCAACCAGCGCCACGCAGAGCTTCACCATCACCGTCACGGCCGTGAACGACACGCCCACATCCATCGACGGCGCGTGGACCGTGCAGGCCAACATGCAGCGCAGCGTCGTCGCAGGCTCGGGTCTGCTGTCGAACGCCTCCGACGCCGCCGATGTGGCGGGCGACGCCGGCTACACACCGACGTTCTCGGTCGGCTCGATCCAGGGCAACCTTCCGGTGGCGGGCACCATCTCCGCAACGCTTCCCGGCGTCGGAACCGTCGTGGCCGACGCTGCGACCGGCGCATTCACCATCGAACCAGCGCCCGGGGTCACCGGCCCCTTCGAGTTCGTTTACACCGTCTGCGACATCGGTGACGGTGCACCAGCCAGCCAGTGCAGCGCCGCCGTCACCGCCGACATCGCCATCTCCGGTCCGGTGATCTGGTTCGTCGATCCCACCGCTGCGACCAACGGCACCGGCACGCTCACGAGCCCGTTCAACACGCTCGCTGCTGCCGATGCCGTCGACGCTGCTGGTCACCGGGTGTTCGTCTACAGCGGCACCACGGCGACCGGCCTCACATTGAACGAGGGTGAGTGGCTGATCGGACAAAGCGCCACAGGCCCGTTCGACACGCTCTTCGGCATCACGCCGCCTGCTGGCACCAGCACCCGTCCGACGATGGGCACCGGCACGGCCACCATCGGCGGCACCGTCACGTTGGCCACCAACGCCAAGGTGCAAGGCGTCGGCATCTCGGCCGGTACATCGGCCGGCCTGGTCGGGTCGGGCGGTCTGACTGGAATCACCGTCAGCGAGACCTCGGTGACCACCACCACCGGAACCGCCGTGAACTTGAGCAGCGCTGCGGGCACCTACACGCTGTCCAGCGTGACGACCAGCGGCGCAGCCAACGGCATCCTGCTCGACAGCCTCGGCACCAGCGCCGTCACCGTGAACGGTGGCGCAATCGTCAACGCGACGAGCCGTGGCGTCGACATCAACGGCGGCACGGGGGCGTTCTCGTACGACGGCACGATCACCACCACCTCCGCCGGCCGCTCGGTGGAGATCACCAACCACACGGGTGGCACGGTGGCCTTCTCGGGCTCGATCACCGACAACGGGCTAGGAGTGAACCTCGGCTCGAACAGTGGCGGCACCATCGACTTCACCGGCGGCGTCACGGTCAGTTCCGGTGCCAACCCGGCGTTCGCGGCTACCGGCGGTGGCACGGTCAACGTGACTGGCTCGACGAACACGCTCAGCACCACCACCGGCGCGGCGCTCAACGTCAGCAACACCGCCATCGGCGCCAGCGGCCTCACGTTCCGGTCCATCTCCGCAAATGGCGCCGCCAACGGCATCGTGCTCAACAGCACCGGTGCCTCGGGCGGCCTCACAGTGCAGGGAACCGGCAGCGCGGGTTCAGGCGGCACGATCCAGAACACCAGCGGCGCCGGCATCGTGTTGACCAGCACGCGCGGCGTGTCGCTCACCCGGATGCTCATCACCAACACCAGTGGCAGCGGCGTCGACGGCACACAGGTGGTGAACTTCTCGCTCACCAACAGCACGATCAGCGGCTCAGGCTCGATCGCCGTGGATGGTACGTCGAACCTTGCGTTCAACGATCTGGTCGCTGGGACTGAAAACAACCTGTCCGGCACGGTGGTGATCACGGGCAACTCGCTCACCACCGCGGCGTGGCACGGTGTCGACATCCTCAACTTCAGCGGCTCGATCACCTCGTTGAACATCTCGACCAACACGATCACCAGTTCCACCAGCGTGGCGACGTCGCTCGGTTCGGGAGTTCGAGTGCAGACGCTCGGTTCGGCAGGCGGCGCGGCATCGTTGGGCACTACGACGATCTCGACCAACACGGTCACCAACTTCCCGAGCGGTGGTGGCGTGCTCGTGCTCGGCGGCAACAGCGCCAGTGCAGCCGCACCGCCGGCCGACCTGTCCAGTGTGACGATCGATGGGAACACGATTCGCGGCGAGTCGGCCGTGAACCGGATGAACACCAACGCCATCCTCACCACGATGACCGGTACCGGCACCGGCACGTTCGCTGTCACCAACAACACGCTGTCGCACACGGTCGGTACCACGATCGGCTTCGCCTCCAACGGCATCACCACCGGCAACTTCACCATCAGAGGCAACACCATCACTGCTAACAACTCGTTCTCCTCGAGCGGTATTGGCGGTGGCAGCGGTCCGGTGTTCGCCGGTGGCAATGCGGCAACTACCAACGCCACCATCACCTCCAACACCATCACCAACACGCAGGGCTCCGGCATCCTCGCCGTCGCTCGCGGCGGCGCAGGCCAGCTCAACGTGAAGATCATCAACAACAACGTGAGCGCACTCACGGGGTCGTTCGCCGACGGCATCCGGGTGGACGCCGGGAACGGTGCCTCCACCGACGACCAGGTGTGCCTGGAGATCAACAGCAACATCACTTCGGGCGTCGGGGTTGGCAGTTCAGGCATCGGCCTTCGCAAGCAGGGCACCATTGCCACCATCAACGACTTCGCGATCGAGGGGCTCGTCGGCAGCACCAGCCCGGGCGTCGAGAACTACGTGAATTCGATCAACACCTCCGCGGGTGGTGTGGTGCTGATCTCGGCAACATCCGGCTTCACGTCATGCACGGTGCCATGAGCTTCCTGAACCCCAACTGGCCCTCTGAGGAGGTCACCGATGGCTGAGCCATTCCTGTCGGAGATCCGCATCTTTTCGTTCGTGTTTGCCCCCCGGGGCTGGGCGTTGTGCAACGGTCAGCTGCTGCCCATCGACCAGAACCAAGCACTGTTCTCGTTGCTCGGCACCACGTTCGGCGGCAACGGCCAGGTGAACTTCGCACTGCCCGACCTGCGCGGCCGGGTACCCATCCACGTCGGTGGTAGCCACACACTTGGCGATCGAGGCGGCGAGCAAGCGCATACGTTGGCGATTGCCGAGCTGCCCACGCACACCCATGTAGTGCGGGCCACCACTGCGCTGGCCACCACCAACGAACCCACCACGTCGGTGATGCTCGCCAAGAGCGCGGCCTCCAACCTGTACGGCCCCGCTTCCAACCAAGTGGCCATGGCGCCCGACGCGCTGAGCAACCGAGGTGGCTCGCAGGCCCACCTCAACATGCAGCCGTTCCTCACCCTCAGCGCGTGCATCGCGTTACAGGGCATCTTCCCGAGCCCGAGCTAGGAGCACTCACGATGGCTGAACCATATGTGGGCGAGATTCGCATGTTCGCCGGCAACTTCGCCCCCGTCGGCTGGATGTTCTGCGAGGGGCAACTGCTGCCCATCTCGGAGAACGAGACGCTGTTCCAACTGATCGGCACCACCTACGGCGGGGATGGCCAGAGTACATTCGCGCTGCCCGACCTGCGCGGCCGCGTGCTCATTCACCAAGGTAGCGGGTTCGTCCTCGCCGAGACCGGTGGAGCCGAGGAGATCACCCTCACCGAGTCGCAGATTCCTGCGCACTCGCATCCATTCCTCGCGACCCAGAATGCAGCCGGCGACGCAACGCCAGGGCCCACGGTCTTGCCGGGCGTCTCGCCACTGCCCACGGTGACGCCGTACGGCACCGACAACCCGTCGACCAACCTGCACCCCAGCGCAACGCTGGCCGTCGGAGGGTCGCAGCCGCACACCAACTTCCAGCCGTACCTGTGCGTCGACTTCATCATCTCGCTGTTCGGCATCTTCCCTTCCCCGACGTAGGAGCATCCAATGGCCGACCCGTTCGTCGCCGAAATTCGAATCTTCCCGTTCAACTTCGCCCCCCAAAGGTGGGCGCGGTGCGATGGTCAACTCTTGCCGCTGTCACAGAACACGGCGCTGTTCAACCTGTTGGGCACGACGTATGGCGGGAACGGCGAGAGCAGCTTCGCGCTGCCCAACCTCCAGGGGCGCGCTCCGATGCATCCGGGCCAGGGCCCGGGTCTCAGCCTGCACGACCTCGGCGAAACGGGCGGCTCCGACACGGTGACCCTGCTGGAGAGCGAGATTCCTGGGCACGCCCATGCGCTCACGGCCTCGGTGCGCGACGGCATCGATCAGACTCCGGCAAATTCCAAGCTGGCGCTTGGTGTGGGCATCGGCAGCTACGCAGCGCCCGGTTCGGTGGTGTCGCTGCACGCCTCGGCTGCAGCGCCTGCCGGCGGCGACCAACCACACAACAACCTGATGCCGTATCTCACCCTCTACTTCTGCATCGCCCTCCAGGGCGTCTTTCCCCCGAGGACATGAGCATCATGCGCGACACCCCCAAGCCGAGCCGCCGCCAGTTCCTGCTGGCCGGTTCCGCGGTCACGGCTGCCGTCATGCTGGCCGGCGACATGGTTGGCGAGCCCACAGGGCTGCAACTGCTGGCCGACTCGCCAGGCCCGCGCATCCCGGTCGCCTACGTGGAAGGCAGCGCAGGCGCGTCGTCGCTGGAGGCGGCACTACAGGGTGGTGCGGCTCGCGCAGTCCCCGCCAGCGAACTTCGTGGCGGCGGCGAGCTCGCCGGCGCCGGTGTGCTGTTCACGATGGGCGGCTTCGCTGGCCCCACAGCTGCGGCCGCCGCCTCGTATCGGCACGTGCTCGTCGACACCATCGTTGCGTCGCCTGCCCGTCGCAGCGAGACCATCCCGTTCTACGCGTTCACCTTCCGGGGCTTGGGCAACTCCCAGTCGGCGCCCAACGCGCTGCGGGTCGCTGCCGGCAGCGGGCTGCGAGCCGGCATCCGCCTCGAATCGGCGGGATCTGGTGGCGGGTCGTCGTCGGCTACCACCGTGTTCTCCAGCCGCGCTGGTCGCGGGCTGCCGGTGCTGCTGCCCGGCGTGTACCTGCTCGGGTTGCAGCCCGGCATGTGGTCGACGGCCACACAGCTCCCCGCGGCTGGGGCGAGCGAATGGGCTGCGCTGCAGTCGGTGGTGTTGGTCGTGGAGGCAGCCGCCGGATGACCCCGTCGCTCACGCTGCGCCCTGCAACGTCGGCCGACGATCAGCTGTTGTTCGAGATCTACGCCAGTACCCGCGCCGCCGAGTTGGAACAGGTGCCGTGGACTGACGAGCAGAAGTCGTCGTTCGTGCTGCAGCAGCACGTCGCACAGCACTCCGCCTACCATCAGCGCCATCCCGACGGGCAGTTCCTGGTGATCGAACACGACGGGGCCAGCGTCGGCCGGCTGTACCGCGCCACGCTCGACGGCGGAGAGGTTCGACTACTCGACATCGCGCTGTTGCCCGAGCACTGCGGGCAAGGCATCGGCACGGCCCTGCTGCGCGACCTGATGGCCGAAGTGGACGGCGGCGCGATGACGCTGTCGCTACACGTGGAGTTCTGGAACCCGGCGCTGCGGCTCTACGAACGACTCGGGTTCATCGAGGCGGGTCGCAACGACGTCCACGTCCGGATGGAGTACCGGCCAACACGTCTCAGTTGAACACAGCCTCGAACTGCGACCGACCGTCGCTACGTGGCCCGACCGGCACGAGGAAGATGTGCAGCCGACCGGCGACGGGGTGCTGCAGTGCGTAGATCTGCTGCGGCCACTGCGCACCGGCCTCGCCGAGGAACATCAACGAGAACGGCTGGGCGCGAGGGGCGCCCGGGCTGGGTGCGTGCTCGGTCAGCGAGTCGAGCATCAGCGGGCCTGTGTCGGTGGTGAACTCGCTGCCGACCAGTGGAGCGAAGAAGGCGGGTGTCAACTCGTCGGCCATTCGTTCACCGTACAGCGGTCGCTCCGAAGGGCGACAACAGACCAGGGAGCGAACGGGCGAGGCAGGTACGATCGGACGACCATGGCAGATCCGCTGTTCACCATTGCCCACACGCTCCGGGAGGCGTTCGCCGCCGTCACCGGTCTGCCCGCCGACACCATCGACCCCGTGGTGCGCACGAGCGACCGGGCCGACGCCCAAGCCAATGGTGCGTTGGCGCTGGCCAAGCAGATCGGCAAGAACCCGCGCGAGGTGGCGGAGGCGGTCGTGGCGACGGGTGCGTTGTCCACCGTGTGCAGCCACGCCGAGGTGGCCGGGCCCGGTTTCATCAACCTCACGTTCACCCCGCAGTTTCTCGCGGAGCAGCTGGTCGACGCAGCAACTCACCCACACCTGGGCGTGCGCGCCGCCACGCCCGAGATCGCGGTGGTCGACTACTCGGCGCCCAACGTGGCCAAGGAGATGCACGTCGGCCACCTGCGCACCACCGTCATCGGCGACGCGCTCGTGCGCATGCTCGAGTTCGTCGGGTACACCGTCATCCGCGAGAACCACATTGGCGATTGGGGCACGCCGTTCGGCATGCTCCTCGAGCACATGGTCGATCTTGGCGGTGTCGACGCCGACCTCACCATCGACCTGGCCGACCCCAGCGCGTTCTACCGGCAGGCGCGGGCGAAGTTCGATGCCAGCGATGAGTTCAAGGACCGCGCCCGCGCCCGGGTGACACTGCTGCAGAGCCGCACCGACGGCCCCACCATGGCCATCTGGCAGAAGCTGGTCGACAAGTCGGCCGACTACTTCGACGTGGTCTACGGCAAGCTCGGCGTACTGCTGCGGCGCGACGACATCGTCGGCGAGAGCTTCTACCAGCCGATGATGCCGGCAATGCTCGAACGTCTCGACAGCGCCGGCCTGCTCGCTGAGAGCGAGGGCGCCAAGGTGGTGTGGGTTCCCGGCTTCAAGAACCGTGAGGGCGAGCCGCTACCGCTCATCGTGCAGGCACGCACCGGCGGCTTCAACTACGCCACCAGCGACATCACCTGTGTGCTCGACCGCGTCGAGCGGCTGCACGCCACGCTGCTCGTCTACTGCATCGGCACGCCCCAGATCCAGCACCTGCAGATGGTGTTCAAGGCCGCGGAGATGCTCGGCGTGCTGGTGCCACCGGCGCGGGCGGTGCACGTCAACAACGGCAACGTGCTGGGCGACGACCGCAAGATCCTGAAGAGCCGCAGCGGCGAGCCCGCGATGCTGCTCGACCTCGTCGAGGCGGCCATCGACCGCGGTCGCGCCATCGTCGCCGAGCGCAGCCCGGAGCTGCCGGCCCACGAGCGGGCGGTGTTGGCCAACAGCATCGGCATAGGCGCCCTGAAGTACGCCGAGCTGTCGAGCGACCGCATCAAGGACTACGTCTTCGACTGGTCGCGCATGCTCGCGCTGGAGGGCAACACCGCGCCGTACCTGCAGTACGCCCACGCGCGTATCTGCAGCATCTTCCGCAAGGCGGCCACCGAGCGGCCGTCGGTGCGCAACGTCGTTCCCGTCATCGGTGAACCTCAGGAGCGCGCGCTCGCGCTGCAACTGCTGCAGTTCGACGCCGCGGTGCACGACACGCTCGACAAGCTCAGCCCACATCGTCTGTGCACCTACCTGTTCGACCTCGCGCAGGCGTTCACTGCGTTCTACGAGGCGTGCCCCGTGCTGAAGGAAGGCTACGAAGCCACTCGCGACAGCCGGCTGGCGCTGTGCGACCTCACTGCCCGCGTGCTGCAGCAGGGCTTGGCCCTGCTCGGCATCGATGCGCCGGAGCGCATGTGAACCCGGTTTCGATGCAGCTGCTCCCCGACAACGCCACCGTCGAACCGGACGGGGCGCTGGCCATCGGCGGCTGCAGAGTCGATGAGCTGGCAGCCCAGTTCGGTACCCCGCTGTTCATCTACGACGAGGCACATCTGCGCGCTCGGTGCGCCGAGGCCGTCGCTGCGTTCGGCTCCGGTCGCGCGTACTACGCCACCAAGGCGTTCCTGTGCACAGCAATGGCGCGGCTCGCCTACGAGGAAGGCATGCACCTCGACGTCGCCAGCGGTGGCGAGCTCTACGTGGCCCTGCGCGCTGGCGTACCTGCCAACGCTCTGGCGTTCCACGGCAACAACAAGAGCGTCGCCGAACTGCGCATGGCCATCACCGAGGGCGTGCGCCACATCGTGGTCGACAGCTTCGACGAGCTCGACCGAATCGAGGGGCTGCACGCGCAGGGGCTGCCGGCCCCGAAGGTGCTGGCGCGCATCACGCCCGGCGTCCACGCGCACACGCACGAGTTCATCGCAACTGGTCAGGACGACAGCAAGTTCGGTTTCAACCTGGGCAACGGCGATGCGCATCGTGCTGTCGATCGCATGCGGCGCTCGCCTGCGGTCGAGCTCGACGGTGTGCACTGCCACATCGGCAGCAACGTGTTCGAAGCCTCCAACTTTGCCAAGGCGGCCGAGGTGATGGCCGGGTTCGCGATTCCGCTCGATCTGCCCGAACTCGTGCTGGGAGGCGGCTTGGGGGTGCCCTATGTGGAAGGCGAGGAAGCCCCCAGCATCACCCAGTGGGGCAACGTGCTGCTCGATGCATGTCAGGCCCTGGGCGTACGCAGCAGCGTCAGCGTGGAACCCGGCCGCAGCATCGTTGGGGGTGCCGCCATCACCGTTTACACGGTGGGCACGGTGAAGCACATCCCCGGTGTGCGCACCTACGTCAGCGTCGACGGTGGCATGAGCGACAACCCGCGCCCGGTGCTCTATGGCAGCGGCTACGAGGCGTTCCTGCCGCGTGCGGTCACCGCTGCTCGCCCAGATCGCGCCCGGCTGGTGGGCAAGCACTGCGAGAGCGGCGACGTGCTCATCTTCGATGCCGGGCTGCCCGAGGGGGTGCGGGTGGGCGACCTGCTCGCTACCCCTGTCACCGGCGCCTACGGCCACAGCATGGCCAGCAACTACAACAAGCTCACCCGCCCGCCAGTGGTGTTCGTCAACGGCGGTCATGTCCGACAGGTGGTTCGCCGCGAGACCTACGAGGACCTGGTGCAATGCGACGTGGACTGATCGACCATCTCGTCGACCTGTTCCGAACCTCCACCAAGGGCTCGGGAACCAGCGGCTCGTCGCCTGCGCCAGGTGGGAGGAAGCCGAAGCCGAAGCCCGAGCCAAAGCCCACCTGCGAGATCAAGCCCGAGCCAAACGAGTTGGTGTTCGAGTACAGCCCCGAACTCGACGGCGACCCCGACCCGGGAGAAGTGGTGTGGACGTGGGTGCCCTACGAGGAAGACCCCACGCAGGGCAAGGATCGGCCGGTGGTCATCGTCGGACGGCGTAACACGACGATGGTGGGGGTGGCACTCACTTCCAAGCCACGCGACGACGGTTCGCAGGTGGCGGTGGGTACAGGGGCGTGGGACCGCGAGGGCCGACCCAGCTTCGCCAGGCTGGAACGGCTGCTGGAAATCGACCCTGAGCAGGTGCGACGCGAAGGTGCGGTGCTGCCTCGGCGCACGTTCGACGAGGTGGTCGCTGCGGTCCGCCGCGAGCACTCCCGCTGATCGCGCGGGGTTGACTACGCGGGGTGGTCGAATGACACGGATGGTGTTCGTAGGCCATTTGACCTATTTCCGATCCGGCCCCTTTCGGTGGCGTGTCTTGAGGAATAACGTACGAATCGTGAAGACGGAATTGCAGATTCCTACGCAAGGGGCAGCACGCGGTTCGACGGGTATGTCGAGCGGGCAACGCGTCGCCGCTCGTGCAGCACGCGGCGTGGCAGTGGCCGCGCTGGGTGCCGCCGTGGGGCTGCTCGTCGCCTCGTCAGCGTCGGCGTCCACCGACGGTGAGGCCTACGTGGTGGCCGATGTGCAGTGCGACACCTCCCACAACGGCGTCCTCGACCTCACGCTCATCAACGAACGCGCGTCGATCGACGCGGTGTTCGTGGTCACCGACGCCCACTCGTCCGCCATATCGCAGTTCACAGTGGCGCCGAAGTCGGCGGCTGCGATCACCTTCACCGATCTCGACGACGGCACTGTGGCAGTTCCTGTCGCGGTCGATGGTGTGCCGGCCAATGTCGCAGTCAGCGTGTCGTGCGACCCGCCCATCGTCGAGTCGGCTCCCGGCTCCGCCCCGTCGGCTGCTGCCGGCGTCGCGTCCGCGAGCGCGCTACCGGCCGCCGGCTCCTCCACCACCGGTGTGCTGCTCGGAGCAGTCATGGTGGCGGTCGGTGCAGCGGCCTCCCTGGTCTCGCGCCGACGTCACTCCTGAAGCCCCCACCATTCTCTGGTGAAAGCCATGCGCCGTGGTGACCGGGAACTCGTAGCCTGCACGCCGTGAAGCTCATCAGGATCGGTGTTCTCGGTTGTGGCAATGTCGGTGCTCCGCTCGTCGCGCTCGTCGCGCAGCAGCAAGCGACCATCGAAGCCCGCACCGGAGTGCGGCTAGAAGTGGTCTCGGTCGCGGTGCGCAACCTCAGCAAGCAGCGCGACATCGACCTGCCCGAGGGCATACTCACCCGCGATGCGATGGCGCTCGTCAACGACCCGTCCATCGATCTCATCGTCGAGCTCATCGGCGGCATCGAGCCCGCCCGCGAGCTCATCACGGCGGCGCTGCGCAACGGCAAGCCGGTGGTCACCGGTAACAAGGAATTGCTCGCCAACGTGGGCGCAGAGCTGTTCGCCGTGGCCGACGAGGTCGGTGTCGACCTGCTCTTCGAAGCGGCGGTGGCCGGTGGCGTTCCCGTCGTGCGCGCCTTGCGCGAGAGTCTTCGTGGCGAGCCGATTCGTCGGGTGATGGGCATCATCAACGGCACCACCAACTTCATCCTCACCAAGATGACCGAGGAGGGTGCCGACTACTCGGTCGCGCTCGCCGAGGCACAGGCGCTGGGTTTCGCCGAACGCGACCCAACTGCCGATGTCGAGGGCTACGACGCCGGCGCGAAGGCCGCCATCATCGCCACCATCGCGTTCGGCTCGCGAGTGGTGGCCGGCGACGTGTACCACGAGGGCATCAGCCGCATCACGGCCGCCGACATCGCCATGGCCAAGCGCCTCGGGTACGTGGTCAAGCTGCTGGGCATTGCCGAGGTGGACGACAGCGGTGCCATCGGGGTGCGCGTGCACCCCACCATGGTGCCGCTCACGCACCCGCTGGCCAGCGTGCGCGAAAGCTACAACGCAGTGTTCGTCGAGGGCGCTGCCGTGGGTTCGCTGATGTTCTACGGCCGTGGCGCCGGCGGTTCGCCAACGGCCAGCGCAGTACTGGGCGACATCATCGACGGTGCCCTCAACCTCACCAACGGTACCCACGGCGCACTGGGCAGCTTCGGCCGGGCCGCCATCTTGCCCATCGACGAGACCAGCGCCGAGTACCTGCTCAGCCTCGACGTGGCCGACAAGCCGGGTGTGCTGCATGCGGTCACCGGTGTGTTCGCCCGCAACGATGTCAGCATCCGCGCCGCCGAGCAGGAGGGCAACGGCCCCGACGCCCGCCTGGTGTTCATCACGCACGAAGCCAAGGAGAAAGCGGTGCAGGCGACCGTGCGCGAGCTGCGCGAGCTCGACGTGGTGCGCAACATCGGGGGTCTGCTGCGCGTGATCGGGGCATGACCATGCGCTACGTGTCCACCCGCGGCGTGGCGCCCGTGCTCGGGTTCACCGATGCGCTGCTGGCCGGCCTCGCCACCGACGGCGGCCTGTAC
>Ga0105048_10015490_pt1 | contig 11830 bp, 8 predicted proteins | sample MAT05_FD_78382 | JGI IMG/M metagenome (GOLD analysis project Ga0105048, IMG submission 78382) | Freshwater microbial communities from Lake Fryxell liftoff mats and glacier meltwater in Antarctica - MAT-05 | ecosystem: Environmental > Aquatic > Freshwater > Ice > Liftoff microbial mat | place...
ATGTGCGGCATCACCGGCATCTTTGACACCCGCCACGATCGCCCCATCGATCGCTCGGTGCTCGCGCGCATGAACGATGCGCAGTTCCACCGCGGCCCCGACGAAGGCAGCGTGCATCTGGAGCCGGGTCTGGGCTTCGGCCACCGCAGGCTGTCGATCATCGACGTCGCCACCGGCCAGCAGCCGCTGTTCAATGAGGACGGCACGGTGGTCATCGTCTTCAATGGCGAGATCTACAACTACCAGGATCTGATACCCGAGTTGCAGGCGCTGGGCCACGTCTTCCACACCAAGAGCGACACCGAGTGCATCGTGCACGCCTGGGAAGCCTGGGGTGCCGACTGCGTCAAGCGCCTGCGCGGCATGTTCGCCTTCGCGCTGTGGGACCGCAACCGCAAGACGCTGTTCATGGCACGCGACCGCCTTGGCGTCAAGCCCATGTTCTACGGCACGCTGGGCGACGGCACGCTGCTGTTCGGCTCCGAGCTCAAGTCCTTGCTGGCCTATCAAGGGCGCGATGGCGGCTTGGCGCGGGACGTCGACCCGCTGGCCATCGAGGAGTACTTCGCGCTGGGTTACGTGGCCGAGCCGCGCACCATCTTCCGCCAGGCCAAGAAGTTGCCGCCCGGGCACATGCTGCAATGGCGCCGCGGCGACCCCGAGCCAGCGCCGCAGCCCTTCTGGGACGTGCGCTTCACGCTGGACAACCCCATCAGCGCCGAAGACGCCTGCGCCGAGTTGCGTGAACGCTTGCGAGAGTCGGTGCGCCTGCGGCTGATTTCCGAAGTGCCCCTTGGCGCCTTTCTTTCCGGCGGCGTCGACAGCAGCGCGGTCGTGGCGGTGATGGCGGGCCTGCAGGACACGCCCGTGCGCACCTGCTCGATCGGCTTTGACGACCCGCAGTTCAATGAGTCGGCCTTCGCCCAGACCGTGGCCGACCGCTACCGCACCGACCATCACCTGGAAACGGTGGGCAGCGACGACTTCGATCTCATCGACACGCTGGCGCATCTCTACGACGAGCCGTATGCCGACAGCTCGGCCATTCCCACCTACCGCGTCTGCCAGCTGGCGCGCCAGCGCGTCACGGTCGCGCTGTCCGGCGATGGCGGTGACGAGACATTCGGCGGCTACCGCCGATACCGCATGCATCTGATGGAAGAGCGGCTGCGCAGCGCGCTGCCCGCCGGGCTGCGCCGGCCGCTGTTTGGCATGCTGGGCAGCGTCTATCCCAAGGCCGACTGGGCGCCGCGCATGTTCCGCGCCAAGACCACCTTCGAGGGCATGGCGCGCAGTTCTGTGCAGGCCTACTTCCACTCTATGTCGATCCTGCGCGGGCCAATGCGCGACCAGCTGTTCTCGCCGGCGCTGAAGAAGGCCTTGGGCGGCTACGACGCCCTGGACGTGTTCGAGCGCCACGCGGCCAAGGCCGGCACCGACGACCCGCTGGCACTGATCCAGTACCTGGACCTCAAGACCTACCTGGTGGGCGACATCAACACCAAAGTCGACCGCGCCAGCATGGCCCATTCGCTGGAAGTGCGCGAGCCGCTCATGGACCACCCCCTGGTGGAGTGGCTGGCCACGCTGCCATCGAGCCTGAAGGTGCGTGGGCAAGAGGGCAAGTACCTGCTCAAGAAGGCGATGGAGCCGGCGCTGCCGCGCGACATCCTGTACCGCCCGAAGATGGGCTTTGCGGTGCCGCTGGCGCGCTGGTTCCGCGGCCCGTTGCGCGAGCGTGTGCGCAGCGCCGTGCTGGGCGATCGGCTGCTGTCCACCGGCTGGTTCAACGAAGGCTACCTGCGCCATCTGGTAGAAGCCCACCAAAGCGGCGCACGCGACTACAGCGCGCCGCTGTGGACGCTGCTGATGTTCGAAGCCTTCCTGCGCAGCAGCATCGACGGCGCCGCCGCGCCGCCCAAGCCGGTTATGCCCACCGCGGCCGAGGCACTGGCCTGATGCGCGTCCTGCATGTGCTGGACCATTCCATTCCGTTGCACAGCGGGTACACGTTTCGCACGCTGGCCATCCTGCGCGAGCAGCGCCGCCTGGGTTGGGAAACGCTGCAGCTCACCACGCCCAAACAAGGTGCGGGCAGCGCGCGGGAAGAGGTCGTCGATGGGCTCAGGTTCCACCGCACACCGAGCGCAGTGGGTACCGGTCTGCTGGCGCAGATGCGCCTCACCGCAGCACGCATCGCCGAGGTGGTGCAGGCGGAAAAACCAGACCTGATTCACGCCCATTCGCCTGTGCTCAACGCCCTGCCCTCGCTGTGGGTGCGGCTGTCGCGGCGCCTGCCGGTGGTGTATGAGATGCGTGCCTCGTGGGAAGACGCCGCCGTGGACCACGGCACGACCACCGAAGGCAGTGCACGCTACCGCTTCAGCCGCGCGCTGGAGAGCTTCGCGCTCAAGCGCGCCGACCAGGTCACCACCATCTGCGAAGGCCTGCGACGCGACATCGCCGCGCGCGGCATCGCCGACGACAAGATCACAGTTATCCCCAACGCCGTCGATGTGGCCAGCTTCCGCTTCGGCGTGCCGCCAGACGCCGCGCTGCAGCGGCGCCTGGGGCTGCAAGGTGCCACCGTGATCGGCTTTGCCGGCAGCTTCTACGGCTATGAAGGCCTGCACCTGCTGGTGGAGGCCGTGCGCCTGATGCGGCCGCGCCACGCCAAGCTGCGCCTGCTGCTGGTGGGGGGCGGGCCACAAGAGGCCGCCCTGAAAGCGCAAGTAGCCAAGAACGGTTTGCAGGACACGGTGACCTTCACCGGCCGCGTGCCGCATGACGAGGTACAGCGCTACTACGAACTGATCGACGTGCTGGCCTACCCGCGCCTGCTGAGCCGCCTGACCGAGCTGGTCACGCCGCTCAAGCCGCTGGAAGCCATGGCCCAGGGCCGTGTCTTCGTGGCCAGCAACGTGGGCGGCCACCGCGAGTTGGTGCGCCATGGCGAAACCGGCTACCTGTGCCCGGCGGGTGACGCCGCGGCGCTGGAGCAGGGGCTCGAAAGCGCCCTGGCGCAGCAGGACCAGTGGCCGCAGCTGCGTCAACGGGCGCGTCGCTTCGTCGAGCAGGAACGCACCTGGGCCAACAGTGTCGGCCGCTACGCCGAGGTCTATCGCCGCGCGCTGGCGGGGCGCGGCTGCGCCGTGCCGGCCCTGGGCGCCTGAAGCCATGTGCGGCATTCACGGCCTCATTCACCTGGACGGCCAGCCCGTGCAGCCGCGGCTGCTCTCGGCGATGGGCGACGTCACCACGCACCGCGGGCCCGACGACGAAGGCATGCACATCGACGGCGCGGCGGGCATTGCGATGCGGCGCCTGTCGATCATCGACCTGGCTGGCGGCCACCAGCCGCTGAGCAACCAGGACGGCACGCTGTGGCTGGTGTGCAACGGCGAGATCTACAACTACCGTGAGCTGCGCGCCGAGCTGCAGGCCCAGGGCCATGTCTTCAAGACCGGGTCCGACAGCGAAGTGCTGTTGCACGGCTATGCACAAACGGGCGATGCTTTCGTCGAGCGCCTGAATGGCATGTTCGACTTTGCGCTCTGGGACGCACGCCGGCGGCGCCTGCTGATCGGGCGCGACCGCATCGGCGTCAAGCCCCTGTACGTGGCGCAGAACAGCCAGCGCCTGGCCTTTGCCACCGAAGCCAAGGCGTTGTTGCAGCTGCCCGGCATGCGCACCGAGCTCAACCGCGAGGTGCTGGCCGACTACCTGCACCTGGGCTATGTGCCGGCGCCGCAGAGCATCTTTGCCGGCATCCGCAAGCTGCCGCCGGCCACGCTGCTGGCGGTGGAAAACGGCCAGGTGCGGCAGTGGCGCTATTGGCAGCTGCCGGCGCAGATTGATCACTCCTTGACCGACGCGCAGTGGGTCGAGCGCGTGCGCGCAGGCATCGACCGCGCGGTGCACATGCAGATGGTGTCCGACGTGCCGATCGGCGCCTTCCTGTCGGGGGGCGTGGACTCCAGTGCCGTGGTGGCCTCGATGGCGCGCCACTCGCAGCAACCCATCCGCACCTACGCCATCGGCTTCGAAGGCGGCGCGGCCGAACAGCTGTACAACGAACTGCCCTACGCGCGCCAGGTGGCCCGGCTTTTCAAGACCGAACACCATGAGATCGTGGTCAAGCCCGACGTGGTGGGTCTGCTGCCCAAGCTGGTGTGGCACATGGACGAACCGTTGGCGGACTCGGCCTTCATCACCACCTACCTGGTCTCTGAGTTCGCGCGCAAGGACGTGAAGGTCATCCTGTCTGGGGTGGGCGGCGACGAGCTTTTCGGTGGCTACCGCCGCTACCTGGGCGGCCACTACGCGCAGCGTTTTGCGGCACTGCCGGGTTGGGCGCGCCGTGCGGCCAGCATGGCCGCGTCCAGGCTGCCCGCCGACCGCCACAACAAGTGGCTCAACGTGGCGCGCCTGGCCAAGGGCTTCATCGCCAGTGCCGAGATGGGCGCCGACGAGCGCTACCGCAGCTATCTGCAGGTGGTTTCGCGCGAGACGGTGGCTTCGATGTTGCTGGCCGAACCCCCTGCGGGCGCCGACGCCTTGAGCCAGGCCTTTGCCATGGCCAAGTCCGATGACGAGCTCAACCGCCTGTTTGCCGTCGACGCCGAGACACAGTTGCCCGATGACCTGCTCATGCTCACCGACAAGATGAGCATGGCCGTGTCGCTGGAATGCCGCGTGCCGCTGCTGGACCACGAACTGGTCGAGATGGCGGCCGCCATTCCCGGGCCAGCCAAGGTGCGCGGCGGGCAGCTCAAGCATCTCATGAAGGCGGCGCTGGCTGACGTGCTGCCGCCCGACATCCTGCACCGCAAGAAGCGCGGTTTTGGCACGCCCATGGGCGCCTGGCTCAAGCGCGAATTGGCACCCGTGCTGCACGAGCTGCTCTCGCCTGCCGTGGTGCGCCGGCGCGGCCTGTTCAACCCTGCGGTGGTCAGCAGCCTGGTGGCCGACCACGCCGCCAGCCGCGCCGACGGCACCGACGCGCTGCTGGCGTTGCTGAACCTGGAAGTCTGGTCGCGCATCTACCTCGACCGCCGTTCGCACCAAGACGTGGCCGACGAACTGCACCGCCTGGCCGGCCAGCCCCTGAGGGCCGCGGCGTGAACATCCTGTACCTGTGCCACCGTTTCCCCTTTCCGCCCAAGCGCGGCGGCAAGATCCGGCCTTTCAACATGATCCGGCACTTGCAGGCTTCGGGCCACCAGGTCACCGTGTGCTCGCTGGCGCGCTCGGCGGCGGAGGCCGAAGAAGGGCGTGGCATCGCGGCGCATTGCACAGCCTTCCACATGGGCCATGTGAAGGAACCGGTGCAGTTTGCACGCATGATCGCGCGGCTGCCTTTGCCTACACCCTCTTCAATGGGCTACTTCTATTCCACCGAGCTGGCGGCCAAAGTGCGGCAACTGCTGGCCTCGCAGCGCTGGGACCTGATCTTCGTGCACTGCTCTTCGGTGGCGCAGTACGTGCAGCATATGAAAGACGTGCCCAAGATCCTGGACTTCGGCGACATGGACTCGCAGAAGTGGCTGGAGTACGCCCACTACAAACCCTTTCCCCTCAGCCTGGGCTATACGCTCGAAGGCAACAAGATGCTGTGGGCTGAAAAGCGTCTGGCGCGCCGCTTCGACCTGTGCACCGCCACCACGCGCGCCGAGTGGCAAACGCTGGACGGCTACGGCACCGGTGCCGCCACCGACTGGTTTCCCAATGGCGTGGACGCGCAGTTTTTCAGCCCCACCGACGGCGCCTACGACGCCGACACCATCAGCTTCATCGGCCGCATGGACTACTACCCCAACCAGGAATGCATGCAGCGCTTCTGCGACCAGGTGTGGCCGCTGCTGCGGCAGCAGCGCCCGCAAATGAAGCTGCTCATCGTCGGCGCCGATCCCTCGCCGGGCATGCTGGCCCTGGGTCAACGCCCGGGTGTCACGGTCACCGGCTCGGTGCCGGAAGTGCAGCCCTACATCCGCGGTTCGGCGCTGATGGTGGCACCGCTGGCCATCGCCCGCGGCACGCAGAACAAGATCCTCGAAGCCATGGCCATGGGCGTGCCCGTGGTCACCAGCAGCGTGGCCGCAGGCGGCGTCGATGCCGAGCCCGAGAACCACCTGCTGGTGGCCGACACGCCGCAGCAGATCGCGGCCGCCGTTCTGCGCATCACACAGAATCCGGCTCAGCGGCAACACTTTGCCAAATCCGGGCGTGAGCGAATGCTCAGCCACCACGCCTGGCCCCGCTCTATGCAGCGGCTGGACGGCATCATTGAAAGTTGTTTGCGCGGCTACCGCCAGAACAACCCCCAGACTTTGCGGACCCCAGCATGAAGATCAGCATTTTTGGCCTCGGCTATGTGGGCGCGGTGTCGCTGGCCTGCCTGGCCCGCGACGGCCACCAGGTCATCGGTGTCGACATCGACCAGACCAAGCTTGAACTCATCGCCGCCGGCAAGACCCCGGTGGTGGAAGAGGGCATGGTCGAACTGATGCAGCAGGTGGCGGGCAATGGCCGCGTCACGGTCACCACCGACACCCGCGCCGCCGTGATGGGCAGCGAGATCAGCCTGGTCTGCGTGGGCACGCCCTCGGCGGCCAACGGCAGCCAGGACCAGGGCGCCATCGTGCGCCTGGCGGCCCAACTGGGACAGGCCTTGGCCGGCAAGAGCGAGCCGCATGTGGTGGTGTTCCGCTCGACCATCGTGCCGGGCACGGTGGAAGACGTGCTGCGCCCCATCGTCGAACGCGAGTCCGGCAAGAAGGACGGCGTCGATTTTTTCCTCTGCTTCCAGCCCGAGTTCCTGCGCGAAGGCAGTTCGATCCGCGACTACGACAAGCCGCCCTTCACCATCATCGGCGCCAACCACCCGGCGGCGGCCGAGCGGCTGAAGGCGCTGTTCGGCCACCTGCCTTGCAAGTTCATGCAGACCTCGGTGCGCGCAGCCGAGATGATGAAGTACACCTGCAACAACTTCCACGCGCTGAAGATCAGCTTCGCCAACGAAACCGCGCGGCTATGTGATGCGCTGGGCGTGGATGGCTTTGAAGTGATGGACCTGGTGTGCCAGGACACGCAGCTCAACATCTCGCGCGCCTATCTCAAACCCGGCTTCGCCTTCGGCGGCTCGTGCCTGCCGAAGGACCTGCGTGCGACGTCGTACCTGGCCAAGATCCACGACGTCGAGATCCCCGTGCTCGACAGCATCTTGCGTTCCAACCGCAGCCACCTCGACTTGGCGATGCACAAGCTGATGGCCACGGGCAAGCGCAAGATCGGCTTCGTCGGGCTGTCTTTCAAGACCGGCACCGATGACCTGCGCGAAAGCCCCCTCGTGTCGCTGGCCGAGATGGCCATCGGCAAAGGTCTGCAACTCTCGGTCTACGACCCGGACGTGCACCTCGCGCAGTTGCTTGGCGCCAACCGCCGCTACATCGAGACGCACCTGCCCCACATCGGCCAGGTTCTCGAGCGCGACCTGGACAAGGTCATCGATGATTCCGACGTGCTGGTCGTCGGCTTGAACGCCCCCGAGGTAGCCGACCGGCTGGCGGCGCGCTGCCGCGCCGACCAGGTCTTGCTCGACCTGGTCAATCTGCCGGGGCGCGATCGTTTCAGCGCCGAGATCGTCGGCCTGTGCTGGTAGCAAACGCCGCCTTGCGGCCCATTGGGTGACGATGACTGCACTGTCCGACAAGCTGCTGGCCCGCCACTACGGCGGCAGCGAGCATCCCTACCGCTCTTACGAGCTGGCCGTCGACCGGCTGCTGCCCAAGGGCGGCACGCTGCTCGACGCCGGCTGCGGCCGGAGTGTCCCCGTGCTGCGCAAGTACCTGGGCCGCGCCGGGCGGCTGATCGGCGTCGAGCTGGTGGACTTCACGGACGTGCCGGCGGGCATCGAGACGTACAACGCCGACCTCGCCAAGCTGCCCTTGCCCGATGCCTGCGTCGACCTCATCATGTCGCGCAGCGTCTTCGAGCACCTGGCGGACCCGGACTCGGTGTACCGCGAGTTCGCGGGTGCTCAAACCCGGCGGTGCGCTGGTGTTCCTGACCGCCAACATGTGGGACTACGGCACGCTCGTGGCGCGTTTGGTGCCCAACCGTTTTCACGCCGCCATCGTGCGTACCGTTGAAGGCCGTGCCGAGGAAGACACCTTCCCCACGCAGTACAAGACCAACACACCCGGCGCGGTGCAGCGGCTGGCGGACTCGTCCGGCCTGAAGGTCGAGGCCTTTCGCTACCTCAGCCAGTACCCCAACTACCTGATGTTCAATGGCGTGCTGTTTTTCATCGGCATGTGCTACGAAAAGCTGATCAGCCGCTTTGAGGCGCTGCGCTTCCTGCGCGGCTGGATCCTGGTCACTTTGCGACGACCATGACGGCCCCGACCGAGGTCGCTTCCGCGCCTGGCGTTTGCCGCCCCCAGTCGGCAAGCCTGCCCCGCCTGTGCATCGTCGGCCCGCTGCCACCGCCGGCCGGCGGCATGGCCAACCAATGCGAGCAGTTGATCCGGCTGTTGCGGCAGGACGGCATCCAGGTCGATGTGGTGCGCAGCAACGCGCCCTATCGGCCGGCATGGATTGGCGGTGTGCCCATCGTGCGCGCCGGGTTCCGGCTCCTGCCTTACCTTTGGGCGCTGTGGCGAGCCGCCGGCCGGGCCCAGGTTTTTCACCTGTTTGCCAACTCCGGTTGGGCCTGGCACCTGCTGTGTGCGCCTGCGATGTTCATCGCGCGCCAGCGCGGGGCCGCGGTGGTGGTCAACTACCGGGGCGGCAACGCCGACCCGTTCTTTGCCAGCGCACCACGCCATGTGCTGCGCAGCCTGGGTGCCGCCGCCTTGCGCGTCACGCCGTCGGGCTACCTGCTGCGTGTTTTTGGCCGCCACGGGCTGGACGCGCAGGTCATCCCGAACATCGTCGATCTGTCGCGCTTCAAGCCCGTGCCCCGGCGTGACTTCGGTGCCGCGCCGCGGCTTCTGGTGGCGCGCCACCTCGAGCCGATCTACGACATCGCCACCTCGATCCGTGCGCTGGCGCAAGTGCGGCAAAGCTTTCCCGCTGCAGAACTGACGGTGGCCGGCAGCGGCCCCGACCTGCCGCAGTTGCAGGCCCTTGTGGCCAGCCTGGATTTGACTGGCGCGGTGCAGTTTGTCGGGCGCGTTGACAACGCCGCGATGCCGCGCCTTTATGCCATGGCCGACTGCGTCATCAATTCGAGCACCGTCGACAACATGCCGATTTCGCTGCTCGAGGCCTTTGCCAGCGGCTTGCCTGTGGTCAGCACCGATGCCGGGGGCATCCCCGACATGGTCGAACACGGCGTCAGCGGCCTGCTGGTCGGCGTGGGCGACCCGGCGGCGCTGGCGCGTGCGGTGTGTCGGGTGCTGCAGGACCCGGCGTTGGCGCGGCGTCTGGGCCAGGCTGGCCTGGATCAGGCGCAGAAGTACGCCTGGCCCCGGGTGGCGGCGTTGTGGCTTGATGCCTACCGGCGCGCCGCAGCGCCGGCCAGCCGATGAGCGCCTACACCGCGCTCTGCGCGGGGCTTTTGTTCCCGCTGCACGAACGGCTGAAGGGGCATGACAGCGTGGCCCGTCGGCGCCTGCTTGAGCGCAGCCAGTGGCTGCCAGCCGACGAGCTGGCGGCGCTGCAGCTGGCCAATCTAAAGCGGTTTCTGCAGGACATCGGCCAGCAAGTGCCCTTTTACCAGGCACGTTTTGCCGCGGCGCGTTTCGACCCGGCGGCCATGAGGTCGGTGGCCGACCTGGCGCAGTTGCCCTTGCTCACGAAGGCAGACATCCGCGCCAACGCCGATTCGATGAAGGCCGCCGGTCACGGCACCCTGACGCGCTACAACACCGGCGGCTCGTCAGGCGAGCCGCTGATCTTCTACACCGGGCTGGCGCGCAAGAGCCACGACGTGGCCGCCAAGTGGCGTGCCACGCGCTGGTGGGGCGTGGACATCGGCGACCCGGAACTGGTGGTCTGGGGCAGCCCGATCGAGCTCGGTGCGCAAGACCGCGTGCGCCGCCTGCGCGACACCTTGCTGCGCAGCCACCTGCTGCCCGCTTTCGAGATGTCGGCGGCCAAGCTCGATCACTTCGTGGCCCACATTCGGGCCACGCGCCCGGCCATGCTGTTTGGCTACCCGTCCAGCCTGTCGCTCATCGCGCGCCACGCCCACACACGCGGCGTGCGGCTGGACGACCTGGGCGTGCGCGTGGTCTTCGTCACCTCCGAGCGCCTGTATGACGAACAACGCCAGGCAATTTCGAGCGCCTTCGCCTGCCCGGTGGCCAACGGCTACGGTGCGCGCGACGCCGGTTTCATCGCCCACGAATGCCCGGCCGGCAGCCTGCATGTCAGCGCCGAAGACATCGTGGTCGAGACCGTGCGGCCCGATGGCTCGGCGGCCGCCGCAGGGGAGTCCGGCGAGATCGTCGTCACCCACCTGGCCACACGCGACTTTCCTTTCGTCCGCTACCGCACCGGAGACGTCGGCGTGCTCGGCGGCGCAGCGTGCGCCTGCGGTCGCGGGCTGCCTGTGCTGCGCGAGATCGAAGGCCGCACGACCGACTTCGTCGTCGCCCAGGACGGCACGGTGATGCATGGCCTGGCGCTGATCTACACCTTGCGCGACCTGCCGGGTGTGGAACGGTTCAAGATCGAGCAGCTGTCGCTTGACTGCACGCGGGTGCGGGTGGTTGCTGGCCCGCTCTTCGGTGCCGCCGACGAAGAGCGCATCCGGCGCGACTTCAAGGCCCGGCTTGGTGCCGAAGTTGAGGTGCGCATCGAACGCGTGGCCGAGATCGCGCCAGAAGCCTCGGGCAAGTTCCGCTATGTGTCGAGCCGCGTGACGCTGCCGCAGACCGAGCCCACCCATGCGTGACCTGCTGATCCTTGGCATTCTCGCCAGCGCTTTGCCCTTTGCGCTGATGCACACCTGGGTGGGCGTGCTGCTATGGAACTGGATCAGCCTGATGAACCCCCACAAGCTGGCGTATGGCATCGCCTTCAATGCGCCGGTGGCCGCCATCGCGGGTGGTGCTGCATTGATCTCGCTTTTCGTAGGCAAGGACAAGCTGCGCATGCCGACCGACCCACCCGTCATCGTGCTGGGTCTCTTTGTGCTCTGGATGTGCTTCACGACGGCGCTTGCCTTCGACCCTGCCGGTTCGCTGGAGCAGCTCATCAAGGTGCTGAAGATCCTGCTCATGGTCGGCGTGGCCTTCGCCGCCATCCAGTCCCGCAAGCACATCGAGCTGTTGATCTGGGTCTGCGTGCTGTCACTGGGCTACTACGGCGCCAAGGGCGGGGTCTTCACGCTGATGACCGGCGGCGGCGAGCGGGTGTGGGGCCCACCGGGTGGTTTCATCGAGGAAAACAACTCCCTTGCGGTGGCCTTGGTGATGACGATCCCCTTCGTCAACTACCTGCGTCTGGTGTCATCGCGCGCAATCGTGCGCTATGGTTTGTTGGGCCTGATGCTCCTGTGCGCGGTGTCGGCGCTGGGTTCGCAGTCGCGCGGCGCATTGCTAGCCATTTCATCGATGACCTTCGTGCTCTGGCTGCGATCAGAAAAGAAGCTGGTGGCCGGTTTGGTCCTCGTCGTCGCGGCGACCAGCCTGGTGGCCTTCATGCCTTCGTCGTGGGAAAAGCGCATGAGCACGATTCAAACCTACGAAGAGGACACGTCGGCCACGTCCAGGCTGGAAGCCTGGAAGATGTCCTTCAACCTGGCCAACGACCGCCCGATTGGCGGCGGCTTCAACATCTACACGTGGGAGACCTACGCCAAATACAACCCGGCTTCGAG
>Ga0105048_10015491_pt1 | contig 11829 bp, 9 predicted proteins | sample MAT05_FD_78382 | JGI IMG/M metagenome (GOLD analysis project Ga0105048, IMG submission 78382) | Freshwater microbial communities from Lake Fryxell liftoff mats and glacier meltwater in Antarctica - MAT-05 | ecosystem: Environmental > Aquatic > Freshwater > Ice > Liftoff microbial mat | place...
CCACCCGCGATCTCGCGCCGCGCGGATCGGTCCCCGCCGGACGCGCCCCCGCCCATCGCCCGGGGAGCGGCGCGAGCCCTGCTCCGAAGGCGCTCGGCCGCGTCGCGATCGGCTCGCGCCCCAACAACGCCAAGCGCGGCGCCGTCACCGAGACCGTCCGCCGCGTCACCCGCCCGCCCGTATCGACGAAGGTCGCGAAAGAGATCGCGAAGCTCATCACCGAGACCGACGTCTACGTGAAGTACGGCCTGCGCGAGAAGGCCCTCGACCACCTCAAGAAGGTGTTCGAGCTCGATCCCGATTCTCTCGAGGGCTACTCGAAGATGAAGGACATCTATCTCGCCGCGAAGGATCGGGCCCGCGCCGCCGACGCGCTGGCGATGATCATCCGCATCCATCGCCGAGGCGGCCGCGATCCGCAGGCGGAGACGGTGCGCGCGGAGCTGCTGAAGCTGGTCCCGGGCCACCCGCTCGCGCGCCGCGGCGATCTCGATCTCGAGTTCATGCCGGCGGACGCGATCGAGGACGCCGACATCGACTCGATCGACATCGACGTCGCCGACGAAGAGGGCGGCGATCAGTTCGGCCTCGGCCCGGCGCCGACCGGCGTCCACCACTTCGACACGTCCGATCTCAGCCTCGAGGACGGGAGCGAGCACGACCTCGGCGCGGACGACATCGTCGACGCGACCACGGCGCGCCCGCACTCGATCCCGGTCGTGCGCGGCGAGGTGGAGCTCGACGAGGGCGGCTTCGCGCACGAGGGCACCGACGTCGGCTTCGAGGACGGCCTGCCTGCGCGCATGAGCGACGAGCCGCTGTCCGGCGATGAAGCGCCCGAGCTCGATCCCTCGATGCTTTTCGAGGCCGAGAGCAGCCCGATGCCGGAAGAAGACGCGCCGCTTTCGGCCGACTTCATGACCGGCGCGATCGGCGTCGCCGAAGACGAGCCGTTCGAGCGCGCCAGCCAGATCCCGCTGCCCGCCGAGGAATCGTCGTCGAACGAGGCCGAGCTCCTCACGCTGCTCGAGGGCGGCGACGACGCGATGCGCGCCGCAGCGATCGCAGCGCCGGTCGAGGTCGCGCGCGCGCCCGAGCCGGATCCGGCCGAAGAAGATCCTTCGCTCGAAGAAGACATGATGAGCGTCGACTTCCTCCTCGAGCAGGAGCTCTGGGAAGAGGCCCAGGAGTCGCTGCAGGACATCCTCTTCCGCGGCCCGACGTACGGACGCGCGCTCGCCGCGATGGCCCGGGTCGAGGTCGCGCTGGGCCTGCGCTCACCGGATCGCGACGCCCCGGGCATGCGCACGTCGGAGTTCAACCGCTCGGACATGGACATGGGCGGCGGTGAGGACGAGCCGCTCGGCGGCGTCGGCGACGAGGACGAGCCGCCCTTCGTGCCGCCGGAGACCGACACCGACGCGGGGCGCGTCCCGGCCGCGGATCTCTCCGATCAGCCTACGAACCGCCCTTCCAGCACCGGCTACGAGAGCGCGGAGTCGACCGAAGCCGCCGACGCCGAGCTCGTGCGCGGCTACGGCTACCAGCAGCAAAAGCTCTACGCCGACGCGATGGCGGCCTACGAAAACGCGACCCTGGTGCCCTCTCGCGCCGCGCAGGCGTGGGAGATGATCGGCATCTGCCTCCAGGAGCAGGGCGACACCAACCAGGCCGTCACCGCGTTTTACAAGGCGCTCGAGGCGGGCGCTCCGCCGGATCGCGCCCCGCGGCTCAAGTACGAGATCGGCATCGCCTGCGAGAACGCCGGCGACAACGAGAACGCGCTCGCCTGGTACACCGCCGCGTACACCGACGATCCGACGCAGCCGCACCTGAAGGCGCGCATCGAGCATCTCGGCGGCACCGTCCCCGACGGTGGCGGCAGTGGTGGTGGTGGCGCGCCGCCGGCCGCCAACGGCATGCACGTTCGCGACGAGCCGCCCGAAGGTCCGCCCCCGACTCGCCGGAGCAAGATCTCGTACATCTAACGCCCCATGGATTATCTCGATTACTACGAGCTCTCCCAGGAGCCCTTCTCCAACGCCCCCGTCAGCCGCTTCTATTACGATTCCGCGCAGCACGGGCAGGCGCTCGCGCGGCTGAAGTACGCGGTCCAGACGATGAAGGGCCTCGCGCTCTTGATCGGCGGCATCGGCGCCGGGAAGACCACCCTCGCCCGCCGCTTGCTCGATACGCTCGACGAGAACGAGTACGAGGCCGCGCTGCTCGTCATCATCCACTCCGGCGTCACCGCCGACTGGCTGCTCCGCCGCATCGCGGTGCAGCTCGGCGTGGAAGAGCCCGCCAACGACAAGCTCACGTTGCTCGGGCAGCTCTATCGCCGCCTGATGGACATCTACGAGTCCGGCAAGAAGGCGGTCGTCCTCATCGACGAGGCGCAGATGCTCGGCTCGCGCGAGCTGATGGAAGAGTTCCGCGGGCTCCTCAACCTCGAGGTCCCGGAGCGCAAGCTGATCAGCTTCGTGTTCTTCGGCCTGCCCGAGGTCGAGATCAACCTGCAGTACGATCCGCCGCTCGCCCAGCGCGTCGCGCTGCGCGTGCACCTGCACCCGTTCGACGAGCAGACCGCGCACGACTACATCGATCATCGCCTGCGCACGGCCGGCGCGAAGAGAACGCCGTTCGACGCGGCCGCGTATCCGGTGGTGCACAAGGGATCGGGCGGCCTGCCGCGCCTCATCAACACCATCTGCGACAACGCGCTGTTCGAGGGCGCGCTGGCCCGGACGCCGGTGATCACCGCCGAGCTGGTACGCGCGGTCTGCTACAACCTCGCGCTGCCGATCGACGAGGTCGAGCCGTCGGAGTCGCAGCTCCCCGAGGCCATCCCGATGGTCGTGACGGGCCAGCCCGATGGCGGGTCACCGTCGACCGTGCCCACGCAGATCCCCGTCGATCCGAGCCTGAAGAGCGCGCTCGACGAGATCGATCGCGTGCTCGCGTCGTTCCAGAAATATTAATCGGGCCAAGAGCCCATCCCGGGAACCATCGCGGCCTTGGGCCGCCTCGTAAGACAAGGAGTATTCCTTCGGCGGCCCGCCTTGCCCGCGGCCACGATCCCTTCGCGGGCCGCTCGCGCTGGTTCCCGAGATGCGCTCTAATATCCGGGCATGTCTCTGAAGACCGTCACCGGTGGCACCATCGTCACCGCCTCCGACACTTATCTCGCAGACCTGATCATCGACGGCTCGGTGATCGTCGGCATCGTCAGCCCCGGCACCGCCCCGAAGGACGTCGAGAACATCGACGCGCGTGGCAGCTACGTCATCCCCGGCGGGATAGACGCGCACACGCACCTCGACATGCCGTTCGGTGGCACCAACTCGATCGACGACTTCCGATCGGGAACCGTCGCCGCGGCGCACGGCGGCACCACCACGCTGATCGACTTCGCGATCCAGAAGAAGGGCGGCTCGCTCAAGGAGGCGCTCGATACCTGGCACGAGAAGGCCCAGGGCAAGGCGTGCATCGACTACGGCTTCCACATGATCGCGACCGACGTCCCGCCGGCGCAGCTGAAGGAGATGGCGGATATCGTCCAGGAGGGCGTCACCAGCTTCAAGCTGTTCATGGCGTACCCCGGCGTGCTGTTGCTCGACGACTCGTCGATCTTCCGCGCGATGTTGCGAGCCGGCGAGATCGGCGCGCTGATCACCATGCACGCCGAGCACGGCTTGCCGATCGACGTCATCGTCGAGCGCGCGCTGGCCGAGGGACGGACCGCGCCGATCTATCACGCGCTGACTCGACCCGAGGCCGCCGAGGCGACCGGCACCGAGCGGGCGATCGCGCTGGCGGAGATGGCCGGCGTCCCCGTGTACATGGTCCATCTCTCCTCCACGCGCGCGCTCGAGCGCGTGATCGAGGGGCGCGACCGCGGCCTCAAGGTCTACGCCGAGACCTGCCCGCAGTACCTGTTCCTCTCGGAGGACGACCTGCGTGGCACGCCCGAAGATCCGTTCGAGGGCGCGAAGTATGTCTGCACGCCGCCGCTGCGCCCGAAGCACCACCACGGATCGCTGTGGCGCGGCCTGCGCAACCACGAGCTCCAGGTGGTCGCGACCGATCACTGCCCGTTCTGCATGCACCCGCAGAAGGAGCTGGGCCGCGACAGCTTCGCGAAGATCCCGAACGGCATGCCGGGCATCGAGACGCGCCTGCACCTCATGTACGAAGGCGTGCGAAACGGCCTGATATCGCTGAACCGCTTCGTCGAGATCACCGCGACCGCACCAGCAAAGATCTTCGGGCTGTACCCGAAGAAGGGCACGATCGCGATCGGCGGCGACGCGGATCTGGTGGTCTGGGATCCCAACAAGAAATTCGAGCTCTCGCTCGAGAACCTGCACATGAAGGTCGACTACGCCGCCTATCCCGGCAAGGTCGTCACCGGCGCGCCGAAGACCGTGATGTCGCGCGGGCAGGTGCTGGTGCACGACGACCGCTGGCTCGGGAAGCTGGGCGGCGGTGAGTTCTTGAAGCGCCGCACCTTCGATCTCTAGCGCGCGCGCTTCAGATCGTGCTCGCGAGGCGCAGGCCTGCCGCGCCGAGGCCGACTGCGGTCCACGGCACCAGCACCGCCACGATGAGGATGAAGTTGCGACGCACCAGCGCATAGAGCGCCGCCAAACCGGTCTCGACGAGCGCCACCCAGACGCCGACCTCACGGGTCAGCGCCCAGCGGACCAGGAACGGGAGCCGCGCCTCGGTGTGCTCGAGATGGGCGTAGATCTCCGGGTAGCGAGGTCGTCGCGGGCTCAAACGAGCACGGCGCGGAACGTCACGCTGATGCGCGGGTCGTGCGTCGACGAGCGTGGCAGGGCGTGCTGCCAGATCTGCTGCACCGCCTGATCCATCCACAAGAGCGAGCCCGGCGCGAGCACCACGTCGAAGCGATCATCGAGCTGCGCCGTGCGCCGAAAGCGCAGCGGCCGCTGCGCGCCGAGCGAGACGATCGCGACGCCGCTCCCCTCCACCAGACCCATCGCGGAGTCGGAGTGGAAGCCCATCCGCGACGCGCCGGTCGGGTAGTAGTTGAGCAGGCTGTTGTTCGCGGGGAACGCGAGCTCGGCCTCGACCCGCGCGCGCAGCGCCTCGATCGGCGCGGGGAAAGGCACCTTCGCGTAGGTCAGGCCGGCGTAGTCGTAGGGCACGCCGAAGCTCGCCGTCTTGCGTGCCTGGATGCGGTCATCCCAGGGGACTTCCGCGATCGCCCACGCGAGGAGCTGGGCGTGATCGCGGAGAAAACCTTCGACGTAGCGAACACCGGGAACCGGCGGCGTTGCCATCGGTCCAGGTGACCGTCGCGCGCGCGTTGTGACAAGCAATATCGCCTTGTTTTCAGGACAAATCAGGACAGATTGTCGCAGTCGAGAATTCGTGGCGCGGGCCTTTCAGGAACCTGAAACGTCGACTTCCGGGCGGCGCAAAGCCGCGCTCGATGCGCTGGCACGTCGCGTGTACATGCCTTCGATACACATATGCTCCGCTTCTCCCTCTCCGCCACTGCGCTCGCCTTCGTTCTCGCCGCCTGCGATCCCGCGACGTCGACCCCGCCGCCCTCGGCCGCCTGCCCGGCGCCGGCGAACGGCCCCACGATCCACCGCGGCCCGATCGAGGCCAGTGAGACCTGGACCGCCGACACCGGCCCGCACATCGTCCCGCAGACGATCAGCGTGCGCGCCGGAGCGACCCTGAACATCGAGCCGTGCTCGGTCGTGCAGGTCGATCCGGGCGCCGGCTTCGATGTCGCCTTCCCCGGCACGCCGACCACCGGTTCGCTCCTCGCGATCGGCACCGCCGAGAAGACCATCCGATTCGAAGGCAAGAGCGGCGCGGCCTGGAATGGCATCCGCGTCGACACCGGCGCGACCGTCCGCCTCGCGAACGTCACGATCGAGAACGCCGGCGCGATCGGCGCCGCGATCATCGTGTCCGGTGACGGCACCCGCCCGGTGCACAAGAACCTGTTCGTCGATCACGTCACGATCAAGAGCTCGAAGGGCGCGGGCGTGCGCCTCGAGCGCGACGCGGCGTTCATCGACGGATCGGACGCGCTGACCATCACCGACTCGGCCTCGTTCCCGCTCGAGACCGACGAGCACGGCATCGGATCGCTGCCCCGCGGCACGTACACCGGCAACGCCGACGACCGCGTCTTCATCGACCCGACCGGCCCGCTCACCGAGAGCGCGACCATGAAGGAGCTCGGCCTCCCGTACCTGGTCGGCAACTTCCCCGGCGACAGCCTGGTGATCGGTGAGGCCCTCGAGAAGCCGCTCGCGACGCTGACCGTCGAGGCCGGCGTGCGCGTCGAGTTCTTCCCCGGCACCGCGTTCGAGATCGAGCACAGCACCGGCGACAAGGCGGCCTCGGGCGCGCTGGTCGCCGTGGGCACCGCGCTCGCCCCGATCGTCTTCACCTCGTCGAAGGACGCCCCCGCGAAGGGTGACTGGCAGGGCCTCTGGTTCGGTGGCATCCCGAACGCGGCGAACAGCATCCAGCACGCGCGCATCGAGTACACCGGCGCGGACTGCGGCTGCATCCTCTCGACCTGCAGCGCGATCGACCGCTCGGAAGGCGCCGTGATCTTCACCGCCCAGCCGGCCCGCGCGTTCATCGAGGACACCGTCGTCGCGCACGCCGACAGCCACGCGGTGGTGCTCGGCTACGAGGGCGACGTGGTCGACTTCCAGCCAGGCATCACGACCGAGGACGTCGCGGGCTGCGAGCAGACCCGCCCTTCGGCGCCGATCTGCGAGAGCCCGAGGCCCGCTTGCATGTGATTCGCTTCAGAGCGACGGGTAGTCGGTGTAGCCCTCCGCGCCCCCGCGATAGAAGAGCTGCGCTCGAGCCTCGTTGAGCGGCGCCTTCTCGGCGAACCTCCGCGGCAGATCCGGATTGGCGATGAACAGCCGACCGAACAGCGCCGCGTCCGCCTCCCCCGCCTCCACGATCTTCGTCGCCGACTCGAGCGTCATCCGCTCGTTGGCCACGAACACCCCGCCAAACGCCTTCTTGACCGCCGGTCCGAGCCGCGGCGCCTCGGCGTGCTCACGCGCGGCGATGAAGGCGATCTTGCGGCGCCCGAGCTCGCTCGCGACGTAGCCGAACGTGGCCGCCGGATCGGCGTCGCCCATGTCGTGCGAGTCACCGCGCGGCGCGAGATGCACGCCGACGCGCCCCTTGCCCCACGTGGCGATCAGCGCGTCGACCACCTCGAGCATGAGCCGCGCGCGGTTCTCGATCGGACCGCCGTACTCGTCGGTGCGCACGTTCGACTTCGACTGGAGGAACTGATCGATGAGATAGCCATTCGCGCCGTGCAGCTCGACCCCGTCGAAGCCGGCCTTCTTCGCGTTCTCCGCGCCTCTCCGGAAGTCCTCGACGACCCGCTTCACCTCGCTCGTCTCGAGCGCACGCGGCACGACGTACAGCGTCTCCGGCCGCACCAGGCTCACTCGCCCGGCGGCCGCGATCGCGCTCGGCGCCACGGGCAGCGCGCCGTCGAGGAACATCGGATGCGAGACCCGCCCGACGTGCCAGAGCTGGAGGAACATGTGCCCGCCCGCGTCGTGCACCGCCTTCGTGACGCCGCGCCAGCCCTCGACCTGCGCGTCCGACCAGACGCCCGGCGTGTCCGCATAACCGATGCCCTCGGCGCTCACGACCGTCGCTTCCGAGAGGATGAGCCCGGCGGAGGCGCGCTGGCGGTAGTACTCCGCCATCAGCGCGTTCGGGAGACGCTCGACGCCCGCGCGGCTGCGGGTGAGCGGGGCCATCCAGATGCGATTCGGGAGCGTGAGATCGCCGACCGTGATGGGGTCGAAGAGGGAGATCGGATCGACCACGCTCACGACCACGTTTCTCGCACACGGCCACGAACACGTCCACGCCCACGTCCCACGCCCACGATCACGATCTCAGATCCGAAAAACGTGATCGTGATCGTGAGACGTGATCGTGGCCGTGATCGAGAAACGTGGCCGTGGCCGTGATCGAATCCGGCGCCCCACGTCGCTCAGTGCAACAAAACATCGAGCTCACGATCCAGATCCGATCGCGAATCAGGCGCCAAACACGAGAACAACCGCACCGCCGTCTCCACCACCCCCGGATCCCGCAAGATCCGCCGGTGCCCGAGCCCGCTCGTACTCAGGAGCTGCGCCCGCGGCCAGACCCCCGCGAGCTCCGCGCCCGTCGCCCACGGGATCTCGCGGTCCTCGCGATCGTGCATCACCAGCAGCGCCGCCTGCTGCCCGCGCGCGAGGTTGGTCGCGTCGAGATCGTCCCAGCGCAGGCCGACCCGCTGCTCGATGAGGCTCCGCATCTCGCCGCGCACTTCCGGTGACAGGCCGAGGACGTCCGCGAACAGCTGCGCGCCGTCCGAGAGGCGCACCGGCGGCGCGATGAAGATCGCCGCGCGCACCGCGAGGCCGCGGCTCATCGCCAGCGTCGCGCCCGCGCAACCGAACGAGTGTGCGATGACTCCGTAGGTGGGTCCGACGCGCGCCGCGACCGCGGTGATCGCGTCGGCGAAGTCGACCAGCGTGGCCTGCGAGCCCGGTGAGGCGCCGTGCGCCGGCGCGTCGAACGCGACCACGCGAAAGCCCGCCTCGACCAGCGGCTCGACGAACGCGCCCAGCTGAGCGCCCCGCCCTTCCCAGCCGTGGACCAGCAGGATCACAGGCCCGCGGCCCCACTGCCACGCGGCGACACCGGGCGTGCCGACCAGCGGGATCGCGGTCGCGAGCACTTCCTTCTCGCGCGCCGGGCGCGGGTGCCGCGTGGGCTTCAGGAACAGGCGCAGCGCGGCCGCCGCGGTCAGGGGCGTGGAGACCCGCGAGGAGAGCGCGAAGGTCCCGCGCAGAAACCGGATGAGGTTTTCTTTACGACCGTTCGTGCTTTTATTTGAGGCAGCGGGGGCATTCATGGCGGATCTCCTGGGTCTACGAGGGGGCGCGCGCGTCGGCGAGCATGCGCTCGAAGGCCACGCGTGTGCGCTTGGTGGTGCGCGCATCCTTCAGGAGGCGCGTGTTGAGGTGGTGGCCGAGCACCACGGAGTACATCTCGAAGGCAAACTGGGCCGGATCGAGGTCCTTCCTGAAGTGTCCCTCCTCCACGCCGAGGCGAGTGGCGTGGGCCAGGGCGTCCATCAGATCGCGGTGGGTCTTGACCAGCGCGTCGCGCAGAGGCCCGGGGCGATCATCGAGCTCGAAGGCGGAGGAGATGAAGATACAGCCGCCGGGCATGGTGTCGGAGGCGCCCCACCGGAGCCAGTTCTCGAACAGCGCCCGCACCCGGGGCTCGCCGCGCGCGACGCGGATCGACGGGACGAAGACCACCTGCGTGAAGCGATCGGAGGCCGTGCGGAGCACCTCGAGCTGGAGGTTCTCCTTCGAGCCGAAGTGGGCGAAGAGGCCGCTCTTGGAGATGTCGAGCGCAGCGGCGAGATCGCCGACCGTCAGCCCTTCCAGGCCATCGACGCTCGCCACGCGGATCGCGCGCTCGAGGATCGCCTGCTTGGTCTGCTCTCCCTTGCCCACCAATCGGACAATAGCACGACCATTCTTTTTGTCAAGGACGGTAGCTACGCTCGAGATTCGCTTCGATTTCCGCGCGCGTACGCCACGCCGGTTTGAAGCGGTGCTCGACGAAGAGCGGCGCCTGATCGCTGTAGTGCGGCGCGCCGGGGCGGTTGGAGGCGCCGTACTGGTGGATCGACTCCGAGCGCACCGCCCCCGAGGCCGCGTCCCACTCCACGAACAGCACGTACGAGTCGCCCTGCGTGCCGACCAGGTGGCGATCGCGGCGCGAGGTGTAGACCGCGTTCATCACGTCGGGCCCGCCGCCGATCGGCAGATCGAGATCGCCGTGGCGGAGCCGCTGCACGTCGCCGAGCTGGACCTCCCAGTGGCCGATGTTGTCCTCCAGCCACTCGATCGCGGTGCGCAGCGCGACGCCGGGATCGTCGATGTCGGGATCACCGTCGGCGCGCAGGATCGGGAGCAGCGACTTCAGCGCCACCGTCGCGATCGCGGCGGGCACCGAGGTCGAGGTCATGGTGCGGTCCCATCCGCGCAACAGCTCGATCGCCTGCGCCTCCTCCGGCGTCTCCGCGTGGTGCGACGGCGACAGCAGCGGCTCGAGCAGCTTGGTCACCATCTCGCTCTCGGGCCCGTACTTTTGATCCCACTTCATCGCCAGGAACTGCGCGCGCGAGATCGGCTCGGTTCCGCCGAACAGCGCGAGCGTGCGATACGAGCGGTTGCTGACGTTCGACTCGATCCCCGCTTCCGGCGGAAACGCCGCGCGATCCGGCGCGCCGGGCCCGGCCGTCGCCACCCACGGCGTCGAGTTGCAGGCCTGCACGAACCCCGAGGGCGGATCGAGCACCTGCGGGAGCTCCTTCACCGTCAGGTACTCCGAGAAGACGAACTTGCTCTGGTCGCCGGGCAACACGCGCGAGTAGTCCACGCCCAGCGCGCGGCGATAGAGGAGCGCGTTGTACAGATAGTAGGCGTGCGCCGGATCGGCATACACCGCGTGGAACATCGGGATCGCCTGCACGCCCATCGCGTCCTTCCACGCGTCCAGCGAACGCGCCTTGTTCATGCGGTACCACTGCGTCGTCGCGTGGATCGATCGCTCCATCCCCGCCCAGCGCACCGCGAACATCCCGCGCTTCGTCGTGAGCACCGGCCCGTGCACGCTCCACAGGAATTCGCGCGAGACCGGCACGACGAAGGGCCCGAGATCGAGCTTCAGATCGTGTGATCTGCGGACGAACGGCGTCCACTTCCCGTCGTACAGATACGCGTCCGGGTGCGCAGCGTCGGTCACCAGCGCGTACACGTCGATGATGTCCGGCGTGTTCACGGTCAGCGCCCAGCCCAGCTGATCGTTGTGGCCGTGCAGCACGAACGGCGCGCCAGGGAAGAGGCCGCCAGTCATGTTCCAGCCCTCGTCGGAGTGCACCTGCACCTCGTACCAGGTGACCGGTCCCTCCCAAGGTTGGTGCGAGTTCACGTTGAGGCGGCTGGTGCGATCGGCCGATCGCGACGCGGTGACGGCGTGCGCGTTCGAGCCGGGAAAGTCGCGCTCGTCGTGCGGGGTCGGCGCGGACGCCAGCGCGTCGCCCGCCTTCTCGGCCGTGCCGTCGTTGAGCGCCTGCAGCACGGACGGGACGCCGGCCATGAACGAGAGCTTGTGCGCGAAGCCGGCCGCCACGTCGTGACCGGTGAAGGGCAGCAGCCGCGTGTCGACCTCCTCGGGGTGCTTGATCGCGTAGTACGTGATCCCGCGGGCGTACGCGTCGAGCACGGTGCGCGTGGCCGGATCGAGCTCGGCCCAGCCCTCGGTCGGCGTCTCCACCGCGCGGACGAAGAACGCGTAGTAGTCAGCGATCAAGCTGTCGACCGAGAGGTGGATCAGCCCGAGCTGCCCGCGCCCCGCGGCCAGCACCGCTTGCAGCGTCGGCCAGTCGTCCTCGGCATGCGCGTACGCCAGACCGAAGGCCGCGTCGGCGTCGGTGACACCGAAGATGTGCGGGACGCCGTAGGTATCGCGCAGGATCTCGACGCTGGCCGCGTGGGCCTTCATCGCGTCGTCGATGGCAGGGAGCGGCGGCCGGAGGTGCGGCCGAACGAGCGTGAGGATCAGCAGCCCGACACAGACGCCGGCGAGCGCCAGCAGGACGAAGCGCCGCATCAGCCCGCGAGCGTCTTGGCCAGCTCACCGTTCTGCGACATCTGCACCACGATGTCGCAGCCGCCGACGAGCTGCCCGCGGTGATAGAGCTGCGGGAAG
>Ga0105048_10015492_pt1 | contig 11829 bp, 5 predicted proteins | sample MAT05_FD_78382 | JGI IMG/M metagenome (GOLD analysis project Ga0105048, IMG submission 78382) | Freshwater microbial communities from Lake Fryxell liftoff mats and glacier meltwater in Antarctica - MAT-05 | ecosystem: Environmental > Aquatic > Freshwater > Ice > Liftoff microbial mat | place...
AAGTACTTGAGTAAGGCCCTGTCCGTAACGGATTCGATCGGCGCGCCTGTCTTCCTTGACCCCATTCAATCGTTGGCCGAGTGCATATAGTTTGACGGCTACCGGCAACAGCAGGAAGAGACCCGACAGCAGCGTAGCCGAAATGCTTACATCCATCCACCAGACTCTGGGCCAATTAGCGTAGCCATAGATTGCGACTCCAAGAGGCAAGCCGCCAATCAGGGCTGAGGCATTCCAGTTTTCACTCTTCAAGACCCAGGATTCGGGCCGATGCAAGTCAAGCAGGTTTCCTGCAGCACCGACAACGCCCACCCCAAAAAGTATGAAAGTAGCCACGCGCAGTGCTCCTTCGGCAGGCCATTTCACAAACAAGTCCATGCCAATCTGGGGCACCACAAAGAGGGTGAGAAGGGCAAGAAAGATCGTGATCTGAATCAGCATCGTGTTGCGTATCCAGATCGTGGCAATCGACCAGCTATCGGCGCTGAAAAATCCCAGTTGCGGCGACAGGTAATTGGAGTAGCGCCTGAGGTGACGCACTGAGGTCTCCCAGAAACGGCCGTTTTCTGTCCAGGCCCATCCGCCATTTCTGAGGCAATTCGCAGTTAGCCAGCTTCCGATGTAACCGCCGCCGGATACTGTTGAAAGGTAGTCCAGTTGCTTGAGTACGCCTTGCTCTTTGAGAGCCTCCATGACACCCAAACCGAAAGTGGCGCTCCGGATACCGCCACCAGAGATAGCCATGCCGACAGTTGGCTCGGTCTTGGGAATGCCGCGACTGGCTCGCTGGAGATCGATTTCGGCGTTCTCTTGGTCAACCACCGCAGGATCCAACTCATGCCGGTCAAACACGTCGACGCCTTTGGGCGCATAGATCTTCATACCAATCCTTTAAGTGAGAGCTTTTCCGTAGAGTGCAAGCAGGCGCGCCCAGGCTTTTTCGGCTTGTGGTTCGTTGTAGACGCTCGAATCGGGAGGGCACCAGCCGTGGGCTGCGCCAGTGTATACCTCGATTTCCGCTGGAAGTTTCGCCTGCTCAAAAGTCTCCTTCAGGGTTGTCTTGTCGTTGGGTGCACGGGCATCGTCATTGGCGGCGATGGCGACCAGAAAGTGGGCTTTGGTCTTTGAAGCCTGCAGATGCGGGCTGCTTGGGTTGTCTCGTACGAGGCCTCCGCCATGGAAGCTCGCGACAGCTCCGACGCGATCTGGGACAGCGGCTGAGGTGCGGAAGGCCATCGGGCCTCCCATGCAATAGCCTTGAGTGCCGATCTTGCGATTTTTGGCTACTGCGGCCTGCTTGTCCAACCAGGCGATGAAGGCCTTTGCATCCGTCATGTGCGTGGTCTCGTTGAGGCTTTGGGCGAGCGGCATCACTTGCTGGATCGGAGTTGCAGCGCCGGCATCCGCCGTTGGAGCTTTCTTTGTGCGGTAGAAGGGATTCACCACAAGCACGGAGTAGCCTGATTGGGCGAGGCGCTTGCCCATCTGCCGGAATGAAGGGCGGAGGCCGAATATGTCTGGCCAGATCAGGACCGCCGGAGCAGTACCGCTTGCCGGGTGCACGAAGTAGCCGTCGGCTGTACCGTCAGGGGTGGCGATCGTGACTTCTGAATCCACGACGGCTGCGGCATTGGCCACTTGAGGCAGGATCGCACCGAGCATGACTCCGAACTGTTTTCTTGTCACCAGCCCGAGCGATTCGAATTCTTTCCGGTCTTCATCAAAATGATTCTGGTCGCACATATGGATTCCTTGTAGTTGTTATTTTACATACGAAAGGGCCCCGGCATCACTAAGATGACAGGGCCCTTTGTTTAGTTTGAAGCTGGGTTACTCTACGTCGCCCATGCCGATTGGTTCGTCGTCGTCGAGGCCGCCGGCGAAGAGGCTCTTGGCGTCGTCGTCATAGGCTGACAACGAATCCATGATGTTCTCCGGCTCCTGTTCGACTGCGTCGACCACATCCTCGCCAGCGATCTTCGAACGACGGTAGTATTCGAGACCAGTGCCGGCCGGGATGAGACGGCCCATGATGACGTTTTCTTTGAGGCCACGGAGGTAATCGACCTTGCCGTTGATGGCGGCTTCGGTGAGGACCCTGGTGGTTTCCTGGAAGCTGGCTGCCGAGATGAAGCTGTCTGTCGACAACGACGCCTTGGTGATGCCCAGCAGGATTGGATTGCCGCGAGAAGGACGGCCGCCGCTTTCGATGGCGCGTGTGTTCTCGGTCTTGAACTTGAAGCGATCGACCACTTCCTCGGGGAGGAATTCGGTGTCGCCGATCTCGTCGATCTTGACCCAGCGGAGCATCTGACGAACGATTACTTCGAGGTGCTTGTCGTTGATGTTTACACCCTGGAGGCGGTAGACTTCCTGGATTTCATTGACCATGTACTTCTGAAGTTCGGTTTCGCCGAGTACTGCCAGAATGTCGTGCGGATTGCGGGGGCCATCCATCAGAGGATCGCCGGCCTTAATGCGCTCGCCTTCCTGGAAGTTGATGTGGACGCCGCGAGGAATCGAGTATTCCTTCACAGTGCCGTCATCGCCGGTGATCGAGATCTTGCGGAAACCCTTGACCAGTTCACCGAAGTGAATGGAACCGTTGATCTCGGCGATGATAGCCGGATCGTGGGGCTTGCGGGCTTCGAAGAGTTCGACGACGCGGGGGAGACCACCGGTGATGTCTTTGGTCTTCGTCGTGGCGCGAGGCAGCTTGGCGAGGACGTCGCCGGCGTGTACTTCTTCACCGTCACGCACAAGCATGTGGGCGTGGGTCGGCATGAGGTAGCGCCGTTCGTCGGCCTTGGAGCCGCCAGCGTACTTGATTACAAGGGCAGGAACGCGCTTGTCGTCAGTGGAATCAATGACGACGAACTGGCTCATGCCGGTGATTTCATCGACCTGCTCGGTGATGGTGACCTGATCGATCATGTCCTTGAAGTGAACGGTGCCCGAGACTTCGGTGAGGATGGAGAACGAGTAAGGATCCCATTCGAGGATGACCTGGTTCTGCTTGACGGGTGCACCGTCTTCGAGAAGAACCTTGGCACCGTAAACGACAGGGTAGCGTTCTTTTTCGCGGTCCTTTTCGTCTACGATCACGACGATACCGGAGCGGTTCATCGAGATCATGTTGCCAACCTTGTCCTTGACAAGGAGGATGCCGTCGTACTTGATGAAGCCGTCGGTCTTGGCGTCCTGAGTGGACTGTTCGGACTGCGAAGACGCCGTGCCGCCGACGTGGAAGGTACGCATGGTGAGCTGCGTGCCGGGTTCGCCGATGGACTGGGCCGAGATGATGCCGACCGCTTCGCCGCGTTCCACCATCCGCCCGGTGGCGAGGTTGCGACCGTAGCAGAGCTGGCAGACGCCGCGTTTGGATTCGCAGGTGAGCACCGAACGGATACGGACACGTTCGATACCGGCACCCTGAATGGCGGAGGCCTTTTCTTCTGTGATCTCTTCGTTGGCGCGCACGATGATGCGGCCTTCAAAGTCGATTTCGTCTTCTTGCGCCACGCGGCCAATGATACGGTCGCGGAGCGGTTCGATGATTTCACCGGCTTCGATGATGGGCTCAACGAAGATGCCTTCCTGAGTGCCGCAATCGAGTTCGGCGATGATGACGTCCTGAGCCACGTCGCAGAGGCGACGGGTAAGGTAGCCAGAGTCGGCCGTTTTGAGAGCGGTGTCAGCAAGACCCTTACGTGCACCGTGCGTCGAGATGAAGTACTGAAGTACGTTCAAGCCTTCGCGGAAGTTAGCCGTGATCGGGGTTTCGATGATTTCGCCGTTTGGCTTGGCCATCAAGCCGCGCATACCGGAAAGCTGACGGATCTGTTGCTTGGATCCGCGGGCGCCGGAGTCGGCCATGATGTAAATCGGGTTGAGGTAGCGGCCGGTGCGGTCGTCTTCTTCCATGAGTTTGAACATGGCGTCGGAGACCTGATCGTTGGCGCGCTGCCAGATTTCGATCGTCTTGTTGTAGCGTTCACCGTTGGTGATGGCACCGTCGTTGTACTGCTGTTGGACTTCGATGACGTTCCGTTCAGCGTCAGCGACAAGCTTGGGCTTGACACTGGGGACGACCATGTCGTCGATGCCGATGGAGACGCCGCCGCGGGTGGCGTAGTGGAAGCCAAGAGCCTTCACGTCGTCGAGCATGGCAACGGTTGCCTGGAGACCAAAGCGCAGGTAGCAATAATGCACCATCTGCGTGAGGCCCTTCTTCTTAAGCAAGCCATTGAGGTAGGCGATTGGTTCGGTGGTGAGCGGCGCGATGGCGCGCTGCAACACGTCATTTAGAATGACGCGACCGACCGTCGTATCCATGTACTGCTTGACGTATTCGATCGGCTCGGTGTGCATGACGTTCTGCGAGTCGAAGGCCTTGGTCAAGTCGATCACCTTGCCGGTGTAGCGGAGGCGGATCGGCGAGAGGGTTTCGACTTCGTTCATTTCGAGGGCGATCAAGACATCGTCGACCGAGGCGAAGGTACGGCCTTCACCCAGGGTACCCGGACGGGACTTGGTGAGGTAGTAGAGGCCGAGCACCATGTCCTGCGAAGGCGTCGCGATGGGCGCGCCGTGGGCGGGGGACAGGATGTTGTTGGAGGCGAGCATCAAAGTGGAAGCTTCGATCTGCGCTTCGGGCGAAAGCGGGATGTGGACGGCCATCTGGTCGCCGTCAAAGTCGGCGTTGAAGGCGGTACAAACCAGCGGATGGAGCTTGAGCGCTTTACCTTCGACCAGTACCGGCTCAAAGGCCTGGATGCCGAGACGGTGAAGGGTTGGGGCGCGGTTGAGCATGACCGGGTGATCCTTGATCACCTCTTCCAGGATGTCCCAAACCACGGGATCCTGCTGCTCAACGAGTTCCTTTGCCTGCTTGATGGTGGTGCAATGCCCACGCTGCTCGAGGCGGTGATAGATGAAGGGCTTGAAGAGTTCGAGAGCCATCTTCTTCGGCAGACCGCACTGGTGGAGCTTAAGTTCTGGACCAACGACGATAACCGAGCGACCCGAATAGTCAACGCGCTTACCGAGAAGGTTCTGACGGAAGCGGCCCTGCTTACCCTTGAGGGTGTCAGAGAGCGACTTGAGCGGACGGTTGTTGGCACCGCGAAGGACGCGGCCACGGCGACCGTTGTCAAACAGAGCGTCGACAGCTTCCTGGAGCATGCGCTTTTCATTGCGCACGATCACGTCGGGAGCATGAAGTTCGATCAGCTTCTTCAAGCGGTTGTTGCGGTTGATGACGCGACGGTAGAGGTCGTTCAAATCGGAGGTGGCAAAACGGCCACCGTCGAGCGGAACGAGCGGGCGAAGGTCAGGCGGGATGACAGGCAGTACGTCGAGAATCATCCATTCGGGCTTGTTGCCCGACTTGCGGAAGCTCTCGGTGACGCGCAGACGCTTGGCAAACTTCAGCTTCTTTTGCGCCGACTGTTCGGTCTTCATGCGCTCGCGAATTTCGACCGACAGGGTGTCGACGTCGATCTTCTTGAGCAGTTCCTTGATGCCTTCAGCGCCCATCATGGGGGTGAAGCCGCCAGGAAATTCCTGGTCGAGCTGACGCTTGCGTTCGTCGGAGATGACTTCGCCGCGTGAGACGGAGCCATGTGCTTCGCCGGGTTCGACGATGACATAGGCTTCGAAGTAGAGGACGCGTTCGAGTTCACGCAGGGTGATATCGAGCAGGTAACCGATGCGCGACGGGAGGCCCTTGAAGAACCAGACGTGCGAGCAGGGGCTGGCGAGTTCGATATGGCCGAGGCGCTCACGACGGACGCGGGAGAGAGTGACTTCTACTCCGCACTTGTCGCAGATGACGCCACGGTGCTTCATGCGCTTGTACTTGCCGCAGAGGCATTCCCAATCCGCTACCGGTCCGAAGATGCGGGCGCAGAAAAGGCCGTCACGTTCGGGCTTGAAGGTGCGGTAGTTAATGGTCTCGGGCTTGGTGACTTCGCCGTGCGACCAGTTGATGATCTTCTCGGGTGAGGCAAGGGAAATCCGGATCGAATCAAAGTCCGCGATTAAATTTGCCCGGTCATAGGGTGATGAACGATACATTTATCTGGTCTCCTTTATGAATGCTTCAAACGTTCTTCAAGTCGGGTCATACGGTTGTCGAGTTCAATCACTTTACCAGTGAGAATGTCAAACTTACCCAAGAGAGACTGAATGTTGGATTCAAGCCTCGCAATTTCAGTAGAGATTCGACTATCGAGACGCGATTCGAGAGAACTAATTCGAGTGTTTAACGTTGTGAATAAGGTGACGTTTACGAGGATGCCGATTAGAGCAACCAGGGAAGGTACGCCGATGGACAGATAGAGTTGCTGGTCTGACATAGTAGCTCCTCTAGTCCGCCGCGAGGGCGGTATCAACGGGCGCTTCTTCTTCGTCCGTTGCCTTCTTCATCTTCATCAGTTCGACGTCGAGGCAGAGCGACTGGAGCTCGCGGATCAAGACGTTGAAGCTCTCAGGTACGCCAGGTTCGGCCGCAGCCTCACCTTTGACGATGGCTTCATAAATCTTGGCGCGACCATATACGTCGTCCGACTTCGCCGTAAGGAGTTCTTGCAGAATGTAAGCTGCGCCGTAAGCTTCAAGGGCCCAGACTTCCATTTCGCCGAAGCGCTGTCCACCGAACTGTGCCTTGCCACCAAGCGGCTGCTGGGTGATGAGGGAGTACGGTCCAATGCTCCGGGCGTGGATCTTGTCGTCGACCAAGTGGCTCAGTTTGAGCATGTAGATGTAGCCAACGGTGACAGGTTGTTCAAAGGCAATACCGGTCATACCATCGACCAGCTTGATCTTGCCGGATGAGGGAAGACCCGCCTTGGCCAGTTGTTCCTTGATGTCCTTTTCGGTAGCGCCGTCGAAGACGGGGGTTGCGAACTTGACGCCGAGGGCACGAGCGGCCCAGCCCAAGTGGGTTTCAAGGATCTGACCGACGTTCATACGTGAAGGAACGCCGAGCGGGTTGAGTACGATTTCGACAGGCGTACCGTCGGGAAGATAGGGCATATCTTCTTCAGGCACGATGCGGGCGATAACACCCTTGTTGCCGTGGCGTCCGGCCATCTTGTCACCGACGCTGAGCTTGCGCTTCATCGCGATGTAGCACTTGACGAGTTTGATGACGCCGGGAGGCAGTTCGTCGCCCTTCTTGAGCTTGGCCTTCTTCTCTTCATTGATCTTTTCGAGAACGGCGATCTGACGCGAGGTCATGTCTTCGATCTCGTCGAGCTTCTCGTTGAGGAGCGGATCCTTCTTGTCTAGGCGCATGCGTTTGAGATCGCGCGAACGCATTTTCTCAAGGATGTCGCGGGTGATCTCCTGGCCCTTGCCGAGGAGCTTCTTGTTGGTCTTTTCGTCGTGCAGGTCGGCCTGAACGATGCGGCCACCGAGCATCATGAACAGACGCTTGGAGCGTTCGTCGTTGAGGATGCGCTTTTCGTCGTTGAGGTTGCGCTCGAGGCGTTGGACTTCTTCTTCCTGGATGATCTTGGAGCGTTCATCGAGGTCTGCGCCCTTGCGCGAGAAGACCTTGGCATCGACGACAACACCTTCAATACCCGGAGGGCAATAGAGTGAGGCGTCCTTGACGTCGCCAGCCTTCTCACCGAAGATGGCCCGAAGGAGCTTCTCTTCAGGAGTGAGCTGGGTTTCGCCCTTGGGCGTTACCTTGCCGACGAGGATGTCGCCGGGCTTGACGGTGGCACCGATACGGATGATGCCGGATTCGTCGAGGTTACGAAGGAATGATTCCGAGATGTTCGGAATATCACGGGTGATTTCTTCAGGGCCGAGCTTGGTGTCGCGAGCTTCGATTTCGAATTCTTCGATATGGATGGAGGTATAGTAATCTTCCTTGACCATCTTTTCGGAGATGACGATAGCGTCTTCGAAGTTATAACCGCGCCAGGGCATGAAGGCGACCAGCACGTTGCGGCCGAGAGCGAGTTCACCGGCGTCGGTGCAAGGACCGTCGGCGAGAACATCACCCTTGACGACACGCTGACCAACATATGCAATGGGCTTCTGGTTGATGCAGGTGTTTTGATTGGAGCGCTTGAACTTGGTAAGCGGGTAAATGTCGGCACCGACTTCGCGCGACATCTGCCCTTCGGCTACACCGCCGCCATCGACGCGAACGATGATACGTTCGGAGTCAACGGAATCGACGATGCCGGCGCGCTTACAGATGACAACGGCGCCAGAGTCACGAGCGGTGACCTTCTCCATACCGGTACCGACGACAGGTGAGTCTGCGCGGAGCAGCGGCACGGCCTGGCGTTGCATGTTTGAACCCATGAGTGCACGGTTGGCGTCATCGTTCTCAAGGAACGGAATGAGCGAAGCGGCGACCGAGACAAGCTGCTTGGGCGAGACGTCCATGTATTGAACGTCGGCGACGGTCTTGAGGACGAAGTTGCCGGCCTGACGGGCATTGACCAGCTCTGAGGTGATCTTGCCCTTCTCGTCGAGCGGGATGTTGGCCTGGGCGACGACATATTTGTCTTCTTCCCATGCGCTGAGATAGTCGGAGTGCGATTCGAAATCGGCAAGCTGCTTATCTTTGCCGAGAGCCTTGTTGGCCTTCTCGATTTCAGTGCGCTTGATCACGTCGTTGACCTTGTAGGAGGTATCGCCGGGATTGAGAATGCGCACTTCGTCGATTACGTAGCCGTCAACGACGCGCCGGTAAGGCGATTCGATGAAGCCGTAATCATTGATGCGGGCGAAGCAGGCGAGCGAGGAGATCAGACCGATGTTTGGGCCTTCCGGGGTTTCGATCGGGCAGATGCGGCCATAGTGAGTGGTGTGTACGTCGCGGACTTCGAAGCCAGCGCGCTCTCGTGAGAGACCGCCCGGTCCAAGCGCTGAAAGACGACGCTTGTGGGTGATTTCCGAGAGTGGGTTTGTCTGGTCCATGAACTGCGAGAGCTGCGAAGAACCGAAGAACTCGCGGATCGCGGCCATGACTGGCTTGGCGTTGACGAGATCGTGCGGCATGGCAGTGGACATTTCCTGGTAGACCGACATCTTTTCCTTGATGGCACGTTCCATACGGACGAGGCCGATACGGAACTGGTTTTCGAGGAGTTCGCCGACGGCGCGAACGCGACGGTTGCCCAAGTGATCGATGTCGTCGACGGCGCCGATACCGCGGCGCAGCTTGAGGAGGTACTTGATGGTGGCAATGAAATCGCCAGTATCGAGAACGCGACGGTCGAGAGGATTGGTGAAGTTGGGCTTACCGTCCTTCTTGAGCTGTTCCTGCTTTTCGTTCCAGCCTTCGGGAATGAACTTTTCGTCGTCGTGGATCTTGATGTTGAACTTCATGCGGCCGACGCGCGAGAAGTCATACTTGCGGGCGTCGAAGAACATGCCCTGGAAGAGCTGGGTAGCGGTATCGAGGGTAGGGGGATCGCCCGGACGAAGCTTGCGATAGATTTCGAGGAGGCTCTCGGCCTGGCTTTTCTTTTCGTCCTTGCGGATGGTTTCGCTGATGACGACGCCGACTTCGTCGCGCTCGGGGAAGAAGATTTCGAGGTGCTCGATGCCTGCTTCCATGAACTTCGAGAAGTGAGTCTCGGTGACCTTGTGGTTTGCCTCGGCAAGGATTTCGCCGGTTTCCATGTCGATCACGTCGGCAGCAAAGTGAGCACCTTCGATATCGTTGGGGGCTACTTCGACTTCCTGGATTTTGTTGTCCTTGATGGCCTTATAGACAGAAGTGGTGATCTTCTTCCCTTGGGCAACGACGACTTCGCCAGCCTTGTTGAGGATGGCGTAGGAGAGCTTCTGGGCCTTGAGCGAGTCGGCGACGCCGAGCATCAGCTTGCCCTTCTTGAGGCTCAGCCTGGAGAGCGTGTCGGTATAGAAGGCTTTGATGATCTGCTCGTCGGACTTAAAGCCGAGAGCGCGAAGGAAGACCGTACCGTAGAACTTACGCTTGCGATCAATGCGAACGAAGAGGTAGTTCTTGTTGTCGTATTCAAACTCGACCCACGAACCGCGGTAAGGGATGATCTTGCCGAGGTGGTAGCCGGCGGCGGGAACGCGTTCAAAGAAGACGCCGGGCGAACGGTGCAACTGGCTGACGATGACGCGCTCGGTGCCGTTGATGACAAAGGTACCGTTTGGGGTCATCAGCGGGATTTCACCGAAGAAGACTTCCTGTTCCTTGATGTCGCGAACGGTCTTGGCCTTAGGATCGGGGTTTTCGGGATCCTTGTCATAGACAGTGAGACGAATGGTGACTTTGAGGGGCGCAGAGAAGGTCATGCCGCGCTCTTCGCAATCGGGGATGTCGTATTTGAGCTGGAGGCCTACCGGATCGCCGCAACGGTTACAGAAGGTAACGATGTTCTTGTTAAAGGTGCCGCAAGCGTGGCAGAGAACGTCACCGGCGTGGAAGGGGTCAGTCTGGATCGTGGATCCGCACTGACGGCAGACGCTGCGCAAGTGGTTGAGACCCTTGAGGGCGGAGCACTTGCATTCCCAGTTGCCGATGGCATAGTCGACGAAATCGAGTTGGGAGAGGCCGCGGAAGTCAGTGATCGGGAAGACGCTCTTGAAGACGCTCTGGAGACCGATCTCATCGCGTTCGTCCGGCAGCAAATCCATCTGCAGGAAGCGCATATAGCTGAGCTTCTGCACTTCGATCAGGTTAGGGATCGGGATGGAAGACTTGATGCGGGAGAAGTCGACGCGAGTAATCGGCTGATTGGGCCGATAGGCCGACGGAGTATTCTGTTGCATTCGTTCAAACCTCTCGACGGCCGTTGGCCGCCGTACTGTTCTGGACAGTGAATCAATTTGAGAATCGTAGAAACGATCAGGAAGAAAGGTACAGCGAGGAACAAAGACCGACCCCAGGGGCTAAAACCCTGGCTCTCCGGCTGCTTTGTCAGATTAATAGCATCAGATGAAAATTTGGAGCTGAACACGCGAAAAGGAGACAGCAAATGACATGCCGTCCCAAGAAGCGGTAGAAAATTTTTAGATTTCGTTCAAAAAGTGCTTATTCCAGCCCTACATAACAAACGTTAACAGATTCTTACAGTTGCGTCAACTTCGTGGGGATTGGGTTTGTTCTGTCGTTTGATCTGCGGAGGGGGCAAAACAGTCATCACCATCGATTGGGTTTGTTTTGTTGATTTCCTGTTTGGTGCCGTAGGTGATGTTTAGCCCGACGTAGCAGGGGTCTTCGCGTTTGAGTTGGTGGAGGCGTATTTTGGCCATGGGCATGGAGGTTGGGATCTGGGTTTCCACTTTAGCGTCTTCCAATTCGGCGAGGACTTCGACACCGGCGAGGCGGTGGAGTTGGAGGTCTTGCAGTTGTTTGAAGGCTTTGGCGGCGCGGCGTTCAAATAGGGCTCCGAGTTTGACGGCTCTTTCCATTTGGACGAAGCGTTGCTGGTTGTCGGGGTCTTCGAGCCAGCGGTCTTGCGCCTCGGCTTCGATGCGCTGGGCGCGGAGGGCCTGGAAGCTGGAATAGGCGTACTGTTCGAAGACGAGTTCTTCGGCGGAGCCCCTGGGGAGGGTTTCCGATTTCAGATTGGCTTTGATTTGTTCGTAGTGCTCACGCTCTTCGGGGTTGGTGGAGAAGAGTTTCTCGCTGGTGGCATGGAGGCCGTGGCGATAGGCGTTGGTTGCAGATTTCTGTTTGCCGGATTCGGTTTTGGGGCCGGTAGAGTGTTGAGCGTTCGATTGGTTTGCAAGGGTTTGTGCTGCGGATGCCATTGTCGTTTGTCCTTAGAGTTTGCTTTTGCTGGGAGTTGGCTCCCGGTGGACAGGGTATCGCCT
>Ga0105048_10015494_pt1 | contig 11828 bp, 10 predicted proteins | sample MAT05_FD_78382 | JGI IMG/M metagenome (GOLD analysis project Ga0105048, IMG submission 78382) | Freshwater microbial communities from Lake Fryxell liftoff mats and glacier meltwater in Antarctica - MAT-05 | ecosystem: Environmental > Aquatic > Freshwater > Ice > Liftoff microbial mat | place...
ATGAACCCCACCGCGCCGCCGACGAACGAGGCATTGCTGCCACCTTCGGCCAGGTCGAACATGGTGGGGTAGGCACCGCGCTCTGATTTCACTTCTTGCGCGGTGACCGCCAGCAAATAGAGCCCGAAGCACAACGGCAGGCTCATCAGCGCCGGGCCGAGATGCTGCCAGAACGCGCGCCGAGTGCTTCGGGCGATAGCCATCGGCACCAGGCCCAGAAGCCAAATGAATGGCACCACCACCGCGATGATCGCCGAGAGGTCGAGCGTGGCCCCGGTGACGATGCGAATCGCCTTGTCGACCATGGCGCCGCGGCCATGCATCACCGACGCCAGCCGCGAGGGCACCATCGCGATCGCCAGCAGCGCGAGGCAGACCAGAGCCGACCTCAGCCCACGCCGCATCGCCTCAGAGAGTCGCGAAAACACGAACGCCGTCCCTACCAGCTTTCGGCGTTGTTTAGCTACGCGCCGAGGGCGGCACACCTGGTATGAATCGCCGCGAAATGAAGGTCGTGTGGCTCCTTATTTCTTTGGCGACGACAGGCGCCCTTGCGGCTCCTGACGCAGGCGTCTCATGCCTCGAGGTTGAGCAGCGGCTGACCACCAGCCAGCGGTTGCTGACCCAATGCACCGAGAGCGCGCGCTCGCACACCGTGGTGCGTGAGCGCTGTGAGAGCGAGCTGGGCGAGGCCAAAGAAAAGCTGGGTGCTTCAGCGTCGCGGGTCGAAGCCTGCGTGAATGCCAAAGAGCAGCAGTGCGAAGAGGCGGCCTCATTCGCGAAATCGTTGCTCAAGGGCACGGTGCGCAACGCCGGCAGCTGCGTCACGCCTGAGACCCAGCAACAGCTCCAGACGCTGCTCACCGGGTGGGCCACGGTCTCGCGTGGGCTGGCGCAGCTCGATGACTTCGCCAGCGGGGTCAGCGACACCTTGCCCCGCATCGTCGGAGTCACCGACGCCGAACGGCACTTCGCCCACCTGGTTCGCGGTGGTGCGCCACTGTGGAATCGCCGCTTGCTGATCGAAGCCTTCAAGCTGACCGCTCCGAACAACTGGGCGCGCATTCGGGCCACCGGCGCGATCGGCATCGACGCGTTCTTCGATTCGCACGGCCCGCTGCCAGAGGCCTTCATCACCGAGGCGCACGGCGAGCACCCCGAGCCGCCTGGCCCCGCCGGCCCCCCGCTCTCGGCGGCCTTGAAGCTGACCTTGTCGTTTCTCGAGTTTTCGAGCTGCGATGAGCGAAGCGGCCCCAAAGAGTGCGGTCGCGCGCGCCAGCTGGTCGAGCTGCTCGACAACACCGGCCCGCTGATCATTCGGCGGCGCATCGAAGAGATGTGGGCGACCCCGTGCAGCACCCTCAACGCCGATACCGTGCGCGCGTGGCTCCAAGACTTCCCGGTGAGCCGCAAAGAGAAGGGTCAAGCACCGTTGGCCGAGCTGTCAGCCGCGGCGCGCAGCAAGTTGTTCCTCTGCTATCTCGCCGACAACGACAGCACTTCTTCGTATCGGTCGTGGGCCGCGGCGCACTTGCCGCCTCCGACCGCGCTCGATGCGCGCACGCTGCCGCTGGTCGATTCGTTCGCGAGCTTCGTCAAAGACGGTGACGCCATCGATCGCTGCGGTCGCGCGGCGAAGGCACTGCAACACGTGCGCGTGAAGAGCTGCGCCATCGAGCAGCCCGAGGCCCTCAAGGCGATCACCCGCTGGGGCACCACCCCGATGCCGGCCGATGCCGCCCCGGAGCTCGAGGTCTGTCAGCGGGTGGCCACGCTGCTGTGGAGCGGCGCCACCATCACCATCGCCGACGAGTTCAGCCACCCACCGACCCCCGGCGAGATGGTGCGGGTCGACGCGAGCGAGAGCGATTCGGCGATGGCGAAGCTGCGCGCTGAGTGCGACGAGCGCGCGGGCACCGGCCCTGACTTCGAGATGTCGTTGGTGACGCTCGGCTCGGTGGCTAAAGGCGTCGGTGAGACCATCACCGCGTCTCCCTGGCGGCTCGAGCCCGGTGGCGCGCGACCCGGTGAGCTGGCGAAGCTGATGCACGCCGAGCTGTATACCGCGTGGGTGGTGCACCTGATCAACCAGGAGTCGGTCTGCGAAGCCCTCGGCCTGTCGGTCGGCCGCTGTCAGGCGTGTCTCGAGAGCGAGCCGGGGGCCCATTACGATTGCGATCGGGTCACCGAGCTGCAGGACAACTGGGTTCGGCATCGCCGCTTCACGCTGGCTGGCCTGGCGGTGTTGGGGCTGGCGACGATGGCGGTGGCCTGGGGTCTGCGGCTGCGGCGCGCTCGACGCACCTTCGCGGGGCCGATGCGCACGGTGCGTGAGCACCTCGAGGGTCTCGAGCTGGTGGTGACCCGCAGCACCTGGCGACTGTTGCTCCCGTCACGGCACGACATGTTGCGGCTCGAGCTGCCCACCACGCCGGCCTGGGAGCGATGGGGCGCGAACGCAGCCGCCGTGCTGGCCCCGGGCACGACGGCGCTGCGAGAGGCCGACGTGAATCACGCGGCGGCAGTGGCCCTTCGTGAAGACACCCGGGTGGTGTTTCTGCTGCACGCTGACACGGCGGTGCCTGACCTCGGTGCGGTTCGCGCCACGCTCGACTGGGCCGCGCGCGGAGGCACCCGGGCGGTGCAGGTGCTGCCGTTGGCCATCTCTCGGTTGGCCTGGGCCACCCGCGACGAAGATCTGCTCGACCTGGTCGAGGCCACCACGCTGCGTGGCAACCCCTTCGAGGTTCGTGGCCCGGTGCGCAGCTCGAGCCAGTTCTGGAATCGGGAGCGCCTGGTCGCGGGTCTGCTCACCGAGTCGCGCGCCGGCAATTGGGTGGTGGTCACCGGGCTGCGGCGCTTCGGCAAGTCGTCGCTCGCGCTCGAAGTGGCCCGTCGCACGACCGGCCCCTCGGCGTACGTCGACCTGGCCGGCTTCAACCACGAGGTCACCTACGGCGAGACCCCGGCGGTCGCGGTCGAAGCCATCTTGAAGACGTTGGTGATGCGGTTGGCCGAGTCGACGACGGCGCAATACCCGGCAGCCCTGGTGCCTGCGGTGCCCAGCGTTCTCGACGCGCCGACTCTCGCGGCCTGGGTGCGCGCGCTGTCAGCCGCCTGTGGCACCTCGAGCGGTACCGCTCCGCCGCCGATGTTGTTGGTGATCGACGAGGTCGAGCAGCTGCTGTCGACCGAGCCCGAGAAGTTGGGCCGCGCGCTCGAGGTGCTCGCCACCTTGACCGGCCGGCTCCGCAGCGCTCTCGCCGAGCCGACCTCGCCGCACTCGGGCAGCACGGTGGGCGTGGTGTACTGCGCCGCCGTTCACCCGCTGCTCTGGGCACCGCTGACCACGCTGGGCGGCCAGTCGCTGATGGGCGCGTTTCCCTCTATCTGCGTGCCCGCACTCGATGACGACGCGGCGCACGCGATGATGCGCGGGCTCGGGGCCCGACAAGGCATTCGCTTCGAAGATGACGCGCTCGGAGCGCTGGTGCGGGCCTCGCATGGTGTGCCGCTGCTGCTGAGACGATTGGGCACTTCAGTGCTCGAGCTCTACGACAGTGATCGCGCACGACAAGGCTCGCTCGGTGCGGTTCGGGTGGGCATTCAGGGCGCGACCGAGGCCATCGCCCGAGAAGAGCGGGGCGGCTCTCCGCTGCGGGTGTGGGTCGAGTCGGAGATCGCACAAGCCGAAACCTCGGCAGGTGTGTTGCTTCGTGCGCTGGCCCGGGCCGACAAGGTACCGGTTTCGGTGCTGCACCAGCTGGGTGAGGCTCAGGTGATGGAGCGATTCACCGCCACCGGGTTGACCGCGCACCTCTCTCCAACTGAGCTGAAGCGCCGCGCCCAAGAGGCCGCCAGCGTGATGGTTCGATTGCTCGCCGAAACCAAATTGCTCATCGCCCATGGCGACATGACCGCGCCCGAGGCGTACTCGCTGCCCGACGGCGTGCTGCGACGCATCCTCTCCGGGAGCGCCAAGGCATGAGCACCCGCTTGAGACAGTTTCGCGGCAAGGTGGCTGGCGCTGCTCCGATGATCGGCGCGGTGGTCAGCCTGCTGTGGCTCAAACTCACCGAAGATGGCTCGCCGTCATCGACCGCGATGGCGATGGTCACCCACCCCATCGGCGCCATCGCCTTGATTCAGGCCATCTACACCGCGCTCTTGAGCGTGCTGTGGATGCGCTACACCACCTTCGTCGCGCCGGCCGACGTGGAGTGGCCGCGAGTGACCGTGGTGATACCCGCGTTCAACGAGGGCCCGATGGTGGGCCAGAGCATTCGCTCGGTGGCGGCGTGCGCGTACCCGAAAGACAAGCTCGAGGTGATCGTCGTCGACGACGGCTCGCGAGACGACACCTTCTTTCACATGCAGCACCTGCGACGCGAGTACCCCGACCTGGTGCGGCTGGTGCGCTTCATAGGTAACCGCGGCAAGCGCTCGGCGTTGGTCTCGGGCTTTCGTGCGGCGACCGGTGAGATCGTGATCACCATCGATTCAGACAGTGAGATCAGCCCGACCACGGTGCACGAGATGGTCGCGCCCTTTCTGGCCGACAAGCAGATCGGTGGAGTGGCCGGGCGGGTGGCGGTGCTCAATCGCGACACGGTGATCAGCCGCATGCTCGAGGTGCAGTTCGCCCTGGCCTTCGACTTCGGTCGCGCCGCGCAGTCGGTGTATCGCGCGGTGGCGTGCTGCCCGGGTGCGCTGTCGGCGTTTCGGCGCGCGGCGATCTTGCCGTACCTCGACGAGTGGGAGAACCAGAAGTTCCTCGGCCGCCCGGTGAACCATGGCGAAGATCAGGCGCTGACCAACATCGTGCTGCGCCAGGGCTTCGACACCGTCTACCAACGCTCGGCGGTGGTGCACACGCTGGTGCCGACCTCGTACCAGCAGCTCTCGCGCATGTTCCTCCGGTGGGATCGCAGCTACATCGTCGAAGGCTTCTCGTTCGCCCGCTTCATGTTCACCCGCTACCGCGAGAAGAACCGCATTCTTCCGGTGGTGACCTTTTTCGTCTCGAACCTGCGCTTCGTGCTGGTGGCGGTGGCCCTGATGGAGCTGCCCCGGCTCTTCGACACCAACATGGGCGGCGTCGGCCGGGCGCTGATCGCGCTGCTCCTCGGCGCCATCTTCTCTGCCGCGTACTACATGCGCTTCGAGCGCGGCTTCAGGTGGATGTACGGCGTCCTCTACGCCGCGTTCTCGCTGGTTCTCCTACAGTGGATTCTCCCGTGGGCGCTGGTGACGGTGCGCGACGAACGTTGGGGTACGCGGTAGCTCACGCAGCGACTACAGTTCCCACCGGGGAGCTCGATGGCAGAACCGGTCGTACCCAACGCTTCGATTCGGGCCGCTCTCGAGAAGATTCTCGATGGGGAGCGCGTGGCGCTCGCTACCGACATCGCTCGCATTCGCATCGGGTGCTCGATCATTTCGGCACTGATTCTCGCCCCCTTTCTGTTCAGAGAAGGCGAATGGCGCATTCACCCCACCTCCTTCATGGTGAGCGCGGCGCACCTGCCGCTGTCGATTTTGATCTGGCGCATGCTCAAGACCGGCAAGCTGGTGAAGAGCGCGGGCTGGGTGGTGCCGCTGTTCGACGTGCCCATCGTCGCGTTGGGTCAGATCGTCCAGACGTCGCAGCTCCCCGTACCGTGGATGGGCATGGTGAACACCCCGGCGATGATGTTCGCCTTCATGGTGCTCTCGGTGCTCTCGCTCTCGAAGAGGGTGATCCTCCTGACCTCGGCGATCGTGCTGGTGCCGATTCTGTACCGCGTCTGGTTCGTCAGCCTCACGGGCAGATCGGTCGGCGCCTCGGCGTCGGCGGCCATGGCGGAGGTCTTCGAAGCGACCTACTCACCTGAGGGCGGCATCGAGCGTTGGGTCGCGGTGAAGTGAATTCTGCCGAGCTTCGCGCAGAACAGTGATGCGGTTGCCCTGTTTCGGCAAGAGGCCGAGGTCGGCGCGATGCTGGCGCACCCCGGCGTGGTGCAGGTGCTCGACTTCGGTACCCACCAGGGCATCTCGTTCTTGGCGATGGAGTACATCGATGGGGTCTCGCTCAAGGACGTCATCGACAGCGCTCGGCTCAACCAGGCGCCGATACCCATCGCGGTGGTCGCGCACATCGCGTGGCTGACTTCGGCATTGCGTTGGTGGCGGGGCATGAGCGCCTGACCGCGGCCGGCGTGATGCGCGGCAAGCTGGGGTACGCCGCGCCAGAGCAGGTGCGGGGCATTCACTACGACAGCAGGGCCGACCTGTTGGGGTCGGGCATCACGCTCTACGAGTGTCTGGTCGGCGCGCGGCTGTTTCGAGGCGGCAGTGACGCAGACCTGATGATGGCGGTGCTCGAGGAGCCGATCGTACCACCGAGAGCCTTGCGACCTGACGTGCCGCCGCAGCTGAGCGAGATCGTGATGGGCTTGCTGGAGCGTGAGCTCTCGATGCGAACTCCCTCGGCCAGCGAGCTGCGGCGTCAGTTGCTCGAGCTCCCACGAGAGCTGCTCGACCTCAAGAACGGCAGAAAACTGCTCGCGGCCGAGGTCGCGAACGCACGGAGTCACGTCTCAGAGCCGACCGAGGTGTCGTCGCCCACACAGCGCATCTCGGAGGAGACCAAGGAGGCTTCGAGCGTCGGGTCGCGGTGAAGCGAATTCTGCCAGCTTCGCGCAGAACAGAGGGGTGCAGGTGCTCGACTTCGGTACCCACCAGGGCTCTCGTTTCTGGCGATGGAGTACATCGACGGGGTCTCGCTCAAAGATGCGATCGACGCCTCCGTGCGCGGGCGTGGGTCGCGGGGTGTTTTTTTCGCTCGCCATGCGCGGTAAGTGACTGCTCGTGACTCTTTTCGCGATCATCGTTGGTGCACTGCTGGGGGCCGCTGATGCGGGCGTTGAGCGATACCCCGGTCTGGGCGAGGGCAAGCCGGTGATGCCGCGCGAGCTCAGCTCGTTGAAGCCAGGCACCCCGGCGGGCGAGGTTGAGCGCTTTTTCGGCGATTTTGAGCACCTGTGTCTCGATTTCGGAGTGGTTCTCGGGCCGTGGTGCGTCATTCCCCTGCCCGATGACAGAGGGAGGTACTCGCGGTCTGGCCTGGTGTTCGAGTCGGTCGAGGAGACCCGCGCGATTCTTCGCAACCAGTGGGGCCCACCTACCGTCGTCGACAAACACGCGTACTGGCTGAACCCTGACGCGAAGCCGAAGCTCCGCACACACCTTCGCGCGATGGGTGATCGCGCACTGCTCGAGCTCGACGAGTACGTGCCCCTCGCGGCGCTTCTGGGCTCCGGGCCCGATTTCGCGTTCGAGAAGCGTCGATTTCTGGGCGCGAGTGTCGAGGCACTTCGCCAAGCGTACGCGTCGCATGATCAGGTCGTGCGCGATGAGACGATCGAGGTCTACTTCCCACCGAGCGAGGTCGGCGACCGAACGCTGGTCCGTTGCGAGCTGCGAGAGGGCAAGGTCGTGACGTGGTCGTTGGACATCACGGTGGGCGATGCGCTCGCGCGTGAAGAGCTGGTGGTGAAACTGCTCGAGGCCAAGTGGGGCGCGCGAAAACGGGTCGCCGGAGACGTGAAGGCCTGGCGGTTTGCAGCGCGTTCAGACGTGCTCGTCGAATACTTTTACGACGACCTGCGGGTGACCGTCGGTCGATAGCCCTGCGGTGCCGTGGCTACTCTTTGGGTCTGAAGCTGCAGCCCAGAAACCGGCCGCCACCGCAGACGCACACCAGCGCCGGGTCGCAGGGCGGGCAGTAGCAGGTTTCGACCATGGTCTTACAGCTCGGGTGCTTCTGACACTCGCACTCGTCGGTGATCGCGGTGCAGTCGGGCTTCCGACAGGCGCACGAGGCCGTGATGAAGAGCAGGGCTGCGATCGCGATTGTTCGCATGCGCCGCACCGTACTGGAGGTACGCGGCCTCCCGGCATAGCGTTTCGCGCCCATGAAATTCAAGATACCGGCAGCGATGGCGATGACGTTCTGCGTGAGTGCCTACGCCCAGGAGCTGCCGTCGGAAGCGCAAGAGGTCACCATGACCTTCGAGGTGATCGGCAAGACCGAAGGCTCGGTGTGGGGCAGCGAGGTGTTCACCGCCGATTCGCACCTGGCCGCGGCCGCGGTTCACAGCGGAGTGCTCAAGGTCGGGCAACGAGGCGCGGTTCGCGTGCGCATCATCGGCGGTCAGCAGAGCTACGCCGGCTCGAAAAAGAACGGCGTCGAGAGCCTGGCCTACGGCCCGTGGAAGGTCAGCTTCACCGTTGCGCCCGGGCCTGCACTGCCCAAGTGAGATGGCACGTCACTTCCCCGTGCCGCTGATGATCTCACGCAACACCGCATCGGCGTACGCAGGGTTGTGCGCCCACGCGGCGCGATCGTGAAGCAGCAACGCACTGTTCCACTTCAAGCGGCCCGCGCGCTTCGTGAGGTCGACCGGCGAGTTGCCTTTGGAGTGAGTGGTGAACGGCACGCTGAGCGCGCTCAAGAAGCGGTCTCGCGTCTTCACGCTGGTGTCGGGCGCCAACAGCCCTCGATTGGCGTGGCAGGTCGCACAGTCTTCGACCCGCGCCTCGAAGCCATGCGTGGCACCGCGCTCGACCTTCTCACTCGAGTGCGAGTGACAGGCCAGACAGCCGCCTTCGAGCGACGCATGCGAGGCCGACTTCGCCACCACGGGCAGACCATCAGTCGAGCTCACCGCTCCCCGGCCCAGCACGATCGCCGCCGCGGTGCTCTCGGGCGTCTGCGTCACGCTCTTCGGCGCATGACACTGGGCACACAACTGGGTGGTCGCATCGGTCTTCACCTCAGCCAGCACCGAGGTGAGCGGCAGTTGACGGAGCAGTCGCGGCCCATGCGCCGAGTGGGGTGCGTGACAGGCCGAGCAGGTGATGCCGAGCGGCGGAGCGTCTTTGGCGGGTGGCGCCGGTCGCCCGAGAAACCCCGCGGTCGTGTGGCACGAGGCACACCCTGTTTCACGATTCGCTTGCACCACGTCGGATCGCGACATCGCCGAGGCTTGCCACGCCTTCACGTGCCCATAGCGAGGTGGCGCGTCGTGACAGGTCGCGCACACCCCGACCTGCAGCACCACCCACCTTGCGCTGGGCTCGGGTATTCGGCCGCTGCCATGACAGTTGAGGCACTGCACGCCTGTCGTGCGAGCGAGGGCGCGTGGGAGCGGCGTGGTGAGCGCTCCCGGGTCGCCGAATGAGCGGGCCACATCGAAAAAACCTTCGTCGCGAAGCCCCTTTTCACCCACCACGTGGCAGCCGAGCCAACAGGCGCTCGCGGCCGGAGCCTGCTGCATTCGATGCTCGAAGGCGTGCAGCATCGGGTTGTCGTTGAAGGCCTCGGCCGCGGCGGCGTGGCACCCCGAACGACCGCAATCGAGCGGCGTGCTGGCGAAGGTGGCCACCTGCAACGAGAAAGGCGCGCGCCGCGTCGCGTGCTGCAACACCCAGCGACCGGGGCGATTGGCCTGAAAGAGCGTGGCGCCAGTCTCTCCCTCGCCGATGGGTTCGACCCGCTCGGCTGCTCCGGCGGGCCGCTCGAGCACCGACCACTTGGCGCCCTCGAGGTACACCACCTGCCCGACCGAGACGTTCGGCAACCCGCTCACCCGCGTCGAGGCGTTGAGGCGCACGCGAAGCTCGACGGGCGCGTGGCCCTCGCCCTTCCAACTCCCGACCAGCTGATGACTGCCCCGGTGCGCGAACGAGATGGGGATGATCTCTGCGTGCGGCGTGGCCTGGTGGCGCGCGTCTTCGAGCGGCTCGAGCGTGGCGTGCAACACGAAGCCGTCGCTCTGCACGTCGAGGCGCTGCAGATTGCCCTCGGTCTCCAGCCAGGTGATGGTGCCCGCCCGCGCTTCGGGGCAGCCCGCGGTCACCACCACGTGCGCGGTTTGCCCGAAGCCGATCTGCGGCAGCTCCTGCGGCGCCGAGAGCCAGGAGAACGCGGTCGCTTCGGTGATGGCCCCCGCCACTGTGCTCACCTCAAGCGGGCAGAGCTCGGGGTGCTCGAAACGAACACGTTGCGCGGCGCGGGCCACGAACACCACCGTGCCTGAAGGCTCGTTCACCACGCTGATCATCGCGTCAGAAGGCGACCACTTCAGACGGCTCGCAGAGATGCCCTCCGGCAGGGTCAGCCGAACGCGCGCAGGCTCTCGGCGACAGCCGGTCGAGCACAGCAGACTTGTCACCACCAGAAGCAACCCGCGGTTCACGAACAGTGACCTACGACACACCGCGCGTTTCCGCAGTCCTCATCGAGCCAGCACTCGGGCGCGCGCACGGGCCAGGGGGAGGCCGGCGGCTCCTTCGAGGGCACACAGACCTTCGCGCCGTGACGGGTCGGGTCGAAGCGACAGGCCCAGAGCCCCGGCCCGGCAGGCAGATCAGGGTCGAAGTCGATGCACAGCTGCTCCTCGGAGTGACCGCGCCGGGGGCCGCAGAGAAAGGCCGGGTCGATCGCTTTCGCACTCGAGAGCCCGGCCGCCGGCGCATGCAACCGGCAGAGCACCGGCCCGTTCGCCGCATGACAGTCCCACTCCTGGGCGTCGGGGAGCTGGGGCCACAGCTGCAAGCAGTCACTCGCGGTGCAGACGAAGGGCGAGGCGTCACGGGCGCGCCTGCGACACCGCTCATCGCGACATCGCCACTGCCCGCGCACCGCTGGCTCGACCTGGTGAGACGGCACCCACTCGGGCTCGGCCACCGGCATCGCCGCCAGACGCGATTCGGTGCTGCACGCCGCGAGCATCAGCAGCGTGCTGAGCACTTGCTGGCGAATCATGGTCGCTAGGGCTTGCAGCTGATGGCGTTGCCGCAGTTACCGATGCTACCGCCGCCCGAGCTGTAATTCTGGCAGCAAAGCCCAGCGGCGACGCAGCACGCTTGATCGTAGTCGGTGCCGAAGAAGCCCCCGATGCCACCCTCTTTGCACTGGTCGGGGGGCTTCACTTCTTTGCATTTGCCCCAGGTGCCATCGCCTTGACAGGTCTGGTTGCCGAAGCGGCAGAAGTTGGGCTCGTCGCACCAGCGTAGGGTGCCCGGCGCGCAGATCTCGCAGTCGACATCGGCGCAATCGAGGGCTCCGTCGCAGTCGTCGTCTTGCATGTTGTGGCAGGCCGTCTCGGTGGTGCCACAGCCGCACTGCCCGGGGTAGCGGCAGTCGGGGTCGGCGCAGTCGATCTTGCCGTCGCAGTCATCGTCGACGCGGTCGTAGCAGCTGAACTCCGAGGGCGACATCTGCTGGCACATGGTGCAGTTGCCGGCACACGCGGCCTCGCTGCAGTCGACTTTGCCGTTGCAGTCATTGTCGATGCCGTCGAGGCACAGGTCGCCCAGCTCGGTCTGCGAGCCCGCGCACGCGGTGCAGTGCCCGTTGCTCAAGCAGGTCGGGTCAGCGCAGTCGATCTTGCCGTCGCAGTTGTTGTCGACGCCGTCGTCGCACAGCTCGCCGAACTCGCTCCCGCAGCCGGAGGGGCACCCGGGCGCCTTGCCGTCGCAGTCTTCGTCGATGCCGTCGCACAGCGCGTCGTTCAGCGCCGCTGCGTACTCCTGGCAGCTGTCGGTGACGACGCCGAAGGCGCAACTGCGCGTTCCTAGCGACGCGCACGCGCCCACACCGCAGCTGGTCGAGGCGCTCGGGTAATCCTCGTCGGCAGCCCCGCTGCAGTCTTCGTCGATGCCGTTGCAAGTGCTGTCGCTCGGCGCTGGAGCCCCGGGGGTACAGTTGGCTTGCTCCGCGCCGTCCACGCAGCTGCTCGCGCCCGCGGCCAAGCAGGCGCCCACGCCGCACGCGCTGGGGA